>Ga0255055_10000050_pt1 | contig 85810 bp, 88 predicted proteins | sample JV7_2_27_MG_FD_188633 | JGI IMG/M metagenome (GOLD analysis project Ga0255055, IMG submission 188633) | Seawater microbial communities from Jervis Inlet, British Columbia, Canada - JV7_2_27 | ecosystem: Environmental > Aquatic > Marine > Inlet | place: Canada: British Columbia | collected... | reverse complement strand
ATGGCTTTGCCCTGGAGTTGCTCCGCGGTGCGCCACCATCCCGATGTGAAGGGGGCGGCATATGCAGCGGCGGCCTGGTGCGGGTTCTCGCCATAGCGCAAATCGTGGACCTTCTCGACGGCGATGACCAGCCGCTCGGGAAGCGGATCGCCACGCTCCAGCCAACCCACGATCGCGGCGTCGTACGCCGCGGTGCGGAAGAACGCGGCGCGGGCGAGATCGCGCCGTAGCGATACGGGGAGCCCGCCCGCTTCGACTGCAGACGCCACTGCGTCGTACTGGTCGGGCGAGGTGACGGCACCGACCCAGGCATGGTTCTTCGCTGCGGCGCGGACCATCGCCGGGCCGCCGATGTCGATCTGCTCGACGACGGCGCCCCAGGGCGCACCGGACGCCACCGCCTCCTCGAACGGGTACAGGTTCACTACGACGAGCTGGAAGGCGGCGATCCCGCGGATCTCGAGATCAGCGCGATGCTGGTCATCGTCGAGGTCGGCAAGGATCCCGCCATGGATGTGCGGATGAAGGGTCTTGACTCGCCCACCGAGGATCTCATCGGCTCCGGTGACGTCTGAGACCGTGGTGACCGGAATACCGGCTCGCTCGAGATGCGCCGCCGTGCCTCCCGACGAAACGAGTTCGACGCTTGCCTCGTGTAGCCGTGATGCGAACGCCTCGAGCCCGGTTTTGTCCGATACCGAGAGCAGCGCGCGGCTCACCGAGATGGAGGTCACGGTGCTCCCCATGTCACGATGCGTCCATCCACGCTGAGATCGCCGGTGGCGAGAGCCGCCACGATCCGGGGATAGACGCGATGCTCGACCGCCTGGATCCGGTTCCGCAGTGTTGCCTCATCATCATCGGGAAGGACGGCGACGGCCTCCTGGTAGATGATCGGCCCGCGATCGACCTCCTCGTCGACGAAGTGGATCGTGACTCCAGTGACCTTGACGCCGTGGTCGAGAGCTTCTCTCACTGCGTGTGCGCCTGGAAACGCGGGGAGCAGCGCCGGGTGGATATTCACAATACGATGAGGGAAGCGGTCGATAGCGACCGGGGCGAGAATGCGCATGAAGCCGGCGAGGACGAGAGCTCTTGCCCCGTGGTCCTCGGCCGTATCACACACGGCCTTGGTGAACACGCCGCGATCATCGTATCCCGCCCAGTCGACGGCCGTCGACGCGATGCCGGCGCGCTGGGCCCGGACCAAGGCAGGTGCCTCCGGTCGATCGGAGATGACCACGACGATCTCGGCAGGGTAGTCGTCGGCCGTCGCGGCATCGATGATCGCCTGCAGGTTGCTGCCTCCACCGGAGGCCAGCACTGCGATCCGCGTGCGATCGCTCATTCCCGTTCTCCAAGGCTCCGTTTGGCATTGGCGTTCGCCGCGGACACCACATGCGCCAGGAACGCCACCGCGTCGCCCTCCCAGTCGAGCGTCACAACCTCTTCTTCGGTGCGGCGACCTCCGATGGTGCGCATCAGTTCGAACGACGTCGCGCGCAGCACTGCGCTCGGCTCGTCGTGCCCGAGGTTCCAACCTCGGCCGAGGTCGGTCGACTCGATGTGCAACGTCGGCAACCCCTTGGTGGCGAAGGCCGGGCGGAGGCTCTTGACGTAGCCCGTGGCAACCATGTGCACAACGGGGTCACTCCGGTCGCCAGGGATTCCCACCGCGTTACGAAGATCGAACTCATGCTGGGTCAGATCGCTCAACGTCGCGGTACCGACGATCGGTTTCAGCGCCGATCCCATTCCCTGCGGTGGCTCCCAGCCGTCCGGGTCGTCGAAGATCGCACACAACGGTTCGAGGAGGTCGTTCCACTCCGCAACGACCTCCTCGAGGTCCCTACCGGAGCGCAGAGCAACCTGGGCGGCCGTCCATTCCTCCGTTGGCCAGCCCTCGAGATTGCCGGCGACGATGTCTGCGGCGATACCCGTGACGTGACGGACCACGTCGGCAACAGACCAGGCAGGACATGCAGCGACGTTCTGTGCGGGGTCGGGAGCCGCCGAGGCCACGTCGACAACCCGGCCCTGAACTGCGCGATACGCCGCTGCAATCACCCGAGAGCCTCCACCATGGCGTTTCCCATGTCCGTCGGCGTGGACGCCATCACCACGCCGGCACCGGTCAGGGCGTCGATCTTGGCCTCGGCCGTGCCCTTGCCGCCGGAGATGATGGCACCGGCGTGGCCCATCCTCTTTCCGGCCGGGGCCGTGGTGCCCGCGATGAAACCCGCCGCCGGCTTTGTCATGTTCTCCGCAATCCACTCCGCGGCGTCTTCCTCAGCGGTGCCCCCGATCTCTCCGATCATGATCACTCCGTCGGTGTCCAGGTCGGCGTTGAACATGGCGAGACATTCGACGAAGTTCGTCCCGTTGACCGGGTCGCCCCCGATCCCGATGGCGGTGGTCTGGCCGAGACCGGCAAGCGTGAGCTGGTGCACGGCCTCGTAGGTGAGTGTTCCAGAACGGCTGACGACGCCGATCCGGCCCGGACTGTGGATGTAACCGGGCATGATCCCGATCTTGCATTGGCGCGGTGTGATGACTCCCGGGCAGTTGGGCCCCACCAGCCGGGTCGCCTTGTCCTCGAGGAACCGCTTGGCGACGACCATGTCCGACACCGGTATGCCTTCGGTGATGCACACGACGAGTGGGAGCCCGTCGGCTCCAGCTTCCATGATCGCATCGGCGGCAAACGGCGGCGGAACATAGACCACAGAGGAGTTGGCTCCGGTGGCAAGGACCGCTTCGTCGACGGACCGGAAGATTGGAAGCTCGACGTCGTACGTATCGGGTCGTCCGTGTACGCCGGAGTGATCGGTCTCGCCGGCGAAGGTCTCCACTTCGCCGGCCCGCGATGGATGCACCGCGGCGACCATGTTCGTGCCGTAGGCAATGGCCTTGTCGGTGTGGAACCTCCCGATGCGGCCGAGGCCCTGCACGATCACTCTCGTGTTGGTGTCGACGAGCACGCTCATCGCGTGAGCTCCAGGATCTTCTGGGCGCCGTCCTTCATGTCCTCTGCCGAAACGAGGTCGAGACCCGAGTCGTCGAGGATCTGCTTGCCGAGATCGACGTTGGTGCCCTCCAGCCGGACAACCAGCGGAACTTCGAGACCGACCTCCTTCACCGCCTCGACCACTCCCTTGGCAATCGTGTCACAGCGCATGATCCCGCCGAAGATGTTGACGAAGATCCCCTTGACGTTCGGGTCCTCCGTGATGATCTTGAAGGCCGTCGCGATCTGCTCCTGGTCGGCCCCCCCACCCACATCGAGGAAGTTGGCTGGTTCGCCACCCACGTACTTGATGATGTCCATGGTCGCCATGGCGAGCCCGGCGCCGTTGACCATGCAGCCGATGTCGCCGTCGAGCTTGATGAAGCTCAGGTCGTGAGCGCTCGCCTCCAGCTCTGCTGGATCCTCCTCGGTGATGTCACGCAACTCGGATACCTCGGGATGTCGGTACAGAGCATTCGCCTCAAAACCCATCTTGGCGTCGAGCGCCATGACGGCCCCATCGGACGTCACGACCAGCGGGTTGATTTCGACGAGATCCGTGTCGAGATCGGCAGCGGCCGCGCTCAACATCTTCATGAAGACGGCGCCCCTACGGGCCACCTCGCCCTCCATGTCGAGGCCGTCGGCAAGCGACCGGGCCTGGAAGTCGAGAAGACCGAACGCCGGGTCGATCTCCTCGCGGAGAATCTTCTCCGGGGTCTCCTCTGCGACCACCTCGATCTCCGTTCCTCCCTCCGTCGATGCCATGACGATGTTCCGACTCGTCGCCCGGTCGAGGAGAATCGAGACATACAGCTCGCGGTCGATGTCGATGCCCTGCTCGATGTACAGCCGGTTCACCTGTTTGCCCTCGGGACCTGTCTGCATTGTCACCAGCGTCGCGCCGAGCATCTGTGAGGCGAGCGTACGCACCGCTTCCTTGGCTGCGCCGATGCCGCCGTCGATACCGGCGGTGACTACCTGCACCCCACCGACGTCCGGATACTCCTTGAACCGACCCTTTCCGCGACCGCCGGCGTGGATTTGGGACTTGACTACAACCACCGGGTTGCCGCTCTCCTCGACGAGGGGCCGCACGGCGGCCACGGCCTCTTCGACCGTCGTCGCCACCCGGCCCAGAGGCACCGGAATGCCTCGCGCGGCCAAGAGCTGCTTGGCCTGATACTCATGAACCTTCAACGAGTTCCTCCTGGTCGTGCAGGTGCTCTCGCACCCATCGATCGATCTCCTCGAGCGTGGTACCCGGCCCAAAGACGGCCGCGATCCCGGCCTCGAGAAGCACCGGCACGTCCTCATCGGGGATGATGCCACCGCCGAACACCACGATGTCCCCGGCACCCTGGTCCTCGAGGGCTTCCACGACCCGAGGAAAGAGAGTCAGATGGGCGCCGGAGAGCGTGGAGAGGCCCACACCCTGGACGTCTTCGTCGATGGCGGCCTGCGCGATCTGTTCCGGTGTCTGGTGCAGACCCGTGTAGATGACTTCACAACCCGCATCGCGCAGCGCCCTGGCGACCACCTTGGCGCCCCGGTCGTGCCCGTCGAGACCTGGCTTGGCGATGAGGATGCGCAAGGGCATGGTGGCGCTCAGGCTAGAGCCCGCGGGGTTGTCCCTACGATTCGCTCGTGCTTGGCGCCACCTGTGACGTGGTCGTGAGCACGCGCGAATCGCTGGTGCATCAGGCCTTCTCGAGCGGTGCCCACGCCAACAGGAGCCGCTTGTCGCCCGTGCCGTCGAAGCGCACGACGGCTTCGGCTCGGTCGCCCACACCAACGACCTCGCGCACGGTGCCGAGACCCCAGTGGCTGTGCCGTACTCGGTCCCCCGTGTCGATGCCGCTGCCGTCCAGCGTCTTCACCGGCGTCTTCGCCTCCAAGCCCGCGAGCCGCTTGGCACGTTTCCGCTTCTCCACGAGTTGCGTAGGCAGCTCGGCGATGAAGCGACTCGGGCCGTTGTACTGGTTCTGGCCCCAGAGGTTGCGCTGCCACGCCCGGGTCAGGTAGAGCCGCTCCTCGGCCCGGGTGATCCCGACGTAACAGAGTCGTCGCTCCTCCTCGAGCTCGCCGGGGTCGCCGAACGATCGCATGTGCGGAAACACCCCGTCTTCCATCCCACTGATGAACACGGCGGGGAACTCGAGGCCCTTCGCATTGTGGAGCGTCATCAGCGTGACGGTCGCGGACGAGTCCATGCCATCGATGTCCGCAACCAACTGCACCGACTCGAGGAAGAGTTCCAGCTTGCCGAGATGGTCCAGCTCCAACCATTCCGTCGGGCCGATCGACGCCGGGCCCATCTCCTCGAACTCCGTCACCGCCGACACCAACTCCTTCAGGTTCTCCTCACGACCCATCGCCTCGATGGTGCGCTCGGACCGCACCCAGTCGAGATATCCCGTCTCGGCGAGCACAGCCTCGATGGCAGCCCGCGGGCCGTCCTGTACGCGGTCACCCAGCAGGTCCATCAGCGCAACAAACTCCGCGATGGACCGTTGCGCCCTCGCCGACAGGCGGTCGTTCTCATCGGCACGACGCAGCGCCTCCATGAAACCGATGCCCTCCATCTCGGCGAAGCGGTCGATGTGCCCAACCGATGTGTCGCCGATTGCTCGCTTGGGGACATTGATGATCCGTTTCAAGGCAACCTGATCGTCGGGATTGACGATCGCCCGCAAGTAGGCCAACGCGTCCTTCACTTCACGCCGGTCGTAGTACTTCATACCACCGACCACCTGGTACGGGATCCCGAATCGGACGAACAACTCCTCGATCACGCGTGACTGGGCGTTCGTCCGATAGAACACGGCGATGTCGGAGAGTCGGCTTCCCGACGCTTCGAGGGCTGTGACCTCCTCGGCGATGAAGGCGGCCTCGTCGTGCTCGTCTTCGCCTTCGAACAGGACGATCGACTCACCGGCGCCCTCGTCCGTCCACAGCCGCTTTGGTCGACGTGTGTCGTTGTTGTCGATCACGGCGTTTGCGGCATCGAGGATCGTCTGGGTCGACCGGTAGTTCTGCTCGAGCAGGACGACGCGTACCTCCGGGTAGTCCTTCTCGAAGGCGAGGAGGTTGCGTACGTCTGCACCGCGGAACTTGTAGATCGACTGGTCCTGGTCGCCGACGACGAAGACGTTGCGGTGCTTCTCAGCGAGGAGCTTCACGAGAACGTACTGCGCATGGTTGGTGTCTTGGTACTCGTCGACGAGGAGGTAGTGGAACCGCTCCTGGTAGTGGGCGAGCACGTCCGGGAAGGCCTGGAAGACCTGCACCGTCAGCGTGAGGATGTCGTCGAAGTCGACGGCCGACGCCTCGACCAACCGCTGCTGGTACAGGCGGTACACGTCGGCGATCTTCTCGTGATAGAAACCGCTCTCAGACTGGGCGAAGGTCTCGTAGTCGATGAGTTCGTTCTTGGCGTTCGAGATCGCGGCTCGGATCGCCTTGGGCGGGAAACGCTTGGGGTCGAGATCGAGGTCGCGTACCGACATGGTCACCAGGCGCAGCGCATCCGCGTCGTCGTAGATGCTGAACGATGATCGATATCCGAGACGCGGCGCCTCGCGACGCAAGATACGCACACACGCCGAGTGGAACGTCGAGACCCACATGTCCCTGGCCACGGACCCGACGAGCCGGGAAACGCGCTCTTTCATCTCCCCGGCTGCCTTGTTCGTGAACGTGATGGCGAGAATCGAGAACGGGGATACGCCGTGGTCTTTGATCAGATGGGCGATGCGGCGGGTGAGGACCCGCGTCTTACCCGACCCGGCGCCGGCGATGACCAGCACCGGACCGTCCGTGGTCGCGACGGCCTCCCGCTGGGTGGGATTGAGGTCCGCCAGGATGGGCAACTCATCGGGCATCGACCGGAGTGTACCGAGGTGCGGCGGCCGAACTACAAGGGTGTAACTGGTTGGTGAGAGGCGAGTGCTTGGTACCCACGACTCACTACTCAGTGCCCAATCTCTCAGCCTCGATCAGTGAGCGGAGAGTCTCCGCGAGCGCACCCTTGCGGAATTCGCTCTTCTCGAAGAAAGCATCGACGCCAGCCTTCTTGGCCCGATCGATGTCTTCGTCGCTGGCAACACCCGAGAGCATCACGATGGGCATCACGCCGAAGCGTTGGCGCACCATGTGGACGAGGGCAACACCATCGGCTCGCGGCATCGAGAAATCGACAACGAGGGCATCGACGTCGTAGTCGCCGAGCCTCCCGAGGGCCTCGGAAACCGAGCCTGCCGTGATGGTGGCGAACCCGCTCGATGCGAGGGACCCGGCAACGACTTGCTGAACACCCTTCGAGTCGTCCACAACGAGTACTCGATGAACCGGTCCCTGCGGCTGGGCCGACATCGTCCTGAGCTGCTCTGCAAGCCTCCCCGCGTCCACGAGCAACACCACCTCCTCGCCACCGAGGAGGGCAGCGCCGGTCACCGTCTGTGTCCCAGAGAGCAGGCCGCCAAGCTCCTTCGCCGCCACCTCCCGCGCCCCGATCACTTTGGTCACGGCTACCGCCGCGGCGCCCAACGGTGTCGAAAGCACCACGACATGCTCACCCGGCTCCGGATCATCCAGACCGATGACGTCGCCGAAGAGTCCGAACGGGATGTACTGGCCGTGCCAGTCGAACCTGGTCCCCTGCTCGGTCACCGAGATTGCCGCCGCACCTATGGGCATCACCTCCGACACGGCCGCCTCGGGGATCCCCCACATCTGGCCACTGCACTCGACGAGCAGGGCTCGCTGCAGGGCACGGAATGTCGGGACGGTCAGCGTGACGGTCGTCCCTCGGCCGGCATGTGTCTCCAGAGTGAACGTGCCGTAGAGATCCTCGGCCACCTTCTTCAGTCGTGCCAGACCGGTGCCATCGCCGGCAATCTCACTGGGTCGGGCCAACGTGCTGAAGCCCTCGAGATACAAGAAACCGAGCAAGGTCTCCCGCTCCGCCTGGGACGGATCCAGGAGCAAGTCCCTTTCGAACGCAGCTCGAGCCACCGTATCCCAGTCGATTCCCGCCCCGTCATCGGTCACGACGATCTCGAGCTGAGCACCCTTCGCCGTTGCATGAACCGCGACACGCCCGGCAGAAGGCTTGCCGGCGGCAGCTCGATCATCGGGAGTCTCGATTCCGTGTGCCAGGGCGTTGGCGACCAGCTGCCGGATCGCATCACCCACATGGTCGAGGACCTGGCGATCCACGAGCAGATCCTCGCCGCTGAGATCGAGCATGACTTCGACGCCCGTCTTCTTGGACAGATAGCGAACGAGCTGCGGGAGGGTGCTCGTGACGCCGCTGAGGGGCACCGACGCCAGCAGGAGCGCCCCTTGCTCGATCTCGGCGGCAGCCCGCAGCATGGCGTCGATGGACTCTGCCGTCGACTCGGCGCGGTCGGCCAGCCTGGCATCGATGCGCGATGCAGCTTCGGACAGCTCGCCGGCCGCCTCAGCGCTTGCGGCGAGGTCGATGCGGATCGCAGCGATGTCGTTGATCAACCGGTAGAGCCCTCCTGCATTGACTGGGATCGACTCCTCAGACGCCCACGTCTGCAGGGCGCCGACGAGGCCGCCGAGGTCGTACGTCATGGATTCGTACGGGACGGGCTTCGCCGTTGGCAGCTCGCTCGGGATCCGAACGGGAAGAACCGCCTCCTCGACGCTCACCGCTCTCGGACTTGGCTCGACGATCGGTGCGCCCTGGCGATCGGCCTGGTGATCGGCCTGCGGTGGTAGGGACGGCGGGTGTTCGGTATCCGTCGGCCGGGGTGGGAGTTGACCGTCCTCGTCGGCATCGAACACCATCGGTCCTGCAGGAGAATCCACGTCGAGCAACGCGGCGAGGTCCACTGGGCCTGCCGACGCCACGGTGTCGGGTACCGGCCGTTCCGCCTCGCTCCGTGCCGAATTCGACTCAATCCCGTCCCCAGTCGGAAACTCGACAATCGGAAAAGCCTCGGCAGTTTCACCGCCCGGGCGAGGGGGCTCCGGCAGCTCCCCTGGAAGATCGATGCCATCGAGGGCCTGGATCACACCGTGCATCCCGGCCGCGATGCGCGCATCATCTCCCATTGAGCTGGGGAGGATCTCAGCGAGTCTCGCCAGAGCATCGCCGAGGGCGGGAAACGGCTCGAGCTCATCGCGCTGGATCCACCGCCAGACATCTTCACACATGAGACCCGCCGCAGCCATGGCGTCGTACCCCATGACGCGACCGGTCCCCTTGATGGTGTGCCCTTCGCGCGCCATGTCACCGGCCATGACGGAGAGATCAGAGCCACCGCGCATGGCGTTGGCACCCTCGAGGAGGGTGGCTGACCGCTCCGTCAGCTCGGTGACGAAGAGCTGCTGAAGCTCGGCGTCGCTGCTGAAATCCAACGGGATCACTCCAGACGCGCATGACATGCCCTGCGCCTGGGATATCGGCATTGCCGTTGCCGCCTTGAGTCTCCATGTGGCCTCGGGATCGCGGCGCTGAGGTCACTCCCATTCGATCGTGCCCGGCGGCTTCGAGGTGACGTCGTACGCAACCCGATTGATGCCGGGTACCTCGTTGATGACACGCGACGAGATAGCAGCAAGCAGATCGTACGGGAGCCGCGCCCAATCGGCGGTCATGGCGTCCTCTGAGGTCACGGCCCGGATGATGAGCGGGTACCCATACGTTCGCCCATCGCCCTGGACACCGACTGAACGAATGGCCGGGAGCACACCGAACGTCTGCCACAGCTCACCGTAGAGACCGGCCTTTCTCACTTCATCGAGGACGATCGCATCCGCTGCTCGAAGCAGTTCGAGCCGCTCTCTCGTGACCTCTCCGATGATGCGGACCGCCAGACCCGGGCCGGGAAACGGTTGGCGCCAAACAATCTCCTCAGGGAGCCCGAGCTCCTCGCCGACCGCTCGCACCTCGTCCTTGAACAGGTCGCGCAACGGCTCGATGAGCTGTAGCGACATGTCCTCGGGAAGGCCACCCACGTTGTGATGACTCTTGATCTTCGCCGCGTCCTTCGTCCCCGATTCGATGACATCGGGATAGAGCGTCCCCTGCACCAGGAATTGGGCATCGGGGATCTCGGAGGCGACCTCCTCGAATACGCGGATGAAAGTCTCGCCGATGATCGTGCGTTTTTGCTCGGGATCGGTGATCCCAGCGAGACCGTCGAGGAAACGGTCCTCGGCCTTGACATGGATCAGATTCATGTGGAAGTTCCGTCGGAAAGTCTGCTCGACTTGCTCCGCTTCGTCGCGGCGGAGGAGCCCGTGGTCGACGAACACGCAGACCAATTGGCTTCCGATCGCCTTGTGCGCGAGAGCGGCGGCCACCGATGAGTCGACACCTCCCGAGAGGGCACAGATGGCGGTTGCGTCGCCGACGGCCGTTCGGACCGCGGCAACGGACTCCTCGATGATCCCGACATGGGTCCATGTGGGACGTGCCCCGCAGACGTCGAACAGAAAAGCCTTGAGGATCTCCTGGCCGCGTTCCGTATGACCAACCTCGGGGTGGAACTGCACCCCGTAGAGACCGCGCGAAGGATCTTCCATGGCGGCGACCGGAGAGTCCGCCGACGCCGCAATAACCGTGAAGCCGGGAGGTGCTTCCGTGACCGCGTCTCGATGGCTCATCCATACGTGCTGTTCTTCGGGAAGACCGTCGAGCAAGCGGCTCGATCCCGTGCGCACCACGGACGCCGCGCCGTACTCACCAACATCGTTGTGGGCGACCGACCCGCCGAGGGCATCCGTGATGGCCTGATGGCCGTAGCAGATACCGAGCACGGGTATCCCCAGCTCGAGGATCCCAGCATCGAGTCGGTAGGCGTCCTCTGCATACACCGAGGCCGGTCCACCGGAGAGGATCACACCAACGGGATCCCTGGCCTTCACCGCTGCCGCGGTGATATCCCGGGGAACGATCTCCGAGTAGACGTGCGCCTCGCGGACTCTGCGGGCAATCAGTTGGGCGTATTGGGCGCCGAAGTCGACGACGAGGACGTGATCGAAGTCACCACCGGAGGCGTGTCCTCCGCTCTTCATCCCCCACCCATCCCAGCCTTCATCCCCCGCCCATCCCAACCTTCATCCCCCACCCATCCCAACCGATTGCGACTTCTGCAGCTGCTTACCCTCCGACTGGATCGCCGGGGCCACCATGACCTCGGCCTTCTGAAACTCCTTCACCGTCGCGTAGCCGGTCGTTGCCATCGATGTGCGCAACGCTCCGAACAGGTTCCGCCTGCCATCGTTCTCATGTGCCGGGCCGAGCAGGATCTCCTCGAGAGTTCCCAACGTATTCACCTCGACGCGTGAACCGCGCGGCAGCGTCGGGTGGAACGTTGCCATGCCCCAGTGGTAACCGAGCGCCGGCGCCTCCTGGGCGGCCGCGATCGGAGACCCAAGCATGACGGCGTCCGCCCCGCAGGCAATGGCCTTGGACACATCTCCCCCGGTGCGCATCCCGCCATCGGCGATGACGTGCACATAACGGCCTGTCTCTTCCAAGTAGCGGATGCGTGCCCCGGCCGCGTCTGCAATCGCGGTTGCCTGCGGCACACCGAGACCGAGCACACCGCGCGTTGTACATGCCGACCCCGGGCCGACACCGACGAGCACACCGACCGCGCCGGTGCGCATCAGGTGGAGCGCGCCGCTGTATGAAGCGCACCCACCGACGATCACGGGCATCTCCACGTCGCGAATGAACTCATAGAGGTCGAGCGGCTCCTCACGACTCGAAACGTGCTCCGCCGAAACCACCGTGCCCTGGATCACCAGGATGTCGAGGCCGCCCTCCTTGGCGGCATCGATGGAGCCCTTCACGTGCTGCGGCGTGAGGCTGGCAGCGGTGACAACACCGCCATCCTTGATCTCGCGCACCCGGCGACCGACCAGCTCCGGCTTGACCGGCTCGTCATACAGCTCCTGCATGCGCCGTGTCGCCTTCTCGTTGGGGAGCGAGGCGATCTCTTCATAGATCGGTGTCGGGTCGGAGTATCGCGTCCAGAGGCCTTCGAGATTCAGTACGCCGATCCCGCCGAGGCGCCCGATTTCAATGGCAGTCGCTGGGCTCACCACGGAATCCATCCCCGACGCCATCATGGGAAGCTCCAGCGTGAACGCATCGAGCTCCCACGTCAGGTCGACGTCCTCGGGGTCTCGCGTTCGACGACTGGGAACGATCGCGATGTCGTCGAATCCCCATGCCCTCCGACCGGACTTGGCAATGCCGATCTCGATCTCCACAAGAACCCTCCACAGGTGTGCCGGCACTTTGGATTCGATGGTACCGGGCCGCGGTCCCCCGCCACCACCGCCGCTCACCGCCATCACGCAGACCGTGGTGCCACGCCGGCACCGGTAGGGTCAATACTGCAGCATGATCGAACGTTCCTTCGTCGACACCTCATGGCCGCGCACGGTGCTGTGGTCCCGGGGCGAAGGGTGCCGGGAACTCGCCACGCTTCTCGCCTCAGACCGCGCAGCACAGATCGACAAGGATCCCGTCGAGTCGTGCGTCGCCCTCCGTGCCGATCTGGCGGTGATGGCCAAACTCGGCTCCTTCGACCTCGTTCCGATTGTCGCGCCCTCCAGCTTCGACCCTTCGTCGGTCTCCTCGGTCGTTGCGGCCGTTGGGCCGGGCCCTCATTCCCGGCTCGCCGCCGCGATCGCTTCCCGGCTCGCCGCAAGGCTCGACGTTCCCGGCGAGGCGGTGTGCGCCGTACGGCCCGGCCAACCGAGAGCACCGGCACGAGCCCTCCTCAACGACATCGCGGGCCCCGCCGGCCTGGCCGGACGGGTCGTGGAGACGGTCGGCCCGGCCGGTCTCCTCGACGAGGTGCAGCCCACCCCGTTGCTCGTCCTCGGAGCCCCCGGAGGGTCATGGATCAACCGCCAGTTCCTTGGACCGGGGGCACGACTCAAGTCCCAAGCTCCGGCCGGGGCCGTTGTCGTTCGTGACGCCCCGCGAAGAGCCTTTCACATCATGGGAGAACCTTCAGGCCTGAGCCCGTACCTCCGAGTCGGAGATGCCGCCTCGCTGCTCACAGCGCCCGTGACACCGGTCGCCGAAGAAGGAAGGCTCGTCGGCATCGTCCGTGTCGAGGGTCTCGTCGACGTCGATCCGACTGCACCGATTGCGGACGTGATGGAAGACGCGCCGTTCATCGATGTCTCCGACACGCTGGAGATGATCGCCGAACTCTCCGAATTCTTCGAGGGCTCCCCGATCCCGGTCGTCGACCGCAACGGGATGCTCACCGGCCTCGTCGATCCCGCCCAACTCGGGTGAGACCCACAGGCGCCAATTCCGTGACAGACCGCTACAGCTTTGCGAGGCCGACCGCTTCTCGGACCTCGGCCTGGCACACTTCGGCGCGCTGGCGGGCGGCGAGCGCTCCTTTCTGCAGCACCCGGGCAACCTCGGCATCGGCAAGTTCGGGGTAGTGGCTGCGGAACGGTGCGAGTTCGGCGGCCACGGCGTCGGCCACGGCGTCCTTGAATACGCCGTATCCCGTGCTCTCGAACTCCGCCACGAGATCGTGCACGCTGCGACCGGTGCAGCCACTCATGATGTCGAGCAGATTCGAGATACCCTGCTTCTCCTCCAGGTCATATCGCACCGTCGGCTCGGAGTCGGTCACGGCCGAACGGATCTTCTTCCTGATGGCATCGGGCGAGTCGAGGATGTTGATCCGGCTCTTTGGGTTCTCGTCGGACTTCGACATCTTCGCCGTTGGGTCGGTGAGCGACATCACCCTGGCCGTTGTCTGGGGAATGAGCGGATCGGGTATGGGGAAGATGTCCTCGTAGCGATTGTTGAAACGCTCGGCCAGATCCCGGGTCATCTCGAGGTGCTGCTTCTGGTCGTCTCCAACCGGAACCAGGTTGGCCCGGTACAGCAGGATGTCCGCAGCCATCAGTACCGGGTAGGTATAGAGGCCCACGCTCGCGGGGAGGCCCCTGGCCACCTTGTCCTTGTATTGCGTCATCCGGTTCAAGACGCCGGTCGGCGTCAGCGTGCCGAGGATCCAGGCAAGCTCGGCATGCTGTGGCACCTGCGACTGCATGTAAAGCAGCGAGCGGTCGGGGTCGATCCCGAGGGCGAGCAGCACCTTGGCCGTCTCCAGACGGGTCCCGGCGAACTCGACTGGATCGTACGGGTTGGTCATCGCGTGCAGGTCGACGATGCAGTACACCGCGTCGTATTCGTCCTGAAGCTGGACCCAGTTGCGAAACGCTCCCAGATAGCCGCCGAGATGCATGTGTCCGGTCGACTGGACACCGGAAAAGACCGTCGTTCGCTCATCGTTCACGGTCTGCCTCCACATCCGTCCGGTGTTGTCCGGTCATCTTGTTCTCAGATCATGAGAAACGCCGGGGTGCGGCCCCGGCGTCCTGGCTTTCATCGAGTGCGGGCAGCCATCACGCAGGAAGCGCCCACCAGATCTCGATGCATGTCATGGCCGGGGAAGGGTACCGACGGCCATGGCGCATGGCAACCACGAGAACTCGACCGTTCCTACTATTGCTCTCCAATCCGACGACGAGGAACGAGCTGGGCCTTGAGTTTGCGTGGGCAGACACCAATCATCATCTCCCCACCGGACCGGATGCCGTACATGCCCGGCATCGACGGGCTGCGCGCGATCGCGGTGCTCGCGGTGCTGCTCTACCACGCCGACATCCCCTGGATGCCTGGTGGCTTTCTCGGCGTAGACGTCTTCTTCGTGATCTCCGGGTACTTGATCACCTCGCTGTTGCTCCTGGAATGGCATCGCGAAGGCCACATCGGGCTCACCGCTTTCTGGGCCCGTCGCCTCCGTAGGCTCCTCCCGGCCCTGATCACCGTGTTGATCGTCACCTCGACGTTTGCAACGCTGTTCGCCCGCGACGCGGTGTATCGCCTTGCGGCCGACGTCACCGCGGCGCTCACCTACAGTACAAACTGGTTCTTGATCTTCCGCGGCGAGTCCTATTTCGAGGCCTTCGCGAGGCCACCCTTGCTGCGGCACCTGTGGTCGCTGGCCGTCGAGGAGCAGTTCTACCTCATCTGGCCGCTCGTGTTCACAGCCGTCGTGGCCTTGGTCGGCTCGCGGCGTGGGTTCACACGCACGACCAGGATCTTTCTCACGATGCTCGTGGCGGCAATCGTCGGCTCGACCGTCCTCATGGCCGCCATGTTCACACCCTTCGACGATCCCTCCCGGATCTACTTTGGGACCGACACGCGCGCCCACGTCATCCTCGTCGGAGTCCTCCTGGCATTCGTGTGGCAGCCGTGGCGCTTCCGCGGCCGGCTCGGCTCAACCGGCCGCACCGCCCTGACCGCCATCGGTCTCGCCGCCCTTGCCGGCCTCGGCGCGATCCTCACCCTGTCATCCGAATACGGCGCCTTCCTCTACCGCGGCGGATTCCTCGTCACGGCCCTGGTCACGGCTGTGATCATCGCCGTGACGGTGCACCCGCAGATCGCGATCGGGAGCGCACTCGGTTTCAGCGCGCTGCGCTGGGTGGGAAAGAGGTCCTATGGGATCTATCTCTGGCATTGGCCGGTGTACATGGTCACCAGGCCGGGGGTCGACGTTCCTCTCGATTGGTCGAGCGATCTCTCCCTCCGCCTCGTGCTCACCTTCGCCCTCGCCGAAGCCAGCTATCGCTTCATCGAGCAGCCAATCCGGAAACAGGGATTCGGTGTTTGGATCCGGTCGATCGTCATCCCGGTGCGGAAGGCCGCGCCCCAGGTGGCCGTGGTCATGCCGGCCATCGCCGTCGTGTTTCTCGTCGGACTCGCCGTTGGCCTGATCAGCGCACACGAGGAAGGACCGGGCGCGGCCGATCTAGGCGCGGCGGGGCTGGAGGAGTTCGCGGATGCCAGAGCGACAACGACGACACTTGCGCCACCATCGGCGTCGGTGCCCTTCGCGGTGACTCCAACGGATGTTGCGCCGCCCCTCACCACCACCACGTCTGCTTCCCAAGCCCCAACTCCCAACGTGCAGATCCCCGAATCCGGCGCCTACTCGGTCGTGTTCATCGGCGACTCGGTGATGCTCGGCGCCGCAGAAGAACTGAAGAACACGTTCGGCAACGACACATACATCGATGCCACCGTGAGCCGTCAACTCAGGCAGGTGCCGCAGATCACCAATCGTCTCAATGCCCTGGACCTGATGGCCGACACCGTCGTGCTGCATGTCGGCACCAATGGACGCTTCAATTCCAGGCAATTCGACGATCTCATGGACACGCTACGCGGGGTCGACCGTGTGTACTTCCTGACTGCCCACGTCCCGCGACGTTACGTGGGCTCCGTCAACGACGCGTTGCGATCTGGCGTGGAGAGGTGGCCCAACGCGCACCTCCTCGACTGGGACGCGTACGTCGAGGCCAACCCCACGGCCGTCGGCAGCGACTCGACCCACCTGACCGGAGCGGGACGAACCGCGTACGCCCAGTTCATCAAGGCGTCGATCGAGTCGTGAGTCCGCTATCGCCGGGCGAGGACGACGCGCGCGCTGCGATCGGAGCGGACCATTTCGAGAGCGTCGCAACCCACCTCACCACAACCGTAGCTTCACACCTCCCGTTCGAGGCGTTGGTCGCGTACAAGACCAAGCTCAAGCACTACTTCTCGCGGCGGCCGTGGACTGCACATGACGAAGCGGCACTCTCCAAGCTCGTCGCTCCCTACGTCCCCGAGGGAAGTTGGCACTACGAGCCGACCCCCGGCCTGGCGATCGAGCACGGTACCGTCGACGGCGTCTATGCACTGGCTGCATCGGGTGATGCCGAAATGGAGCTGGATCCCTTCGATCGCGTGTTCTCAGGGCCCGTGAGTCCCGAACCAACGCCGCACCCACGCAAGGTCCGGTTCATCTTCGGTGGCCCACAGGCCCCAGGGGCGTGGTACCTGCAGGGTGAACCTGCAGCAGATCCCAGAGCACAGGCTCTGCTCGCCGATCCACAGGTGTCGGACGTAATGATCGCCGGCGACTTCGTCACCATCGGTCTCGGCCCCGGCGCGTCGTGGCGCGATCGCCTCGACGACATGGTCGAACGGGTGACGGAGTTGTTTGCCGAAGGAGCCGACCGGGCCGCGGACATCCGCACCAGGGACGAGTTGCTCCACGATGCGGCCGGCACGACGAGCGAGCGCACCGAGCTCCATCTCCTCGACCCCGACCGCCCCGACCATCGCAGTGTTCTGCAACGAGCACTCACCGCAACCGACTACAAAAAGCGACGCACCGCAGTGGCCGTACTCGCCCAATCGGCAGACGTCGCCGTTCGCGACGAGGCCATCCGCAGGGGATACGAAGACACTCACCTCTCGGTGAGGAGAACGGCCATCGACGAGGCTCGGGAAGACCGCGATCGCGGCCTGCTCGAGGGCGCGCTGCACGATCGCGATCCATGGACACGGTGGCGGGCCGTGCGAAACCTGTCCGACTTGGGGATCGCCGAGAGCACCGACGACGTAGGCGCCCTGGAAGCGGACGAGAACTTCCAGGTGCGTTTCGAGGTTGCCAGGGCACTGAAGATGCCGCCGCCGAACGAGGAACAGCAATGAGCCGGCCGATCACCCCGCTTGATCTGTGGAACCTGGCTCGGGTGGGCCAGCCCGAGCCACTGCCGGATGGCGGCTCGGCGGTGGTCCCGGTGGTCCGCTTCGATGAGGACGACTCGGGTTGGAGCCGTCTCTGGGTCGTGGACCGCGCGGGATCTACCAAACGACTCACCAGCAAGGCACGCAACGCGGGAGCGCCCGCGGTCTCGCCGGACGGTGCTCGAGTCGCGTTTCTCGCCAAGTCACGGGGATCCTCAGACGGCCGACAAGTATTTGTCATGTCGCTGTCCGGCGGCGAGGCGGAAGGCGTCTCCAACCTGCCGCTCGGCGCGACGAGTGTCCGCTGGCTGCCCGACGGGTCGGGCTTGGTCGTCGCGGCTCCGTTGTATCGCGACCATCCCACCCTCGAGGCCACGGCGGAGGAACGGGTGGCGCGAGAGGATGGAAAGCCAAGACCCGTCGTGACCGAAGACCGCATCTACCGATACTGGAAGCGCTGGGTCTCCGGGGAGATGCTCACTCACCTGTTTCGTATCGACGTCGGGAGCGAGACGCCGACCCACCTGACGCCGTGGCTGGATCGGGCGACGAACCTCGACGAGGAGACCACGGGAATGTTCGACGTGGCCCCCGACGGAACCCGCGTCGCGGTCGGAATCGACGTCTACGAACCGGCCTGGGACCAGCCCGAGTTCGCCATCCACCTCGTCTCGACGAGAGACGGCACCGTTCGGTGTATCGAGGAGCGCGACGGACAGAGGAGACGACCTCGCTTCTCGCCCGACGGTTCCTCACTCGTCTACGGCTGGCAGCCCGACCCACTCTTCTACGCCGACCGGGTCCGGCTGGTGCAACACCGACTCGATGACGGGCACGAGACCGTCCTCACCGCGGACTGGGATCGCTCCCCATCGGGTTGGGAGTTCATGAGCGACGATCGGCTCGTCTTCGCAGCAGAAGACGCTGGCCACCAACACCTCTACACACTCAACCCCGGGGCCGATCTTCCCGACCGAATCACCGACGGCCGCAACGATCACGGCCCCCGTCCCGCCGGAGGCGTCATCTGGCATCGGCGGGAATCCTCCCAGGCGCCTCCCGAGGTGGCCGTCACCGCCGATGGCGTGACCGGGATCATTTCCTCGTTCAACAACCCGCTCCTCTCCGAAATCGATCTCGGCGCGTACGAGGAGATCGAGATCGAGGGTGCCGACGGAGCAGCGATCCAGGTGCAGCTCACATTCCCCCCGAGGTTCGATCCGAAGCGGTCGTGGCCGCTGCTGCAGAACGTCCACGGCGGCCCGCACAACGCGAGCCTCGACGCCTGGCACTGGCGCTGGAACACCCAGGTGATGGCGGCGGCCGGTCATGTCGTCGCCGCGGTGAACTTCCACGGGTCCTCATCTCGGGGCGACACGTTTGCCAGGTCGATCCGCGGAGCATGGGGCGACAAGCCGACGACCGACGTTCTGGCCGCCACCGACGCCCTCGCGGCATTGGAGTATGTCGACGAGGGCCGGATGGCGGCAGCCGGCGGCTCGTACGGCGGCTACCTGGTGTCATGGCTCACAACGGTCACCGACCGGTTCCGATGCGCCGTCGTCCACGCCGGCGTCACCGACCTCATGGCGCAATACGCCTCCGACATCACCGCCGGCCGCGAGGAGGGGATCGGAGGCGTACCGTGGGACGATATGGACGCAGTGCTGGAGTGGAGCCCGGCGGCGCACACCCACCGGGTCGTCACGCCCACGCTGGTGATCCACGGGAACCGCGACTACCGGGTCCCCAGCGATCAGGGATTGGCCTGGTACGGCATGCTCAAGGCAAAAGGCGTTCCCAGCCGCCTCGTCTACTTTCCGGATGAGGGCCACTGGATCGAGGATCGCGGCAACGCCATGGTGTGGTGGGACGAGGTATTCCGCTGGCTGGACCGTTGGCTCGGGACCGAAGGCGATGTCGTTTAGCCTCGGCAACCGATGTTCATCGGCACCTTCATCAACGTCGCCACCGTGCTGGCCGGTACCGCATTGGGTGTGGCCATCGGCGCCCGCATCCCGAACCGTCTTCGGGAGACCATCACAGCCGCACTCGGGCTCGTCACCGCGGCACTCGCCGTCCGCGAGACTCTGGCATCGGACCGTTTCATCCTCGTGCTGGTGTCCGTGCTCGTCGGATCGATCATCGGTGAGTTACTCCGCATCGAACAGGGTCTGGAGTGGCTCGGTCTATGGCTGCAGCACAAGCTGACCCGTAGCGCCCGACCGCTCGATGTGGAACTGCCCGAATCCACGGATCCAAGCGTTGAGCCGATCTCTCCGGACAAGCGCTTCGCCGAGGGATTCGTCATCGCATCACTCGTGTTCTGCATCGGACCGTTGACGATCCTCGGGTCCATCAACGACGGCCTCGGAGACCCCGACCTCCTCATCGTGAAGGCGGGCCTCGACGGCTTCGCATCGATCGCGTTCGCGGCGGTCTACGGATGGGGAGTGGGCCTGGCAGCGATCACCGTTCTCGTGGTCCAGGGAGGGATCGCGCTGCTGGCGAGATTGCTGGAAGGGGTCTTCACCGAGGAGATGATCGATGCCCTCGCTTCTGCCGGCGGCGTGCTGCTGTTCGGGATCGCGCTACGGCTGCTCAACCTGAAACACATCCGGGTCGCCAACATGCTCCCGAGCCTCGTACTCGCCCCGCTTCTCGTCTGGCTCTTCCCGTGACCCGCGAAAAGCAGCAGTCGATGAGACCACTCAGTCGCCCGGCGTGTCTCTCAAGTAGGTCAAGAGCTCCCGCACCATGAAGGCGGTGGCTCCCCATAGCGTGCCCTCGGCGAACTCGTAGAACCAGAGCTTGTGCCCGTAGTACTCCGAGGTGGTCCAGCGATCCTCCTCGAGGAGTTCGTCGATGAGAGGCTCGATGATCACATCGACCTCCGACGGATCGGGCACGAGGTCGACCGGTCGTTCCACCCGCACCACGACCGGCACGATCAACTTCGTCGCAGAGCGCGCCGTAACGGGTGTCAGACCGCCGAGCACCTCGACGACGGCTTCTTCGGGAAGCCGGATCTCCTCCCAGGCCTCCCGCACTGCTGCCTCATAGGCGCTCTCCCCGTTCTCGCATGCTCCGCCGGGGAACACGACGTCACCGGGGTGGGTGCGCATGTCGTCTGGACGCTTGGTCAGGATCACACGGATGCCGCCGGCGGCATCCGTGTAGAGAGGAACAAGCACGGCAAACCGGGCGGCGGTCGGCCGCGCCACCGGCGGAAGCGAAGCAAGGTATCCCCATGCGTCCATGCGCCGAGGATAAGCCGATAGGCTCTTGGCAATGGCCCGCGCATTGCCATCCGCCCCCCGCTATACGCAGCGACTGCTGCTGCGGCCCTTCCGGCGCCGTGACGTATCGGCACTCCACGACGCCGTCGAGGCCTCGCTCGAAGACTTGCAGCCGTGGCTCCCCTGGGCTGGCGGCTACGACCGGTCCGGCGCACAACGTTTCGTGCGTGACTCCATGTCGGCGTGGGCCGAGAACCGGGCGTACGACTTCACGATCCGCACTCTCGACGACCCGGATCGCCACGCCGGGAACGTGTCCATCTGGTGGGTGTCGCAACAGAATCGTGTCGGGGAGGTCGGCTATTGGATCCGATCAGATCTCACGGGCCGGGGCATCGGCACCGAGGCCACGGCCCGCGTGATCCAGATCGGATTCGAGGAGATAGCGCTACACAAGGTCGTGTTGCGTATTGCCGTCGGCAACCGCCAGTCCGAGGCGATCGCCGAACGGCTCGGTTTCGTGCTCGAAGGAACCCTGCGCGACGAGGTGAAGGTGGGAGGAGTATGGCTGGACCACACCTCCTGGTCACTCCTGGAGAGCGAGTGGGCGTATGCCCGGGAACTGCTCAACGAGATGCGCGATTCGAGGCCCGAGACCTGAGCCGTGGGTCATGGGCGGTTACGGGTTGGCATACTCCGCCTTGGGCCCCAGGTAATACCACCAGTTCAGCGCCAGGCAGCCGACATAGAAGACCACGAACGCATAGAGGGCGATCTCCGGAGTGGTGTTCGCGATCTGCTCGCCGAATTCCTGCGGTATCACGAAGGCACCGTAGGCAGCCACGGCCGAGGTCCAGCCCAGCACCGGACCCGCCTGCTCTCTGTCGAACACGACGGCGATCGTTCTGAAGGTGGAGCCGTTCCCCACTCCGGTCGCCGCGAACAAGACGAGGAACAGGAGAAAGAACGGCAAGAAGAAATCCTGCGGCGTCGCCGACTGATACGCCTGCCTCATGAAGTACGCCACCCCGAGCGCACTGGCGATCATCGTGATCGCGACCCATTGCGTCACCCTGGCTCCGCCAACCTTGTCGGCGAGCCAACCACCGACCGGACGTATGAAGGCCCCGATGAACGGTCCCATCCATGCGAACGTGAGGGCCGACGGTCCGTCCGGGTTCACGATGTCGTGGGTCAACACCCCATCGACCACGACATGCTGAAAGCCGAAGATGACCTTGATGGCGAGGGCAAATCCGGCCGAGTAGCCAATGAAGCTGCCGAAGGTCATGGTGTAGATGACGCTCATGATCCAGGTGTGCTTGTTGCCGAAGATCTTGAACTGGCGTTCCAGGTTGGGTTTGATGTCGCCGCGCAGTTGCTTCAGCAGGAGAACGGTGGCCAAGATCACCAAGGCAATGATCGGGTACTTCGCCCACGTCCATCCCAAACCGGTGGGGCTGGGGAGAATGAAGAAGAGCCCGACGGCGGCGGGGATCAGAGCCAACCCCAACATGCCGCTGATCTTCGTGAACGAGTTGAGCGGAGACCCGATGTGGGGAGACACGTGCTCTGCCCGGATGGTGTCCATCTTGAACCAACCGAGGAATGCCAGCGGGATCAGGAACACCAGCCACACGAACCCGGCGTTCTGGATCCAGGTCTCGGTCCCCGCCGGGATCTGACCGACCAATGTGCCTGAGGTCTTCTCGAGGACCATCGATCCACCGCCGAAGATCCCGATGGTCATCACGAGCGGGATCAGGACCTGCATTGTCGTCACACCGGCGTTGCCGAGCCCGGCATTCAGGCCGAGAGCCAGACCCTGCATGCGTTTCGGGTAGAAGAAGCTGATGTTGGACATCGACGAGGCGAAGTTCCCTCCGCCGATGCCGGAGAGCGCGGCGAGGACCTGGAATACCCACAGCGGCGTGTCCTGTGACAGGAGCGCGAACCCCGTTCCGGCGGCAGGGATCATCAGCAGCGCCGTTGTGAAGAAGATGGTGTTTCGCCCGCCCGCGATGCGGATGAGGAAGCTGCTCGGGATCCGAAGCGTCGCCCCGGTCAGTCCCGCGATCGCCGACAGCGTGAAGAGCTGGCCGGTCGTAAAGGGAAAACCCAGGTTGAGCATCTGGACGGTGATGATGCCCCAGTAGAGCCACACCGCGAAGCCGACGAGAAGACTCGGGATCGAGATCCAGAGATTCCGCTTGGCGACCTTCTTCCCGGTGCTCTCCCAGAACTCGTCGTTCTCGACGTCCCACTCGTAGATATCAGCCATTCTCGTTCTACTCCGAATCCGGGGGAGTCGACCCAGGGGGCCCGGATCGACTCCCACTTCGCTGATGTGCGTCGAGGACTGTCCGTCTCGCGCCTAGGCCTCGAGGTTCCCCTCCTCATCGCGGACGAACTCCGCAGCGAACGCCCCCTTTGGTTCCTCGAGCATGAACAGGGTCACGATGAAACTGATGAGCGCTCCCCCCGCCAGGATGAAGAAGAACGTCTTGGAATCGACCAATGAGAAGAGCACGAGATAGATAACGGCGCCGACGTTCCCGTAGGCACCCGCCATGCCGGCGATCTGGCCGGTCATCCGCTTGTTGATCATCGGGATGACGGCGAACGTCGCACCCTCGGCGCCCTGGACAAAGACCGAGGCGAAGACGGTGATGGCGACGGCGATGACCAGCCACCAGATCCCGCCGAAGGCCGGCACGACCTCCCGAAGGCCGTCGGAGTCGACCAGGCCGTTCCACTTGCCGATGTTCGCCATCAAGAAGAACCCCACCACGATCCCGATCATGTAGACGAGCATGGTTCGCTTCCGGTTGTGCATGCGGTCGGAGAGATACCCGCCCAACGGCCGTGCCCCCAGGTTGACGAACGCGAACGACGCGGCGACGATCCCGGCGACCATGGGCGTGACGAGCGACATGCCCTCACCGTTCGTCAGTGGCTTGAAGACGTTCTCGTAGAAGGCGGGGAGCATCGAGACCACCGCTAGCTCGGCCCCGAAGTTCGCGAAGTATGTGGTGTTCAGCGCAGCGACGCTCCCCCAGTGGTACTTCTCGTCCTCGGGAACCCCGGCCCGCAGGTACGGGAGATTGATCTGCAGCGTCTTCAACACGTGGGCGACGTAGAAAAACATCAACACCGCATAGATGAACCACAGCGCAGTGGTGGAAAGGACGGGAGTGCCGTCGATCTCCACGCTGCCGACCCTCCACGCCAACACCATGAGCGCCCCCATGAGAGGGAAAGACATGACGAGATACATGATGAGGTCTCCATAGGAGGTCACCATCATCGGTTCGGTCTTCTCCGCCTTGTGCAGGTGCTCGCCCTCCGGCACATCGCGCACGAGGAAGTAGTACATGACGCCGTAGACGCCCATGACGAGGCCATTCACAGCCATCGCCCAGCGCCAGGCGTCGTCACCGAGGCCGAGCCAGTCACCCAGGAACGTGATGGCGAACCAGGGCAGTGTCATCGCGGCGAACGCGGAACCGAAGTTCCCCCACCCGGCATAGAAACCCTCGGCCCTGCCGATGTACCTGGGGGGGAACCACTGGGCGACCATCTTGATCCCGATGACGAAGCCGGCACCAACGCAGCTGAGCACGAGGCGGGCGACCAGAAGCTGCACGAACGTATTCCCGAACGAGAACGCCACCGCCGGGATCGCCATGACGATCATCAGCGCGGAAAACACGACGCGGGCCCCGTAGCGGTCGATGAGGGCGCCGACGATGATCCGAGCCGGAATGGTCAACGCGACGTTCGCAATCAACAGGATTTTGATGTGCTCCTCGGTGAGCCATCCGACCGAGTCCAGCATCGTGGTCGCCAGCGGCGCGAGGTTGAACCACACGTAGAACGTCATGAAGAACGCGATCCACGTGTAGTGGAGCGTCCTGATCCGCTCCTGCGAGAAGTCCAGTAGCTTCGGGGGGACCTCGGTCGTGGAGAGTCGACCGTTGGTCACCTTCGGCGGCTCCCCTGACCCGTGGTACGAGTCCGTCTCCGGTTCCAAACCACGACCTGGTAGGGCCGCCACAGATAGGTGATGGGCACGGTCACCGCGTGCACCAATCGGGTGAAGGGAAAGACGGCGATGAGGAGGAACCCGCCGAGGAAGTGCAACTTGACCACCCAGGGCAGCGTCGTCATGGTTGCGATGTCCGGCTGGAGTTTCACGAGAGAAATCATCCACGGCACCGCCGTGTGCAGGTACCAATCCGCCCCCCAGCGGAAGAAGAGCGCCACCCAGAAGCCGAGCGCCACCTGGGCAAGCAGAAGAACGAGCAGGAGCCAATCCGCCGGCGAGGTCACAGCCCGCACGCGGGGTGTCGCCAGGCGCCGGTAGACGAGCACGCCGAGCGCGAAGGTGGCCGTCAGCGCCAGCGCCAATCCGGTCAGCTCGAGGATGTAGAGACGGATCGGTGCCGCGATGAGGGAGGCCCAGAGGCGGGGAGCCAGCAACGCCAGGAAATGAGCCGTCAGGATGATCAGGATCGCATAGTGCCACGGCGCCGATCCCCAGCTGAGGACCCGGTTCTCCAGGAACTGTGATGACTGGCTGGAGTAGGAGAAACGGTCGTTGCGGTACCGATAGATCGAAACCCACACGGCCGTGACAATCGCGAAGTATGGAAAGACGACGAATAGGACGAAATCGAACATGATCAGCCTCTCCTCACGTCGTCGACCACCCAACGGCACCGGCGAGAGCGAGCGGCTGCCCATCGCTCATGGGGGATGCCCGCACCACGAGCAGCAGTGCAGCCAACAGCTCGAGGTAGGGACGAGCCACCGTGGGCGGGCGGTCTTCGTCTCTCGCCGCGTCGTGAGACTTCTTGTCTTTCCTCGCCATCATCTCCAACGTCGGCCACATCGCCTCGGCGACGATCTCGTTGGTCAAGTCATGGTCGTCGCACACGGCGAGGAACCGCAGGATCACCGGTAGATGGTCGGCCAACTCACCGGTGACCTCCATGCCGTGCGCCCGGTACCGCTCCTTGAACTCGAGAAGCAGCGCGCTGCGTTTGTAGCTTTCGCCCAACAGGTGATAGCCCACATACAGACTGTGGGACTCGTCCATGTCGAAGGCTCGCGTGTACTCCTCCTGGAGCCGGCCCACGGTGGCATCCTCGGCAAATGCCTGGAACTCGCCCAATCTGGTCTCGGCATCTGGGGATATCGCCCCGGTCAGCGTCCGGCAATCCCGCAGCCTCTCCACCGGACTCTCCAGGGGATACTCCAGCAACTCGGCAAAGAGCCCCCAGACGCGTTTGGCTGTGAGTCGGTCACTCACGGTCACCATCTCCGCGTGGGCGCGGTGACCGTGCCGAAGCCGGCCTCACGCTTGTGGGCGTAGGGATCCTCGGTCTGCTCTATCGCCGTCTCTCGGCCCAGCGGCGGCACAACGAAGCGCTCCTCGACGGAGGGCAACGCCGTGAGGCGGAAGATGGCTTCTGCCTCCTCGGCCGTCAGGCGCCCAACGGCGAGGGCCTCTTGCGCCTCATCTCTCGTGACGTCCCCTACCGTCTCGGCCCGCTTGTAGACCCGGACCGCGATGAGCTTGCGGTACACGTCCGACACCACGTCTTCGTTGCCTGCGGCGAACAGCTGGGCCATGTAACGCAGCGGCACCCTGGCAGCCTCCAGCGAGCTCAGCAACGGCGCCAATCCTTCGCCGTCGGAACCGGCCACGTCGTATTTCCCGTCCTTTACCTTGGCGAGCACCGGCAGCATTGGAGGCACGTAGTAGAGCATCGGCAGCGTCCGGAAGTCGGGATGGAGGGGTAGGGCCAGCCGCCATTGCTTGACGAACCTGTATACGGGCGAGTGCCGAGCTGCGTCGAGCATTTCTTCAGGAACGCCGCCGGCTCGTGCAGCCGCGATCACATCGGGATCAAACGGGTCCTGGATGATTCCCCGCTGCGCCTCGACGAGCTCTGCTTCGGGTGACTTGGCGACCTCCTCGATCCGGTCGGCGTCGTACAGCAACACTCCCAAATAGCGGATCCGTCCGACGCACGAGTGGAAGCAAGCCGGTGCCTGGCCACTCTCCAAGCGCGGGAAGCAGAGGATGCACTTCTCCGACTTTCCTGAAGACCAGTTGTAATAGACCTTCTTGTACGGACAGCCGGAGATGCACATCCGCCAGGCGCGACATTTGTCCTGGTTGACGAGCACGATGCCGTCCTCACCTCGCTTGTAGAGGGCCCCGGCCGGGCAGGCCGCCACGCAGCCGGGGTTGATGCAGTGGTTGCAGATCCGAGGCAGATAGAAGAACACCACCTGCTGGATCTCGTTGAGCTGGGCCCGCTCCTCGTCGGTGAGGTCGCCGAGGTTTGGATCGTTGGCGGCGTACACCGGAGAGCCACCGAGGTCGTCGTCCCAGTTGGGACCGGCCTCAATCTCCATGAAATCGCCGGTGATCAACGAAACAGCGCGAGCGGTGGGTTGATCGTCGCCTTCCGGAGCATTGAACAGGTGTTCGTAGTCGTACGTCCACGGTTCGTAGTAGTCGTTGATGGTGGGCAGGCGCTGGTTGTAGAAGATGTTGCCCAAGGTGCCGATCTTGCTCTGTAGCTTCATCTGCAGCTGGCCGTCCACGACCTCCCAGCCCCCGCGATATTCCTCCTGGTCCTCCCACAACGTGGGATAACCGGTTCCGGGTTTGGTCTCGACGTTGTTCCACCACTGGTACTCGGTGCCTTCGCGGTCGGTCCAGATGTTCTTGCACGCGACGCTGCACGTGTGACAGCCGATGCACTTGTCGAGATGGAAGACCATCGAGACCTGGGCCCGGATGTCCATGTCAGTGGCTCCTGTTCGGTTCGTGCATCACCATTCGAGCTTCTCCATCTTGCGGACGACCACGTACGTATCGCGGGTGAAGATGCCGATCGGGCCCCAGTAGTTGAAGCCGTACGTGAACTGGGCATAGCCGCCGGCCAGCAACAGTGGGTTGATTCGGGTGCGGGTCAGGCTGTTGTGCCCGCCGGCCCGCTTGCCTCCGCGCACCTGGGACTTGGGGATGTAGATCGTCCGCTCCACCGCGTGGTAGTACAGACAAATCCCGGGCGGAACCCTGGAACTGACCGCGGCCCGTGTCACGACCACCCCGTTGTCGTTGTAGACCTCCACCCAGTCGTTGTCCTCGATCCCCACCTTCTCTGCTTCCTTGTCATTGATCCAGACCGGATCCATGCCGCGTGACAGGGTCAGCATGCGGAGGTTGTCCTTGTAGGTGGAATGGATGTTCCACTTGCCGTGCGGCGTGATGTAGTTGAGAACAAGGGATTGGTCATCCACCTGGCTGCGGACGATATCACCGGTGGCCACGGGGTCGAGCTTGGGCTTGTAGGTAGGCAGGTGCTCCCCGAAGTCGAGGTAATAAGGGTGGTCGTTGTACAGCTGCTGCCGGCCCGTGAGCGTGCGCCATGGGACCAACCGTTCCACGTTCAACGTCCACGCCGAGTAGGTCCGCCCGTCGTTCACGATGCCCGACCAACACGGACTTGTCAGCGTTCGCCTCACCTGGCGTGTAATGTCGTGAAAGTTCATCCGGACTCCGCGGGCATCCTCTGCCAGATCCGCCAGCGGCACACCGACCTTCTCCTCCTGCGCCTTGAATGCGGCGTACGCCACTTCGCCGTTGGTCTCCGGAGCCAGGTGAAGGAGGACGTTGGACGCATCGAGAGCGTCCTCCAGTCCTGGATACTTCTTGCCGCCCCACTCCACTGCTCGGGTGCGCCGAGGGTCCGGCGAAGTTCCGACCGGACTCTCGAGCAGCTCGTCGTAGAACTCGGCGACCGGAACGTGGACGCCGTGGCCACTCGTCCCGTCCTCGCGGATCCGCGGACCAAGAGAGATGAACCGGTTGTACAGGCTGGCGTAGTCGCGCTCAACGACCTGGAGATGGGGCGCGGTCACACCCGGGACGAGGTCGCACTCACCCTTGCCCCAATCGAGCGGCTCCGGTTGGGCCAATTCGTCCGGGGTGTCGTGTTTGAGCGGGGACGCAACGAGATCCTTGAACGGCTCAGGGAAGACCTCGGGCGCCATCTCGCTGACCTTCTTGGCGAACGACTTGAAGATCTCATAATCCGTCTTCGACTCCCACACCGGCGGCACGGCTTCTCCCAGCGGGTGGACGAACGAGTGCAGGTCGGTGGTGTTGAGGTCGTTCTTCTCGTACCAGAAGGCCGTGGGCAACACGATGTCGGAGTAGAGAGCCGAAGTATCCATCCGGAAGTTGATGTCCACGACCAGGTCCATCTTCCCACGGGGTGCCGGCTCGCGGAACGTGACGGTGTCGGTCTTGCCTGCGGCATGCTCCTCGGCCTCAATGTTGTCGTGGGTGCCCAGGTAGTGGCGAAGGAAAAACTCGGCTCCCTTCGCGCTCGACTGCATCGCGTTGCCCCGCCAGATGAACCAGACCCTGGGCCAGTTCTCCGGGGCATCCGGATCCTCAACGGAGAGCTTCACATCGCCGGAGACCAACTGATCAACAACGCGCTCGACAATCTGGTCATTGCTCCCCGACCCGGCGGCCTCGGCTTCGTTCACCAAGTCCAGCGGATTGCGGTTGAACTGAGGGAAGAAAGGCATCCATCCCATGCGGACCGCGGCCGCCGCCAGATCAACGGCGTGGCCCTTCGCCCACTTGGTCTCCGGAGGCACGCGGGCGTAATCAGTGAAGTCTCCCTCATAACGCCATTGGTCGCTGTGCACGTAGTGCCACACTGGGGTCTGCTGGAGGCGGGGAGGCTTGGACCAGTCCAGGGCAAGAGCCAGGCTCGTCCACGGCGCCACGAGCGTGAGCTTCTCCTGACCGACGTAGTGGTTCATACCGCCGCCGTTGCGACCGGGGCATCCCGTCAGGATCAACGCGGTGATGGGCGCCCGATAGGACTGGTTGTTGTTGTACCAGTGGTTGATGGAAGCGCCGATGATGATCATCGACTTCCCCTCGGTCACCTCGGCGTTCCCGGCGAATTCGCGCGCCAGGCGGGTGACCGTGTCCCGACCGATCCCGGTGAGTCGTTCCTGCCACGCCGGGGTGTAGGGGCGTTCGTCGTCGTAGTCCTGCGGGTAGTCACCGGGCAGGCCTCGACTCACACCGAACTGCGCCATCAACAGGTCGTAAACGGTCGTCACCGCGACCGCTCCGTCGGCGGTCTCGACGTATTTGACCGGCACCCCGCGTTCGTACACCCCACCTTCCGCGAACTCGTGAAACGAGACCTGGACGACTGCGTCGTGCTCATCTCGGAAGCTCAGTTCCGGGTCGATCGGCTCGTCATCCAGCCCATCTTCCATCTTGATGTTCCACTGGCCCTGCTGCTCCTGCCAGCGGAACCCGACCGAGCCCTTGGGCATTCGCAACTCGCCGGTCTTGCGATCGTGGACCAGCATCTTCCAGTCGCCGTTCTCCACTCCTTCGTATCGGGCCACCCGATCGGCGCGGAGGAACTGTCCCGCGTTGAATGCGTCGCCGCTTGGGGTCAGCTCGACCAGAAACGATGAGTCGGTGTAACGCTTGACGTAATCGATGAAGTAGGGCGTCTGCCGATCTGCGTGGAACTCCTTGAGGATCACGTGGTTGATCGCCATCCACAGCGCCGTGTCCTGCCCTGCCTCTACGGGGATCCACCAGTCGGAGTACTTTGCCACCTGACTGAAGTCGGGAGAGATGACGACGAATTTGGTGCCCTCATGCCGCGCCTCGGAGATGAAGTGGACATCGGGTGTCCGGGTCATGTTGAGGTTGGAACCCATCGAGATGATGTACTTGGCGTAGTACCAGTCGGCGCTCTCGGCGACGTCCGTCTGGTCACCCCAGATCTCCGGGAAGGCGTTGGGAAGGTCGGCGTACCAGTCGTAGAAGCTCATGTTGACGCCACCGAATAGCTGCAGGAAACGGGATCCGGCCGCGTAGGAGAGATACGACATCGCGGGGATTGGAGAGAAACCGAAGACGCGATCGGGTCCCCACTCCTTGGCGGTGTAGAGACAGGCGGCAGCGATGATCTCGAGCACCTCGTCCCAGGTGGCGCGCCGGAAACCGCCCTTGCCGCGGGCACGCTGAAAACGGGCACGCTTCTGCTCGTCCTGCACGATGGATTCCCACGCCGCGGCAGGATTGTCGTGGGTTGCTCTCGCCTTGCGCCACACATCGAGGAGCGCTCCGCGAACATAGGGGTACTTGACCCGGATCGGGCTGTAGACGTACCACGAAGCCGAGATGCCTCGCTGACAACCGCGTGGCTCGTAGGGAGGCAGGTCTTTGCTCAAGAGGGGGTAGTCGGTCTGCTGCATCTCCCACGTGATGATCCCGTCCTTGACGTAGACCGCCCAGGAGCATCCGCCGGTGCAATTCACGCCGTGAGTGGTGCGAATGACGTTGTCGTGCTGCCACCGGTTCCGGTAGAACTGCTCCCAGTTCCGTGCTTTGGGGTTGACGAGATCCTGAATCCAACCCACGCTGGCTACCTTCCTTCCACCTTGGGTGTTGTGGTCTGTGGTTCACGTTTGGCGGGCCTGGAGCGTTCGATTCGGGCCCGCGACCGAGCCACCATCGGCCGCCGCACACCGATGAGACGTCCTCTCCAAATGAACCGCATCAAGGCCAGAAGCAAGACGGCACCCGCCGCACCCAGCAATGCCAACTGGCCGACCGACGCCGCCGTCCGCTCGCTGACGGCGGCCTGGCTGAGGAACGCCGCCAGGTGGGCCTGCTCCTGCTCCGTGAGCGGCCGATCACCGAAAATGGGTTGCATCGTTGCAAAGGGAGTCGTCGCCAAGATCGAGGCGATGCCCTCCTCGCCGAACTTGCCGTAGGCCCCGGTCAGGTCGGGCCCGAGCGCACCCCCGCCCAAGGCACCGATGCCCGCGATGCTGTGACAGGCGAGGCATGGCGGACCACGATTCTCGAAGCGGATCGTGCCTTCGAAGAGGCCCTTGCCGATGGATGGTTCACCGGGTTGCAGGGGCTCGGCAATGACCGCAGGTGGCGGGCCTTCACCGGCCGGCGCACCCAGGTAGGCGATGACACTCGCTACCTCGGCGGCCGTCAAGCCAAGGTTGGGCATCGGGACGTTGTCGGACTCCACGAGCAGTTGAGCGGCAATCGGGTCGCCTTCTGCCAGCATCACATCCGGCTCGGCAATCCACCGGGCCAACCAGTCCGGCTCTCGCTGGGTGGTCACTCCCTCCAGGTCGGGTCCCACCAGATGACCGCCACCGATCGTGTGACAGGCGACGCATTTCGCCTCGAAGATGTCTTTGCCTTCATCGGCCGACTGTGCCATCGCCGGGGTTCGTTGGGAGGTGCCAATCACGATGAGAGCGGCAAACAGGAACACCGGAAGTCTCCACCACAAACCAACTCTGCGAAAAGTCGTCCATCGCACCGATCCGCCTCCATCCGTCGGCAAGCCAAGCGCCCGAATGTGTGCCCTTTCTAGTGTCTTCCGGCGATAACATCAAGTAGTAAGCTTGATATTCTGCAATGGACTGATGGTTGATGCAGGTAGCGTTGGGACGGAAGGGCGACTATTCGGTCCGGGCCGTCCTGGACATCGCCAGGACCGCCGGGGCCGGCCGGAGGAAGGCTCGCGAAATCGCGGCTTCAATGGAGATTCCGGAGCGGTACCTGACCCAGATCCTGGCGCACTTGGTGAACGAGGGATTGCTCAACGCAGTGGCCGGTCCGGACGGTGGCTACACGTTGGCACGCCCGCCCGAGACCATCACGCTTCTCGACGTCGTTGAAGCCGCTGAAGGTCGGATCCTCCTCGACGAATGCGTGTTGCGCGGTGGGCCGTGCGAGTGGGACGAGGCGTGCCCGATCCACACTCCCTGGGTGGACGCCCAGAACGCACTGATCGCGGAGTTGTCGAAGACGACCTTCGCCGACCTGGCCGGCTTCGCCGCTGATATCGAGGCGGGGACCTATGAGGCACCGGAGGGCACCCTCCCCCACCCGACGAGAACCCAGAGGGGGCCCAAGGACAAAACCCCTAGCTAGCTAGTTAGGGTTGTCCACGGGATAGAAGACGAACACCTCCTCGATGGCGTGTGCCACCGCAGCGAGGTGAGCATCACTCCAGCCGACCACGCGGCGGACGACGATGGTGTCCATCGCCACGTACAACTGCCTCAAACCCGCATCGACCGCGTAGAGACGGCAAGCGAGCTTGGCCGGGACACCCTTCTGGGTTTCGGCATCTGACATAGACTCGAACCGGATCGCACCCGCCCCTGTGAAGTTGCGATCGGTGACGAAGACTGCGACGTCGCCCTCGACGACCGGCTGTTGAACGGCGATACGTTGACCCATGGAACCTCTACCCGACCGCGAAACGATGCGATGCTAGTGGTCTGTCGCGGAATCGGCGCCAGCGTGTCTCCGCGACATCGGCGCCATCTGGCAAGACATCATTTCCCCGGTAGTCGGTGCTAAACGGAGACCCCGGGCGTGACGCCCGGGGTCTCCGCGTATTCGGTACCTGGTCCTCGGGACCAGCAGACTCCTAGAAGTCCATTCCGTGGTCGTGTCCACCGCCGCCCGGCATGGCCGGGGTGTCCTCGGGCTGCTCGGCAACGAGCGCCTCGGTGGTGATGAGGAGAGCCGCAATCGATGCCGCATTCTGCAGCGTCGAACGGGTCACCTTTGCCGGGTCGATGACTCCGGCAACGATCAGGTCCTCGTATTCACCGGTGGCTGCGTTGAAGCCGAGGTTGCCATCGTCGGCAGAGCCGACCTTCTCGGCAACCACGCCACCCTCGTAGCCGGCGTTCACTGCGATCTGGCGCAATGGCGCCTCGAGTGAGCGGGCAACGACGGCGCGACCGGCCTTCTCATCGTCGGTTCCACCGCGCATCTTCTCCACTGAGTCACGCGCCCGAAGGAGGGCCACGCCGCCGCCGGCAACGATGCCTTCTTCGACGGCCGCTCGGGTTGCCTGGATGGCATCCTCGATACGGTGCTTCTTCTCCTTGAGCTCCACCTCGGTAGCGGCACCCACCTTGAGGACGGCCACTCCGCCCGACAGCTTGGCAAGCCGCTCGGCGAGCTTCTCGCGATCCCAGTCGGAGTCGGAGTTCTCGATCTCCTGGCGGATCTGCTTGATCCGTGCCTCGACGTCGGTGTGCGAGCCTGCACCCTCGATGACCGTCGTGTCATCCTTGGAGATGACCACCTTGCGGGCATGACCCAGCATGTCGACGGTGGTGTTCTCGAGCTTGAGGCCGACCTCTTCGGAGATGACCGTCGCCCCCGTCAGGATCGCGATGTCCTGCAACTGGGCCTTGCGCCGCTCACCGAATCCGGGTGCCTTGACGGCGACCGACGTGAAGGTGCCGCGGATCTTGTTCACGACGAGCGTGGCGAGAGCCTCACCGTCGACGTCCTCGGCAATGACCAGCAGCGGCTTGCCGCCCTGCATCACCTTCTCGAGCACGGGCAGGAGGTCCTGCACCGAGCTGATCTTCTGGTTGGCCACGAGAATGTGGGGATCCTCGAACACCGCCTCCTGACGATCCGGGTCGGTGATGAAGTACGGCGAGATGTAGCCCTTGTCGAACTGCATGCCCTCCGTGAACTCCAGCTCGACGCCGAACGTCTGACTGTCTTCGACGGTGATGACGCCCTCGTTGCCCACCTTCTGCATCGCGTCGGCGATGCGGGCACCGATCGCTTCTTCGGCGGCCGAGTTCGAGGCGACGTATGCGATCGCGTCGTGGTCGTCGCTCGAAACCGGAGTCGCCATGGCCTCGATCTCGTCGACAACCTTGGCCACGGCATCCTCGATGCCAATCTTCAACTCCATCGGGTTGGAGCCGGCAGCGACGAGGCGGAGCCCATCGTGGACCATCGCCTGTGTCAGCACCGCCGACGTGGTCGTGCCGTCACCGGCGACATCGTTGGTCTTGTTGGTGACCTCGTACGCCAGCTTGGCGCCCATGTTCTCCCATGGGTCCTCGAGTTCGATCTCCTTGGCGATGGTGTATCCATCGTTGGTGATGGTGGGAGCGCCCCACTTCTTCTCGAGCACGACGTTGCGGCCCTTGGGGCCGAGCGTCACCTTGATCGTGTCGGCAAGCTTGTCGACACCGGTCTGGAGACCGCGTCGGGCCTCTTCGTTGAATCGTAGATCTTTAGCTGCCATGTGTTGTTGGCCTCCTAGCCGAGAACGGCGAGCACGTCACGGGCGGAGAGGATCAGGTAGTCCTCGCCCTCGTACTTCACCTCAGTGCCGCCGTACTTCGAGTAGAAGACGAGATCGCCGGTCGATACGTCCATCGGAACGCGCTCTCCGTCTTTCCACTCGCCCGGTCCGACGGCGAGTACTTCGCCGAGCTGCGGCTTTTCCTTGGCCGTGTCCGGGATGACGAGGCCGCTGGGCGTCGTCGCGTCATCTTCGTCCTTGGGCTTCACAATGATGCGGTCGCCCAGAGGGTTGAGTTTCATTCCGACGTTCCTCCTTGGATTAGCAGTCGGTACTTACGAGTGCCAAGGTTAGCACTCTCCTGATTTGAGTGCCAAGAGGGCCTTTCGGGGCCGTCGCGGCGAAGATGAGGCCGGTCACGCCTCGTCGCCGATGGCCCCGGCTTCCAGTCGCTCCGCGGCCTCCTCCTCGCTCGAATAGAGGGCGGGAGCCACGAGACGCCGCGTCAGCTCGTCACCGAGCTTGAGCCTCGTGAAGCTGCTGCTCGAGTGGCGAGACACCTTCAGGTAGTACGTCTCCGAGACGTAGCGAACGGCCTCGGCATAGGCGTCGACCGCCTCTTCGTCCACCAGGAAGCGGTCGTAGTTCACGATCGAATTGACCTTGTGGCCCAGGGGACCCAGGAGTTCGCCGACCGCCTCGATGATCTGGGCGACATCGTCGGCGGTACGCACGTGCATCCCGCTGTAGTCCATGAACACCGTGTTCGACAACGCGTCATAGGAGAGCCGATCCTCGATGTGCACGTCCATCATCCTCCTGCGCAGACCAAGGCTCTCCGGCCGGAACAGGCCTTCCCACATGGGCTCCGGCCCCTCGACCTCCACATCGAACGGAAGCAAACGCAGAACCTGTCGATCCAGGTCGATGCCCGGAGCGAGTTCGGTGAGGACGAGGCCGCGGTCTCCCAAGCGGAACACGCATCGCTCCGTCACATAGATCACGGATTGTCCTCGTGATCTGGCGTGGGCGGCCGAGAAGGTGATCTGGTCGACGGCATCGACGAACTTGGCAACGCTTCCTTCATCCTCGATGACGAGGTGGCCGTCCGCGACCCGGGTCTTCAGTCCCGCACTGCTGAAGGTGGTGAGAAATACGACCACATCCGACCGCTGCGTGAGGTTGATGAAGCCGCCGCACCCGGTGAGCACGTCGCCGAAGCGACTCACGTTCACATCGCCACGAGCATCGACCTGAGCCACGCCGAGGAACACGGCGTCGACACCGCCGCCGTCGATGAAGTCGAACGCCGAGCCGTGGTCGATCACCGCCTGGTGGTTCACCGCTGCTCCGAAGTCGAACCCACCGAGCGGCACGCCTCCGAAGACGCCGGGGTCGACCGTCAGCGTGATGAGGTCCTGCACGTGCTCTTCGGCGACGACACCGCCGATCAGGTCGGGCAACCCGATGCCGAGGTTCACCGTTGTGTCAGGCCCCAACTCGCAGGCGGCCCGTCGCGCGATCACCTTGCGATGATCCAGCGCCCGGCGCTCCAATTCCCGAGCCGGGATGCGGAGTTCACCCGACATCGCTGGGTCATAGTCGGTTCCGAACGTCTGGCGGTGGTGCTCGGGCGCCGCCACAATCACCGCATCGACCAGTACGCTCGGGATCCGCACGTCGCGCGCGTTGAGTGAGCCCTCCTCGGCGATACGCTCCACCTGGCAGAGGACGGTGCCACCGGATGTCCGGGCGGCAATCGCCAGGTCTAACGCCTCCAACGACAGCGCCTCGTGCTCCATCGTGATGTTGCCGAGGGGATCGGCAGTGGTCCCCCGAATCAGGGTAACGTCGATCGGAATCGATCGATAGAGAAGCCATTCCTCGCCACCGAACTCCACAACCTCGACCAGATCCTGCGACGCCGCCTTGTTGACCTTCCCTCCTTCGATGCGAGGGTCGACAAAGGTGCCGATGCCGACCGTGGACAACAGTCCCGGACCCCCTGCGGCCATGTTCCGATAGAGGTGAACGATCACGCCTTCGGGGAAGTTGTAGGCCTCGACTCTCTCGGATATCGCGAGTGTGGCAATCTTGGGAACGAGTCCGTAGTGGCCTGCGATGACCCGACGCAGCATGCCCTCATGCCCGAGGTGGTTGAGACCGAGGTCACCGCCGTCGCCCTGGCCTCCGGCGAACACGAGCGTGAGATCGGGCGGTGTGCCCGACTCCAGGAAACGCTCCTCGAGCGATACGAGCAACTGCTCAGGAACGCCGTGGCCACCGTACCCCGAAGAGGCCACCACATCGCCGCTACGTACGAGGCGCACCGCGTCTTCCGAAGCAATGACCTTGCTCACGGACATCTCGACCTGCCTCCACTCTTGCTTTCACCCGCGGTCGAGCCTACGCAAGAGGTGGGCGTCCGTTTGACGCCATTCTGCGTCGACAGTTCCCCGCGGTCGCCAACCAGGCTCCCAGACTATGAGGGCAAACCTCGGCGGCACATCCGGCTCCGATCAGGCCGAACCGGCGACCTTTCGGTCAGGATCCAGTTGCTGATACGCGCCGGTGTGCAGATGACACGCCGCAAAGTGGTCCTTGTCGCTCTCGACCGGCAGCAGCATCGGAGTCTCCCGATCGCAGATTCCCTCTTGTGCGATCGGACACCTGGGGATGAAACGAGCATCCGGACGGTGGGTCGATCGGATTGGGGATCCCCCTGCGGAAGAGGCTCGGTCCGGCGGTGCCGAGGATCAGGCACCGGAACCGCCGAAAGCAAAGCTCTGGTGTACGGATGCCTCGGGTTGTGGAACACCTCTTCAAGGCTGCCGATCTCGCGCCGTCATCGCGGATACCGGTCAAGGCGAGTGGTGTCGACATCGCACAGGGCATTGCATCGGCCTCGACGTCCACGAGCGACCCGATATCTCGGAGGAGGACGAGACTGTGCTCGAACCCGGCATGACGTTCACGGTGGAACCATCACTCTTTCATCCCAACGTCATCGGGGTCCGGATCGAAGATGTGGTCGTCTGCGAACCGGAGAGAAGCCGGCGACTCAACGCATACCCCACCGATCTCGTCGTGGTCGAATAACGCCGATCGGCTTCATCCGACGGCTGCGTCAACCGACCCCCGGCCGACCAGCCGCCTCCAGGAGGTGCTTCAGTTCCTCGCCGTCGACGATGCCGACGACGCGGCCTTCGTCGGCGACCACACTGCGGTCACGCTTATCGGGATGACGAGCCAGGTACACGTCGAGTGGCATCGATCGCTCGACGACGGTCTTCGGACCGAGAGTGGTCATGGCGCTCGCGGCACGAACCGCCGCCCTCCGCGCCGCGGACAGATCCTCGATCTCCGACTCGCCGAGTATTCCACGGACCCGTCCTCTCACCTCGACCGGCATCGTGCGAAGACGCGGCCCGTGTTGAAACTGCTCGATGGCCCCGGCCACCGTCATCGAGCCCGGCACCACCTCTGTCAGATCACGCATGACGTCGCCGACGACGAGCCCGTCCATTCGGGCGAGGACCTGCTCTCGCTTGCCGGCCACACGAGCGGTCCGGTAGAGGCCCCATCCGAGAACTGCCCACAGTGCACCGACGAGGTCGGTGAAGAACACCAGGATGAGGACCCCGACGAGGACGACGGCAAGGCCGAGCACCCGGCCCCACATTGAGGCTCGCTGCGTTGCAGTGACGCGGTCACCGCTGCGTTTCCACAGCAGCGCCCGAACCACGCGTCCTCCGTCGAGTGGGAAACCCGGGAGCAGGTTGAAGATCGCAATCGCTCCGTTGATGATCGCCAGAGCACGCAGCATGCGGTCGAGCATCGGGTCGATGCCAGCGGTTGCGAGGAGCCAGAAGCCCAGAGCCGCCAGCGCTGACGCCACAGGCCCGGCCACCGCGATCACCAACTCGTCCTGTGGCTCGAGCCCGTCCGACTCGATGACGCTGTACCCGCCGAACAGAAAGAGACGAATCCAGCGCACCTGGAGATGTCGGCTGCGGGCAACGACGGAATGGCTGAGCTCGTGGACGATGATCGACACGACGAACATCGCTCCGAATGCAGCGCCGAGGACGGCTGCCGGGCCCGACCGACCACCGACGCTGATGACCAGATCGAGATACATGACGACCGCCAACAAACCCGAGATGAAGAGCACCACAGGATCCGCGACGATGTCGATGCCCTTGATCCGGGCGATACGAACGGTCCTCATCCCAGGCGAAGGCCGGGATCGACATCACTGGCCCAGGACGTGGGAGCTGCTCCTTCGATGACCCGCTGCGATGCCACCACGGCAATCATCGCCCCATTGTCCGTGCACAGGGATGGTTCTGGCACGAGCAGCCGAACACCGCGGTCCGTTGCCTCTTCGGCCAACCTGGCGCGTAACCGCCTGTTCGAGAGCACTCCTCCACCTCCGGCTACGACATCGACACCGGTCGCATCGACCGCATTGAACGTCTTCTCGACGAGCACATCGACGATTGCCTCCTGTATCGACGCGGCCACGTCGCGACGCTCAGGGAGCGTGCCCTCGTCCCTCGCCTTGTTGAGGTACGTCACCACCGACGTCTTGAGACCGGAGAACGAGAAATCGTATGGACGGTCGGACAACGCCCTCGGGAAGCGCACCGCCGTCGGGTCGCCTACCTCGGCCTCGCGGTCGATCGCCGGCCCACCGGGGTAGCCGAGGCCCATGTACCGCGCCAGCTTGTCGAAGGCCTCACCGGCGGCGTCGTCGATGGTCGCCCCGAGCACCTCGTAGTCGCCCCATTCCTCGACGTGGGCCACCTGGCTGTGCCCTCCCGATGCCAGCAACACAACTGCTGGAGGTCGATAACCATCGAACTCGAGCCGCGGGGCCGACAGGTGTCCCTCCATGTGGTCGATGCCGTAGAACGGCTTGCCGAGGCTCCACGCCAGGGTTTTACCGAAGGAGAAGCCGACCATCAAAGCACCGGCGAGACCGGGGCCCTGAGTGGCCGCAACGGCGTCGAGCTGGTCGGAGTAGATGCCGGCTTGCGACAGGGCCTGATGCACGAGCGGACGGATCGCCTCGACATGGGCCCGGGCCGCCACCTCCGGCACCACGCCACCGAAGCGTGCGTGGATGTCTGTCTGCGACGCGAGCACCGACGACCGCACGTCGGTGCCCTCGATGACCGCGACCCCGGTTTCGTCACACGAGGTCTCGATGCCGAGCACGATGGGTTCGTTCATGCCACCGCCTCGCCTTCGCTCTCCGACTGCAAGGCCTCGAGAAGCTCGCGGTACTCGGGCGTGTCGATCCCCGTCGCCCACATGACGAGGGCGTCCTCGTCGCGGTAGTAGTTCTTGCGCTTGCCGACGACGCTGAACCCGAACCGTTCATACAAGCGCCGGGCGTCTCGGTTCGACGCCCTAACTTCCAGCGTCATGTGGCGTGCTCCTCGTCGCCGGGACCGCTGGAGGAGGGCCAGCAGCATGCGGGAGCCGAGACGCCGCCCCCTGCCAGACTCCGCAACCGCAATGGTTGTGATGTGTGCGTCCTCATCGACGATGAGCAGCCCGGCGTATCCCAGCAATTCCCCGCCACTCTCGGCGACGATGTAGGTGCGGCTGGGCTGATCGAGCTCGTCGCGAAACAGCGACTCGGACCACGGCTGCGGGAACACCTCTCGCTCCAATCGAGCAACGGCAGTCACATCACTGCGGACCATGTCCCGGATCGATCCGGTCAGGGCGTCGGCCATGCACCCTCCGATCGAAACTGTTGCCAGTTGATCGCCACGTCGGGCTCGCGCATGTACTGCGGTTGGACGCCTTCGGGACTCCCGAAGTCGTCGTTGCGGACGCGAATCGTCGCGATCTCCATGAGGACGTCCGCAGCCGGGTAGCGGGGACGACCGCGCCTCGCCCGGTGGAGGCCCGTCCACACCCCGGGAGGCAGGGCTTGCCAATCCCCCACGATCAACGTGTCGGCCGTGTCCGATTCGATGAGTGCCCCGAACTCCTCCGGTCCCATGACCTCGGCGTCACCGTCGGGGGCCACGCCTCCGGGAAGCGGCTGGAACGAACGTACGGCCACCTGGCCGCGACGCATGTCCGTCACCGCCCAGATACGCCTGCGTCCCGTGGCAGCTCGTACGGCCAACGCTGTGAGAGACTGGATTCCGACGAGAGGAGCTCCCACTGCTGCAGCGAAAGCTTGCGCGGTGGCGATGCCGGAGCGAAGCCCGGCGAATTGCCCGGGTCCGATGTCGACGGCAACGACATCGATGGCGTCACGATCCCATCCGGCCTGGGAGAAGCAGAAGTCGATGGCGGGGACGAGAAAGGCAACGTGCCCACGCCGGTCGACCCTCACCGCCATCGACACCAATGAGCCCTCTTCTCCCAGCGCGACCGACGATGCGGCCGTCGCGGTCTCGATCGCCAGGACCCTCATACCACCAGCTCCAGCTGCCGCTGTTCCCAGCTGCCCGCAGGGTAGAACCGGATCAGCCGGCGTTCGTCTTCGTCAGCAACCATGCGCACGAGCAGATGGTCCTCCGGGACGCCGGCGCCGACGGCTTCGCCCCACTCGATCAATAGCACACCTTGTCTTGCGGCATCGACGAGTTCGAGGTCGTCGAATTCGGCCATCGATCCGAGGCGGTAGACATCGGCGTGGAACAATGGAAGAAAGCCGTCCAGGTACGAGCGCACAATGACGAAGGAAGGGCTCACGATCGGCTGCTCCACCCCGAGACCTTCAGCGATACCCGCCGCCAGCACGGTCTTGCCGCAACCGAGGCGACCGGAGAGCAAGATGACGTCGCCGGTGGCGAGATGCGTCGCCAAGAGGCGCCCGAGGGCGAGGGTCTCGTCCGGGCTCGTGGTGCGGATTTCGATCATGGGGCTCACCCGCCGAACAGGCCGAGTTGCTCCGCGTCCGGCGCTGTGGCCGCTTCCTCGGGCGACTCGGCGGCCTCCGGTTCGGACCGGAGGTTACCGTCGACGATCTTGTGTACGAGAGCCAGGTCGTATCGAATGTCCTCGAGCTTCGATTGGCCGCCGCGCAATGCCGCTGCCGGGTGGAACGTGGGGACGAGGTAACGGCCCCACCACTCATACGCAACGCCGCGCAGACGCGTAATGCCGGTCTCGGTCCGCAGGAGGAGCTTGGTGGCGAAGTTCCCGAGCGTCACCACCACCTTCGGGTCAACGAGTTCGAGCTGGGCCCGGAGATACCCCTTGCACGCCTCGATCTCTTCCTGCTGTGGATCCCGGTTCCCCGGCGGACGGCACTTCACCACATTGGCGATGTACACGTCGCTCCTCGTCAGGCCGATCTCCCCAAGCAGCTGCTCGAGCAGATCGCCAGACCGACCGACAAACGGCAGGCCGAGCTCGTCCTCACGCTGGCCCGGCCCCTCGCCGACGAACATCACGTCGGCATCCGCCGCCCCGCTCCCGAAGACGACGTTGGTGCGGCTCTCGGCCAGGTCGCAGGCAGTACACACCAGCGCGACGCGCTCGAGGGCCTCGAGTTCGGTGCGTCGTTCGACCGGAGAAGACGTTGTCACTGGGGGGCCCCGGCACGTGGAATGCCGCAGACGGAGACGGCCTCGCGCACCGCAGACTCGATTGCCCGGCCGACGGCAAGGAAGGCTGCCTGTTGCAGCTTGTCGAGGTTGACTGCATGCCCAGCGTCGCCGGAACCGAAGGAAACGACGAACACCGTGTCGCCGTCATAGCGGGTGTGCGTCGGCCGGACCGTCGCACCGAGCGCGTCGTGGGCGCGGATGGCCAGACGGCGCAGCTCATTGCGATCATCGACCCCAGAGTCCGTTGCCACACAGATGAGCGCCGTGTTGTTGACACCTTGCGGCGGCCCATCCCAGTCGCCGAGAGCACCGGGATCACCACCGGTCAGCGGTTCACCCTCGAGCGTGAACACGTCGCCGATAGCATTGAGGACGACCAGGGCCCCGACCTTGCCCTCGCCGATGTCGACCATGGCGCTGCCGATGCCTCCCTTGCGGACATGATCCTCGCCGCGCCAGCCGGCCACGGTGGTGCCGGTGCCGGCGCCGACGGAACCCAGCTCGACGGGATCACCGGTTCGAACTGCGTACGCCAGGGCGCCCTCGACCGGACCCGGCCGGACGTCACTGGAGCCGACCATGAGGTCGTACACGATCGCTGCCGACACAATCGGCACCGGTCCCATCGGTGTCGGCGCCCCTCGACCTTCGGCTTCGATCGCTGCCACGACACCGTCTGCCGACGCAAGACCGAACGCGCTTCCTCCGCTGAAGACGAGAGCGTTGATCGTCACCGGCTTGATCGCATCCCCGAAGGCATCAGTTTCGCGCGTCCCCGGAGCTCCGCCGCGGACGTCGACGACGACGGTGTTGGGCTCGGGAAACGTCAGGACGGTGGTACCGGTTGCACTCTCGAGGTCGGTGTAGTGGCCGACGGCCACGCCGCCGAGGGCGGTGATGGTGAAGTTCATGCTCCAGCACCGCCCCCAACGAGCGAATCCGTGCCGACGATGACGAGCTCATCCATCATCACACCCAAGGCCACGGGCGGTCTGGGGTCGAATCCGTACCGCAATCGCGCACATCTGCGGAAGTATGGCCGACGCGAGGTCCCCGAGTATGCGTCGGTGCGACGGTCAAGCGCGCAAACGATCCGGGTCGTATGAGGTGTAGTTGCCCGTTCGGAGATGGCAGGCAGCGGCGTGGTCGGTGCCTCCCCCGACGGGCAGCAGCTGGGGCTCGTCCACATTGCACACGCCGTCTCGAGCGATCGGACACCGCGGATGGAAGTGACAACCCATAGGGGGATTCACCGGATTGGGGATCTCGCCCCGCGGCAGGGGCTCGGTTCGCCGGTGCTTGGGGTCGGGCACCGGAACCGCCGACAACAGCGCTCTCGTATAGGGGTGCTGCGGGCTGTTGAACACCTCACCGAGCTTTCCTATCTCGACAATCCGACCCAGATACATGATGGCGATGCGATCACAGATGTATTTCGTGGTGGCGAGGTCGTGTGTGATGAACAAGTAGGTGAGATCGAACTCGTCCCTGAGGTGAATCATGAGATCGAGTAACAGCGACTGCACCGACACGTCCGCCATCGCAATCGGTTCGTCGGCCACGATCAACTCGGGACGTGTGATCAAGGCGCGAGCGATCACGATTCGCTGCCGCTGGCCTCCCGAGACCTGATGGGGATACTTGTCGTAGAAGAAGTCGGGCGGGTTCATTCCGACGGCCTCGAGCATCTCGAGAACCAACCTCGTCCGTTGCTCTTTGGACAGGTCCGGCATGTGGATCTTGGCTGGGTGCTCGATCGCCTCACCAATCCGCATCCGTGGGTTCAGCGACGCGAGCGGATCCTGGAAAACCACCTGCATCTTCTTGCGGGTCTTGCGCAGCTGCTCCTTACTCAACGAACCGAGATCTTGTCCATCGATGATCACCTCACCGGCAGTCGGCTCGAGCAGGCGCAGCACGAGCCTGCCGACCGTTGACTTCCCAGACCCAGATTCGCCCGCCAGTCCCAGCACCTCTCCGCGGCGAATCACAAAGTCCACACCATCGACCGCATAGACATAGTCGGTCTTTCCGCGCGCCATCAGATTGGAGATGAACCCCTGCTGCACCGGAAACCACTTTCGCAGTCCGCGCACATCGACGAGAACATCCCGTTCGTCCGATGCTGCTTGGTCTGCAGCTTGCGGCGCCGCATCGGTCACGATCGCAACTCCACGCTGACGGATTGCTCCTGGTAGAGCCAACAGGCCGTGGCGTGGTTCCCGTCGGCTTCCACAGGCGCGAACGGCGGCTCAACCTTGGAGCAAATGTCCATCACTTCGGGACATCGCGGGTGGAACGAGCACCCGGAAGGTAGGGCCAGCAGGTTCGGTGGAGCACCGCTCATCTTGTAGAGATCCGTGCCATCGAGGTCGATGTTCGGGACAGATCGGAGCAAACCTTTGCTGTAGGGATGCTTGGTGGAGTCGAAGAGGTCGTGCACAGATGCCAACTCGACCAGCTTGCCCGCATACATCACTGCAACTCGGTCGGCGATTTCAGCCACCACTCCGATGTTGTGCGTTATCAGCACAATGGTGACGCCAAGCTCATTCTTGAGATCTCGCAACAGATCGAGGAACTGTGCCTCCACGATGACATCGAGTGCCGTGGTCGGTTCATCGGCGATCACCAGGTCGCCCCGCAGGGCGAGAGCCAACGAGATCATGATTCTCTGCCGCATGCCGCCCGAGAACTGGTGCGGGTACTCGTCGATCCGCTCGGCTCGAATCCCCAGTCGGTCGACGATCTCTTCGGCCCGGAGCCGAGCGTCGGCCTCCGACCTTTTCGGTTGGTGAGTACGGATGGTCTCTGTGAGGTGATCCACGATCTTTTGGATGGGATTGAGCGACGTCATCGGATCCTGAAATACCATTCCTATCCTGGCTCCCCGGATCTGCCGCAACTGCTTGTCGCTGATCTTGGTCAGGTCGGTACCATCGAAGAGCAGTTCACCCGAAACGACCTTGCCGGGTGGCATGCGCATGAGTGCCTTACCGAGGGTCGACTTGCCGCAGCCGGACTCCCCAACGAGACCAAGGATCTCGCCGCGTCGGATATCGAGATCGACCGCATCGACGGCACGCACATTGCCCTGACGGGTCGCATACTCGACCGACAGATCCTTGATGGCGTAGAGGGTGTCGTTGCTCATCGGTCTCTGAGCTTGGGGTTGAAGATCTCCATCAACCCTTCACCCAGGAGAGTGAAGGCAAGGACGAGCAGCATCACTGCGATGCCGGGGAACGTGATGATCCACCAGGCCTGGTTCATGAGCGGGGCTCCACGGGAAATGTCGATTCCCCAGTCAGGCGTTGTCGGAGGGAGACCGAGCCCGAGGAACGAGAGGCCGGCTCCGGTGAGGATGGCGTCGGCGATGTTCACCGAGAAGATGATTGCGACCGACGGAACAACATTGGGGAAGATGTACCTGGTGAGAATCACCCTCACCTTGGCTCCGAGGCTCCGCGCTGCCTCGACAAACAGCCCTTCCTTGGTGGAAAGGGTCTGCCCGCGCACGATCCGGTAGTACGTCGGGATGTAGAGCACGGCGATGGCCATGATGATGTTGAAGATGGATGGACCGAGGACGGCCGCGATCGCAATGGCGAGGATCAGCCCGGGGAATGCATAGAGGCTGTCCATGATCATGGTGAGAACACGATCGAGCTTGCCTCCGGCAAAACCAGCCAGCAGCCCGAGCGGGACGCCGAGCGCGAGCGAGAAGAGCGATGCCGAGAAGCCGATGATGAGGGCGATCCGGGTGCCCCAGATCACGCGACTGAACACGTCTTGTCCCAGCTGGTTGGTTCCCATCAGGAAACTCTGACCGCCGCCTTGATCGGAGTCCACCGGGCCGGCAACAAAAAGATCCGGGTACCGATCGGCCACGGCCTCGAACTCCAACGAGGACGCCGCGGCCAGCGCCACATCGCCGACGACCAGAGCGTCGAGAACTTCGTCCAGGGTTTCGAACCGGGCAACGCGAAGACGGACCCGTCGCTCGTCGCCTCCCCCGTTCAGCTCCTCAGTGATGCGGTCGGCCTGATCGCGAACCGCCTCGGATGCGGGCGCCCCTCTCACCACCCCCGTCGGGATCCGCTCGTCACCGGCAAAATCGACGAGGCTTGCAGCCGGCTCGCCCACACGGAGGATCAGCACATCCTGATCCGGCGTCTCTCCGGGGGCGAGAAGGCGTGGCCCAACCTGCTCCCGGGGATTGAAGGGGGCGATCAGCCCGGGAAACAGTGCTACGAAAATGAACCCGGCCACCATGACGATCGCAATCGCAACGAACCACCAATCGGCGCCGTGCCACTTTCGGCCCGCCATGAGACGACCCATGATCCCGATGTGTTCGAGATCGCGCTCCCACGCTTGCAGCGCTTGCTCCTCGGGAGGCGGCTGATCCTTCGTGTCGAGATCGACAGCCATCAATACCTCACCCTCGGATCGAGAAGCGAATAGAGGATGTCCACGGCGAGTGAGATCAACGCGACGAAGACGGCGAACATCACGATGGTGCTCTGAACAGCGGTGAAGTCACGCAGCCCGATTCGTTCGACGAGATACCTCCCCATGCCCGGCCAGTTGAATACCGTTTCGGTCAGTACGGCACCACCGAGGAGAATGGCCACCTGCAGGCCGATGAGCGTGACCACTGGGATCATCGCGTTCTTGAGCGCGTGCTTGTAGGTCACGGTCCGCTCTTTGATTCCACGAGCCCGCGCCGCAGCGATGTAGTCCTCTTCATTGGTCTCGACGACGTTGATCCTGGTCAACCGCAAGAACACCCCGGAGAGGATGAGGCCCAAGGTGAGCGTCGGTAGCACGAGATGGTGGAGTGCACTCCAGAAGGCGGCCCAATTCAAGGAGATGAGCGAGTCGACCGTCAGCATGTTGGTCGTTCGCTCCAGCGTCGTGTTGATCACGGCATCGATGCGCCCACCCGTGGGCGCCCACCCGAGCCAAACGCCAAAGACGAGGATCAGTAACAACCCCAGCCAGAACACCGGCATCGAGTAGATTACAACGCTGAACAACCGGAATCCGTAATCGCTCGCCCGTTTTCGACGCACGGCGGCGAACGTTCCGAAGAGCACGCCGATCGTCAGAGCCACGAGCGCCGCGGGAACGATGAGCTCGATGGTCGCAGGAAACTTCTCACCCAGCTCGTCGACGACGGGGCGCTGGCCGCTCGTCATCGCATCGCCGAAGTCGAGGGTGACGACATCGCCGAGAAAACTGAGGTACTGGACGATGATGGGATCGTTGAGTCCGAGATTGGCGCGCATCTGCTCCTTGACTTCGGGCGATCCCTTGGGTCCGAGCGATGAGGTCACCGGGTCGCCCGGGATGATGCGCAGCACGAGGAACACCAAGCTCGCCAGGATGAGGACCATCGGGATCGTCAGAGCGACCCTCGTCACGATATACCGGCGTAGCGACGGGGTTCCGCGCACGAACACATACAAGAGCCCGATCAACGCCGGGATCCCGAAGATCATGAATGTCAAGAGAAGCGGGTGCATGCACGCTCAACCCTATTGAGGCACTGGACACAACGCGACGAGGGGGAGCGGTCCGTCCCGCTCCCCCTCGTCCCGTCTATCTCATCGAAGTCGGATCAGCCCTTGCTGTTCGTCGCGTAGTTGTACTCGATCGTCGCGCCGATGTTCAGTTGCTCCAGAGAGCCGAACGCATCGCTGCCGGCGACGTTGTCTCCGTACACGATGTGCTCCGCTTCGAACCACAGCGGGAGGGTCACGACGAGCTCGGCGTACATCGCCTGTGCCTCTTCGTAGAGGGTCTTGCGAATCGCCTGATCACCGTTCGCTGCCGCTTCCGCGATCTTGTCCGCCAGCGCCTGCGCGGCGGCGCTGATGCCCGCACCCGTGTCCGGGTCGGTGATCATGGTGCCCAGGCCACCGTTCGCGACGAAAGGTGTCAAATAGTTGTCGGGATCCGGGTAGTCATAGAACCAACCCAGCAAGGACACCGAGTAGTCCACGCCCCCGATGACGGCGCCGATGTACTCGCTCCACTCCTGGGCAACGAGGGTCACCTCGATGGCGCCTGACGCCTCGAGCTGCTCCGAAATCACCTGCATCGAATCGGCCACCGTGCCGCCGTAGTGCTCGGGCGGGTAAGCGACCTCGAGCTGCAGCGGGCTGTCGGCGGTGTAGCCCGATGCCTCGAGCAGGGCCTGGGCCGCCGGGATGTCCGGAGAGCCGTAGAGGTCGTCGAAGACCTCCGTGGCGCCGAGGAAGCCAACAGGCACCGGCGAATAGAGGGGCTCCACGAAGCCGGCGAAGACGCGATCCGAGATGTCATCGCGATCGATCAACGATGCGATCGCCTTGTAGACGTTGGGGTCGTCGGACGGCGCCCTCGTGTGGTTGACGATGAAGTACCGGATCGCACCACCGGCAACGGTCTCCACGTTGAACCCGGCATCTTGCAGCTCGGCCAGGATGTCGGGACCCAGAATCCGCCATGCGACGTCGATGGAGCCGTCGAGCAGCGCATCACGCATGCCTTCGGGCTTGTCGAAGTAGCGAATGATGACCTGATCGACCTGCGGTGTGAGCGAACCCTGGTATTTCGGATTCGGCTTGAGCACGGTCGTCTCGCCGAGGAAATAGCTGTCGATATACCAAGGCCCATTTCCGTAGATCGGCGCCTCGGGAAACTCCACGAGTGCCGCGTCCGCGCCTGCGGGGAACTGGGTTGGGTTGAGCGGGATGTAGGGAGCACCTGCCAGCAGCTGCTCGAAAAAGCCCCATGTGTCGCTCAGGTTGAACTTGATGGTCAGATCATCGACCGCTTCGACGCTCGTCAGGTACGGCTGACCGAGAGCCGGACCGACTCCGCCCGAGCCCTCGAGGACGAGGAGGCGATCGTTGATCTGCGCGGCGTACCCGCTTGCCGTCAAGGGCGTGCCGTCGCCGAATAGCTGCCCAGACTTCAGCTTGATCGTGTAGCTGAGTCCGTCATCGGAAAAGGCACCGAAGTCTTCCGCCGATCCCGCGACCAGCTTGTCGCCCGACCCCGGCTCCCAGCGAAGCAGACCCTCGCCCACGTTCTTCAACAATTCCCAGTCGTGAACTGCGTACGCGTCCGAGCCGTCGAGGCTCGATATGGCGTCGGTGGTTCCGATGATCAGGGTCGTCTCACCGCTCGACGTATCAGCCGCGGTTGTCGTCGTCGCCGCTGCCGCCGTCGTCGGGGTATCTGCCTGTGTCGTCGATGACGCTGCTGCGCCGGTCGTTGTCGTTGCGTCCTCGTCGCTTGAGCTGCACGCAGCGGCGACCAGGGCAAACGCGAGCAGCAACGTGAAGACTGTGAGGCTCCGTTTCATTCGAAGCTCCTTTTCCTCTGGCTAGCCATATCCTTGCAACATGAGAATGACTCGTGATGCCTTGACCACGAATCTGTCGGAAACGTTAGCGTCTCTCGTATCACCCTGCTGCTGGGGTACGTGAAGAACCCCTCCGTCAGCCCGGTAGCCCGATGTACCGTCTTGGAAGTCGCGGACCGAAGTCGCAGACGATCTCGTAGTTGATCGTGTCCAGTCGCTCCGCCCAGTTCTCTGCAGTGATCTCATGACGACCCTGCCTCCCGAGCATGACCACCTCGTCGCCGTCGCGAACGGGATCCATTCCCAGGTCGATGACGATCTGGTCCATGGTCACATTGCCCGCGAGCGGGTATCGCGTGCCGTTGATGAGGACCTCCCACCCGTCTGGCCATGATTCCGGTCCGGAACCCAGTCGCCTGGCGAAGCCGTCGGCGTACCCGATCGGTACCGTCGCCAGGGTCGAGTTGCGAGCCAACGGGCGCACCCTGCCGTACGAGGGGCGAGCACCGCCGGGCAGCGTGCGGTGATACGACACCTGTGACACGACCCGCATCGCCGGTTCCAGATGCACCGCGGTGCCCACGGTTGGTCCCGGCCGCAGGCCGTAGATGCCGAGACCGACCCTGACCAAGTCGAGATGGGACTCCGGGTACTCGAGAGCACCGGCTGTGTTGGCAATGTGGAGCATCGGAACGTCGACGCCCGTGGCCTCGACCTGGTCGCGAAACGAGACGAGTGACCGCAACTGCTCGTCGGTGAACATCGCGTTCTCGTCGGAGACGGCGAAGTGGCTCCAGACGGCCGCGAGCTCGAGCCGTCCGTCGCCGGCGATCGACCGGGCGAGGGTGAGCGCCTCACCTACCAGGACGCCGACGCGATGCATGCCGGTATCGATCTTGAGATGAACCGGATAGGGGGCCCTTCCTGCCCGATCCGCTGCTTCGGCGATCGCCGTGGCGAACGACTGTCGGTAAACGGTCGCCGTCAGTTCGAGACGGACGACGTCGTCCGCATCCGGGAGCGCCGGTTCGGACAACAGAAGGATCGGAACGGTGATGCCCGCGTCACGGAGCCGTGCTGCTTCCTCGACGAGGGCCACCGCCAACCACGTCGCACCACCGGCCAGCGCGGCTTCGGCCACGGGAATGTCACCGTGCCCGTAGCCATCGGCCTTGACCACCGCGCAGAGGTCGGCCGGAGCAACGACTTTGGCGATCGCGGACGTATTGGCTCGAATCGCGTCGAGATTCACCTCGACCCACGAGGGACGCATGTCGGGAGTATCGCGCATGACGGGAATCCGTCTTCGCATCGGTCATCGACGGTCGCCGATGAACCGGGCCTTTCGGCCCTATTGCCGCTTCCGCGCCTCCGCCAATCTGCTCGTGACGGAAATCACATAGTTCTGTAGTCAAGAACTATGGATCACCCGCCTGGGGAGGACCGGGATGCGACTGGAGCTGACGAAGAGGCTGGACTTGGCGTTTCGCGCCATGGGTTTCCTCAACGACAACGGCTCCGCCGCAGATGGACGATCGATCGCCGCAGCGATCGGGACCTCTGCTCACTACCTCCCGCAAGTGGTCAAGCCCCTCATCGATGCCGGGTGGATCAGTTCCACACCCGGTCCCGGTGGCGGATACGACCTTGTTGCCGATCTCAACGACGTGTCGGTCCTCGACATCATCGAGAGCGTCGAGGGACCAACCGACACCGGCCGTTGTGTGTTGAGAGGCGCTCCGTGCCCGACTCAGGAGGAGTGTGCGCTACACAGCTCCTGGGTCGTGGCGCGGAGCGCCCTGTTGACAGAGCTCGAAGCGACGTCGGTTCAAGCGGCGTTCGCACAAGCTCCTACGAAAGGAGAATAGGAAATGGCCAGGACATCGATAACGCCCTGGTGGCGACATCGATCGGTACTCGTCTTGTTGGCCCTGATCGCAGCGATCGCCCTCGTGGCGGCAGCTTGCACGTCGGATGATGGAGGCGACAGCAGCAGCGGCAGCAGTGCCGCCGTCGGTGACGTCAACGCGGCCAGGGAGGCGGCGGGCCTCCAGCCCCTTACCGACGAGCAGGCAAACGCCGCCATGAAGACGTATCTGCCGTCGGGTGAGCACGACCCGTATGTCATGCTCGCCTCCGGGGGTCAGTCCGGACAGATGTTCGCCATCGGCGTTCCGTCGATGCGGATCCTCAAGGAAATCGCCGTCTTCACCCCGGAACCGTGGCAAGGATGGGGCTTCGGCAATGTGGGCACGGAGAAGGTGCTCGACGAGGGCAACGTCGGCGACACCGAAGTGCGCTGGGCGGACACCCACCATCCGGCGATCTCGGAGACCAACGGCGAATACGACGGGCAGGTCGTGTTCATCAACGACAAGGCGAACGCTCGCGTGGCGGTCGTCGACCTTCGCGACTTCGAGACGAAGCAGATCGTCAAGAACCCGATCGCGATCGTCGATCATGGCGGCACCAAGGTGACACCGAACACGGAATGGGTCATCGAGGGCGGCCAGTACGCCACACCCCTCGGCTGGGAGTTCTCCGAATTGGAGAACTACGACGCCGACTATCGGGGCATGGTGACGTTGTGGAAGTTCGACCGTGCCAGCGGCAAGATCCTGGAGGATCAGTCGTTCGCCATGGAACTTCCGCCGTACTGGCAGGACCTGTGCGACGCTGGCAAGCTCGTGTCGGAGGGATGGTTCTTCTGCGGATCGTTCAACACCGAACGTGCCATTGGTGAATCCGGGCCCGAGGGCGTCCCCTTCGAAGCCGGGGCGTCCGCACGCGAGAACGACTACCTGCACGTGTTCGACCTCGACAAGGCCGTCGCGCAATACAACGCAGGCAACACCTTCGACGTCAACGGGTTCCCCGTCATCGGCCTCGACACGCTCATCGACGAGGGCATCCTGTACTTCGTCCCCGAGCCGAAGAGCCCGCATGGCGCCGACGTCACACCCGGCGGCGAATACATCGTCGTGTCCGGGAAGCTGGATCCGCATGTTTCCGTCTACTCGTTCGAGAAGATCCAACAGGCGATTGCAGATCAGAATTGGGAGCCGGATCCGTACGGCGTCCCAGTGCTGAACTTCGACGCCGTGCTCGAGGCACAGGTCGAGGTGGGTCTCGGCCCGTTGCACACCGAATTCGACAACAACGGCTATGCCTACACGAGCATCTTCCTCGACAGCACGGTGGCAAGGTGGAGCCTCGGCCCTCCGTACCGTGACGACGGTTGGAAGCTCGAGGGCACGCTGCCCGTCCACTACAACATCGGTCACCTCGCGACTGCCGAGGGCGACACGGTGAGCCCGGACGGCGGCTACCTGGTGGCGTTGAACAAGTGGTCGCTCGACCGGTTCTTGCCACCTGGACCCCTCTTGCCGCAGAACCTGCAGCTGGTGGATATCAGCCAGGAGCCATCGACGAACCCGGACACGGGCGGCATGCAGCTGCTCTATGACATGCCACTCGGCATGGGAGAGCCGCACTACGCCCAGATCATCAAGGCCGACAAGCTCAACCAGTGGTCGGTGTATCCGGAGATCGGCTGGAACCCGGAGACGATGTCCGTTGATCCGAACGCGGCAGTGTCTGGGAACGAGCGAGTCGAGCGGGATGGCAATAACGTCGAGATCTGGATGACGGCGATCCGGAGTCACTACACACCGGATCGCATCGACTTGAAGCAGGGCGATAACGTGACATGGCACATCACGAACATCGACACATCGATGGATGCCACCCACGGGTTCGCCATGCCGGCGTACGGCATCAACCTGAGCCTGGAACCCGGTGAAGCCGCGACGATGCAGTTCGTGGCCGACCAGGACGGGACGTTCCCGTTCTACTGCACCGAGTTCTGCTCGGCTCTCCACCTGGAGATGGCCGGCTACATGCTCGTGGAGCCGGGTTCCTGAAAGGAGCTTGAAGTAACCATGTCAGCCCTCGACCGGATTCTGGGGCCCCGGGTACCCCGGGAGGAGAGAGAAGCTCACGCAGGCAGGTATCGCATTCCGTCCCTGCTATTCGGAGGAGCCGCGATGCTCCTCTTCGTGTCCCTTCTCCTGCCGTACTGGGTCCTCTACCTCGAGGCGCCCCAGTTTCCGGGAGGGCTGACCGTCCGTGCCTACATCAACCGACTCGCCGGCGACGTCGGCGAGTTGGAGGGGCTCAATCACTATGTCGGCCTCGACTCATTCGAGAGCGGCGCCATCTTCGAACGGTCCATCGCCATCATCGCGATCATCGTGATCGGGGGCCTGCTGCTCGGAGCATTCTTCATTCACAGCCGCTGGGTCGTGTTGCTGGTCCTCCCCGCGTTGCTGTTCCCGATCATCTTCGTCGTCGACCTGCAGTACTGGCTGTGGGTGTATGGCAACAATCTCGACCCGCGCGCTCCGCTTGCCAGCGCGGTGGGTGAATTCACCCCACCGATCTTCGGGCCGGCCGAGATCGCCCAATTCGACACCTTGGCGCTCCCCGGCCCCGGCTACATCCTCGCCGTGATCGCGGCGGTGCTCATCGCCGTGGGCCTGTACTACCACCGCAAGGCCTACAAGCCACTCATCGAGTCGCAGGGGGATGACGCGGCGTGACATCGGCGACCCGGTTCGCGGTCGGCCTCACCGTCATCCTGACGGTGTTCGTCTTTGTGTCGCCATCATCAGGCGCGAAGGCCCCGGTGAGCCTCCAGGAGATGATCGACCGGGCCGAACCCGGATCCATCCTCGAGGTACCGCCCGGCACCTACGACGGCAATATCACGATCGACAAGCCGCTCGCTCTCCTCGGCATCGACTCCCCGATCGTCGATGTCGGCGGTGCGGGGAACGTCTTCTACGTCAACAGCCCGGACGTCACCATCGAGGGGTTCGTGATCCGCAACACCGGCAAATCCCTCGACCGCGAGAATGCCGGTGTCTCCTCCGACACGTCGCCCCGGCTCGTCGTCCGCAACAACGTGTTCGAGGACGTGCTGTTCGGCGTCTTCCTGCGCACATCGGAGGAATCCGTCATCGTCGGCAACATCATCGGAGCCAAGGATCTCGATCTCGGCCGCCGCGGCGACGGCATACGGCTCTGGGAGAGCCCGGGGAGTCTCGTCGAGGGCAACACGGTCATCGGCGGACGAGACACCGTGCTCTGGTTCACCGACAACGTCATCGTCCGCGACAACGTCGTCGAGGGCGGACGCTACGGCCTGCACTTCATGTACTCCGACAACGCGCTCATCGAACGGAACCGGCTCGTCGGCAACTCCGTCGGCGCCTTCATGATGTACAGCTTCGACGTGACGATTCGTGACAACATCATGATGGAAAACTACGGGCCAAGTGGCTACGGCCTGGGCTTGAAGGACATGGACGGCGTGACCGCCACCGGCAATCGTTTCGTCGGGAACCGCGTCGGCCTCTATCTCGACAATTCGCCATCCGCGGCGGGCGTCACCCAGACGTTCGATTCCAACGTCTTCGCCTACAACCGCGTTGGCGTGACCTTCCTGCCATCCGTCAAGAACAACACCCTCACCAACAACGCCTTCATCGACAACGGCGAGCAGGTGGGCGTCCAGGGGTCGGGCACATTCTCGGGGAACACGTGGACGGTCGATGGGTCCGGCAACTACTGGAGTGACTTCGCCGGATACGACGCGGACGGCGATGGTATCGGCGACACCTCCTACAAAGCATCGGACCTCTACTCCGAACTCACCGACAACCACCCCGAGCTGAGGTTCTTCGATGAGACGCCGGCGGCTCGTGCCGTCGATCTCGCCGCGCAGATGTTCCCGGTCTTCCGCCCCCGCCCCAAGCTCGAAGACACCGCGCCTCTCATCGAGCCCGTCGAGCTCGAACCGGCAGTCGGTGGTTCAAGGGGCGAACCTATCCTGGGAGCCCTCCTGGCAGCGGCGGCATTGCTGGCCGGGGCCGGATCGCTGATCGTTTTCGCCGGACGATCCAGACGGGTGGCCGCCTCATGATCTCGATCACCAACCTCACGAAGAGGTACGGCAAGAGAGCCGTTGTCTCGGATGTGTCCGTGGACATCGCCACCGGCGAATCCGTCGCCTTCTGGGGACCCAACGGCGCCGGCAAGACCACCATCGTTCGCTGCATCCTCGGTCTGGTGTCGTACGAGGGCACGATCGAGGTCGACGGGCTCGACGCACGGACTCGAGGCAAGGCCGTCCGCTCCCTTATCGGATACGTGCCCCAGGAGCTCTCCTTCTACAACGACATGACGGTCGTCGAGCTCCTCGACTACTCGGCCTCGCTGCGGGGCCTTCCCACCGATCGCGTCGACGAGGTCCTGGAGATCGTCGACGTCGACGATCACGCAAACAAGCGCGTCAGAGAACTTTCCGGTGGGCTCAAGCAGCGCCTCGGCATCGCCACGGCGCTGCTCCCCGACCCGCCCATCCTGCTGCTCGACGAGCCCACGTCGAACCTCGACGCCGCGGCACGTGACGGTGCCGTTCGCCTGCTCGAAGGGCTGCGCCACGAGGGTCGGACGCTGGTCGTCACATCCCATCACATGGAGGAGGTCGGCATGCTGGTCGACCGGGTCATCGCTATGGAGGACGGGGTCATCACCACAGAGTGCGCCCCGATGGAACTGGCAGAGCGCCTCGGATTGCGAGCCTGGCTACACCTGATCACGACCAGTGGCGACACCGCCAGGGCCATCGAGGTGCTGACGGCCAACGGCTTCAACGCCCAGCTGAACTCTCGCGGGGTGCTCGTCGAGGTCTCGGCGCAGTCAAAGGGCCTCGCCGTGGCAACGCTCTACGAGGCGGGCGTGCACATCGAGGACCTGGAGGTCTGGCGATGACGGCAGCCGTCGCCACTCCGGTCTCGGAACGCCCGCGCCTGGGGACGATCACCACGATCGCCCGCAAGGAGCTGCGCACGACATTACGCAGCAAGTGGTTCTGGCTGTGGACGGCGGCATTCGTCGGACTCGCCGCCCTCCTCGTCACCGTGGCACTTCCCGACACCGGCATCACCGGGTATGCAGGCTTCGGTCGCACCTCTGCATCGCTCGTAACCCTCGTCCAGATCATCGTGCCGCTCATGGGGCTCACGCTCGGGGCGATCAGCATCGCCGGCCAGAAGGAGAGCGGCGCACTGCGGTTCCTGCTCAGCCACCCCGTGAGCAGGACCGAGACCTTCTGGGGCACGTACATCGGTCTCGCCATGTCCCTCGCCATCGCCGTTGGCGGCGGCTTCGGTATTGCGGGAATTCTCACCGTGATGCGCGGCGTACGAGCACAGACCACGACCTTCCTGTGGATTGCTCTCCTCGCCTGGCTCCTCGCCGTCGCGATGCTCGGCGTCGGCATGCTGATCAGCACCTTCACCACCACGAGCGGAGCGGCGCTCGGAACCGCCATCTTCTTCTGGCTCGTCTTCGTGTTCCTGGGCGACCTCGGGCTCATGGGTACATCGGTCGCGACCCAGATGCCGGTCAACGTGCTGTTCCTGTCGGCACTCGCCAACCCCATCGAGGCGTTCCGTCTGGCAGCGTTGACGACCTTCTCCGGATCGCTCGACGTGCTCGGCCCCGCCGGCACCTACGCCGTCAACACCTTCGGGGGGTCGCTCGTGCCCGTGTTGTCAGCCACCATGCTGGCCTGGGTCGTCGTTCCGGCAACCCTGGCATGGCTCCGGTTCCGGAGAAGGAGCGACCTGTGAAACGAAGAGCCCTGGCACTCATCGCGATCTTCGGCTTGATCGTCGCCGCATGCGCGACGGCCGAGAGCAACGACGATCCACCAGAGATCAATTTCGGTCGCGACATCTGCGTCGAGTGTGGAATGACCATCGTCGACGCCCGTTTCGCGGCCGCCTACCGAACCGATGACGGCACCGAGAAGAAGTTCGACGATATCGGCGGCCTCGTGGTCCATGGTCGAGAAGCAGGTGAACTGAACGACGCAACTATCTGGGTCGCCGACTTCGACACGGAGGAGTGGCTCGATGCCACGACCTCGCATTTCGTCCCTACACTCGCCGTCGCTTCGCCGATGGGCCACGGTCTTCTCGCCTTCGGTAATGAGGCCAGGGCCGCGGCATTTGCCGCCGACATCGACGGCGAGGTCATCGGGTGGGGCGTGGTGATGGACCTGCCCGTCATCGACGGGTTGGTCGGTCATCATCACGGCGAGGCTGGAACCGATATGCATGACATGAATGACGATGAACAGGGCGGCTAGGGAAGGGAAACTAACCATGAAGAGAGTGCTGATCCTCGTTGCCGTGCTGGCACTCGTCGCCGCAGCCTGCGGCGGCAGCAGCGATGACGGCGACGGTGGGAGCTCCGACACGACCCAGGCATCGAGCGGCGGCGGCATCGCGGCCGAGGGTGAGCTGATCTACAGTCAGACCTGCGCCGCCTGCCACGGCGCCGACGCCACCGGTATCGACGGGCTCGGCAAGTCCCTCGTCGACAGCGCATTCGTCGCTGCGAACGATGACGGCGAGATGATCGCGTTCATCAAGCTCGGGCGCCCGGCGTCGCATCCGGACAACACGACCGGTGTCGACATGCCCCCGAAGGGTGGCAACCCGTCCTTGGACGACCAGGACCTCGCCGACCTCGTGGCGTACCTGCGCACCCTCCAATAGGAGGGAGAACCCCCCTCCCCGGCCTGGCGGCCGGGACTCCCCCCTGATGGGGGAGCAAAAGACCTTTCCGGTGCCTCCCCCTCAGGGGGAGGTGCCGAGCGCAGCGAGGCGGAGGGGGTCGATCTCAGAACCCGAGGCGGCTGCGACGAACCTTGTGTTCGACTTCGCCGCCTTCGGTCATGTCCTCCATCTCATCACCCATGCGCTGCGCCCAATCGGAGTACGCGTTCGAGCCGTGCCACGCGGTGGCGCCATGGAGATAGACGCTGAGGCCAACCGTCGCCGCCATCAGCAATATGATCAGTTCCGTCCCCGGCAGATCGGCCTCCAGGAACACGATCGAGGCGAACACGATCGACGCCAGGCCGCGAGGGCCGAACCAGCCCAGGTAGACCACCGACTCCCATTCGAGGTTGCTCCCGAGCATGGAGATCGCCACCGGAACCAACCGGATCAGGGTGAGGGAGGCCACGGCATAGACCGCGACCGACCACGTCAGGTCACCGAGACGTGGAGCAAGGATCATCGCACCGAAGACGAAGAAAGACAGCATGGTCAGAAGGTGCGCTGCCCCGTCGCTGAACACCACGATGTCGGGAAGCGCCTTGCGGGTGAAGAAGCCAAAGAGCACACCACCGACGAAGGCGGCGAGAAAGCCACTCGCACCCGTGAAGTCGGCCAACCCGAAGCAGAGGAGGGCAATGGCCGCGGGGGCGATCGATCGCCAGGTGCGACCCACCCATCCATGCTCTGAGGCATAACGCATCAGCCACCCGGCGAACGCCCCAACAGCACCACCGATGGCGATGGCCGCGCCCAGGTCGACGACCATCTTGACGATGGTCCCGGACCCGGCCGTGTACTCGGCCTGAGCAATGGCAAGGACCAGCGCGAAGATCGGGAGCGCCAAACCGTCATTGAGCCCACTCTCCACGTTGAGCGCCTGTCTGATCCGCTCCGGAACTCGCCTATTCGATACCACGGCCTGCCCCAAGGCCGCGTCCGTGGGCGCCAGGATCACGCCGACGAGCATGCCCTCCCAAAAAGAGAGATCGGTGAACATGACCGTCGCGACACCTCCACCCAGCACCATGGTGAGCGGCATCCCGATACCGAGGAGTCGCCCCGCCAGCGGGACTTCCTCGCGCAGCGTGCGGAGACTCACCTCGGTCGCGTCCGTGAACAGCACAAGGGCGAGCGTCAGCTCGAACAACATCTGAACGGTCACATCGGAGATGTCGGCGGCAACCACATCGAGACCAACGGGTCCCAGCAACAGGCCGGCGGTCACGAAGAGCATGGGCCCGGTGATCGCCGTTCGTGCCAAACGCTTGGAGAACACCGAGAACAAGAAGAAGAGCCCAGCCAGAACGATGAGGCCGGTGGTCTCCACGACCGCCGAGGTTACTCAGCGACCTTCCACGCCACCGCATCGGCAAGAGAGCGCGCGGTGACCGTCCGAAGAACGTCGAGACGCCCGGCCGTCACACCGTGGTGGTACGCAGCCGACCGTGCGGCGACCTCCGCTTCGATGCCCCCGGCGGCGAAGGCCCCGATCATCCCCGACAGAACGTCTCCGCTGCCGATGGTCGCCAGTTCGGGACCACCCGTGTCGACGATCCAATGCTCGCTGCCGCAGACGTGCGTTGGATTGCCCTTGAGGAGCACAACCGCGCCGGTCGACACAGCCAGCTCGGCAGCCGCCTGCGGTGAGGCCTCGGCGCCGACCAGCCGGGAGAACTCGCCGGCATGGGGTGTGACGACGACAGGTCCCCGGCTGTGGGCAAGCACGCCGGGGTTCTCGAGTGAATTGATGCCGTCGGCATCGAGGACGACGGGGCCGTTCCATCCACTGAGAAGGTCGCTCACGAACGCCTCTGGATTTCGCCCCAGGCCGGGCCCGACGACGAGCACGTCGTACCGCTCGTTCAAGGCGAGGATCGCTCCCACATCGCGCCCGACGCCATAGGTGAGGATCTCAGGTGCGGCCGTCGCATAGATCGGCTGGGTGTCCTCAGCGCACGCGATCCCCACCGCTCCGGATCCTGCGTTGAGGGCAGAAGTCGCCGAGAGGAGTGCCGCCCCCGTGATCCCCTGTGTCCCGCCCACCACGAGCACCGAACCCACGGACCACTTGTGTGCAGTTCGCAGACGGACGGGCAACGGCGCATCGACCTCATCGGCGATCCGGTATATGGGCTCTACGGGTCCGAGGCCGATGTCTGCAACACGGATCATTCCGCTCCGGTCTGGGCCGTCGGCGAGCACATGGCCCGTCTTCACCGCTTGGAAGGTGACGGTACGCGTCGCCGCGAAGCTCGGGTCGGCGGCGATGCCGGTGGCAGCATCGAGGCCCGAAGCCACATCGACGGCGAGGACCGGAGGGGGGTGAGTGATCCACGGAACGACCTCCGCCGGCAACGATCCATGGAACCCGACACCAAAGAGGGCATCGATCACCAGATCTGCTCGCTCGACGTCACCAAGCGATCGGACAGGCACGCCAGCGCGAACGGCGCCAGCAGCGGCTGTCGCCGCCGGTGAATCACCGCGACGCGGAGCACCGAGGGCGTGGGCGGCAACCGACACGCCGCGACGGGCAAGGTATCGAGCCGCGACGTATCCGTCGCCTCCGTTGTTGCCGGAACCGGCGAGCACAATGACGCGGTCCCCGTAGCCAATCCCCATAGCGACCGCCTCGAGCGCCACGGCGAGGCCGGCCCGCTCCATGAGCACATCGACCGATTCGAACGACTCCTCATCGACGCGCCCCGACTCCTCGGGCGTGATGACGGGTCTCATGTGTGGTCACGCAGTGCGATCGCGAACACGAGGGCCCGGTCGTCGGTGTGGGTGATCGTGATCTTGACCTCGGCGACACCGAGCATCTCGGCCCTGCGAGCTGCAGTGCCGCTCAGTCGGACGCGAGGAGGGCCACCTCCGGTGATCTCGATGTCCGTCCAGCGGAGGCGTCGCCATCCCGTGCTCAGGCTCTTCATCACAGCTTCCTTGCCCGCAAAGCGGGCCGCCAGCCTGCCGGATGGGTCGGCATAGCGGTGTGCGTACTCCCATTCGTGGTCGGTGAAGCAACGGAATCGAAACCGCTCTCCGTACCTGTTGAGGAGATGGCGAACCCGGTCGATTTCGGCCAGATCGACGCCCAGTCCGACGATGTCCATCACTCCACCGTCACCGATTTCGCAAGGTTTCTCGGTTGGTCGATGTCGTGGCCCCGGAGCCTCGCCACGTGATACGCCAGCAGTTGCAGCGGTACGACGGCATTGACCGGCGCCAGGAGGTCGGCACTGTCGGGAATCCGCAGCACCGAATCGGCAAACTTGGCGATCTCCGTGTCGCTCTCGTACGCCACCGCAATCACACGGGCACCGCGCGCTTTCACCTCCTGGAGGGCCGAGATCGTCTTGTCGTACACATCGCGCTGGGTGACGATGACCACGACCGGAACACCCTCCGTGATCAGGGCAAGGGTGCCGTGTTTCAATTCGCCTGCCGGCATCGCCTCAGAGTGCAGATAGGAGATCTCCTTGAGCTTCAACGACCCCTCCATCGCCACCGCGTAGTCGAGTCCGCGGCCGATGAAGTAGATGTCGTCGGCGCCGACCACAGATTCTGCTGCGCGCAGCGCCTGGTCCTCACGCTCCAGCAGCCACTCGAGTTGAGCCGGGAGCATGTGGAGTCCGTGAGCAACATCGTGTGCCAGCTCGGGCTCGACCACACCCCTCGCGGTGCCGACCCGAAGAGCGAGCAGGTACTGGGCGACGAGCATTGCCAGATATGCCTTGGTCGACGCCACAGAGATCTCCGGACCTGCCCTCGTGTAGAGAATGTCGTCTGCACCCCTGGCGAGCGTCGAGCCGACGACGTTGGTGACCGCGAGCAAGCGGGCACCGCGTTCCTGTACCAGTCGAGCGGCGGCAAGAGTGTCTGCCGTTTCCCCGGACTGGGAGATTGCGATCGCGAGGTCCCCGGGCTCCACAAGCGGATCGGCGTAACGAAGCTCATGCGCATATTCCACGTAGGTTGGGAGCCGAAGCACCCGGCGGAAGATCTCCTTGCCAACCAAGCCCGCGTGGTAGGCCGTGCCACAGGCCGTGATCCATACCCGGCCGATGTCCTTGGCGAACACATCGTCGAATTCCACGTCCTCGAGCCGGACGGTGCCGTCTCCGGCGAGCCTGCCCGCCAAGGTCTCCGTCACCACCGAGGGCTGCTCGTGGATCTCCTTGAGCATGAAGTGATCGAATCCTGATTTCTCGGCCCGGCCGGGATCCCAGTCGATAGTCAGGATGTCGCGATCGATCGCCTCGCCGTCGATGGTCTCGATCGTCGCTCCGTCGTCGTCCACGATCACCAGTTCATCATCCTCGATGATGAGGAAGTGCCGTGTTCGGTGCAGTACGGCGGGGATGTCGGAAGCAAGGAAAGTCTCGCCATCTCCCAGCCCCACGACCAGGGGACTGATCTTGCGAACCGCAACGATCCTTCGCGGTTCGTGCCTCGTCATCGCAACGAGCGCATAGGCACCATCCGCCCTCGCCACGGCGCCTCGCACGGCGGCGGCGAGGTCGCCGTCGTATTCGGCGGCGACGAGATGTGCGAGCAACTCGGTATCCGTCTCCGACCTGAATTCCGATCCGTTCTGCTGGAGTTCTTCGCGCAGCGCCTGGAAATTCTCAATGATGCCGTTGTGGACCACCACGAACTCCCCCGACGGGTCGGCGTGGGGGTGGGCGTTGGCGTCCGATGGAGCCCCGTGTGTCGCCCATCTGGTGTGACCGATGCCCACGGTTCCCGCGAGCGGTTCACGCTCGAGCAGCTCAGCGAGCTTGGCGATCTTCCCTTGCGCTTTCCGAACGTTCACATCGCCGTTGGCGACGGCGATGCCCGCCGAGTCGTAACCGCGGTACTCGAGACGGCGCAGGCCGTCCAGCAGAATTGGCGCCGCCTCGCTGCGGCCGATATAACCCATGATGCCGCACACGCGCGCCACCCCCTCCTGTTGGGACCGGAGGTGCGTTCGTGGGACGTGAATCCCGCTGCCAATGCTGGCCTCACCTCGGAACGGCCTCTGTTCCGGGATCGCTCCCGGGATTTGCTCCGTCCCGTAACGACCGTGAGCGGCCGAGAGGGCACCCGCCGACTGATCGATGCTCCCTCTCCCTCGTCACCTCACTGCCATTACAACTGCTAGCACAGCGAGGGCAGGCGCTCGAGAAAACCTCCGGTCGGTGTTCTGTTGTCTGTGAAGAACATTAGTGGTCTGGGGACGAAGACGGGCCCTCCACCTCACTTCCGATTGTGTCGGCGAGAGCTTGCGCTACGCGCTCGAGGAAGTTGGCAACGGTGGCCTCGGCGATGCGATGCAGGGCTGCGCCGTCAACGAGTTCGCCGACCGCGTCGGCCGGAGGGCGGTAGCGGCCGCGAAACACGAGCATCGTGCCCTCCGGGACCGGCCTCGCCACCAGATCGGCCTCCATCCTCGGGTACAGCACGCCGAGGGGCCCGGCAGCACGCCATCGCATCGGCACGACGAGACGATCTCCCTCCAGACTGGGCTCGTCAACCACCACCGACACGGTCTTCGCCACCCGCGGTGGATCACCGCCGATACCGATCCGGATGGAGAGGTCCTCTCCGCTGCGGTAGGCACCACCCACCATCGTCGCCAGGCTGCTGGAGGGGTTGCGCAGTGCGGCGACGACATCGTCGAAGGAACAGGCGAGATCGATTCGCTGCACGACGAACATGCCATGAAGTGCAGCAGGCGCCGCAGCCCTCGGTTAGGGCCAAAGGCCCCGACATCATCGAGGCACTAACCCAGTTCGGCGGCGACAACGCCCGCGATGCGCGTGGCGACGTCGGACGCCTCTGCCTCGCTCGGAGCCTCGACCATGACCCGCACCAACGGCTCGGTTCCCGAGGGACGTACCAAAACCCGGCCTCGGCCCGACAATGCCTCTTCGCCACCGCGGACGGCATCGATGATGGCGTCGTTGCCGTCGAGGCCTGCCTTGTCGGCGACGGTGATGTTCTCGAGGACCTGAGGAAAGGCCTTCATGACCGTGCGCAGCTGCCGCAACTCCTTGCCTGTGCTGGCGACCACTTCCATGAGCCGCAGCGCCGTCCGCAAACCATCGCCGGTGGCGCGATCCTCGAGCAGGACGTGGCCGGATTGTTCACCGCCCACGACTGCCCGGCTCTTGCGCATGGCTTCGAGAACATAGCGGTCGCCGACCCGGGTTTCGATGACCGAGATGCCGAGGCGCGCCATGGCCTGGTGGAAGCCGATATTCGACATCACGGTCACCACGACGGCGTCGTTCTTCAGCTGGTTTCGCTGCTTCTGCCACTCGGCGAAGATCGCCATGATCACGTCGCCGTCGACGATCTCACCGTCCTCGTCGACGGCGATCAGCCGATCGGCGTCTCCGTCAAAAGCGAAACCGATCCGCCCTGCAGCACGCTTCGCCAGGTAGTCGGGATGCGTCGCTCCACAGTTGCGATTGATGTTCATCCCGTCCGGCTCGTCGTTGTGTACCTCCACTGAGGCTCCGACCTTCTCGAACAACTTGGGAGCAGCCACGAATGCTGCTCCGTTGGCGCAATCGACAACGAACTCGAGGCCCCGCATCGAATACTGGACCGTGTTGGAGATCCTTTCGACATAACGCTCGACGGCATCGCTCATCACGGTCTGCAGTCCGATGTTGGGTCCGATCGGACTCCGGTAGTCCCTCCCGGCGAAGTACCGCTGCTCGATCGCGTGCTCGTCGGCGTCCGACAACTTCGCTCCGTCGGAGCCGAAAAACTTGATCCCGTTGTCCTCGGCCGGATTGTGGGATGCGCTGACCATCACTCCATAGTCGGCACCCGTATCGCGAGCCAGCCTGGAAACGGCACCAACGGGGGCGATCCCGACATCCACAACATCGATCCCGATCGAGTTGAATCCCGCCTCCAGAGCCGAGACGAGCATCGGGCCGGAGCGACGAGTATCCCGACCGATGAGGACATGGCCATTGGTGATCTCACCACCCGACGTGCGTGATATCCGGGTACCTGCGGCACGGGCGAGGTCGGAGGCGAGTTGAGCCGTCAGCTCCGAGTTGGCAAGTCCACGGACACCGTCGGTCCCGAAAAGGTGGCGTTCGAAAGTTTCAGCCATCGTCCCCCATACCCATTCTGCCATGCGATGCCGACGGCATCACATCGTCCCTGGACCCGACCTACCGCTTGGTGAACTGCGGTGCACGGCGCGCCTTGCGGAGCCCGTACTTCTTGCGCTCGACGCGACGGCTGTCGCGGGTGAGCATCCCGGCCTTCTTGATCACGAGTCGCAATTCGGGATCGGTCGCCACGAGGGCGCGGGCGATCCCGAGGCGAAGGGCGTCGGACTGGCCGGTGAAGCCACCGCCACCGATCGTGGCATTGATGTCGAACCGGCCCTCGATATCGGCAACATTGAACGGTTCCACGACGCGAGCGCGAACCGCAGCCTCGGGGAAGTAGCTCTCGAAGCTGCGGCCGTTGATGGTGATGGTACCCGTCCCGTCGTAGAGCCGAACTCGTGCAACGGAACTCTTGCGGCGGCCCGTCGCTTGCACCAGGGGCTTCGTTGCTGCCATCAGGCCTCAACCTTTCGATAGTCGAATTCCAGTGGCTCCGGGCTTTGTGCAGCGTGTGGATGGTCCGCGCCCGGATAGACCTTCAGCTTCTTGATCGTCTTCCTACCCAGCTTGTTCTTCGGCAACATGCCTTTGACGGCCGACTCGATGACACGCTCCGGGTAGCGCTCGATCATCACCTCGAACGATTCGGCGCGAAGGCCGCCCGGGTAGCCGGAATGCCGGTAGTAGATCTTCTCGGTGTCCTTGCGACCGGTGACCCGGACCTGTGAGGCATTGATGACGATGACGTGGTCTCCGCCATCGAAGTAAGGGGCAAACGTCGGCTTGTTCTTGCCGCGCAGCACCTGGGCGACCTCCGAGGCGAGGCGACCGAGCGGGGCCCCGGCCGCGTCGACGACATACCAGGCGCGCTCGACATCGGCCGGCTTGGGCGAGAACGTTCTCTGCAGCTTGGGCTTCATGAAACGATCCATCGATGGCGGGTCAGAGCCGCCCCCGGGTCCGGGAGCGTGCCAAATCGTAGCCGAAACCGGCCCCTACCTCCTCCGCATAGATCAGACGCGCACGCGTTCGATCAGGAGATCCCGGTAGCCGCGCCAGCCAATGTCCTCACATTCCTGGAGTGCTTGATCGAGCAGCGGTTTGGCATCGGGATGTCCACCCGGCAGAAACTGGGCACCGCCGGCGAGAAGCACGATCATCGGCTCGCGCCACTCGACGTCGGCAAGCACGGCGTGGTGCGCCCGCACCGCCGCGGCCATCTCGTCGGGCTCCATCGTCCAGGCTCCCGCCAACCCCGCAATCAGGGTCATCTGGTGAGGATGGGCGTCGATGAGATCGATCATACGAAGCAGCCGATCCCAATCCGCCGACAACATGACCGCCCGCGCCATCGCGTCGAGTGCCCACCCGTACTCCTGAGGACCGGTTGACGCAAACTCCACAAGCTCATCGAATGCCGTCGTCGGATCGCTCCATATGGCGGTCCACAACTCAAACATGCGACCCATAGTGTCCCCCATACCCCTCAAGGGCAGCGCTTCGGCCGAATGCACACTCGCCAGATCCACATCGCCTTCGCGCCTCGCCCAGACCGACCGGTACCCGGAGTTCCAGCCGCGGTCACGGCCGGTCATGGCGTCGACGAGGGGATCGGCGACCAGAGTCGCGAACAACTCCCGGTCTCCCCGGCGCAGAGCGGATGCGATCGAGTTGTTCAACGCATGAAACGCCAGCGACCGATCCCCGTTTCGTCGTGCCAGTTCCAACGCCTCGATCGACGCCGTCGCGGATTGGGCGGGCTTTGTCCCGTAGAGGAGGAAGTCGGTGTTGATCCGGCCACGGATTGCCTCATGCGAGTAGCCGTAGCGATCGGCAAGCTCGGTTCCCCCATTGACGAGGATCTCTGCCTCCTCGAATCGGCCCATGAAGGCCATGGCAAGACCCTTTGTGATCAGCGTGTCGGCCACCCCATCCCATTGGCCGCGGCGCTCCGCAGCACTCAGCGCCCGATCGGCGAACGAAAGGGCTCGCGACGCGTCGTTCGCGATCACGTAGGCATGGGCGAGCTTCGATGCCGCAACGATCAGATGCTGACTGTCAACGAGATCTTCTCTGCCGTCGAGGTGAGAGCCGAGCAGCTCGATCGCCTGATCTTGCTGCTTTGCGTTCATGTACACCTGGCCGAGAAGCGCAACGACTCGATCCACGTCGGTCTGGTGGGATCGGGACCGGGCCTCGTCAAGTGCAAGCCGACCGTAGCGCACCGCATCGTCGTGCAGCGCCGACGTCGATGCCGCGCCCGCCATCGACTCCCACAGTGGCCCCCGTTCGACATCATCCGATGCCAACCGCAGCGCCGCCTCGCCGAGGGAAAGCACCTGCTCGTAGGAACGAACATCCTCCGTGCGACGCATGGCCCCGCGCAATGTCTCGAGCGCGGCTGCCCGCAGCTCCAAGGCCTCCGCACCGTCGGGTGTCGCTTCGTAGGCCTGCAAATAGTGGTCCGCGACGACCGGCGCCAGCTCGGGATCGTCGAGACCGAGGATATAGGTCGCAGCCGCGAGGTGACGTTTGCGCTTGGTTTCACGGTTCAATCTGCCGGCCGCGACCTCACGGATCATCGACTGCACGAAGTGATACTGGCCGCGCTCCGGCGAGCGCGGGTCACGCACCGGCTCCACGAGCTCACTGCGGGTCAGCGAACTCAACGCCGTCTCGACATCCTCCGCCGATCGAGCAGAGACCGCGGCCAGACCATCGATGGTGAACGACTGGCCGAGGACCGCAGCATCTTGGACAAGGGCACGATCGTCCCTCGACAAACGATCGAGACGGGCACCGATCGCTGCTTGCACGGTCTCCGGGATCGCCTCGTCGGCCGCACCACCGCCGGCGAGGATCATCCGCACCAACTCCACGGCGAACAACGGCACTCCCCCGGATCGCTCGACGACGCGGTCGACCGTTGTGTCGTCGAACTGGGGCGCAGCACCCGCGACGAGCAGCCTTGTCTCCTCTGCCGAGAGCCGCCCCAGGTTGACGGAGACAAGACCGCGAAGGCCGGTGCCCCAATCGGGGCGACGTTCGAACAACTCGTTCCGGGTCAGCGAGATCACGAGGATCGGGTGGTCGCGGGACCACTCCGTCAGTTCGTGGACGAAGTCCAGCATCGCCGGGTCCGCCCACTGCATGTCCTCGAAGACGAGGACCGCGGTGTGGACTGCGGCGACCCGCTCGAAGAACAGGCGCACCGCCGCATCGAGTTCGCTCCGGCTCCCAGGTGGTGCAGTGCCGAGGCCGAGGACGGCATGGAGACGGGGCCGCACCCAGTCGGCATCGTCCGAGGACATGAACTCGGCAAGCGTCTCATCGAACGCCTCGATCATCGACTCGTCGTCATCGGCCTCGGAGATACCCGCTCGCCGGTGGATCATCTCCTTGATCGCCCAGAAGGCCACGCCATCCCCATAGGCGGGGGATCGACCTTCGTGCCAATAGATGGTCTCCACGAGGCCATCCGTGTACTTGCGGAACTCCCATACAAGACGGCTCTTGCCGATGCCGCCCTCACCCACGACCGACACGAGCCGGGAGCGGCGATCTCGACCGACTGAGGCGAGCAGATCCTTGAGCATGCGCAGCTCGTCGGTGCGGCCGACGAAAGGCGGTTCGAGGACGTCGACCCGGCCCCGGCCGCCGACCTCGGACAGAACCGAGGTGGCCGTGAAGGCGGCAACGGGAGCCGTCTTTCCCTTGAGCTGTTGCTCGCCGATCGGCTGGAATGCGATCGCGGCCGACGCCGCGCGCATGGTCGACTCCCCAACCACGACGGTGTGCGGCTCGGCGATGGACTGGAGCCGGGATGCGGTGTTCACGAGATCCCCAACGACGAGACCCTTTTCGTTGCCGCCGGGGCCGACCGATGCTTCGCCGGTCAACACACCGACACGGAGGGCGAGATCAGAGTGGCCGGCATCGGAGGCGAGCTTCGCCACAGTATCGACGAGCTCGAGTCCTGCCCGCACGGCTCGTTCTGCGTCATCGTCGTTCGCCGTGACCGCACCCCACACGGCCATCACCGCATCGCCGATGAACTTGTCGACCACTCCACCAAAGCGCTCGATGACGTCGCGGCTCATGTCGAAATAGTCGGTGAGGAATTCACGGACGTCTTCGGGGTCGCGGTCCTCGGAGAACGGCGTATACCCGGCGAGATCCGCAAAGAGGACGGTAACGAGGCGGCGCTCCGATTCGGTCGGGATCTCCACGTGCTCTTCTGACTCGCCGGCGATCCTGGTGCCGCACTCACCGCAGAACTTCACCGTCCCCCGGTTCGACGACCCACAGTTGGCGCAGATCAGCGCCAGGCTCTCACCACACTCCCCACAGAAGTTGCGGCCCGCCTCGTTGGATGTGCCACATGCCGAACAGATCTGGATGTCGTCTCCCACGACTTCAAGTTACTCCCACGAAACGCGGGTGCTCACAACCACGTCACAGGTGGCTGTGAGAACACGCGCGAAGCACCGCCCCTACTCTCGTTCCCGTGGACACCGTTCGATTCGAAGACGTAGTCGCGGCACGGGAGCGGGGACGCGGCGTGGTGCTCGAGACGCCCGTGATGCCTTCGACATCGTTCTCCCGGCTCAGCGGGACCGAGGTGTGGCTGAAGGCGGAGAACCTGCAACGCACGGGCTCGTTCAAGATCCGAGGGGCGATGAACGCTCTGTCGCTCCTCCCGGCCGAGACGCAGCAGGCCGGGGTGGCGGCCGCCTCCGCGGGAAACCACGCCCAGGGCGTGGCTTTGGCAGCCGCCGAGCTGGGGATTGCGGCAACGGTGTTCATGCCGGAGACTGCCGCCATCCCGAAGATCGCCGCGACCCGCGGATACGGAGCCACCGTGCGCCTGGCCGGCGCCGACCTCGCCGAGGCCGTCGATCACGCCAACCGGTACTCCGAAGAGACGGGGGCCGCCTTCATCCACCCGTATGACGATGCGCACATCATTGCCGGCCAAGGAACACTGGGTCTCGAACTCGCCGAGCAGATCCCAGATCCAGCCAACGTCGTGGTTCCGGTTGGCGGCGGCGGGCTGATCTCGGGCATCGCGGTCGCCCTCGGGAGCCTCCGCCCCGATGTCAGAGTCATCGGAGTGCAGTCGGCAGCCGTCCCCACCTACGTCGAGGCGCGGCGTTCGGGCCATGCCAAAGAGATCGAGGTCCAGACGACAGTGTCGGATGGCATTGCCGTATCCCGGCCTTCACAGCTGTGTTTCGGGCTCATCGAGCAGTTCGTCGACGACCTGGTCATCGTGGACGACGATCACGCCACGGAATCGGTCGCCCTGCTGCTGGAGCGCGCCAAGCTGCTGGTCGAGCCCTCCGGGGCTACGACCGTCGCGGCACTCCTTGGCGGCGACCTCACCCTCCGTCCCGGGCCGACCGTCGCTGTGCTATCTGGAGGGAACATCGATCTGCTCCTGCTCGACGACCTCGTCCGACACGGTCTCGCCACGCGGGGGAGATTCGCCTCGATCGGTGTGCTCGTGCCCGATCAGCCGGGCAACCTCGCCGCGGTGCTCGCCAAGATCGGACGCGCCGGGGGCAACATCTTGAGCGTCGTCCACCACCGCGAGGAGATGGGTGTGCCATTCGGCAAGGTCGAGATTCGCCTGACGATGGAAACCCGGTCCTCGGAGCACTTCGAGGAGATTCTCGATGCGCTCGACCGCTACGGGGTCTCGATCCAGCCGGGTGTCGTGAGCGGTTCGCCCGGATAGCCGACCTCGACGAGCACCAGGCCGTGCGGCGGCGCGGCGCCCTTGGCGGCGGCGCGGTCGGTTGCTTCGAGGATTGCGGGCACTGCGTCTGGCGAGACCCGGCCCCTGCCGACTTCGACGGCCAACGCGACGATCGATCGCACCATCTGGTGGCAGAAGGCAGATGCGGCGATCGACAGCTCCACCTCGTCATCGACCCTCCCCCATTCGGCCCACAGCACGGTTCGCACCGTCGACGTCCCGCCCGCCCGGCGGCACAGCGAAGCGAAGTCGTGTTCCCCGACCAGGTGACGGCACGCACTCCGCATGGACTGGACGTCGAGGCCCATTGGAACATGCCATGTCGTTGCCGCACGGAAGGGGTCGGGCGCGTCCCGGTTGAGGACGACATAGCGGTAGCGCCGGCCGGTGGCGGAGAACCGGGCGTCGAAGTCGGCGCCGACCTCGGACACGCCCGACACGGCGATCTCCGGGCTGAGCTGGCGATTCAGTGAGCGACCCAGGCGCTCAGTATCCAACGCGCCCTCCACCGAGAAGCTCACCACCTGACCGGAGGCGTGCACGCCCGCATCGGTGCGGCCGGCCACCTGGGTCTCCACCGTACCGGTCATCTTGAAGAGCGCGTCCTCCAGCTCCCCTTGCACCGTCCGGACGTCACGCTGCCGGGCGTAGCCGTGGAAGTGGGTCCCGAGGTACGCCACATCGAGGCGGTACGTGGGCACGCGTGTTCCTCAGAAGAGAATGCCGCCGCTGAAGATCGAAAAGACGATCACCGAACCGACGATGCCGAGAACGGAGGCGGCGGCAGACTTGGCCATGTCGAGGTCCGAGATGTAGTGGGTCCCGAAGGCGACGATGGCGAGATACCAGACGTAGCCGAGGACAAATGCAAGGACACCAGATGAGATCACCCGGGAGGTGAAGATCAACACGAGCAGGGTGGGCGTGGCGAAACCGGCGATGCGCAGGTAGATGGCGAACCCGCCCTCGCCCTGGAAGAGGTACCGCACTGCGGCGTACACGATGCCGGAGTACAGCAGCCATTGCACGAGGGCGAACAGGAGCGACTGGATCAAGGCGGTGAGACTGAGAACGAGGCCGAAGAGCGATGCGCCTGCGCCCAGCAGCAACAACAGCTGCGTCACGAGGACGAACACGAGGGCGTCGCCCGTCGCCCGGTCGTTGAAATCCATCCACACGAACGCGTCGCGCTCGAACCGGATCGTCTGGAGGAGTCGCTGCAGGACCTCGCGCATGAGTCGGAACGATACTCAGATCATCGTGGCGAGCTTCGCCAGCTCATGGAGCGTCTCCTCATCGACGCCAAGAGCGGGCACCTCCTCGAGCGCCACCCACGAGGCATCGACGACCTCCGCCGAGACAACGACCTCATCGTTGCCTGCCACAAAGGCAAACTTCAAATCGAAATGCCGGTGGGCCGGCTCAGGCACCTGCCCGGCGCCGCGGGCGGGAATCGGATGGTGGTTCAATCCGAACAGCCCCGGCACGAGAGCTGTGAGCTCGCCGACGCCGGTCTCCTCCTCTATCTCGCGACGAGCCGCACGCTCGACGGTGGAGTCCTCGAGGTCGATATGGCCGCCGGGCTGCAGCCATCGTCCGAGGCGCCGATGCTCGATGAGGAGCAGCGAGGAGCGGTCTGGAGACAGGACGAACCCGCTTGCGGTGACGTGACCCGGGTCGAATTGGCTGCGATCAAAAGGAGCGGACGTCTCCAGGAGCTCCAGGAAGTCGGCGACGATCGGGATCTCACCGGGGAGCGGCTCGTACGCATCGAGCAGCGCCCGCACCTGTGCCCCCGTCACCACAACACCCACACCCCCCACACCAGCGCCATGACGAGTCCCGCCGCGAACTGGGCCGCAGAGGCGGCTGCGACCCCTCGCAACGCGGCAACTGTAGACCTCCATCCGGCCGCCAGGTTCTTGGTCTGGGCGACGGCGGCAAGGAAGACGCCCGCGATGAATCCGATGACGGCACCGACGACCGGTATCACGAAGAAGCCGATCACACCGAGGACGAGAGCAAACCAGCTTCCCAACCGGGAGAGCCCGCCCGACGCCGTTGCTCGATGCGGCAGGTAGATCCCGGCAATGGTCCCGGCGACGGCGAGGGCAGGGATCACGGCGACGGCCGCCCACCCCACCCATCCGAAGCCGGCGAAGATCCCGTAGAAGATGCAGGCCGCCCAGATGAGCCAGAGGCCGGGAACGATGGGGAGCACGGTTCCCATGACACCGACGGCGATGACGATGCCGACGAGGGGAACGAGAACGATCATCGCCGCTCGCCCACGGCGCTCAGCCCGATCCTCAGACCAATTCGATGACCGCCATCTCGGCGCCGTCGCCGCGCCGCTGACCCAGCTTCGTGATCCGGGTATAGCCTCCGGGCCGGTCGACGTACCGGGGAGCAATATCGTCGAAGAGCTTGGTGACGACCTCGGGGTCCTCGATCTTCGCCAGCACGAGGCGGCGGGCATGGAGATCATCCCGGCGGGCCTTGGTGATCATCTTCTCCACATACGGTCGCAGCGCTCTTGCCTTGGCCGAAGTCGTCTCGACACGCTCGTGCTCGATGAGCGACGCCGCGAGATTGGAGAGGATCTTGCGCTGATGCGATGGGCTTCCGCCGAGACGGGGACCCTTCTTCGGTCGCGGCATCAGACCTCGACCTCGGCGTCCATGGAAGCCTGCAGCGAGAAGCCGAGCTCGTCGAGCTTGGCCACGACCTCGTCAAGGCTCTTTTGCCCGAAATTCGTGATGTTGAGCAACTCGTCCGGCGTCTTTTCAATCAGCTCACCGACGGTCTGGATCTGGGCGCGGCGCAAGCAGTTCCGCGGGCGCTCCGACAAATCGAGAGCCTCGATGGGGAGATCGAGATGCTCTTGGCCGCTCTGGTCCGGCGGGGCAAGATCGGCCGGCTCGAGCGCGTCATAGTCTTCGAGATCCGAGATCAGATCGAAGAGGTTGCGCAGCGTCCCTCCCGCCGAAGACATCGCCTCGGCCGGAGAGATCGAGCCGTCGGTCTCGACATCGAGCACGAGCTTGTCGAAGTCGATCATCTGCCCTACCTGCGTGGGCTCCACGCGATAAGCGACCTTGCGAACGGGGGAGAAGATGGAGTCGATCGGGATGGTCCCGATCGCGTCGGTGGTCTTGTTCTTCTCGGCGCTGCGATACCCGACGCCCCGGCTGGCAGATAGCTCCGCCTCCAGCTTGGCGCTCGAGGACAGGGTCGCCAGATGAAGGTCGCCATTGATGATCTCGACACCGGCGGGTGCCTTCAGGTCGCTCGCGGTGACTTCACCCTTCCCCTTCGCGGAGAGGTACAGCGTCTGCGGCTCTTCGGACTCGATGCGCAGCACGACTTGCTTGAGATTGAGGATGAAGTCGACCACGTCCTCGACGACGCCATCCATCGTGGAGAACTCGTGGTCGACGCCCTCGATCCGCACGGTCATGATTGCGGCACCGGGGATCCGGCTCAGCAGCGTTCTCCGCAGCGTGTTGCCGAGGGTGTAGCCGAAGCCGGGCTCGAGCGGCTCGACGATGAACTTCGACCGGGTGTCGTTGACCCGCTCTTCTTCGATGCTCGGGCGTTGGGTGATGAGCACTGGACGCTCCTTCTCAGACCTGTGACGGGGGACTGCTTGCTGACGGCTACTTGCTGTACAGCTCGATGATGAGCTGCTCTTGGATCTCGGTGTCGATCTGGGGACGAGATGGAAGATCGAGGATCTCGATCACCCGCGACGAGTCGTCGACGGTCATCCACTCGGGCGGGATCCGGTCGAGCGTGTCGATGGCGTGCCGGATGGGGAGGATCTCCATCGAGCGCTCCTTCACCGTGACCGTGTCGCCGGGGCGTACGTTGTACGACGGGATGTCCACCTTCTTCCCGTTGACGAGAAAGTGGGCGTGATTCACCAACTGGCGGGCTTGCGGCCTTGTACTGGCAAGACCTGCGCGGTACACCACGTTGTCGAGGCGGGTCTCGAGCAACCGCAACAGGTTCTCGCCGGTGATGCCTCGCTGCCGTGCCGATTCTTTGTAGTAGCGACGGAACTGCTTTTCGAGGACGCCGTACATGAACTTGAGCTTTTGCTTCTCGCGGAGCTGGATGAGGTACTGCGACTCGCGAATCCGGCCACGACCATGCTCGCCGGGTGGGTAAGGGCGTCGGTCGTAGTACTTCGCTTTGTTCTCATCGAGGAGCTGACGCGCTCGCCGACTCACCTTGGTCCTTGGTCCGGTGTACCGAGCCATGGGATCAGCCTCGCTTCCGCTTCTTCGGGCGGCACCCGTTGTGTGGGACCGGCGTCACGTCCTTGATACCGGTCACCTCGAGGCCCATGTTCTGCAAGGTTCGGATCGCCGTCTCCCGGCCCGATCCGGAGCCACGCACGATCACATCCACCTTGCGAATCCCCATCTCGCCGGCCTGGCGAGCGGCTTGCTCGGCCGCAACCTGAGCGGCATACGGCGTCGATTTGCGCGAGCCCTTGAACCCGACGGAGCCACCGCTGGTCCAGGTGAGCACAGCGCCCTCCTGGTCGGTGATCGTGATGATCGTGTTGTTGAACGTGGCCTTGATGTGCACCTGGCCGTGCGTGATGTTTCGCTTGACCTTGCGACGTCCGCGTTGTGGCTTCGCCATTACTTGGTGACCTTCTTCTTGCCGGCGATTGGCGCTCTGCGCCCCTTGCGGGTGCGGGCGTTGGTGTGGGTGCGTTGGCCGCGTACGGGAAGTCCCCTGCGGTGACGCAGACCCTGATAGCTGCCGACCTCGATCTTCCGCTTGATGTTCTGGGCGGTCTCGCGACGAAGGTCGCCCTCGACCTTGTAGTTGCCGTCGATGAATTGGCGAATCCGCACGACCTCGGCATCGGTGAGGTCACGGACCTGGGTGTCGTATTCGATATCGAGAGCTTCGAGGATCTGCTGTGAGCGGCTGCGGCCGATACCGAACACGTACGTGAGCCCGATCTCGACTCGCTTGTCCCTGGGAAGATCCACTCCTGAGATTCGGGCCATTCCGTTACCCCTGACGCTGCTTGTGCCGCGGGTTCTGACAGATCACCCAGACGCGGCCGTGCCGCCGGATGACCCGGCACTTCTCACACATGGGTTTGACCGAGGCTGATATCTTCATCGACCGCTTTCGACATTGATCTTTTCGGCGTGATCTCGCCCGTCGGTGGCTTCGTGGAGGCCGTCTCGTCGCACACCGGCGGTTCCGATCGAGAGACGGGAAGCCCGATGGTTGACGTCTACACCGCACCGGGTGCGATATCGAAAACGTCCGTAGTTCATGCCACAACAAACGCAGCCCTAGGCAGGGCCGCGACCAGCGGCAGTGTAGGGACGGCACGGAGCTAACGGCAAAACCGCGACCCCCTCCGCCTCTTTCCTCGTCTGCTCCCCCCTCAGCTCAGGGGGGAGGCAAGGAATGAGGGGGGAGGCAACATTCAAATGAGCGTGTTCAGGCTCGTCAGCGCGGTGTGGAGCTGGCGACGAGTCTCCTTGAGGTTGTCGGAGGTCCGTTGTTCCCGGTCGCGGGCGGCGCCGAGCGCATCGTCTCCTCCGCCGTCCGCCTTCAGCTGGCGGAAGTTGGTCCGTGCGTCGGCTCTCGAATCGAGAGCACCGCGGACTGCGGTGAGCGCGGTGACGGTGTTGCGGGCCACCTCGGCCGTGTTGGGATCGGGGGCGGCAGCCTCCATCGTGTAGAGCGCGCTCTTGGCGGCATCCATGCGCTGTGGAAGTTGAGACCATGTTTGTGCCATGGCCGTTCCGTCGGAGGCACCGGCACCCTGCGCTGCGTCGAACACGGCGTTGCCGCGCCAGATCGCCAGATCATCTGTCATCTGGTCCGATAGCCAGCGGGCGTTCTTGTATCCGTTCTGCGCGCTCTGGCGCCACGTGACAGGTGGGGCCGCGGTCGTCACAACGGTTGTGGTCTTTCGCCCGCGACCGATCAGCAGCCCGATGAGCAGGGCGATGAGCAGCACGCCCAGGAGGATGAGGAGCGGTGTCCAGTCGCTAGCGCTCGCCTCCTCGGCAACGGTCGTTGTGGTCTCAGGAGCCTGCGTCGTCTCAGGAGTCTCAGGAGCCTGCGTCGTCTCAGGAGCCTGCGTCGTCTCAGGAGCCTGCGTCGTCTCAGGAGCCTGCGTCGTGTCAGATCCGTCGCCGGCCGTGGTCGTCGGAAGCTGGATCTGACCGTCCTCGTTGCAGGCCGCCGCGGCCAGCGACAACACGAGCAGTGCGGTGACGAGGAGAATACGCCGAGTGGTCATCCGCAGACTCTATCGACGATTGCGCCGCGAATCAGGAAATGAGCACGGGCTCGGGAAGGGTCGAGACCTTCGTACCCTGATCGGTGATCAGCACGGTGTGCTCGAAGTGAGCGGACCACTTGCCGTCGGCGGTGATCACCGTCCAACCGTCATCGAGTACGGCGGTTTCCGCGGTGCCGAGATTGAACATCGGTTCGATCGCGAGCGCCATTCCCTTCTTCAACCGCATCCCCTTGCCGGGACGGCCGTAGTTGGGGACGTTGGGTGCTTCATGCATCTGCCGGCCGATGCCGTGACCGATGTACTCCCGCACCACGCCGTAGCCGTGCGGCGCCGCGGTCGCCTCGACGGCGTGCCCGATGTCGCCGAGCCGCCTCCCCGCCTTTGCCTGGGAAATGCCGTTCCAGAGGGCCTCCTCGGTCACCTGGATCAGCGTCGCCACTTCCGCCGGGACATCTCCAACCGCCATCGTGAATGCGGCGTCCGCATGCCAACCTTCGTAGATCGCCCCGACGTCGATGGAGACGATGTCGCCATCCTTGAGCCGATAATCGTCCGGGATGCCATGGACGATCACGGAGTTTGGCGAGATACAGATCGTCGCCGGGTAGCCGTGATAGCCGAGAAACGAGGGGCGGCAGTCGTGGTCACGAATGATCTCGGCGGCAATGGCGTCGAGGGCTTTCACCTCCACCCCGGGGGCTGCGGCCTCCCGCACGGCGGCATGCGTCGCTGCCACACACCGGCCCGCGGTTTCCATCTTCGCGAAGTCCTCGGGTGTCTTCATGGTGATGAGCTTGCCCCCCATGCTCATCAACGTTCCCCGCCGGCGAGAGCCAGAGCGACCCGGGCAAACACGTCTTCGATGCCGCCGTGGCCGTCCACTTCGACCACGGTGTCGGCGTAGTAGTCGACGAGCGGTTGGGTCTCTACTCGATACACGTCGAGGCGACGACGAATGGTGTCGACGTTGTCATCGCTCCTTCCGAGTTCTGCTGCCCGCTTCAACAACCGGTCAACAAGTTCGTCCTCGTCGACCTGGAGGAGAACGGTGACCTCGACGGCGTCATCGCCGACGGCAGCCGCCAGGGCCTTTGCCTGGGCAACGTTCCGCGGGAAACCATCGAGCAGATAGCCACAGATCGCATCGTCCCGGGCGAGCCGCTCCTCGACGATGGCCACCACGAGCGCGTCGGGGACCAGGTCACCCGCCGCCATGATCGTCTCGGCTTGCTTGCCGAGATCCGTCCCCGCGACCACCGCGTCGCGGAGCATCTCTCCGGTGGAGATGTGGGGCACGCCGAGTGCACCGGCGAGCATCTTCGCCTGGGTCCCCTTTCCCGCCCCGGGTGGACCCAGGAACAGGACACGCCTACCCAAAACTCACGCTCCCAAGTCCCAGGTCGTGGGCCTCAAGACAGGAAACCCTCGTAGTTCCGCATCATGAGCTGCGACTCGATCTGCTTTGTGGTCTCGAGGGCAACACCGGCCACGATGATGATCGAGACACCGCTGAGCCCGACCGGAATGTCCCACAGCCACCCGAGAACCGACGGGAGTACGGTGACGAGGGCGAGGTACATGGCACCGGGAAGGGTGATCCGACTCAACACGTACTCGAGGTACCGAACGGTGGCCCGACCGGGGCGGATGCCGGGGATGAAACCACCCTGGCGCTGGATCATGTCTGCCTGGCGCTCGGGATCGAACTGGATTGCCGTGTAGAAGTACGTGAAGAACACAACGAGGACCGCCAGCACGACGATGTACCAGAAGCTCGGTGAGAAGCCGCCGTGACTTCCGGTGGTGAGCAGGTTGTCGTTGATCCAGTTGCGGATCGAATCGAAGATCCCACCCGCCGGGATCGCAGAAGCGATCAACGCCGGGAAGTACATGATGCTCGTCGCGAAGATCACCGGGATGACGCCGGCCATGTTCACCTTGATCGGGATGTAGGTCGATTGGCCGCCGAGCACCTTGCGGCCGCGGACACGTTTCGAGAACTGCACCGGGATACGCCGCTGCCCCTGCTCGATGAAGATGATGCCCACCGTCAGCGCCAGCATCACCAGCGAGATCGTCACGAACTGCCAGGTATCGGAGTTGACCCACATGAAGCCGAGCTGGGACGGGATCTGACTGATGATCGAAACGAAGATCAGCAGCGACATGCCGTTGCCGATGCCGCGCTGGGTGATCAGCTCACCGAACCACATCAGCAACGCAGTGCCGGCCGTCATCGTGATGACGATGATGGTGACGTTGCGCAGCGTGTAGTCCGGGATCAGGTCGATCCCGCCGGTGAACTGCCCCGAGTGGAAGAGAAAAGTGAAACCCGTGGATTGCAGGAGGGCGAGGACGACCGTGACATACCTGGTCCACTGGGTGATGACCTTGCGACCGGTCTCGCCCTCGTCCTGAAGAGCCTGGAATTTGGGGATCACGACCGCGAGGAGCTGCATGATGATCGATGCCGTGATGTACGGCATGATCCCCAGCGCAAAGATCGACAGCCGCGACAACGCGCCACCCGAGAACAGGTTCAGCAGGCTGACGAAGCCGTTCTGCGTCGCTGCCTCGGAGAAGTCCCTGACCGCTGCGAGATCGACACCGGGAACCGGGATCGCGGAACCGAGCCGATACAGTGCGAAGAGGAACAGCGTGAACAGGATCTTGTTGCGAAGATCCCTGATCCGGAAGGCATTCCTGAAGGCGGTGAGCATTGGCGAGGAGTCCTGGGCGTGGGGCTATTGCGATCTATGGGCTAGGGATGTTGGCTGCAGGGTACGACATCGGCTCTGATAGAGCGGCCAAGTGCCGGCTCCCGGGTCCCAGGTCTCAATTCTCAACGACCTCGATCGACCCACCGGCGGCATTGATCTTCTCCGCGGCGCCGAGACTGAAGGCGTGTGCCTGGACGGTGAGGGAACGATCGATCTCTCCCTCACCGAGAACCTTGATCGGTCCATGGTGCTTGACAAGGCCTCGATCTCGCAGATCCTGTGGAGTGACCGTCGTGCCGGCCTCGAACTCGGTGAGCCGTTCAACGTTGACAACGGTGAAGGCAACACGGTTCGGATTGCGGAAGCCCTTGAGCTTCGGTATCCGCCGCTGCAGCGGCATCTGGCCACCCTCGAACCCACGCCGCACCGTGCTGCGCGCCTTGAGTCCCTTGGTGCCGCGTCCGGCCGTCTTGCCGCGTCTTCCGGCCTCACCGCGGCCGACGCGGATCTTGCGCTTCTTCGATCCGGGAGCGGGTTTGAGATGGTGCAGCTTCATCAGACTTCCTCCACGTCGAGCAGGTGCTGGGCGCGGAACACCATGCCACGTACGTCGGGCGTATCGGGACGCTCGACACTCTGGTTGATCTTGCGCAGGCCCAGGCTCTCCACGGTCGCGCGGATCTTCGGCTTCTCGCCGATGGTGCTGCGAACGAGCGTGATCTTCAAGGAATCGGCCATTCTCAGCCGCCGCTCTGGGTTCTCATGAGCTCGGCCGAGCGGTAAGCGGCAAGCAGTCCCGGAGGAAAGATCTCCTCGGGCTTCTTGCCACGCTCGCGAGCGACGACGTCGGGGCGCTGCTGGCTCTTCAGCGCTCGCACCGTGGCCTTGGCCGTATTGATGTGCGTTGGCGATCCGAGGGACTTGGAGAGGATGTCACGAATACCCGCCGCCTCGAGGATCTGACGCACCGCGCCGCCGGCGATCACACCGGTTCCAGGGGCCGCCGGGCGCAGCAGCACTTTCGACGCTCCCTGGTCGGCCACGACCTCGTGGATGATCGTCTGGCCGGCCATCGGCACATCGAACATCTCCTTCTTGGCGATCTCGATTGCCTTCTGGATGGCGGTCGGGACCTCCTTGGCCTTCCCATAACCGACGCCGACGCGACCTTTCCCGTCGCCAACGGCAACGAGAGCGGTGAACGAAAAGCGCCTGCCGCCTTTCACCACTTTGGCGACGCGGTTGACATCGATCACACGCTCGTCGAACTCGGACTCGCGGCGGTCGCTCCGCTGCCGGTTCCGCCTCTGCTTGTTCTGCGTTGTCACTTAGAACTCCAATCCAGACTCGCGAGCGCCGTCGGCGAGCGCCTTGATCCGTCCGTGAAACTGGTTCCCAGCGCGGTCGAACACCACAGACTCGATGCCGGCGTCTTTGGCGCGGGAGCCGACCAACTTCCCGACCTCCGCCGCAGTCTCGACGGTGAGGGTGTTGCCCTTCACGGACTTCTCCCGAGATGAAGCCCAGGCAATCGTCTTCCCGGAGGAATCGTCGATGACCTGCGCGTAGATGTACCGGTTGCTCCTGAACACCGCGAGACGAGGGCGCTGCGGGGTTCCCGACACCTTCTTGCGTACGCGGAAATGGCGGCGGCGGCGCGCTGCGGTGCGAGTGGCCTTCATCAGACGACACCTGCCTTTCCGGCCTTGCGCCGAACGTACTCGTCGGCATACCGAATGCCCTTGCCCTTGTATGGCTCGGGGGGCCGGACGGCGCGGATGTTGGCCGCCGTTTGGCCGACGAGCTGCTTGTCGATGCCGCTCACGATGATCTTGGTGGGCTCGGGCACATCGAAATCGATGCCGGCCGGCGCTGCGACGGACACCGGGTGCGAGAACCCGACCTGGAGCTCGAGATCCCTTCCCTTGAGTGCTGCTCGGTACCCGACGCCGACCGCGGTGAGCTCCTTGGAGTAGCCCTCCGAGACGCCGACGACCATGTTGGCGATCAGCGCCCGGTAGAGGCCGTGGCGTGCCCTGGTATCCCGATCCTCATCGGCGCGAGCGAGTGTGACCGTGCCGTCATCGACGGTCACGCTGATTCGGGGGTCGATCTCCTGGCGGAGGGTGCCCTTCGGTCCCTTGACCTCGACGACGTCACCGCTCACCTTCACCTCGACACCCGACACGGGCTCGATCGGGGCACTACCGATCCTGCTCATGTCACCAGACCTCACAGAGGATCTCGCCGCCGACGTTGCGACGGCGCGCTTCGCGGTCCGTCATCACGCCGTCGGACGTGGACACGATGGCGACCCCGATGCCGCCGAGGACACGGGGAATCTCTGTTCCGCCCGAGTACACGCGCCTTCCAGGCTTCGATACCCGCTGGATGCCTTTCAGCACCGGGGAGCGATCCTGGCCGTATCGCAGACGAACGGTCAGTTCCTTGCCGACACCTCTGTCCTCGACCTTGAAGCTGTCTATGAAGCCTTCCTCGCTGAGGATGCGCGCCAGTTCCAGCTTGAGTTTCGACGAAGGCATCTTCGCCTCGGGCTGCAACACCGAGTTGGCGTTGCGGATCCTGGTGAGCATGTCGGCGATGGGATCGGTGTACATGCCTACCACGACGCCTTTCTCACGCCCGGCAGCTCACCATTGTGGGCGAGCTCGCGCAGCGAGCTTCTCGACATCCCGAACTTCCTGAAGTAGCCGCGTGGGCGACCGGTGACCCCGCACCGATTCCGGTAGCGCGTGGCGCTGGCGTCGCGAGGCATCTTTGCCAGTTGCCGATACGCCTCCCGCTTCTCCTCGTAGGAGGCCTCCGGGTCCTTCGTGATCGCGACGAGCACGGCGCGGGGCTCGGCATAACGCGCGACCAGCTCCCTCCGCTTGTCATTCTTGGCGATCTTCGATTTCTTCGCCATTCACACACCTACCTGCTGCCGGCGGAAGGGAAACCCGAACGCATCGAGCAACGCCTTTCCTTCTTCATCGTTTCTTGCGGTGGTCACGATCGTGATGTCCATGCCCCGCACTTTCACAACCTTGTCGTAATCGATCTCCGGGAAGATCAACTGCTCCGTGACCCCGAAGCTGTAATTGCCTCGGCCGTCGAACCCCTTCGGGTTCAGCCCCCGGAAGTCACGAATACGCGGAATCGCCAGAGCGATCAAACGGTCCAGGAACTCCCACATGCGATCGCCGCGGAGGGTCACATTGGCCCCGATAGCCTGACCCTCGCGAAGCTTGAAGTTCGATACCGACTTCCGAGCCCGGTTCACCTTGGGCTGCTGGCCCGTGATGATACGGAGATCTACGACCGCAGCGTCTATGAGCTTGGCATCTGCCGCAGCATCACCCACACCCATGTTGACGACGATCTTCTCCATCCGCGGGATCTCCATGACGTTGCCGAGACCGAGCTGCTCTTTCAAGGCGGCCGCAAGCTCGGTTTCGTACCGCTCCTTGAGTCTCGGAACCATCACAGATCCTTCCCGCATTTTCGACACACCCGGAACTTGCGCCCCTCGTCGTCGAACCGCGCTCCAATTCGGGTCGGACCGCACTCGGGGCAGAGAATCATCACATTCGAAGCGTCGATCGGCATGTCCTTGTCGATGATGCCACCCTGCATGGTCTGGCCCGTCGGCTTGGTCGCCCGCTTCGCGGTCGCCACGCCCTCGACGATGATCTTGTTCGTCTTGGGATAGACGCGAGCGATTCTGCTCTCATTGCCGGCGTCTTTGCCCGTGATCACTTTCACGTGGTCTCCCGAACGTAGTTTCATCAGAGCACCTCCGGGGCCAGGGACACGATGCGCATGAACTTCTTGTCCCGCAGCTCACGGCCGACCGGCCCGAAGATGCGCGTGCCGCGGGGCTGCTGCTGGTCGTTGATGACCACGCAAGCGTTGTCATCGAAGCGGATATAGGTACCGTCGGAACGCCGGATTTCCTTGCGCGTCCGCACGACTACGCACTTGACGATCTCGCCTTTCTTGACGGTTCCGCCGGGAATAGCGTCCTTCACCGTCGCAACGACGACGTCGCCGAGCCGGGCATAACGACGGCCGGAGCCGCCGAGGACGCGAATGACCAGCACCTCGCGAGCGCCGCTGTTGTCGGCGACCTTGAGACGTGACTCCTGCTGGATCATCTCGCCCTCTCTACGACTTCATCGACGCGCCACCGCTTGCTCTTCGAGAGCGGCCTCGTCTCGACGATGCGAACGGTGTCGCCGATCCTGGCGTCGTTGGTCTCGTCGTGCGCGTGAAACTTCTTCCGCACCGGCACCGTCTTGCCGTACTTCGGGTGGCGCTTCGTGTCCCTGACCTCGACTGTGATCGTCTTGTCCGGGGCATCGGACACGACGACGCCCACGCGAACCTTGCGGGTTCCTCGTTCCGTGCTCATACTTCTGCGTCCTCCGTCTGCTGTCGCTCCCAGGCGCTGATCTCCTGCTGGCGCATCACTGTCTTGATGCGTGCGATCTCCCGCTTCACCTGGCTGATGCGCGTGGTGTTGTCGAGCTGGTTCGTCACCAACTGGAAGCGAAGGTTGAACAGCTCCTCCTTGGACTCCGAAAGCTTCTCCTCCAGCTCGCTGTATCCGAGCTTTCGCAGGTCGTCGGGATTCATACGTCCTCCCGCGTCACGAAGCGCGTCTTGACCGGCAGCTTGTGCGCGGCGAGACGCATGGCCTCGCGCGCCAGGTCCTCGTCGACGCCGGTCATCTCGAACATCACGCGACCCGGCTTGACGACGGCCACCCAATACTCCGGGTTGCCCTTCCCGGAGCCCATCCGGGTTTCAGCCGGTTTCTCCGTGATCGGCTTGTCGGGGAAGATCGTGATCCAGACCTTCCCGCCACGTTTGATCTTCCTCGTCATGGCAATGCGGGCGGCCTCGATCTGACGGGCGGTGATCCACCCAGGTTCGATGGCCTTCAACCCGTACTCCCCGAAGGAGACACGCGTGCCGCCTTTGGCCTTGCCCTTCATGCGACCGGTCTGCATCTTGCGGTATTTGGTGCGCTTGGGCATGAGCATCAGTCGTCACCTCCCTCGGAGGTGGGGTCCTGGTCCTGGGACTCAGGCTCTTCGGCCTCGACGACAGCCTCAACGGCTTCCACAACCTCTTCGGCCTCGACGACAGCCTCAACGGCTTCCACAACCTCTTCGGCCTCGACGACAGCCTCAACGGCTTCCACA
>Ga0255055_10000049_pt1 | contig 85985 bp, 67 predicted proteins | sample JV7_2_27_MG_FD_188633 | JGI IMG/M metagenome (GOLD analysis project Ga0255055, IMG submission 188633) | Seawater microbial communities from Jervis Inlet, British Columbia, Canada - JV7_2_27 | ecosystem: Environmental > Aquatic > Marine > Inlet | place: Canada: British Columbia | collected... | reverse complement strand
CCAACTCGATCTGCTTCGCCGCTTGGTCGACGAATTGAACGAGTTCGGTCTCGAGGACGTGACGATGGACGAGTATGGCTACGTCTTCGCCACGATCCCGGCGTCGACGAAGAAGAAGCAGGTGCCCGTCATCGGTTTCATCGCCCACGTGGACACGTCGCCGGAGATGCCGGGCGCCGGCGTCGAGCCTATCGTTCACGAGAACTACCAGGGGCAGGATCTGACACTGCCGGACGACACCTCGATCGTGCTGCGAGCGAGCGAGGATCCGCATCTCCCGGAACAGATGGGAAACGACATCATCACCGCGTCGGGTCTGACCTTGCTCGGCGCAGACAACAAGGCGGGCGTCGCCGAGATCATGGGCGCCGCCGAGTACCTGACGAAAAACTCCGAGATCCAACACGGAGTGATCCGTATCGGCTTCACGCCGGACGAGGAAGTCGGTAACGGGACCAAACACTTCGACGTTGAGAAATTCGGAGCCCAGTACGCTTACACGATCGACGGCGAGACGCTCGGGCAGCTCGAGACCGAGACTTTCTCGGCGGACACGATGGTCTTCGCCTTCCAAGGCTTCAACACCCACCCCGGCTTCGCCAAGGGCCGCATGATCAACGCGATCAAGGTCGCTGCCGATTTCATCAACCGGCTGCCGCGGGAAACCCTGTCACCCGAGACGACCGAGGGCTACGAAGGTTACGTTCATCCCTACGTCGTGGAAGCCGGGGTCGAGCGCACGACAGTGCGCGTGCTGATTCGTGATTTCGTCACCGAGGGGTTGGCGGAGAAGGAAGCGTTCCTGCGAAAGCTCGCCGAGCAGACCGTGGCCGATCATGCCGGGGCACGCGTCGAGATCGAGATCGAGGAGTCCTATCGAAACATGAAGGAGGTCCTCGGCAAACATCCGCAGGTGGTCGAGTTCGCCCGCGAGGCGATTCGCCGTGCGGATTTGAAGTTGCGAGAAAACCCGATCCGCGGCGGCACCGACGGCTCGCGTCTGTCCTTCATGGGGTTACCGACACCCAATCTCTTCGCCGGCGAGCACAACTTTCACTCGCGCACCGAATGGGTCTCGATCCGAGACATGCACAAGGCGGTCGAGGTGATCATCGAGACCTGTCGCGTTTGGGAGGAACGCGCGGAGGGCTAGGGCTCAATCCTCGGCCGAGTCCGGATCCTCGCCCCGCTTGACGAGGGCGACGTTTGTTTCGAGGTTCGATTCCACGCGGCGACGGTCCTTCAGGTACCGCTCCTCGAGCTTCTGGATCTCCTCGGGGTCGCCCCCAGCGCCGGCAATTTGATCGCGATGCATGATCTCGATCTCGGCGAGCTTCGCTTGCGCCGCCTGCCTCAGCTCGGCAATCCTACGCTTCCGCTCCTCCGTGAGAGGCTTTTGCTCCTCGACCCCCGAATCACGGTCCTCGGCTCGGAGCCGTTCCATCGCCAGTTCGTAGGCAGACTTGAGAGGTTTGTCTTTGGGCATGGTGTCCCTCCATCGGGGAGGCCGGCTCCCGTATTCAGCTCTCCTCACGCACCAGCAGGCATCTGACCATTCGTCGGTCGACCGGGATGCCGGGATCGAGCCCTCCGCACTCCGCGCTGAGCCGATCCAGGCAGAACCTGCCATATCCCTCCAGGATCGAGATTTCCCTGGACTGCAGCTCGAACCGTTCGGCCAGCTGCCGGAGCAAGTTCCCGAGCGCTCGCCCGGGGGCCTCGGGTGAGGCGGTTCGTCGCGAGGCCACCGTGCGCAGGAAATCGGCGGCGACGTCGGCGGGCAGCGGGTCCCCACGTAATTCCGATCGCGTGGCGTGCCAGGCCAGCAACGTGATGAGCGTCGTGCTGAACCGTGGCGCCTCGGCGCCGGCGGGCGAGGCGTCGGCCTCCAGGACGCGAGCTACGTCGAGACCCAGCCGGCCAATCAGCAATGTGCCCAGCACCTCGGCCACCTCGAGGGCCACGCGGGTCTCCTCGAGCTCCGAAGCCGCCAGGAAGTCGCGGAGCCGTCCGGATTCGCCGCTCTCATCGAGCTCGAAATAGAGCGGGCGCGGCTCGAGCAGTCCCTGAACGCGATCACGAATCGGCGAGTCCAGCAACTGGAGCGCCCGCGTGTGCCCGGCGGCCCAGCCCTTGCGCACCAGCCGGCGGGCGCGCTGCTGCAGCGCGACGGCCCGCGCGTACCCTTCCCGGAACAGTTCGAGCACCGGTACCTCGGAAAGCACGTCCGCTCCGAGCGCCGGCCCCTCGGCACCCCGAGCTCCGAGCGCAATACCGAGGTATCCCGCGGCCTTGCGGATCGCCACGCGGTGCGCGGCAGGGTCGCCCGTGTCCGCCGCCTCGGCGACCAGCAGACGGTTGGCCAGCGAGAGCAACTCGAGAGTACCCGCTCCCGCACCGCGCCGGACAGAGCCTCGACCGCCGAGACGAGCGGTGTCTCGTGGCTCAGGACCATCAGAAAACTGCGCGAGGCTTCCAGTCCGTCCGGGTCGGTCGGACGCGGCGTTTCCGGATGCTCCGTCACGCCTTCCGGCGCCGCATAGACCGACAGCGCCTCCTCCCAATCCGGAAAGCCGTGCTCCTCCATACGGCTCTGGCGCCACTGCAGCGTCTGTTCCTCGAGATCGGAAGGGAGCTCCCACAACGCCGACCACAGGACACGGTTGTAGCGCTCCGGCTCTTCGACGAAGAAGATCTGCAACATGCGGCGGATGATCGCGACGTGCTCCGGAATCGAGGGGGAGAAACGGTGGTAGCCGTCGGGCGTGATCGCGCCTTGCTCGGTTCCGGCCTCGCCCTCTCCGTGACCGTGCTTATCCGCGCCGTCCTCGTATTCGATCTGCTCGACACGGATCCAGCGTTGCAGCAGCAACGATAGAAGCTCGTCGTCCGCATGGCGCAGAAACCGTCTCAGTGCCGGCTCGCCGGCCTCGAGCAGCAGCGCGACCCACGCTCCGGCCCGATCCGCGTCGAATCGGTCGCCACGCCAGGACTCGAGGTCGATCAGGTGTAGGATCTGGGAAGGGGAGCCGAGGGCCAGGACCGAGGTGGCGTCGGCCGGCCCGACCTCCCGGACCGTCAGGTAGAGGTCGGCATCGGGAAGCGCACGCACCAGTCGCATCGGGCGAGGGGCGTGGAGCAGCAGCTCGAGGCGCTGCAGCGGCGGCAACTGCAGGGCCAACTCGGCCTGCTCGCGGATCGTTAATCGCGCCACCCGTTCCGCCAATTCCTCGGGTGAGCGGCGAGCCAGTTCGACCAGTTCCTCGCCGAGCCGCTGAGTCTCGCCGATGGGAGCGCGTCGGTCGGACGTACCGGTCTCGCCGTCGGGTTCGCCGTTCAATGCCATACGGTCTCCCCGGTCCTCTGCATCGTTCTGGAACCGGATCCGGCCGGATCATAGCAAAGCGGAGCTTTCGGGGCCGGTCAGGTCGAGCGTCCGGCGGTATACTCCTGGTTCGAGGATCGGTGTCGACTCCCCCGAGCGGTACCGGACGCAGGTGTCGCCCTCGGAATCGACCGGCACGGAGGAAGCATGCAACGCACGAGATCCGGGACCTCCTCGCGGTGGGCCCGCCGGGCCGCCGTGGCGCTGTGCGTCGCGCTGTGTGCGGTGCCCTGGCCGGCCGATGAGCCGAAAACCGCGCTCGAACCGCTGGAGACCGAGCTGAACAAGATCCGCGGGGCCGTGAGCAACGCCACGGTCAAGCTCAAGAACGACGTGATGGGCATCGCCCCCGGCGAAGGCACCGTTCCGCCGACGCCCGCCTGGAAATGCTGCGCCAACAACCTGCAACGCATCGAGGCGAGCGTGGGCAAGATGCGTCGAGTCCTTGAAGAGCTCGATCGCTGCTACGAGGCCGAGGGGGACGAAGAGATGCTGCTCGGCGTTCGCGTCGCCAAGTCCGACCTGACGATGTTTGTCAAAATGGTGCCGCAATTCTCAGATGCCCCGGCAAAGAATCAGGCGATGAGGGGACTCGACGCGATGACGCGCACCTACAACCTGTTCCGCGACACCGCGGTCTCGCTCCGTCCCTGTGGCGAGGTCCAGGCCGGGACCGCTGAACAACGAAAAAAAGACGCCCCCGGATCCGGCGACGCGAAGAGCGCGTCGAAGACCGACAAGAAACAACAGTAGGGATCAAGACGGAAACAGGGGGGCCGGCGATCGTTGAGACGGAATCCGCATCCGATCTCGCTCTCGATCTCCGACGCCGTCGCGGGCAGCGTCCGCCTGGGTCAGGTGAGCGCGTCTTCCGTGAGGGTGCGAGAATCGACTCAGGCCCTTCTCGACGAAATGCAGGAGGTCGCAAACCGGCTGGCGGATCGCTACGAGGGTCGCCCGCCTGCCGAGATCATCGAGTTGCGGCCGGCGCGCGAGCTCTACCGCAGCTTCGGTATCGACCCGACCAAGACGCGACCCTCCTCCGAGGCCTTGCTGCGGCGCGCGCTCAAGCGTAAGCCGCTGCCGCGCATCATCAATGCCGTCGATCTCTGCAACCTGCTCTCCCTGCGATTTCTGTTGCCGATCGGTCTCTACGACACCGAGAAGATCGAGATCGAAGACGATGGCGCCGTCCTTCTCCGACGGGGCGAGCCCGGTGAGTCGTACACCGGAATTCGCAAGGCCGATGTGCACCTCGAAGGCCGGCCCGTGCTGATCGACCGGCGCGGCCCCTTCGGCAACCCCACGTCCGACTCCCTGCGGACCTCCGTCGACGCGTCGACGACTTCGCTGTGGATGGTGATCTTCGCCCCCGCCTCGGTGCCGTCGGAGACGATGGAGGCCAACGTTGGCCTCGCCCGCGAAAGCATGGCGCGTCATCTGAGCCCCTGAGATCCGGACGCTCCTCAGTACCCGGCGAGCAGTCTCGCCGCCCGCTCGACGCGTCGCTCGCCCGGGAGGAATTCGTCCTCGAGGGGCGGCGAGTAGGGCACGGGCGTGTCCAGCGCCCCGACGATGCGAACGGGGCCGTCGAGATCCTCGAACGCCTCTTCCTGGATGATCGCCGCCAGGCTCTCGCCGATCCCGCCCGTCCGTGCGTCCTCGTGGGCGACGAGCACCTTGCCGCAGTGACGCGCGGTGCGGAGCAATGCGTCGCGATCGAGCGGCACGAGGCTGCGCAGGTCGAGCACAGCGGCCTCGATACCGTCGCGCGCGAGGTTCTCCGCGACCTGCAGGCAGACGTGCACGTAGGCCCCGTAGCTGACCAGCGCGAGATCCGAGCCCGCTCGCCGGAGCGCTGCGCGGCCCAGAGGAAGCGGGTCCGGCGGGTCCGCGCCGAGCTTCTGCTTGATCCTCGGATTGCGATACAGGCCGATGTGCTCGTAGTACAACACCGGATCGGCGTCGGCCACGGCGGCCGCCATGAGCGCGCGCGCGTCGTACGGCGTCGACGGAGCGACGATTTTCAACCCCGGTGTCCGATAAAACCACGGCTCGGTGTTCTGGCTGTGATAGGGGCCGGCCCGGCGCAGTCCGCCCCAGGGCATACGCACGACCATCGGCACCGATCCACCCCAGCGATAGCGAATCTTGGCCGCGTTGTTGACCAGTTGATTGAATCCCGTGGCTACGAAATCGTTGAACTGGATCTCGCCGATCGGGCGCAAGCCGGCCAGGGCGGAACCGACACACACCCCGAGGATTCCGCCCTCGCTCAACGGCGAGTTAAGAATGCGGTCGCCGAACCCGGCGAGCAACGGCCGAAGAAGCAGGAAGGCGTTGCCGTACTCGCCACCGACGTCCTGGCCGTAAACGAAGACGCGCTCATCCTGATCCAGGGCGTCGCCGACTCCCATCATCACCGCTTCCAGAAAGGTATTGCCCTTGGGATCGAACGGCGGGGCCGAATCGAGCGGGGGCAGGTCGCGCGGCGCATTCCGGATCGACATTGCGCGGTCCTCGAGAACCTCGACATGCTCTCGCGGCCGTTCATCCGCGAAAACGCCCACGCCTGCCTCGGAGGCCTTCGGCCACGGCTTCTCGACGACCATCGCCACCTGTTCGGCCACCAACTGCTCCGCCTCGCGGCGGAGCAGCTCGGTCTCGCCGGCCTCGATGCAGCCGTCCGCGAGCAATCGCTCCGCGTAGGTGCGGATCGGGTCGCGCTGCTTCCAGTAGGCGTACACCTCCGCGTTGGCGTACCCGTTTTCGTTCAACGGTGGGTAATCCCAGGACGGCTGCGGCTCGCGACCGAGGTAGAGCATGTCGTCGTGATGAGCATGACCGCACATGCGCATGCTGATGGTCTCGATCAGCGTCGGGCCGCCTCCCGCGCGAGCCCGTTCGGCGGCCCAGCCGAAAGCGGCGGCGATCGCCTCCGGATCGGTACCGTCGACCGTGATGCCCGGCACCCCGTAGCCCTCGGCCTTGTCGGCGAAGACGCGGACCGCCGTCTGGTGCCACACCGGAGTCGACAGGGCCGTCTGGTTGTTCTGGACGCAGAAAACCGCCGGCAGCGTGCTCGCGGCGCACACGTTGATCGCCTCGTGCCATTCGCCGAGAGACGAAGCTCCCTCGCCGATGAACGCCACGGCCACGCGTTTTTCTCGGCGCAATGCGAACCCCATCGCGATGCCCGCGATCGTCAGCGAGGAGATGCTCAACGGAGCCGCCGCGGGCAGGATGCCGCGTTGCAGATCGCCGATGTGCAAGTCCTTTCCTTCCATCGGCGGCCCGGACTTGCCCATCTGGGCGTTCAGGATCATGCGCACCGTCTCCGGCGCGTCGTGCATGGCCAGTGCGGCTCCCGCGTCGCGGATCAGCGGCGCGACGACATCGCCGGCCCAAGAGCCGTCGGATCCGCTATATTTCTCGCCGCGCCGCAGCCGCAGCGGCGCGGCGTAGATCGCTTCCTGACCGAGCGAGCGAAAGCCCTTCCCCTGAAAGGAAACGCCCTCGTAGCGGACTTCGCTACCGAGAAAGAAAGCCTTGAGCTGGTTGTCCGTGGCGCGGGTCAGGATCATGCCGCGCAGCAGCTCGCGCCGCTCGTCGACGCTCAGCGAGGCGGCAATCGCCTCGCGCCGCAGAAAGCCATCGACGCCCTCCACGACCCGCTCGACCGCCTGCGCGAGCCGGTCGCCCGCTCGCACCCCGGGCGTCGTCTCTGGTGTGTCGTCCGGGATTTCGACGCCGAGGGTGAGACGCAGCCGCTCGGCGAGGCTCGCTCGTCGCTCCTCCAGGACTTCGGCCAACTCACCCCGCTCGAGACCGTCGAGCTCCAGCGTCCGGTCGGTCGCCTCGCACACACCCTCCAGCGCGAAGGGGAAGCGCTCGGCCACGAACGCCGCCAGTCGGCGGCGAACCGCCGAACGCGGCCGGGTCCGACTGGACTTACCCTTCTTCTTCGTCGTCTTGGCCATCCCACGATTCTAGCGCGAACCGGCCGTTCACCAAGACCCTCGCGTCGACTATTGATCCGTGAGCCGCGGTGCGGCACACTGGTTGTTTACTCTGCCGATCGCTTTCCGTCGGTTCCGACGTCGAAGAGGAGAAACGGCAACTTGCCTCGATCCGGCGCCAAACCGGAGCGTCCGCAGCCGCCGCGGCTGCCCGCGCACCAGCTGTTGCTGACCGCCGACCTGAAGACCTGGGCGGGGGAGGGCATCGCCACCAGCGGCCGCCGCGAGGCGTTGCTCGGCCGTGTCGAGTTCCTGCGGCTGGCGCCCAACGGTCGTTTGCTCGAGGCCAGGGTTCGCGGCAATCGACCGCTCCCGTATCGCTCGCAGGTCTGGATCGAGGACGAAGAGATCGTCACCCGCTGCACCTGCGCGCGCGAGCCTCGCCCCGCATGCAAACACGCCGTCGCGGCGCTCGAGGCGCTGCGCTTTCCGCTGTCCACGGTGCCCCGCAAGGCGGGTGGACGTCGCGGCCGATCCCCGGCGGCGCGACAGAACCAAGATCACGCTCCGGATGCCGCGTCTGCCCAGTCCGGATACCTCCTGTTCGGCGGGGCAGAGCGGACGCTTACGCGGGAGGAGCGGGTCAAGGCGGCGAAGGAGGTCGAGCTGGTCGGCCGTCGCCAGCGCGCGCGCCGCGAGCGTGAAACGGTCCAACCGATAGCGAATGCGGGAAACGTCGACGGTCCGCCGCGTTTCGACGTCACGAGCAAGCGCGACGGGACCACACACCGCGTCACGCTGCGCGGAGCCAAGGGTCGCCTGGCCTCGTGCGATTGCGAGGATTACGCCTCGAACGAGTTGCAGAGCTGTCGGCACATCGAGCGCGTCCGCATGTGGTGCCTGCGGAAGAAAAAGCAGATTCCGGAGAGCTTCCTCTCGGCATGGTGGCACCCGCGGGACTGGATCGACCGTGTGCCCGACCCGCTGCAGGAGATCCGGATCGAACCGCCGGCGGAAGGACAACCGTCGGGTCTCGACATCTTCTTCGATGACGAAGGTTGGCTGCGGCCGCGTCCGCGAGATCGCACGGGGCGGGAGTGGGCCTCGGAGGCGATCGGCGCGGCACGCGCCGAGGCGCTCGCCCGCGGGTGGCTGTGGGATCTCGACCCGCTCGTCGAGCAGCGAGTGCGCTGCGTCTCCGGCGAGGCGGCAACGGTCTCCGCGCTCGCCACGATCGGCCCCACCACCGCCGCCTGGCACGACATCGTGTCACGGCTCGGATTTCGCCTGCACCCGTACCAGGAGGCCGGTGCGCTCTTCCTCGCACGCAAGGGCCGCGCGCTGCTCGCCGACGACATGGGTCTGGGAAAGACCGTGCAGGCCATCGTGGCCGCTCTGCTGTTGCGACGCCTGGCCGGCGCACGCAAGGCGATGGTCGTCTGTCCCGCGTCGCTCAAGTATCAGTGGCGCCGGGAGATCGACAAGGCCTGGGACGAGCGGGCGACGGTCGTCGAGGGCCCGCGCTCGCTACGCCAGCGAACCTACGATGCCTGGGACGAAGGCTTCCTGATCCTGAACTACGAGCTCGTCCTACGCGACCTGGAGACCATCCGCGCGACGAAACCCGACATCGTCATTCTCGACGAGGCCCAGCGCATCAAGAACTGGGACACGAAGACGGCACGAGCGGTCAAGCAGCTGGACAGTCGGCACGCCTTCATCCTGACCGGCACGCCGCTCGAGAACCGGCTGTTGGAGCTGCACTCGCTGGTCGAGTTCCTCTACCCCCGCGCGCTCGGTCCGCGCTGGCGACTGCTTCCGTTCCACGCCGTTACCGAACCTGGCGGACGTGTGATCGCCTACGAGGGTCTGGAGGTGCTACGTCGCCGGCTGGGTGGTTTTTTTCTGCGCCGCGAGCGTCGTGCCGTCCTGGACCAGTTGCCCGAACGGACCGACAACACGTTTTGGACCGGGATGACGCCCGCGCAACGCCGGCCCTACCGCAAGCACGCCTCCGCCTTGGCCGTGCTCGTGGCCCGCAACCAGCCATTGCGGCCGGGTGACGTTCGCGTTCTGCTGCAGTCACTGACGAGCATGCGCATCCTGTGCAATGCCTACGCGCAGTACGATTGGCCGAGCTTCGAGGAGCGTCTGCGCGACCCCGCGCGGCCCACACGCGCCGAGCTGCGGAATCTCGGATCCCCCAAACTGGAGGAGTTCGTCCGGGTAATGGAGGACCTGCTCGACGACTCCGGCGGCAAGATCGTCGTCTTCAGTCAGTGGGAGCGCATGTTGCGCCTGGCCCGGTTCGTCGTGCGAGATCCGCTCGAAAAACGCGACCTGCGCGCAGAGATCTTTCACGGCGGGCTGAACAGCCGCGCGCGGGACGAGATGCTGGAGGCGTTCCGCCTCGACCCCGAGTTCCACGTCCTGTTCTCGACCGACGCCGGAGGCCTGGGTCTGAATCTCCAGGAAGCCGCCTCGATCGTCGTAAACCTAGAGGTTCCGTGGAACCCCGCCGTTCTGGAACAGCGCATCGGTCGCGTCCATCGAATCGGCCAGGCGCGCAGCGTACAGGTCCTGCATTTCGTAACGCGCTCGGCACTGGAGGAACGAGTGCGCCAGGTCGTCGAAGGAAAAAGAGCCCTCTTCGAAGGCCTACTCACCGAACAGGTCGACCGAGTAGTCTTCGACGACCAAAACAGAGCGTCTCTCGTACAAAAAGTCCGAACCCTCATCGAACAAACCGAAGACAGCAAAGCCACCGCTACCTCATAGAACGAACATCGCGAACCCACGGAAACGACCAGACAGCTCGGGAAACGCACGTTGCGCGGGGACCGTCCCTTTGCCCTCGGAGCCCTGGCGGAGTCGGCGGGGAACCCATGCGTTCCGCGCGCAGGCGCCCGCCGCCGGAGCAACAGTCGTTCGCGAGCCCGCAGGCACCGATCTCACGTTGTAAAGCCCCAGCGAGCGCGGAAGCGCAAGCGGGCGGCGAGCACGGAACGGCATGGGTCGCCGCGCAGCCCGGGCCCCGAGGGCAAAGGGACGGTCCCCGCGCAACGTGCGTTTCCCGAGCGGGCCGCTAGGCGCCCGTCGGCGTCCGCGGGTCCTTCGGCCCGCGAGGAAGGTTGCCGGTACTTACTCTCCGGCGGGCGTTCGTCGCCCCGACGATGTGTCGGGGCTCCTCTCTCCGCTGTCCACTCGCGCGCGACGATGATGTCGCGCGCTCCTTCCCAGAGGCCGCCGGAGAGTAAGTACCGGCAACTCTCCTCGCTGCCTAGATAGTCGTGGGTGGGGCTTGGGCGTCACTCCCAGAGTTCGAACTCGCGCTGCAGCTTTACGCCGAAGCGGCGCTCGACTTCCGTCTCGACTCGGTCGACCAGTGTCAGGGCGTCGGTTGCGGTTGCGTTGCCGACGTTGACGAGGAAGTTGGCGTGCTTGCGGCTGACCTCGACGTCGCCCACTCGTAGACCTTTCAGGCCGGCCTGTTCGATCAGGCGACCGGCGAAGTCGCCCGGCGGTTGAACGAAAACCGACCCGCAGGAGGGTTGGTCCGTCGGCTGGCTTTGCTTGCGCGATTCGGCAAAGTGCTCGAGGCGCGACCGTATCTGTTGCGGGTCGCCGGGCTCGAGTCTCAGCGTGGCCGAGAGCACCACGCCGGCTTTGCCGAGAAATCGGCTGCCACGGTAGCGGAACTCACATTCGTCGCGCGAATGGACCGCGACCGTCCCGTCGGGATCGAGATACTCCACCTGTTCGACGAAGTTGCCGATCTCGTGCTCGTGCCACCCGGCGTTCATCACCATCGCGCCGCCGATCGTCCCCGGGATGCCCGCTCCGAACTCGATACCGGCGAGGCCGGCCGCGGCGGCCTGGTTCGCCACAGAGGGAAACAGAGCGCCGGCGCCCGCCCTCAACGTTCGACCCTCGATGGCGACCTCGTCCATGACTTTGCGCAGGCGGACGACCAGACCTCGCACGCCCTCGTCGCGCACGAGCAGATTCGAGCCGTTGCCCAGGATGCGCCAGCGTGCGCCGCGCTTCGACGCCCACGTCACGGCCAGCACCAGATCGTCACGATCGACAGGCACCGCCAGCAGCTCCGCCGGGCCTCCGATGCGCCACGTCGTGTAGGGAGCGAGCGGGCAGCCATCCGACAACTCGCCGCGGAAACCTTCGGACTCGAGATCCGTTCGCAGCTTGTGCTTGCCGGTGCTCAATTCGGGATGCTTTCCTCAGACTCGCAACACGATTTTGCCGAAGTTCTCGTTGCGCTCCATCAGCGCGTGCGCTTCCGCGGCCTCCGTGAGGTCCAGCGTGCAATGCACGATCGGCGACACGCGCCCCGCGGTCAACAGCGGGAGGATGCGGTAGGCGAACTCCTGTGCCAGCGAGATCTTTTCCGCGTGGCCCCGCGAGCGTAACACGCTGCCGACCAAGGTCAGCCGTTTGCGCATCAGTCCCGCCAGATCGATCTCGCAGCTCGCGCCGCCCATCAGACCGAGCAGGACCAGACGGCCGCGCTCGCGCAGAACACGCTGGTGCAGCGGCCACGCCGAGGCCCCGATCAGGTCGAGCACCAGATCGACACCTTGACCGCCGGTGGCCAGGAGGATGACATCGACCAGATCGTCGCTTCCCGGATCGAACACCTGCTGCAGGCCCAGCTTCTCCAGCCGACGCCTCTTGTCCGGTGTGCGCGATAGCCCGATGACCCGCGAACCGCCGACCAGCGCCAGTTGCGCGGCTGCGGTTCCGACGCCGGAGCCGGCGGCCTGGACCAGGACCACCTCGCCGGCCGACAGCGATCCGCAATGAAAGAGCGCGTCGTAGGCCGTCAGAAACCCCTCGGGGACCGCCGCCGCGGCCTCCCAGCCCATCGCCGGCGGCACGCGTATGCACAGCCGTTCGTGGACGGCCACCTTCTCGGCGTAGCCGCCTCCTCCAAGGATCCCCATCACGCGATCGCCGGCCTGCAGGCCGCGCACCCGGGGGCCGCAATCCACGACCTCTCCCGCGAATTCCAGGCCGGGAACGTCGGCCGGCGAGCCCGCCGGGGCCGGGTAGAGGCCCCTTCGCTGCAACAGATCCGCGCGGTTCAACCCCGCCGCGCGGACCCGTACGACGACATCCTCCGAACCCGGGACGGGCTCGGGAACTTCCCGCATCTCCAGTACTTCCGGCCCGCCCGGACGGGCGATGACGATCGCTCGCATCGGCGTCAGGATGCCACAGCTTCCGCCGACCTGATAGCGCGCGCGCGCCGGCGATCGCACATAGTCTTTTCCCACGACACAGATTTGTGGCAAAATCCGGTGCGGCACGGCATATATCTAGTTCATCCCCCGTTCCGCTCGACGGAGTGTAACGGTTCACGAATCCGGCCCCGGACCGAGAGATCGCGAGGGAAGACTTGGTTGAGGAGCAGAAAAGCGTCGCCGCCGCCGTCGAAGATGTCGAGCAAGTCGATACGGTCGATAGCGTGGACGAGACCGCCAGCGTCGAGAGCGCCGACACCGCCGAGGAAATCTCCGAGCCGACGACGAACGCGGATCAATCGGATTCGGCTGATCCTCCGAGCGGCGAGGAGAATTCGGCGCCGGCCGAGCCGGCCGCAGAACCCGCCGCGGAGGCCGCGCAGACTTCTCCCACGCAGCGGACGAGAGGTGTGCGCCAGTCCAAGGTGGCCTCGCTCTATCGGTCGCTGCGCTCGGGTCGGTCGCTCGAAGGCTCGATCGAGAAGGTGATCAAGGGCGGCTACGAGGTCAAGTTGGGCAAGATCCGCGGCTTCTGCCCGCACTCGCAGATCGACCTGCACCGTGTCGAAGATCCCGAGCAGCACGTCGGCAGGAGCTATCCATTTCGTGTGACCCAGGTCCGGCGCGGCGGAGAGGACGTCGTCGTCTCGCGACGCGCCGTGCTCGAGGAGGATCGTCGCGAAGAGGCCTCGGCCGTCCGCGCCACGCTGATCGAGGGTGCCGTGACACGCGGTCGCATCGTCGGAACGGCCGGCTTCGGTGCGTTCGTCGATCTGGGTGCGGGAGTGATGGGGCTCGTCCACGTCTCCGAGCTGTCCCACTCGCGCGTCGCTCGCGTGGAAGATGCGGTCAAGGTCGGCGACGACGTCAACGTCAAGATCCTCAAGCTTCACGAATCGGGTCGGAAGATCTCGCTGAGCATTCGCCAGGCGGAGAACGATCCCTGGACCGGGGTGGCCGAGACGTTCAAACCCGGGCAGACCTGTTCGGGCGTCGTGCAACGTTTGACCCAATTCGGTGCCTTCGTCGAGCTCGCGCCCGGCGTCGAGGCGCTCGCCCCCGCGAGCGAGTTCGCGCCGTCGCCCGAGGGATGGAAGCACGGGCTGGAGGTCGGTCGGAGCAGCGACTGGCTGGTGCTGTCCGTCGATTCCGGCCAGCGGCGGATTTCGATCACACCGCCCGTGGACGGTTTCGAAGGGTTGGCCACGGAGCCGCTAGAGGTCGGCGCGCTGGTCAAGGGCAAGGTCCAGCGAGTCGAGGGCTACGGAGTTTTCGTCTGGCTCGGTCCGGGACGGGTCGGTCTGATGCCGAACGCGCTGTCCGGGGCTCCCCGCGACGCCGACATGAAGCGCCGCTTCCCCCTCGGCCTCGAGGTCGAGGTCGAGGTTCGCGAGCTGGCCGACGACGGACGACGGATCCGGCTGGCCAGCAAAGGTGCCGGACAATCGGCCGAGCGCCGCCCGCGAAGGGAGCCCAGGCCGAAGCGCTCCCCCGCCACACCCCGTCCGGCGCCGAGCGCCGGGTCTTCCACCTTCGGTACGAGCTTGGCCGACAAGCTCCGTGCCGCGCTGGGGGAATCGGCCGGCAAGTCCTGAGCTCTCCTTGTCCCTAGCTCTCCGCCCCGTCGCAGGCCTCGCGGACCAATCGCTCCTGTTCCGCGGCGTGACGCCGGGCCGAGCCGGTCGCCGGGCTCGCGCCCGTTGCTCGTCCGATGTACCGCAGATTCCGTTCCGGCCCGAGCGAACCGCGCAGCCGCGCTTCCACGAACTCCCAGGCGCCCATGTTCCTCGGCTCTTCCTGAACCCATGCGACGTCCCGAGACGAACCATAGCGCTGCAGCATCGCGGACAGGCTCTCTGCGGGAAACGGATAGAGCTGCTCGACGCGCACGAGGGCAACGTCTTCGAGACCGTTGCGCTCCCGGTAGGCGTCCAGATCGTAGAAGACCTTCCCCGTGCAAAACAGCAGCCGGTCGACGCGTGCGACGTCGGGCGCGCGGGGATCGTCGAGCACCGCGTCGAAGCGGCCCCGCGTCAGATCCTCGACGGTCGATACGCAAGCCGGAAGGCGCAGAAGGCTCTTTGGTGTCATCACCACCAGCGGCTTGCGCTCCACGAAACGGGCCTGGCGGCGCAGCAGGTGGAAGTACTGGCCGGGCGTGCTCGGGTAGGCCACCCGGATGTTGTTGTCGGCGGTGAGTTGGAGAAAGCGTTCCAGCCGTGCACTCGAATGCTCCGGGCCCTGTCCCTCGTAGCCGTGGGGCAGTAGCAACACGACACCGCTCCTCTGCTCCCATTTCGATTCCGCCGAGACAAGAAACTGGTCGATGATCACCTGGCCGCCGTTGACGAAGTCGCCGAACTGGGCCTCCCACATGACGAGGGCCTCGGGGTAATCGACGCTGAAGCCGTACTCGAAGCCCATCACCGCGAACTCGGACAGCAGACTGTCGTATGGGTTGAACGACGCCTGATCGTCGCTCAGGTGGGCCAGCGGTACGTACGGAGCGCCGCTCTCGTGGTCGTAGAGCGTGGCGTGACGCTGGCTGAAGGTGCCGCGTCCGCTGTCCTCGCCGCTCAACCGCACGGGCGTGCCCTCCAACACCAGAGAACCGAAGGCGAGGGCCTCGGCAAGCCCCCAGTCGATACGATCCTCCGCGAAACGACCCGTTCTCTGGGCCAACTGTTTCCGCAGCTTCGGGTGAGGTGTGAAGCCGCCGGGGGTGCGCTCGAGCCCGGCGAGCACCTGTTCGAGCCGCTCACGCTCGACGGTCGTCGTCGGCTCGTCCGGAGCCCCGGAATCCCGACGCTCCGTCGGTGGCTCGGTCTTCGCCGGGCGGTCTTCCTGCCGGGCCTCGCGGACCTCGTCGTGCACGTCCCGCAGCCGCTGCCGGAAATCCTCGAGGGCCGTCTCCGCCTCATCCACGTCCAGATCGCCGCGGCGGATGAGCTGTTCGGTGTACAGCTTGCGCACCGAGCGGTGCCGTTCGATCCGCGAGTAGAGGATCGGATGAGTGTAGGAGGGGTCGTCGGCCTCGTTGTGCCCCCAGCGCCGGTAGCAGACGAGGTCGACCACGACGTCGCGTTTGAAGGCCTGGCGGTAGGCCAGGGCCAGTCGCACGACGCGCACCGCTTCCTCGGGGTGATCCCCGTTGACGTGGAAGATCGGCGAGCGGACCATCTTGGCCACGTCGGTTGGATAGGTCGAGGAGCGCGCGTCGGCGGGGCCGGTCGTGAAGCCGATCTGGTTGTTGACGACGACGTGTACCGTGCCGCCGGTACGGTAGCCCTTCAACTGAGACGCGTTCAGCGTCTCGGCGACCACTCCCTGTCCCGCGAACGAGGCGTCACCATGAATCAGCACGGGAAGCACGCGGTCGCGATTCGTGTCGTCGATCTTGTCTTGCCGGGCGCGCGTCATGCCCTGGACGACCGGATCGACCGCCTCGAGATGGCTCGGGTTCGAGGCGAGCACGACCTCGACCCGGCGGCCGTCCGGCGCCTCGTACGTGCCCCTGGCGCCGAGGTGGTACTTGACATCGCCCGAGCCATGGGTCGACATCGGGTCGACGCCCTCGAACTCGAGAAAAATTTCGCCGTAGGGCTTGCCCACGACGTGGGCAAGCACGTTGAGACGGCCTCGGTGTGCCATGCCCATGACGACCCCGTCGATTCCGCTCGAGGCGGCGTCCCGCAACAGCACGTCCAGCATCGGGATTAGCGTCTCGGCGCCCTCGAGCGAGAAGCGTTTCTGGCCCACGTAGTTCGTGTGCAGGAATCTTTCGAACGCTTCGGACACGTTGAGCCGTTTGAGGATCTGGATCTGCTGGTCGTGAGGCAGCGGTTCGGCGTGCGTGGCACTTTCCATCCGTTCCTGCAGCCAGTGCCGACACTCTGTGTCCTGTATGTGCATGTACTCGACGCCGATGTGCCAGCAGTAAGTACGCTGGAGCGTCTCGAGAATCTCGCGAAGCTTGAGCGTGCCGTGATGGCCGCCGAGCCCACCGGCGATGAAATCCCGGTCGAGATCCCAGACCGTCAATCCGTAGGTCGACAGCTCCAACTCCGGTGTGGGCTCGGGGCCATAGTGCAGGGGGTCGAGATCGGCCCAAAGATGGCCGCGCACGCGGTAGGCCCGGATCAGCTGCAGCACGCCGGCCTGTTTGGCGATGGCCTCGTAGTTGCCCGATGCGCCCAGGATCTGGGGATTGATGTCCCCGGCGTATTCGAACGGCTCCTGTGGTACACCGAGCTCGGCGAACAGCCTCTCGTAGGCCCCCTCGCCGCCCTGTAGCAACTGCTCGAGACTGAACAGGAACTGGCCCGACTCTGCACCCTGAATCACGCGGTGGTCGTAGGTGCTGGTAACGGTCATCGTCTTGGAGATGCCGAGCGCGGAGATCATTTCCGGGGCCATCCCCGAATACTCGGAGGGGTAGCCGATCGCGCCGACGCCGATGATCGTGCCCTGACCCACCATCAGACGTGGCACCGACAGTGCGGTGCCCAGCATGCCGGGATTGGTCAGCGTCATCGTCGTCCCCTCGAAATCGTCGACGCTCAAGCGATTCTGACGCGCGCGGGCGACCAGATCGTCGTAGGCCGCGACGAACGAGGGGAAGTCGAGGCTCGCGGCGTCCTTGAGGTTCGGGACCAGCAGCAAACGCTCGCCGTTCTTATCGATGTCGATGGCCAGACCGAGACGGATCTCGTTTCGGGCGACGACGTGCGGTTTGCCGTCGATCTCCGCGAACGCCGAGTTCATCGGCAGGTGCTTTTCCAGGCTCCTGACGATGAACCATGCGATCAGGTGGGTGAAGGAGACCCTGGGTCCCGACACCGTGGATTGATGCGCGTTGATCACGCGGCGATTCTCCTCGAGCATCTTGACCGGGATCGAACGCGCGGATGTCGCCGTGGGCACGCCGAGGCTGGCGGCCATGTTGTCGACGATCCGCGCCGTTGCGCCCACGAGACGGCGCGCTCCCTCGTCCCCGGCCCGGGCGGGGGGGTGCGCTCGAGGAACCGAATGCCCGGCGGCGGGCGGGGGCGTGCCCCCGCCCGCCTCGGGGCGATAATCCTTGAAGAACTCCCGCCACGCCTCGCTGACGGATGACGGATCGTCGAGAAAGCTCTTGTACAGCTCGTCGATGTAGCCGACGTTATGACCGTATTTGCGCATGGCCCCACATCGTAAGGCCCGCCGCCCCAGGTGGCAACGCCGTGGACTATGATGGAAGGGGAGGGGGCCGGCAACGAGGGGAGACTCGCAATGTCGTCTCAGCGAGACGGGCTGCTCTTGCTCGGCTGCTCGGCCCTGCTCGTCGTGGCCTGCGGCGAGCCCGCCCACCGGGAGCTCGCGTGGGAGGCGATGGGGACGACGGCAGCGGCCGAGATCTACACGCGGACCGAGCCCGACGCCGAGTCCGCGATCCAGGAGATCCGGAGCAGGATCGAAGCCGCTGCGACGGAGCTCGACCCGCGGTCGGACGACGGCGAGCTGGGTCGTCTGAACCGGCACGCAGCGGACGAGTTCTACAGTTTCCGCCAGCTCGATCTTTACGCCTGCCTCAAGCTCGCCCTCGATTACGCCCGGGAGAGTCAGGGTGCCTACGACCCTACTCTCGGCGTGCTCCGACGCCTTTACGAGACGCGCGTAGGGACCGCAAGTCCGCCGCGTCCCACAGAGGTCGACGTGGCGCTGGGCCGCGTGGGCTGGGAGAAGGTGACGGTCGAGCCGGAAGCGATGGCCGTGCAGTTCCGAACGCCGGGACTGCAAGTCGATCTCGGTGCGGTGGGCCAAGGCTGCGCGCTCGATTGGGCGGCGCGCATCTTCGCCCGGCCGGGAAGCTTGGCCGGCCTGCTGCGAGTGGACGGCGTCTACCGGGTGTGGGAGCACCCGCCCGAGCACGAGCACTGGTCCGTAGCGATCCGCGATCCGCGCAAACCCGACCGCGATCTGCTGACCCTTCGCATTCTCAACCGTGGAATCGCTGCCTGCGGTCAGCGGGAGCTCGAGGAGGGGAGTCCGCTCCCCGCCGGAATCGGCCCGCCTCTGCTCGACCCCCGGACGGGTCTGCCGGTGGCCAGCGATCTACTCGCCGTCGTGACCACCGCCGACAGCGCGGCCGACGCCGCCGCTCTGTGCGAGGCGGTCTACGTCGCCGGCTCGTTGCAGGGTCCGGGGATCTTCCAGAAGACGCGACGGACCGAAGCGATTCTGGTCGTGCGCGCGGACGGCGGGACGCCCTATCTCCTCGCGTCGGCCTCGCTCGAGGGACGCATGGAGCTCTCCGCCGAGCTGAACCGGGAGACGGGGGGGGAGATCCGCTACCTCTTGCCACCGGGGTCTCTGTGAGAGAGCGGCGACCGTCCGGGTTCGCGCTTTGCCGGGCCGCCGCACCCTGACGGCGTCCTGCGCTTCTGGTAGACTGCAAAACCCAGTACAAACCCGACATTTCCCACCTTTGCCCGCCCCGGACCGGCGTGCCGCCGGGCGACGGCAGAACCGGAGCGAACCGTAAGATCTTGGAGGTCCCATGTCGAAAGAACTGCTGGAAGTCCTCGGTGTTCAGCCCGTCAACTCCGGTGCCTGCACGGGCAGCTGGATCGACACCCAGGGAAAGGATCTGACGTCGTACAACCCGACCAACGGGGAGCCGATCGCCGCGGTCAAGCAGGCCACCGGTGACGACTACCAGTGCGTGGCCCATGCGGCCCACGAGTCGTTCCTGAGCTGGCGCATGGTGCCCGCGCCGAAGCGCGGCGAAATCGTGCGTCAACTGGGCGAAGAGCTTCGCGGTTACAAGGAGCCGCTGGGGCGCCTCGTCTCACTGGAGATGGGGAAGATTCTCACCGAAGGGCTGGGTGAGGTGCAGGAGATGATCGACATCTGCGACTTCGCCGTCGGCTTGTCCCGACAGCTCTACGGTCTGTCGATGCACTCCGAGCGAGGGCAGCATCGCATGTACGAGCAGTGGCACCCGCTGGGACCGATCGGCATCGTTACCGCGTTCAATTTTCCCGTCGCGGTGTGGGCGTGGAACGCGGCGATCGCCGCCGTCTGCGGCGACACCATGATCTGGAAGCCGTCTTCCAAGACCCCGCTGACTGCGATCGCCGTGCAAAACATCGCCAACCGCGTCATGGAGAATAACGGTCTGAGCGGCATCTTCAACCTGGTGGTAGGTCGCGGCTCCGATGTAGGTGAGAAGATGCTCGCCGACGAGCGGTTGCCGCTGATTTCGGCCACCGGCTCGTGCAAGATGGGCCGCCGCATCAACGCGGTCGTCGGCCAGAGGCTCGGCCGCTCGCTGCTGGAGTTGGGCGGCAACAACGCGGTTATCGTCATGGACGATGCCAATCAAGAGCTGGCCCTGCTTGCCGTCCTTTTCGGAGCGGTGGGAACGGCGGGTCAGCGCTGCACCTCGACGCGCCGCCTGATCCTGCAGAAGGGGGTCGCCCGCGAATTCACCAACAAGCTGGCCAAGGCGTACGCCCAGGTGCGCATCGGGGATCCGCTGGAGGCGAGCACTCTGATGGGGCCACTCGTGGACGAAGCGGCGGTGGAGACGATGGTCGACGCGCTGCGCCAGATCGAGGAGCAAGGCGGGGAAGTGATCCACGGCGGCAACAAGCTGGACCGCCCCGGGCACTTCGTCGAGCCGACGCTGGTGCGGATCTCGCCCGACGCGGCGATCGTCAAGGACGAGACCTTTGCCCCCATCCTCTACGTTCACGAGTTCGACGAGATGGACGAGGCGATCCGTATTCACAACGACGTCCCGCAGGGACTGTCGTCGTCGATCTTCACGACAGGCCTGATTTCCGCCGAGACCTTCCTGTCCCACCGCGGAAGCGACTGCGGCATTGCCAACGTCAACGTGGGCACCTCCGGCGCGGAGATCGGCGGGGCCTTCGGGGGTGAGAAGGAGACCGGAGGAGGCCGCGAGTCAGGCTCGGACGCCTGGAAGTGGTACATGCGGCGCCAGACCAACACGATCAACTGGGGCAGCGAGATGCCCTTGGCGCAAGGCGTGGAGTTCGATCTCGAGTGATCTCCGGGATACGACCGGTCGCGATCAGCTCCGGGTCAGATCCTGGATGATGTTGTAGTCCGGCGGCTCGATTTGCAGTGTCGAGTGGGTGATGCCGAAGCGCTCGCGCACGGCATCGGTGGCCCCGCGTAGCACGCGCTCGGCGGGAACCGAATGGTCCAGAACGAGGTGCGCCGACAGCAAAGGGCTTTCGCCGCCGAGGCTCCACAGGTGCAGGTCGTGGACGTCACATACTCCCGGGGTCCGGCTCAGGCAGTCCCGCACCTCTCGGGTCTTGACGTGCGACGGAGCGCCCTCCAGCAGTACGTTGACCGATTCGAGCACCAGGCGCACGGAGTTGAAGATGATGATTCCCGCGATGACCACGCTGGCGGCCGGATCGGCCCAGTACCAGCCGAACAGGCCGATCAGCAGGGCTGCCGTAAGCGCACCGACCGAGCCCAGCAGATCGCCCAGCACGTGCAGGTAGGCGGCGCGCACGTTGAGCCCGTGCCGTTGGCCACCGAGGATCCAGGCCCCGGCCAGATTGATCGCCAGGCCGCCGGCCGCGACCGCTGCCATCAGCCCGTATTCGACCTCCGGGGGCGTGCGCAGCCTTTCCCAGGCCTCGAGCACGATGAACAGAGCGATCACGATCAGGACGACACCGTTGAACAGTGCGGCGAGGATCTCTACCCGCTGGTAGCCGTAGGTCCGCGTCGCGTCCGGCGGGCGCCGGGCCGACCAGGCGGCCAGCAGAGCCAGGGCCAGGGCCACGATGTCGGTGAGCATGTGGCCCGCGTCGGCCAGCAGGGCCAGACTGTTGGAGAGCAGGCCGCCGACCACCTCGGCCAGCGCGTAGGAAGCTGTCAGCACGAGCACGACGGCCAACCGACGCGTGGCGGCCGAGCCGCCCCCGCGGCCGGATCCCTCGGAGCCGTCCCGACGCGGGTCGGTGCGGTCAGGGTGATGCCGATGCTGATGACGCGACAAACGGCCCTCCGGGCGCCCCAGACTAACCCAACCCGCCCATGGGGCGCACGAGGCGCAAGGGGTGGAACTCTTTGCCGCCGTCGCACGTATCCAGAAACGAGGGGCGACCCGGGGGAGGTCCTCCGGCCCCCGAGTGGGAGACCGGACCATGCTGGAAGCACTCGCCGTCGGCTTCATGATTCTGATCGGGGTGATCGTCGGCCTGTTCGCCCTGGTGCTCTTGCCGCTGGCACTCGTCGGCCTGGCCCTCAAGCTGCTCTTTTCCTTGATCTTGCTGCCGTTCCGAGTCGTGGGTTGGCTGATCGGTGCGGCCGGGTCCGTACTGGTCGGGCTGGGCAAGCTGGTCGTGGTCGTCTTCGGCGCGTGCTTGGCCGTCGTATTCCTGCTGGGCGGCGCTCTGCTCCTGCCGCTGCTGCCTCTGCTCCTGATCGGCGGCTTCATCTGGTTGTTGGCCCGAGTTTTGCGGCCACGTGCGGCGCATGGAGCGCCGCCTCACCGCGCCGGCGTCTCGACCGTCTGATCGTTTCCACGGCGATGAGGGCTCGCCGTCACCGTTCGGCCCGCCGGAGAGCCGCACCTTGATTCGCGCTCGCCGGCTTCCCGCCACGAGGATGCCGGAGATCATCCGGGACCCCGAGGTTTTCGAGGCCTACCTCGAGGATGCCTCCGGCGCTCCGCCGGGAGAGGCGGCCGGCCTCGCCAGAATCGCCAGCGAAGCCGAGGCCTCGACGCTGCTCCGCCGGACGCTCGCCGACGGAGCGAGGATCCTGTGCCAGGCGGCGCGCACCTCGCTGACCGGAGGCGCGATTCCGCGCCGCGAGCTGATCGTCTCCGTGGAACGCATGGCGGAGATCGGTTCCGTCGAACGATGCCCGACGGGGGCCGTCGTGCGCGTTCAGCCGGGCGTGCGTCTCGACACCCTGCGCGAGGATCTGGCCCGGCGCGGCCTGTACTACCCACCGGTGCCGACCTACGAGCAGGCGATGATCGGCGGCTCCGTGGCCACGAACGCGGGCGGCGCGGCAACCTTCAAGTACGGCGTGACGCGCCAGTGGGTTCGTGGGTTGCGCGTGCTCCTGTTCAACGGCGACCTGATCGAACTCGAGCGCGGGCAGATCGCGCTGGCGCCCGGGGAGGAGCTCCGCATCCTGCTGAGCGATGGCGGGGAGCTGCGAGTCCCCGTGCCGGATTACGCACTTCCCGACCTGAAGAAGGTCTCCGCCGGCTACCACGCCGCCGATCCGCTCGATCCGGTCGATCTGTTCATCGGCTCCGAGGGGACGCTGGGCTTGATCACGTCGATCACTCTCGATCTGATCCCCCTTCCGCGCTCCGTCGTCACCGGTCTCGTCTTTTTCGACAGTTTTTCCCCCGCTCTGGGCTTGGCGGCAGTCCTGCGCAAGGCAGCGCTCGCCTCGCGGGAGCGCGGCGATCCCGCCGGTCCCGACGTCCGCGCGATCGAGTCGATCGACGCGGGCGGGCTCGATTTGCTGCGATCGTCCGGCGAGACGGCCCGGTTGCGCATCCGGATCCCCGACGTCGCGCGGGCCGCACTGCTGTTCGAGATGGAGCTCCCCGATCCGGTCGACAACGACGCGGCGCAGCGGCTCTTGATGCGGCTGCTCGAAGACGGACCCGCGAGCGATGACGGGCCGCTTGCGCGACTGTTTCGCATTCTTCTCGATCACGGCGCCCTGGAGGCGCTCGAGTTCGCCTTCCCCGAGGACGACGACCGCCGTCGAGCGTTGAAGGAGTTTCGCGAGGCCGTTCCGCGCCGGGCAAACGAGATCCTGCGCGAGCGTCGTCGCGAGGAGCCCGGGATTCAAAAAGTCGCGGGAGATCTGATCGTCCCCTTCGAGCGGCTCGCGGAGATCGTCCGCTTCTACGAGAGGGGATTTGACGAGCGGGGCCTGCAGTATGCGATCTGGGGCCACCTGGCGGACGGCAACCTCCACCCCAACGCGCTCCCCCGCGACGCGGGAGAGGTGAAGGCGGGCGTCCAGGCCGTGCTCGACTTCGCCGACGAGGTGGTGCGGCTAGGCGGCTGCCCGCTGTCCGAGCACGGCGTCGGCCGTGACCCGCTCAAGCAGACGCTCCTGCGACGTTTTCTGGGCGGTTCGGCGATCGACACCATGAGGCGAATCAAGCGCGCCCTCGATCCGCCCGGCCGGTTTGCCCCCGGCGTCCTGTTCCCCGCCGACCGAGATCGCTAGGTTGAATCGGGAACCTCGGCTCCCGTATGCTTTTGGACCCACGGACACCGGCGCTGCCGGACAACGAGGATCCGCGACCGTTTTCTCACGCTCGCACAGGGGATCGACTTGCAGGCGATCGTCATCCTGGCTCTCCTGGTCCTCACCGCGCTGCTCCTGGTGACCGAGCGGCTGCGCGCGGACATCGTCGCCATGCTGATCCTGGCCGCGCTGGTCGTACTGGGCATCCTCGAGCCCGGGCAGGCTCTCTCGGGCTTCTCCAATCCGGCCACCGTCGCCGTGGCCTGCATGTTCGTGCTCAGCGCGGGTCTGAAGGGCAGCGGCGTGGTGCAGTTCGTCGGCGATCGGCTGCTCCAGCACGGCCCATCGAGTCAGACCGCCTTGATGGCGCTGATGGCCATCTCGATCGCGTCGATCTCCGCGTTCATCAACAACACCGCCGCCGTGGCGATCTTCCTGCCGGTCGTGCTGCGTGCCTGTCAGGGGCGCGGCGAGAGCCCCAGCCAGTTCATGATGCCGCTGTCGTACTTCGCCATGCTCGGCGGAACGTGCACGTTGATCGGCACCTCGACCAACATTCTCGTCAGCTCGATTACCGAGCAACATGACCTCGAACCCTTCGGCATGTTCGAGTTCAGCCTGCTCGGAATCATCCTGACCGGTGTCTGCGGGGTCTACCTGCTGTTCGTCGGCCGCCACTTCATCCCCGAGCGAGTCAAGCCCGAGAGCCTGACCGAGGGTTTCCACCTCAACCGCTACCTCAGCGAGGTCATCGTCCTGGAGGGCTCGCCCCTGTTGGGCAACTCGATCGTCGAGGCGCAGCTCGGCGAGAAGTACGACCTCGAGGTCCTGGGCCACGTGCGCAACAGTGTCATGCGCAGCATTCCCGACACCCACGGTACCTTGATCGTTGGCGACATCCTGCTGGTCAAGGCGCCGGCGGCCGCCCTGCTCGCGCTGCGCGACACCGCCGGCATCGCCATCCGGCCCGGGCGCAAACCCGGTGACGCCGACCTGCGCTCGATCGACTCCGCGCTCGTCGAGGCCGTCATCACGCCCAACTCCGACCTCGACGGACGCACCCTGAAGGGAGTCGACTTCCGCAACCGTTTCGGCGCCACCGCGCTGGCCATCCGTCGTCACGGCGAGGATATTCGCGAGAAGATCGGCCACGTTCGTCTTCAGGTCGGAGACGAGCTCCTCGTTCTCGCGCCAAGCCGCAACCTGCCGCGACTGCGCCGCGAGGGCAGCTTTCTGATCCTCCAGGAGATCGAGGTTCCCGTCATCAAACCCTTGATGGCCTTCACCTCGGTCATGATCGTCGCCGGTGTCGTCGTCGCCGCCACCACGGGATTCCTGCCCATCGCCGAAGCGGCGCTCGTCGGCGCCGTTCTGATGGTCATCACCGGTTGCGTCCAGGCGCGAGCGGTCTACACCTGCATCGACTGGCGCGTGATCTTCCTGCTCGCCGGTCTGATTCCCCTGAGTGTCGCCCTCGAGACCAGCGGGGCCGCCGCCCACGCCGTCGACGGCTTGCTGATACTCGCCCGAGACTGGGGGCCCCAGACTGTTCTCGGCATGTTCTTCCTCCTGGCACTGCTGCTGACCGGTTTCATGTCCAACGCCGCCACCGCGGCCCTGCTCGCCCCCCTTGCCATCACCCTGGCCACCAAGCTCGGCGTCGACCCGCGCCCGTTCCTCATCGCCCTGACCTTCGCCGCCTCCGCGGCCTTCTACACCCCGATCGGCTACCAGACCAACCTGCTCGTCTACGGCGCCGGCGGCTACCGCTTCGCGGACTTCGTCCGCGTCGGCGGCCCACTGACCCTGATCTACTGGATTCTGGCCGTATTCCTGATTCCGGTGATGTTTCCGTTTTAAAAAGATGCCTGTCGGGGGCGCGCTCCGGATCCTCCCTCGACACACCTTTCTTTCGGATTCAGGTCCGAATCAGGAACCGCTGGGTTCAGTCATCTTGAACGGGTCCAGCCCGGCATCCAGCTGCTCGGGAGTGAGATCGGTTTCCGCTTCCGCGACCTCCCGGACCGTCTGGCCCGTCTGGGCCGCCTCGTGAGCGATCGCTGCCGCCTTGTCGTAGCCGATCAGCGGGACCAGACCCGTGACGATCGCCAGACCCCGCGCGACCATCTCCGGCCCGTGCTCCGTCACCCGAGCCCCCGCGATGCACTTCTCCGCGAAGTTCCGCGACGCCGTCCCCAGCAGCTCGATCGACTGCACCAGGTTGTGCCCCGCGAGCGGCAGCATCGTGTTCAGCTCGAAGTAGCTCCACTCGCCGGCCTGAACGATCGCCTGATCGGCCGCGAGCACCTGGCCGGCGACCATGATCAGCGACTCCGCGATCACCGGATTCACCTTTCCGGGCATGATCGAGCTCCCCGGCTGGACTTCCGGAATCGTCAGCTCGCGCAGACCCGTGCGCGGTCCCGAGGCCAGGAAGCGGATGTCGTTCGCGATCTTCAGCAGGCTGATCGCGACCGTCCGCAGACAACCCGAGGCCGCCACCACGCCGTCCAGCGTCGCCTGGGCCTGGAAGTGGTTTTCCGACTCGCGGATCGTCACACCCGCATCTTCCGACACCAGTTGACAGACACGTCGCGAGAACTCCGGGTGGGTGTTGATTCCCGTTCCGACCGCCGTGCCGCCTAGCGCGACCTCGGCCAGCTCCTCCGACGCACGCTCGACCCGCCGCTGCGCGCGCTCGACCTGGCCCGCATAGCCGCGGAACACCTGCCCCATGCGGATCGGCGTCGCATCCTGCAGGTGCGTCCTTCCCGTCTTGATCGTGTCCCAGAACTGCTCCGCCTTCTGCTCCAGCTCCGAGCGCAGGATCGACAGACCCGGCTCGAGCTGCTCGCGGATCGCCAGCAAAGCCGCCAGGTGGATCGACGTGGGAATGATGTCGTTGGAGGACTGTCCCGCGTTCACGTGGTCGTTGGGGTGGACCACGTCGCGCGCGCCGCGCGCCGCGCCGAGAATCTCCGCCGCGCGATTGGCGATCACCTCGTTCGCGTTCATGTTCGACGACGTTCCCGAGCCCGTCTGGAACACGTCGACCACGAATTCGGCGTCATGCTTTCCGTCCGCGACCTCGCGGGCGGCGCGGACAATCGCCTCGCCCTTGTCCGCGTCGAGCAAACCCAGATCCATGTTGGTCCGTGCCGCGGCCCACTTGAGCAGACCCAGCGCCCGGATCATGCGAGACGGGATCCGCAGATCGCTGATCGGAAAGTTGAGTACCGCACGCTGCGTCGAGGCCCCGTAGTACGCCTCCTCCGGCACCTTCATCTCACCCATCGAGTCACGTTCTACACGCGTCGTCTTGGAACTCATGACCTTTACCTCCGCTGGATGAATCGAAGCATATCGCAGGGCCGCGATCGCCGCGAGTGCGCCCACGAGACACGAATCGTCGACAATGCCCGGTGTCGGCAGTCGCCGGAGCGGGACGATTGTCCCGCTCTTTCCGCGTCTGCTATTCTCGGCGTTCGGAGGAGCGCATCATGCCCACAGGACAGACCGGTCGCCTCGAGTGCTTCAAGGCCTACGACATTCGAGGCCGCATCCCCGACGAGCTCGACGAGGATCTCGCGCACAAGATCGGCCGGGCCTACGCGCGCTTCGTTGGTCCCAAGACCGTCGTCGTAGGTCATGACATCCGTCTGTCCAGCCCGCAGATCGCTGGCGCCGTGATCGACGGACTGACGGCGTCGGGCGTGAACGTCGTCGAGATCGGCCAGTGCGGCACCGAGCAGGTCTACTTCAGCACGTTCCATCTCGACCTCGACGGCGGCATCATGGTCACCGCCAGCCACAATCCGAAGGACTACAACGGCGTCAAACTGGTGCGCGAGAGCGCGCGGCCCATCAGCTCCGACACCGGTTTGCTCGAGATCCAGCGGCTGATTCTCGACGATGACCTCGGTCCGGCTCCCGGCGGCGGCACGACCGAACGGGTCGATACGAGCGATCCCTACGTCGAGCACCTGCTGGGCTACGTCGATCGAGCCGGCCTGAAACCGTTCAAAGTGGTGGTCAACGCGGGTAACGGTGGCGCCGGCAAGGTCATCGACATGCTCGAGCCGCACTTGCCGTTCGAGTTCATCAAGCTGTTCCACGAGCCCGACGGAAGCTTCCCCAACGGCGTGCCCAACCCGCTATTGCCGGAAAACCGTCAGACGACCGGCGATGCCGTCAAGGATCACGGTGCGGACGTCGGCGTGGCCTGGGACGGCGACTTCGACCGATGCTTCCTGTTCGACGAGCGAGGCGCTTTCATCGAGGGTTACTACATCGTCGGCCTGCTGGCGACCAGTATCCTGAAGAAGAACCCCGGCGGCCGGGTCGTGCACGACCCGCGCCTGACGTGGAACACGATCGAAGTCGTCCGCGAAGCCGGCGGTGAATCGGTTCAGTCGAAGAGCGGGCACGCCTTCGTCAAGGAAGTCATGCGCCGCGTCGACGCCGTTTACGGTGGGGAAATGTCGGCGCACCACTTCTTCAGGAATTTCGCATACTGCGACAGCGGGATGATTCCGTGGATGCTGGTCCTCGAGCTGATGGGGCAGACGGGAAAATCCCTGAGCGAATTGGTCGACCAACGCGTCGAGCGCTATCCCGCCAGTGGCGAGATCAACCGGAGGCTGGACGATCCGCGGGCGGCGCTCGAGCGGATCAAGGCACGCTACGGGGGAAAGGCCCTGCGGGTCGACGAGACCGACGGCGTGGGAATCGAGTTCGACGACTGGCGTTTCAACCTGCGGCTGTCCAACACGGAACCGTTGATTCGCCTGAACGTCGAGACCCGCGGCGACCGCTCGCTGATGGAGGCCAAGACCGAGGAAGTCCTGGCGCTGCTGGAGGGCTGAGCTCGGGGGCGGGGTCGGTCCGGCCGATCCGTGATACCTTTTCTAACCTTGATGCTCGGGCGCCACGGAGCGCCGTCCACGGAGGTCCCTTGGAGCTGTCGAGCCAAACCGCGATCTTCATCGGCTTCAAGCTGGATGGGAGCCTGCGTCGGCAGCTGGAAGCGCTCTCCGGGCCGGACAAGAGGTACGTCTCCGCGGACGATTCCACCTTCCTCATGCGCTGCAAGAAAGGCGAGGACGTCTACGTGGGCAAGATCGTCGAGGACGGTTTGACGACCGACCGCGTGGAAGACGTCCGCCGCAACGTTCTCAGCATTATGCGCCGGCTCTGTCCCGACGTTCGCCTACCGAACGTGCTCGGAATCTGGGCGGCCTTGCCTAGCGAGATCTCCCCCTCGGTCGGACCGCCGGAAGAGGAGCCTCCCGGAAGAGTTTGGTAGCGGTACGGGGATTCGAACCCCGGTTTGATGGCTGAGAACCACCCGTCCTAACCCCTAGACGATACCGCCACCTGAAATCCGCCGAAAATTATAGGGGTCCGCCTCGGTCTGTCAAGAATTCCCCTGGTTCGGGGAACGTACCCTCGGCTTGCTCTCGGCCTCGGTGGATATATATTCGCCTCGCGACGGATATGTAATTCTGCTCTCTGGGTATAGATGTCGGTGAGGCGCGGCTCCATAAACTCGAGCGGCCTGGAGATCGCCGGGCGGTATCGCTTCCTGCTCTGGCGCATACCCTTGCTCGCCGCGACGCTCGTCACGACCGCGAGCCTGGCGCCCGCTTGGTACTGGTGGGCCGGCCTGGCCGTACCGCTGACCGCCGGCATGCTCTCCGTCTACGCCTTTCGACCGCGCCCCCTCGCGCGGTGGTGCTCCCGGGGCTACCTGTTGGCCGCCGACGGTCTCCTGGTGGGCATGGCGCTCTACGGCTCGGCCTCGAGACGGCCCTTGATCTTGGCCGGCTATCTTGCCGTCGTGCTGGTGGCGGTAGTCGTCGGTGACAGGATCAAGACGGTACTGGCAAGCGGAGCGTTGCTCGGTCTTGCCGCTGCCGCGCAGGCGTCCGGTATCGTCCCCGGCACGTTCGGCTTGACCCTGCTCGGCTGGTACCCGGTACTTCTGATCGCTGCCGCCTTCTCGTTCGGAGCGCTGGCGCAGTGTCTCGGTCGATCGGAGCACGAGGATCTTTCACGGCGCGCGCGCGACGAAACCAGCGAACAGTGGGCCTTGCTCGACATCACCGAGACGATCGGCAGCACGCTCGACGTCGGTCAGGTCATGCGCTCGATCGTCCGTCAGGTCGGCGATCTGATGAACGTCGAGAGCTGCTCGATCCTACTGGCCGACGAAAAGCAGAGCGACTGCTTCGTCATCGCCTCGAAGGGCCATCCCGAGGTCGACATGCTCGAGGTTGATCTGGGCGACTATCCCGAGGTGCGTCGCGCACTCGAGACGCGCGAGCCGGTCGTCGTCAAGAATGTCGAATCGAGCCCACTCGTCGCCTCGGTCCGCGATGTGCTCGTGGAGAAGGGATATCGCGCGCTGCTCGTCGTGCCTCTGGTCTACGGCAAGGAGGTGCTCGGAGCTCTGTTCCTGAGAACCCGCCGAGAGGATCCGTTCACCGCGGACGAGATCCGCTTTTGCAAGCTCGCTGCCGGGGCGTCGGCCAACGCCCTGAAAAACGCCATGCTGTACCGCGACGTGGCCGCCGAGTCCGAAAACCACCGCGTGACCGGTGAAAAGCTGCGCAGGGTCCTCGACGGCACGCCGGACATGATCGTGGCCGCCGACAACGAGGGCCGCATCACCGAGTTCAATCGCGGGGCCGAGAAGCTGACCGGCTGGAGCGCGACGAGGGCGATCGGTCGCCGTCTGTCGGAGATTCTCGGCCCGGATTTCGAGGACGACCCGGAAGGGTCCGACGATGAGGCGGACCGGATCCGCGACGTCGTATACCCCAGATACGACGGGGCGAGCTTCGAGATCAGCCTGGCCAGCGCCCGGTTGCGCGACGCCGCCGGTGAGGCCGCCGGCCGCGTGTGGATCGGCCGCGACGTGACCCAGCTCCGGCGAGTCCAAAAGAGCCTGGTGCAGGCCGAGCGTTTGTCGAGTCTGGGCGAGGTCGTCGCCGGGGTGGCTCACGAGCTGAACAACCCGCTCTCCGGCGTCGTCGGCTACGCCGAATTGCTCCGGATGCACGCCACGGCGAATCAGCAGATCCGCGACCTCGACCGCATCGTCGAGTCGGCGATGCGCTGCCAGAAGATCGTGCTCAAGCTGCTCTCCTTCGCCCGGCAGCACCCTCCGGAAAAAAAGAACCACGACCTGAACGAGTGCGTGCGCAAGGTGCTCGACCTCAAGTCCTACCACCTGCGCTCGTCACGGATCGAGACCCGTCTCGAGCTCGACCGCGACCTTCCCACGACCTGCTTCGACTTCCACCAGATCGAGCAGGTAATCCTCAACCTGCTCAACAACGCCGAACAGGCGATCGGATCGCTCAGGACGGCGGGAACGATCGTGCTGCGCACCGGCGTTTCCTCCGAAGGCCTGTTCGTCCAGGTCGACGACAACGGGCCCGGCGTGCCCCGGGCGATCCGCGACCGGATCTTCGACCCGTTCTTCACCACGAAGGATCTCGGCCAGGGCACCGGTCTCGGCCTCGCCGTTTCCTACGGAATCGTCAAGGAGCACGGCGGGCGCATCGATGTCGGTCCCGGCTCGAGTGACGGCGGCGCGTGCTTCACCGTCTGGCTGCCCATCGTCGAAACCGAGGTCGAGACGGAGCACGAGCCGAGACCGGTCGTAGCGCGCGAGGGGAAGCTGTTGACCGGCCGTTGCATCCTCGTCGTCGAGGACGAGCCGGTGGTGCTCGAGCTGCTGTCCCGCGTGCTATCCGATGACGGCGCCGACGTGACCCTGGCCCACGACGGCCAGGAGGCCCTCGAGGCCCTCGCCTCGAACGAGTACGACCTGATCGTGGCCGATCTGCGAATGCCCAATCTCGACGGCCGCCAGCTCTACGAGCGAATCGCAGAGCAGAGGCCCGACATGCTCCGGCGCTTCGTCTTCGCCACGGGAGACCTCGCGCGTCAGGAGACGGTGACCTTTCTGGAAAACCTGCCCAATCGCATCCTGACCAAGCCGCTCGAGGTGGAGACGGTACGGCGCGTGCTTTCCCAGGCGCTCGATTCGACGCCCAACTGACGGGGCACGACGAGGGCTAAAGCGGTAGAATTGGCTTGATGGCCCCACAAGAACCGTCGCGCGAGGATCGCCAGCGCGGATTCGAAGACTATCCGCTCACGCGGCAGGAGTACATCAACGTGATGGTGCACTTCTACCGCGGGGAGATCCATCGCTCCACGGTCTGGCGCCAACGACTCGACGCGACGACGAACTGGGCCGTGCTGACCACCGCGGGGATGCTCTCGTTCAGCTTCGCCGATCCCCATCACGAGCACATTATCCTGTTGCTGTCGAACCTGATTATTTCGGCCTATCTGCTGATCGAGGCCCGACGTTTTCGCTACTTCGAGGTTTACCGGGCACGCGTGCGCATGCTGGAAGAGAACTTCCTCATCCCCGTCGTGACCCGTCAGCTCGAGTCCCCGATGGTCTCCTGGCGCGAGATGGTGGCGATGGATCTCGATCTGCCGAAGTACAAGACCACGATCCTCGAGGCCGTCGGCTTCAGGCTAAGGCGAAACTACCTGCTGATCTTCTTCATCATCTTCGGGGGTTGGGTCGTCAAGCTGATCATGCATCCCGAGTTTGCTCCGACGTGGGGAGAGGTCTGGACCCGGCTGCGCGTGGGGATGTTTCCCCCGTGGGCCGTCCTCACCGCCGGTCTGGCCTTCTACGTCGGTCTGTTCGCGATCATGTGGTACGCGCGCCACATGCACGCCGGTGTTCCCGAGGACGAGATCGCGGGCCTCGAGGCCAACCTGGATCACTGGAAGTTCTAGGCGGGCTGCGGATCGCGGATCTGACATGCCTGTGGAAAACTGCGCGACGCCCCACGGATAGACGCCTCAAGTCTCTTCATATCATCAAATTACAAGATTTGAGAGGCTGTGGATCGTTTGTGGAAAACCGTGTGGAGCAGCGGTCGACCGGCGCCCGCTCCGGTCTACCGGTCCGCCGGAGCCCCGTGGGCGTAACGCCCGCGTAGAGCCGGCACGAGGTAATCGCCCAGGGCCTCGGCAAAACCGTGACGCGGGGCCAGGCCCCAGTCCCGACGAGCCAGCTCGTCGTCCACGTCCTCGGGCCACGAGTCGACGATCGCCTGCTTGCTGGCGACGGGCCCGAAGGTGATCTCGGCACCCGGGAAGTGCCGCCGCACCTCCTCGCGGAGCTCGCCGGCCGAAACGCTGAACGCCTTGATGTTGTAGACCCGCGTCGAGAGGCGATCGACGTCGGCCTCGGCCAGACGCAGCAACGCGTCGACGGAGTCGGGCATCGTCATGAACGGCAGGCGCGTTTCCTCGCTCACGAAGCAGGCGTAGGACTTGCCCTGGGCCGCCGCATGGATCATCTCGGGCGCGTAATCGGTGGTTCCGCCGCTCGGAAGAGTGTCCGCGCTGATCAGCCCCGGGAATCGGATCGAACGAAAGTCGAGCGGCGGTGCGCCGCCGTCGAGGCGCCGGCTGGACAGGTAATTGCCGATCAGCTCGCAGTAGAGCTTGTTGCAACCGTACATCCCGGAAGGCACCAGCCACTCCGACTCTTTGACCGGGCCCTGTCGTCTTTTCGTCCGCGCATCGGGCAGACCGTAAACGGCGATGCTGCTCGGGAACATCAGCCGCGGCGAAACCCCGGTCTCCTCGGCCAGTTGCAGGCACAGGCGAAACAGCGCGAACGTCCCTTCGACGTTGACGCGGTGGGCCAGGCCGGGGTCCTGCTCGGCCTTGCTGGAGAGGATCGCGGCAAGGTGAAAAACGTGCGTGAACCGATACTTGGCGAACAGCCCATGCATCGCGCGATCGTCGAGGATGCTGGCGTCGACCGACTCGCGACAGTGGCCGGACAATTGTGGCGACGGCGCGCGTAGATCGACCGAGACGATGCCGAAGCCTCGCTCGTAGAGCTCGGGAATCAACCGGTGACCCATCTCTCCAGCCGAGCCCGTCACCAGTGCCAGTCTTTCACTCATCGGACTACCCCTTTCGCACGACGAGGAGAGGCGAGGGAGGGCCGAAAGAACTATGGCTGGGGAGCAGGGATTCGAACCCCGATTCTACGGTCCAGAGCCGCATGTCCTACCATTGGACGACTCCCCAGTGCCAAAAGCGACCGAAATTATAGCAACGGGTCGGAGGCGGTCAAGAAACGGGCCTCTGCTCGAGGTGTTCGATCAGACGACGCAAACGTCGAAGCGAGCGCTCGCGCCCAAGGACCTCGAGGACGTCGAAGATTCCGGGACTGACACCTTGTCCGGTCACCGCAAGGCGCGTCGGGTGGATCAGCCTTCCGGCCGAGATTCCGAGCTCCTCGGCGACCGCTCGAAGCTTCTGTTCGAGTCGATCGGCCTGCCATACGTCGACCGAGCCCAGCGCTTGCTCGAGCGAGGTCAGCTGCTGCGCGAGGCCTTCTCCCTTCAAGTGCTTCTTTTCCGCCTTCGGGTCGTAGGGGAAGTCGTCGGAAGGATCCAGGTACGGCCTTCCGCGCTCCACGAAGTCCTCCATCGTGCGCGAACGGCTCTTGAGCAAGTCGAGGGACCGCAGCAACACCTCGCGTTCCGGCCCGTCGAATTCCGTTCGCCACAGGCCGGCGGCGTCGAGCCGCGACCGCAGAAGCTCGGCCAGGGAAGGCGCTGCCATTTCGCCCAGGTACTGGCCGTTGAGCCAGTCCAGCTTGCCCAGGTCGAAGACGGCGCCTGACTTGCCCACATTGCCCAGATCGAAAGCCCGGATCAATTCGTCCCGGCCGAGTTTCTCGCGGTCGTCACCCGGAGACCAGCCCAGCAATGCCAGAAAGTTGAACATCGCCTGCGGCAGGTAGCCGCGATCGCGGTACTCCATCACGGAAACCGCGCCGTGACGTTTGGACAGGCGTTTGCGGTCCTCCCCGAGTATCAGCGGCAGGTGGGCGAAGACCGGCGCGTCGCGCCGGAGTGCTTCGTAGAGCAGGATCTGCTTGGGCGTGTTCGAGATGTGGTCGTCGCCGCGGATCACGTGCGTGATGCCCATTGCGATGTCGTCCGAGACGACCGAGATCATGTAGGTCGGGGTGCCGTCCGAACGCAGCAGGATGAAATCGTCGAGCAACTCACCGGCGAAGACGGTCCTCTCGTGCACCTCGTCGGTCCAGGCAATCTCGCCGTCGGGAACCTTGAAGCGTATCGCGTGCGCCTCGCCGTTCTCCGTTCGGCGTTGCGACTCCTCGTCGTTGAGCCCACGGCAGGTACGCGGGTAGACGTAGTCGCGACCACCCTTCGGCGCCGTCTCGCGAGCACGCGTCAACTCCTCGGGCGAGCAGAAGCACCGGTAAGCCTTACCGCGGTCGAGCAGATCCCGCGCGTCCCGCAAGTGTCGATCGCGCGCGCGCGATTGAAAGTGCGGCCCATCGTCGACATCGATCCCCAGCCACTCCAACCCGTCGAGAATCGCGCGGACCATCTCCTCCGAAGACCGCTTGACGTCGGTGTCCTCGATGCGCAGCACGAAGGTGCCACCGCGGTGACGAGCGTAGAGCCAGTTGAAGATCGCCGTGCGGGCTCCGCCGACGTGCAGGAAGCCGGTGGGGCTGGGCGCGAAGCGAACGCGGACGACGGACATGGGCACTTCCCGCTACGAGGGCCGGCATCCACGGAATCGAGAAAGGCAAGGACCAATGGCGGAGAGGGAGGGATTCGAACCCTCGGAAGGGTTTAACCCCTTCAACGGTTTAGCAAACCGTCCCGTTAAGCCACTCCGGCACCTCTCCGCTCAAAAAATGTCCCGGCAAAGACTCGATTTTAGCGCACGGGCCTGCCGAGTCAACCGGGAACCCGGTCGCGGTGGAAGATGTTCTGCTCAGGAGGCTGCTTCGCTAGTGGCGGAGGGAGCGGGATTCGAACCCGCGAGCCCGTGAAGGCTTCCGGTTTTCAAGACCGGTGGTATCAACCACTCACCCATCCCTCCGGGACGCATCCGGTCTGACGATCCGAGGATACCGCCGGACGGGCCGACAAGTCGACCCGTCCGGCGTCGGATCCGGCGTCTAGACCTGTGGGCAAAGCGTCCCGTCCTGGATCGCGTCGTTCAGGAAGTCGATGACGGCGCAGCCGTCGACGATCGCCACCGTGGCGACCTCGCGACGGTTCAGGCTAATCGTGCCGGTCATCGTCTCGCGGTCGAGCGTGAAACGCACCGTCCCACCCAGGGGACCGGTGACGACGAGCTCGAAGCTCGTGAGCGAAACAACGACCGTGGCCGTGACCGTCACTGCTCCCGTCGACACGGTGTGCGAGATCGTGAAGTCGAAATCGACGACTTCGCCGGCCTCGTCGAGGGTGACCGTTCCGACCGAACTCCAACTCGCGGTGCCGTGAGGGCCGATGGCCGTGGCGCCGAAGTCGATCTGGTACCGAGATCCGGTCGCGGGTTGATCCACGCTGGGCGTGACGACCAGACGGCCCTCCAACGTGGTGACCGCCCCTTCGATCTCGATCGTGCCGCCAAAGTCGAGGGTGTAGACACCGGTACCGTCGGCTACGCAGATTCCCGTGATTCCGTTGCCGAGATCGAACTCCGTGGTGTGTGTCGGCAGCGTTCCGGTCGAGAATGGCGCGACACCGCCATTTACCTGACCCATCAGAGCCATGATCAGCTCCGAGGCGGCCTCGGCGGTCGGTCCGGACACCGCGGCGATTTCTGCGGCGGCTTCGACCTCGGCCTGGATGTCGGCGTCGGAGAAGTTGAAGTTGTCGCTGCTGTCGCAACCCCAGAGGCCCGCCAGGGCCAGTAGGCCGATCAGAACAAGAGAGCGGCGATGGAATACGTTCATGATTTGCACCTCGCAATTCGGTCGGACGATTCTTCCGACCTGAAGCGGTCGTCGATACTCAATCTGAATCTAGGCGGCGGCACGGGGAGAGGCAACACGAGCGGACGCCGGCCGGCGCCACGCTTGTCGAGTTCGAGGCGCGGCCGTTACGGTACCGAATTCGCGATTTCGATAATCGAACTCGCTGCGTTACGAGCTCGCCGCCGCCTCACGATTTGCCTTGCGCCATCGCCTTTTCGATCTTGGCCCAGGTGTCGCGCAGCGTCACGGTGCGGTTGAAGACGGGCCGGCCCTCCGCGGTGCGATCGGGATCGGCGCAGAAATACCCCAGCCGCTCGAACTGGAACCGCTCACCCGCCCTTGCCTCAGCCAGGCCGGGTTCGAGGCGGCAGTCGTGCAGCACCTCGAGCGAGCTCGGGTTCAGCGCAGCCAGGAAGTCCTCGCCATCCTTTTCTTCGGCGGGGTTTTCCCTGATGAACAGGCGGTCGTACAGACGCACCTCGGCCGGGATCGACTGCGCGGCCGAGACCCAGTGCAGGGTCCCGCGCACCTTGCGGCCGTCGGGTGCGGAGCCTCCTTGTGTGGCCGGGTCGTAGGTGCAGCGCAGCTCGACGATCTCGCCGTCGTCTCGCTTGATCACCTCCCGGCACGTGATGAAGTAGCCGTAGCGCAGGCGGACTTCACGGCCCGGGGCGAGGCGAAACCACTTCTTGGGCGGATCCTCACGGAAGTCGTCGCGCTCGAGGTAGAGCACCCTGGAGAACGGGACCTTGCGCGTCCCGGCCGACGGGTCTTCCGGATTGTTGATGGCCTCGAGCTCTTCGATCCGGTCGTCGGGGTAGTTCTCGATGACCACGCGCAGCGGCCGCAGCACGGCCATCACGCGCGGGGAGCGACGGTTGAGATCCTCGCGGATGGCGAACTCGAGCTGAGCCACTCCGACCAGGCTGTCGCGCTTGGCCAGACCGATACGGTCGCAAAACTCGCGAATGGCCTCGGGCGTGTAGCCTCGCCGACGTAGCCCACGGAGCGTCGGCATTCGCGGATCGTCCCAGCCGTCGACGTGTTCTCCCTTCACCAATCGCAACAGTTTGCGCTTGCTCAGCACGGTGTAGCTGAGATGAAGACGGGCGAACTCGATCTGCTGCGGGTGAGAGGGGGCGGGAACCTGGTCGAGCACCCAATCGTAAAGCGGGCGGTGATCCTCGAACTCGAGCGAGCACAACGAGTGCGTGATCATCTCCAGCGCATCGGAGATTGGGTGCGTGTAGTCGTACATCGGGTAGATGGTCCAGTCGTCTCCGGTTCGATGGTGGTGCGTGCGCCGGATCCGGTACAGCGTCGGGTCGCGCATGTTGAGGTTCGGCGAGGCCATGTCGATCTTGGCCCGCAGCACGTGGGTTCCATCCTCGAACTCGCCGTCACGCATGCGCCGGAACAGATCCAGGTTCTCCTCGACGGGCCGCTCGCGATACGGGCTCTCGCGGCCGGGCTCGGTCAGCGTTCCTCGATACTCGCGGATCTCGTCGGCACTGAGGCTATCGACGTAGGCCTTGCCGTTCCTGATCAGTACGACCGCGTACTCGTGCAGCTTGGCGAAGTAGTTCGAGGCGAAGTTGAGACGGTCCTCCCAGTCGAATCCCAACCAGCGGACGTCCTCCTGGATGGCGTTCTCGTACTCGACCTCTTCCTTGGTCGGGTCGGTGTCGTCGAAGCGCAAGTTACACAGACCGCCGAACTCTCTGGCGACGCCGAAGTTGAGACAGATCGCCTTGGCGTGACCGATGTGCAGGTAGCCGTTCGGTTCGGGCGGGAAACGGGTGTGCACCCGCCCCTGGTTCTTGCCCGCCTCGACGTCCTCGGTGATGCGCGTGCGGATGAAATCCAGCGAAGGCGTCGGTTCCAATCCCTTCCGTTCGTTTTTCTCTTTGCCTGGAGTCTTCATCGTTTCGGTTCGATCTTCTCCGCGCCGTGCATGTACGGGCGCAGTGCCTCGGGGATCTCGACGGTGCCGTCTTCCCGCTGGTAATTCTCGAGAATGGCCACGAGCGTGCGGCCCACGGCCAGTCCCGAGCCGTTGAGCGTATGCACGGGGGTGGGCTTTTCGCCCTTGGCCCGGCGATAGCGAATCTTGGCCCGCCGGGCCTGGAAGCCCTCGAAGTTCGAGCAAGAAGAGATCTCGCGGTAGAGCCGCTGCGCCGGGAGCCAGACCTCGATGTCGTAGGTCTTGGCTGCCGAAAATCCGAGATCGCCCGTGCAGAGCGTGACGACGCGGTAGGGGAGCCCGAGCCGCTTCAGCACCTCCTCGGCGTGCACGGTCAGCAGCTCCAGTTCGTCGTACGAACGATCTTCCTCGGCGAAACGCACCAGCTCGACCTTGTTGAACTGATGCAGCCGGATCAGACCGCGAACGTCCTTCCCGTACGAGCCGGCCTCGCTGCGAAAGCAGGGCGTGTAGGCGCAGTAGGCCAGCGGCAACTGCTCGCCGTCGAGGATCTCGTCCGCGTGGATGTTGGTCACCGGCACCTCGGCTGTGGGGATCAGGTAGAGATCGCCGGGTGTGGTGCGGAACAGATCGGCCTCGAATTTCGGCAACTGACCGGTTCCGAACATGGCTCGCGAATTGACCATGAACGGCGGCAACAGCTCGGTGTAGCCGTGCTCGCGCGTGTGCAGATCGAGCATGAACTGGATCAACGCGCGCTCGAGTAGCGCCCCGTCGCCGATGAGCAGCGCGAACCGCGCGCCGCTGATCTTGGTCGCCCGCTCGAAGTCGAGGATACCCAGCTCGACCCCCAGGTCCCAGTGAGCCCTGGGCTCGAAGGAGAAATCGGGCGGCTCGCCCCAGGTACGAACGAGTTCGTTGTCCACTTCCGTTCGGCCCTCGGGGACGCTGGGGTGCGGGACATTCGGGACTTCCTGTAAACGTGCGTCGAGCTGCGCCTGGGTCGTTTCCAGACTTCGCTCCAGCTCGGCGATCCGCTCGCCGACCTCGCGCACCTCCTTCTTCAGCGGTTCCGCGTCGCCGCCCGATTTGACGATTCCGCCGATCTCCCGCGATCTCTCGTTGCGGCGTTTCTTGAGGCCTTCGATCTCGACCAGCCGCTCGCGTCGTTCGCGGTCCAGCTCCAGGATCGGTTCGAGCGTCAATTCCACGCCTCGCCGGCGGAGGAACTCCGCGACCTCGGCGCTGTGTTCACGGATGTAGTTCAGCTCGAGCATCGAGGCCCCGTTGCGCGGCGTCCGCGCGCGCGGTTTCCGTTGAGTGGACGCACATTGTAGCAGTGCGAACGATCATACCTCGACGAGCCACATCGATCCGATGCACCGCCCCGGGCAGATGATATGATCCGAGCGTCGCCAAAGAGGACCCCCCAATGGACAAACTGAGAATCGCCGGCGGGCAGCGTCTGAGCGGTCGCGTCCAGATCGCCGGCGCCAAGAACGCCGCTCTTCCCGCACTTTCCGCGTGCCTGTTGACCGCCGATCCTGTCGAGCTATCGAACCTTCCGAGAGTGCGCGACGTGCGCACGATGTTGCGCGTGCTGGAGCAGCTCGGTGCCGTCGCCACGGCCGGCGCGGAGCGAACCTACACCGTGCAGGTCGAGCGCATCGGATCGTTCGAGGCGCCCTACGATCTGGTCCGCACGATGCGGGCCTCGGTGCTGGTGCTCGGCCCGCTGCTCGCCCGTCACGGTCGCGCCCGAGTCTCGCTGCCCGGCGGCTGCGCGATCGGCGCGCGGCCGATCAATTATCACCTCGAGGGTTTGCGTCAGCTGGGCGCCGAGGTGCGCGTCGAGCACGGCTACGTCGAGACGCGAGCCGAACGCCTGCGCGGCGGCGAGATCTCATTTCCCAGGCGGACGGTGACGGGAACCGAGAACCTGATGATGGCCGCCACTCTCGCCCAGGGCACCACGGTGCTCAGCAACTGCGCGGAAGAGCCCGAGGTGGCCGATCTGGCCGAGATGCTCGTCGCCATGGGCGCGTCGATCGAGGGTGCGGGCTCCGATCGCATCGTGATCGAGGGGCGCGAGCGGCTGGGCGGCTGCCGGCACGCCGTGATTCCCGACCGCATCGAAACCGGCACCTACCTGATCGCGGGCGCGCTGATTGGAGACGACGTCGAGCTCGTCGGGTGCCGGCCGGGGCACCTGGAGGCCGCGCTGCGTCAGCTGATGGCCACCGGCGTCGAGATCCAGATCGAGGGGAATCGGATGCGGGTGTCCGCGCCGGAAAATCTCGAGCCGCGGGACTTGCGAACCGCCACCTATCCCGGTTATCCCACCGACATGCAGGCCCAGTACATGGCCCTGATGACGCAGGCGCGCGGGAGCTCGGTGATCACCGAGTCGATCTTCGAGCGACGCTTCATGCACGTCGGCGAGCTGCAGCGCATGGGCGCAGACATCCGAATCGACGGCCGTAGCTGTGTCGTGATCGGTCCGACGCACCTGACCGGGGCCCAGGTGATGGCCACCGACCTGCGCGCGTCGGCCTGCCTGGTCCTGGCCGCCCTCGCGGCCGACGGCGTTACGGTCATCGACCGCATCTACCATCTCGACCGGGGTTATGAGGCGATGGAGATCAAGCTGCAGGCCCTGGGCGCTTCCGTGGAGAGGATTCGATGAGCGACTGCCTGTTCTGCCGCATCGTCGCGGGAGAGATCCCGTCCAAAAAGGTGCACGAGGACGACGAGGTCGTCGCCTTTCACGACGTCAACCCGCAGGCGCCGGTGCACGTGCTGGTGATCCCGCGCCGCCATGTCGCGTCGCTGAGCGAGGCCACCAGCGAGGACGGGGAGCTCCTGGGCAAGCTGTTGCTGACGGTCCGGCGACTGGCGAAGGACCTGGAGATCGGCGAGGGCTATCGAGTGGTCACCAACTGCGGGGCCTCGGCCGGTCAGAGCGTATTTCACATCCACTTTCACCTGCTCGGCGGCCGCCCGATGGGCTGGCCCCCAGGATAGATTCGGCGCGAGTGACCGCGAACGAGAGACGAGCGGACGAGAACCCGAACCGCGTCGATGTCGCGCTGGCGGTTCCTTTCCGAGACCGCACGTTCCTGGTGACGCGGCGGCAGGCGGGAGTGCACCTGGCGGGTTGCTGGGAATTCCCCGGCGGCAAGATCGAGGCCGGAGAGGATCCCGCAGCCGCGGCCCGGCGCGAGCTCGAGGAGGAGACCGGGCTGTGCGCGTCGGTGCTCGAGCCTCTCGTCGTGTTGGTTCACGACTACGCGGACCGCCCGTTGCGGCTTCACGTCTTTCTGGCTCGCGATCCAAGTGGTGACGTGCGGATGGACCGCGATCGGGCCTGGGCCTGGAAGACCCTGGACGAGCTAGGCGAGCTGGACATGCCCGAGGCGAATCGTCAGATGCTGCGTGCATTGAGGTGGCGCGTTTGAGCGAGCCGGCCACGCGCTTCACCGTCGGCCGCGGCGACGTCGGCAAGCGCCTGGACCAGTTTCTTCGCGAGCGAATTCCCGGTCTGTCTCGCACGCGCATCCAGCAGGCGATTCGTGAGCGCGTCAGCCTTTCATGGGGGGTGCGGCCGCGACCCTCGACGCCGGTCCGCGCGGGAGGCGAGGTGCAGATCGAGCGGCGCCTCCCGGTCGAGAAGCCGCTCGACCTCGAAATCGAGATCCTACAGACCGGAGAAGGCTGGCTGGCCGTCAACAAACCGCCCAACGTCCCCGTACACCCGGTCAACCGCGTTCTGGAGAACAGCCTGATCCGCATCCTCCGGCGTCAGGAGGGGGACGAGGGACTGCGCCTGGTCCACCGTCTCGACAGCGAAACGACCGGAGTCCTGCTCGTCAGTCGCGACGTGCCGACCTCGCGCGCACTGTCGACGGCCTTCATGAAGGGAGAGGTGGACAAGGAATATCTCGCCCTCGTCGACGGTGTCGTGGATCGTGACGAGGGAAGCATCGATCTGGCGATCGGACCCGCACGCGACTCGCGCATCTACCTGCGACTCGAAGCCGGTCACGGCAAACCGGCCCTGACCGAGTGGCGCGTCGCGCAGCGGTTCGAAGACCGCACGCTGGTGAGGCTGTTTCCGACGACGGGCCGGCGGCATCAGTTGCGCGTGCACATGGCCTCGATCGGGCATCCGATCTTGGGAGACTTACTCTACGGGAGGCCGGACGAGGATTACCTGAACATGGTTCGTGGCGCGGGCGACGTTCGCAAGGACGGTCCCGGCCCCACGCGCCAGCTGTTGCACTGCACGCGTCTGGGCTTCGCCGACCCGTCGAGTGGCACGCGCCTGGCGATCGAGGCCCCGGTGCCCGCCGACTTCCTGGTCCACATGGATCCCGCCGTGGGGATCGACCCGCGCCGAAGCGACCGGTGAATCTGCGACTGCCGACGATCCTCCCTCCAATGTCCAAACAGGAGGCGAACGGTCCGCTGTCTTCGACGCCTCGTCTCCCCACCTCGCGTGTGTGGCGCTACACTGGATTCGGGGTCGGGACGAAAGGAGTCGGCGATGCCCGGGTCGTCCAACATCGAGAAGATCATCGAGAGGCAGGCGAAGTTCTGGGAGGTTCGACAGCGAATCGCCGAGGAGGGCGGCGACGCCGCCCGCCGGGCGCTGGCCCATCTCAGCGAGGGGCCGTGGATCACGATCTCCAAGCAGTGGGGCTCCGGGGCAGAGGTCATCGCGAGCGAGCTGGCCGACGAGCTGCACTGGCAGTCGTTCGACAAGGAGATCCTCTCCGTCATCGCCGAGCACACGCACAGCCGGGAGGCGATCCTCTCCCGTCTGGACGAGCAGGCGATCGGCAGTGTCAACGACTATCTGGTCCAGATGGTCGTGCCCAACGACCCGGGGCAGGCGGCTTACCTGCAGCAGATGGTCCGCGTCGTCTGGGGTCTGGCGAAGCAGGGAAACGCCATCATCGTAGGTCGCGGAGCCAACTTCTTTCTGAATCCCCGGTTCGGCCTTAGGGTGCGGATGATGGCTCCGCTGGAGCAGCGCGTCGCTCGCGTCGCGAAGAAGGAAACGCTCGACGAGGAGGCCGCGCGGTCACTGATCCAACAGCACGACACCGAGCAGGCGGCCTTCATCCGCCAGGTCTTCGCCCGCGACATCAACGATCCGCTGGGTTTCGATCTGGTGATCAACATGGGCGGGATCGACACGGAAACCGCGGTCCATACGATCCTCGCGTCACTTCGGCAGAAGCTCCAGGCCAGAAAGTAAGCGCCTCGGGTGGCGGGCAGAAGACCCGAGCTCAGAGAGAGGCCTTGAGCAGGTCCCGGTTCAGCCGGGCGATGAAATCGATGCTGATCTCCTTGGGACAGGCGTTCTCACAGGCTCCGGTATTGGTGCAGTAACCGAAGCCCTCACCGTCCATCCGCGCGATCATACCGTGGACGCGCCGCTCCTGCTCGGGTTCGCCCTGCGGCAGGATGTTCAGATGACCGACCTTGGCCGCGGTGAAGAGCATCGCCGACGCGTTGGGGCATGCGGCGACGCAGGCGCCGCAACCGATGCAGGCCGCGGCGTCCATCGCCGCCTCGGCTACGTCTTTCCCCACCGGGACGACGTTGGCGTCCGGGGCGTTGCCTGTGCTGACCGAGATGAAGCCACCGGCCTGGATGATGCGGTCGAACGCACCGCGGTCGACGACGAGATCCTTGAGCACGGGAAAGGCGCTTGCGCGCCAGGGCTCGACCCAGATGTCGTCCCCGTCCTTGAAGCTGCGCATGTGGAGCTGGCAGGTGGCGATGCCCTTGTGCGGCCCGTGCGGCACTCCGTCGACCATCATGCCGCAGGAGCCGCAGATCCCCTCGCGGCAGTCGCTCTCGAAGGCGATCGGCTCTTCGCTCTTCTCGATCAGCTGCTCGTTGACGACGTCCAGCATCTCGAGAAACGAAGCGTGTTCGCTGATTCCCGTTGCCTTGTACTCGACGAAGCGCCCCTTGGCATCGCGGCTAGCCTGGCGCCAGACGTGAAGGGTCAGGTCCATTACTTGTAGCTCCGCTGCGCAGGTTTGACGTACTCGAAGGTCAACGGCTCGGTGTTCAGTCTGGGCGTCTGGCCGTCACCGCTAAACTCCCACACCGCGGCGTGGGAGAACCGCTCGTCATCGCGCTGTGCCTCGCCCTCTTCCGTCGTGTGCTCCTCGCGGAAGTGGGCGCCGCAGGACTCGTCGCGCTCCAGGGCGTCGTGGCACATCAACTCGGCGAACTCGAAGAAGTCGGCCACCCGACCCGCGTTCTCCAGGGCCTGGTTCAGATCTTCACCGCTTCCTGGAACGAGGACGGTGGCCCAAAACTCGTCACGCAGCTCGGCCACCCGATCGACGGCCGCACGCAAGCTCTGAGCGTTACGGGACATGCCGCAGGCTTCCCACACCACCCGTCCCATCTCGCGGTGCAGCGAGGTCGCCGAGCGCTTGCCTCCGGCACCGAGCAACCGATCGATTCGAGCCCGCACGTCGGCCTCGAACTCGGCGCAGGCCGGGTGATCCGTGGTCACGTCGTCCGAACGCTGTCGCGCGAGGTAGTCGCCGATCGTGTACGGCAGCACGAAATAGCCGTCGGCCAGACCCTGCATCAGTGCACTGGCCCCGAGTCGGTTGGCCCCGTGATCGGAGAAATTGGCCTCGCCGATGACGAACAGGCCGGGGATCGTGCTCATCAGGTTGTAGTCGACCCATAGGCCGCCCATCGTATAGTGCGGTGCCGGGTAGATGCGCATCGGCACTTCGTACGGATTCTCGTCCGTGATCCGTTCGTACATGTCGAACAGATTGCCGTACCGCTCCGCGATCACCTCCTTGCCCAGCCGCTTGATGGCGTCGGCGAAGTCGAGATAGACGCCGTTGGTCTTGGGTCCGACCCCGTGTCCCTCGTCGACCATCTGCTTGGCCCGCCGCGAGGAGATGTCACGCGGGCTGAGATTGCCGAAGCTCGGGTAGAATCGCTCGAGGTAGTAGTCGCGTTCGTCCTCGGGAATCTGCCCCGGCGCGCGGCGGTCCCCAGCCTGCTCGGGAACCCAGATGCGGCCGTCGTTGCGCAGCGATTCGCTCATCAGTGTCAGCTTGGACTGGTAATCGCCGCTGGACGGGATGCAGGTCGGGTGAATCTGCGTGAAGCAAGGATTCGCCAAGCCGGCTCCGCGTCGGTAGGCGCGCCAGATGGCGGTCGTGTTGCAGGCCTTGGCGTTCGTCGAGAGATAGAACACGTTGCTGTAGCCGCCGGTGGCCAGCACGACCGCGTCGGCGACGTGCGATTCGATCTTGCCGTCGCACAGGTCGCGCGTCACGATGCCGCGCGCCCGTCCGTCGATCAGGATCACGTCCAGCATCTCGTGGCGGTTGAACATCCGGACCTTGCCGGTGGCGATCTGGCGCTCGAGCGCCTGGTAGGCGCCGAGCAGCAGTTGCTGGCCGGTCTGCCCCCGCGCGTAAAAGGTGCGCGAGACCTGCGCCCCGCCGAATGAGCGGTTGTCCAGCATGCCGCCGTATTCGCGCGCGAAAGGCACGCCCTGGGCCACGCACTGGTCGATGATGTTCAGGCTGACCTGCGCCAGCCGGTAAACGTTAGCCTCGCGCGCACGGAAGTCCCCGCCCTTGACCGTGTCGTAGAACAGCCGGTAAATACTGTCGCCGTCGTTCTGGTAGTTCTTGGCGGCGTTGATTCCGCCCTGCGCCGCGATGCTGTGAGCCCTTCGCGGGCTGTCGTGAAAGCTGTAACAGAGGACGTGGTAGCCCAACTCGGCCATCGTCGCGGCGGCAGAGGCGCCGGCCAGACCCGTTCCCACGACGATCACCGAGTACTTGCGCTTGTTGGCGGGATTGACCAGCTTCAGTTCGAAGCGGTAGCGGTCCCACATATCCTGGATCGGTCCGTCGGGAATCCTGGCGTCGAGTTCCACCGCGGCTTCCTCCGTCCTACCCGACCCAGCCGCCGAGTACCGCCAGCGGGATGGAGATGTTGCCGACCGCGATGATCGCGGCGACCCCCGCCGCGACGGGACGGCGCCACTTCAGCACGCGCGGGTTGCGCAGGGCCAGCGTCTGCGTTGCGCTCCAGACTCCGTGGTAGATGTGCAGGCCCAGGGGAATCATCGCCACGATATAGGCCAGCGATACGTACCACAAACTGAAGCCCGCAACCACGTTGTGGTAGGCCGAGCCGACCAAGAAATCGTTGTGCGCGGTACCCAGCGTCAGATGGAGCACGTGGTAGACGACGAAGGCCAGGAGGACCAATCCACCCCAGCGCATCGTGCTCGACGCGTAACTGAACGACAGGTCGTCGAATTTTTTGTAGGCGATCGGCCGGGCCTTCCTGCTCCGGATGTACAGCTGCAACGCGGCGAACATGTGCACTCCGACGCAGAACAGCAGCACCAGTCGAAAGATCCACAGCATCTGTCCGTGGCCCAGAGCGGGATAGCCGACCTCTCGCAAGAACTCGGCGTAGGCGTCGAATTTCTCCGCGCCCTGGTAGATCTTGAGGTTGCCTACCATGTGGACGAGCACGAACAGGAACAGGATCACGCCCGTCACCGCCATGAAAATCTTCTTACCGACCGATGATTCGTACAGGTTGAGCGCGTCGCGCATCGCAGCCCCGAAAACGTCTGCGGAAAAAGAGGTGGATCATAGTCATTCTGCGTTGTGGGTGCAAGATCGCAAAGGCGTCTCGCGCCGTCTGCGCGGCGTGTCATAATTCCATTTACGGTCCTTTACCTCCTTAACCATGAAACCGGCCTGCGAGTCTCATGGTTGACGGGTCGTCGATGTCGGGTTCTCGCTTCGTTGATCGATTACTGAATCATCCTGCGCTGGCGCCGATGGTCGCGCATCACCGGCGGATCGAGGGAGAGGCGGCAAGACTACGCGACCCGCGCCGGCCGCTGCCCGACGAGCTCGTCGAGGCGTTACGCTCGCAAGGACTGGAACGGCTCTACGAGCATCAGGCGGAAGGCATCGACCGCCTGCGCGATGGCCAGGACGTGCTCGTCGTCACGCCCACGGCTTCGGGCAAGACGCTGCTTTTCTCGCTCGCCGTTCTGGGGTCGTGTCTCGAGCAGCCCGGCTCGCGCGCGTTGTTGCTCTATCCGACCAAGGCTCTGGCGCAGGATCAGCTGTCCGGATTCCGATCCTTGGCAGGGGGGCTGGGCGCCCTGCGGCCACCGAGCTTCGAGATCTACGACGGCGACACGCCGCAGTCGCGCCGCCGCAAGATCCGGACCGACCCGCCCTCCGCGCTGATCACCAACCCGGACATGCTTCACCTGGGCATTCTGGCGCATCACGAGGACTGGGAGCCGTTCCTGCGCGACCTGCGCTGGGTCGTCCTCGACGAGCTTCACGTTTATCGCGGAATCTTCGGAGCGCACGTTCATCACATCCTGGCCCGGCTGCGACGCGTGTGCGCGCGGTTGGGGGCGCATCCGCGCTTCGTGGCCGCCTCGGCGACGGTCGGCAACCCGGCCGAATTCGCGCGCACGCTCGTGGGCCGGGAGTTCGCGGTGATCGACCGTTCGGGGGCGCCCCGGGCGGCCAAGGACGTGGTGTTTCTCAACCCGGTCGGTGTCTCGCCCTACACCGTCGCCGTCCGAGTCCTGTCCGAGGCGATTCGAGCCGACAGACGCACGATCGCTTTCACCAAGGCCCGGCGCATCACCGAGCTGCTGCACACGTGGCTCGTACGACAGGAGCCGGCCCTGCGCTCGCGGGTCGCGCCGTATCGCGCGGGCTACCTGCCCGAGGAGCGAAGGCGGATCGAGGCCCGGCTGTTCCGCGGCGAGCTGTCCGCGATTCTGTCGACGAGCGCGCTCGAGCTCGGGATCGATGTCGGCGCGCTCGACGTCTGCATTCTCGTGGGCTATCCGGGCTCGCTGATCTCCTCCTGGCAACGCATCGGCCGCGTCGGACGACAGCGCGACGACGGCGTGGTCGTGCTGATCGCCATGCCCGACGCCCTGGACCAGTACGTGGTCCACCACCCCGAGCTCTTCTTCGGGAAAGCGTTCGAGAAAGCGGTCCTCGACCCGTGGAATCCTCAGGTCGCCGGGCGCCATCTCGTTTGCGCCGCGGCCGAGCACCCGCTCTCCGAAGACGACTTTGCCGAGCCGGGAGAGGCACGACAGGACAATCCGCGCCGAGCGCTCGTGGACGGTCTCGTCCGCGATGGACGGCTGGTGCAGGACGCCGAGGGTCGACGGTTCTTCTCGTTTCGCCGCAACCCGCAGCGTGAGGTCAGCGTGCGTTCCGCCGGCGAGCCGTTCACGATCGTCGAGCACGCCTCGGGCAAGCTGCTCGGCACCATCGACGGCCAGCGCGTCTATCACGAGTGCCATCCAGGAGCGATCTACCTCCACGGCGGCCGAACGTTCCTGATTCGCGAGCTGGATCGGGATCGCCGAAGGGCGCTCGCGGAGCCGGCGCGGGTCGACTACTACACCGTGGTCCTCGGAGACAAGGAAACCGAGATCCTGGAGCGACTCGACTCGAAGCGCCTGGGCGGATTCCCCGTCGGACTGGGGCGCCTCAAGGTCACCGTGCGCATCCGGGGCTACCAGAAGAAGCGTTTGTTCGACGGAGAGCCACTGTCGCAGCATCCGCTCGACGTTCCGCCGCTGGTCTTCGAGACGATCGGATTCTGGATCGAGCTACCGTCCGGTCTTCCGGCGGCCTACACCACGCGCGGTTTGCATTTCATGGGTGGTATTCATGCCACCGAGCACGCGACGATCGGCCTGTTTCCGTTGATGACCATCGCCGATCGCGACGACGTGGGCGGAATCTCCTACACCGGGCACCCGCAGACAGGCTCACCGGCGATCTTCGTCTACGACGGCATGCCCGGCGGCGCCGGTTTGGCGGAACAGGGTTTCGTCGATATCGATCGTCTCGTCGAGCGTACGCTTGAGCTCGTCGAGAACTGCCCGTGCGAGACGGGCTGCCCCGGTTGCATCCAGTCGCCCAAGTGCGGCAACGGCAACAAGCCACTGGACAAGGAGGCCGCTCTGCTGACGCTGCGCCTCATCGTCGGCAAGACGTCGCTGGAATCCCTCGATGTCGAGCAGATGGAAGAGGCCGAGCGGGAAGCGCTACCCGCGTTTCCACGGATCGATCGCTCACGACCCGATGTGGATGAGAGACCGCGTAGGCGGCACGGTATATCGCGTGCCGGCAACGTCGCGCCGCAAGAGCGCCAAGAAGAGACTCCCGCGCCGGTCCGGCGAGCGGCCGGGGGCCGCACGCTGGTATTCGACCTGGAGACCCAGCGCAGCGCCGAGGAAGTCGGCGGGTGGCAAAACACCGACCGGATGGGGCTGGCCCTGGCAGTGGTCTACGACGCCGAGCGCGAGGCCTACAGGACCTACTACGAAGCCGACGTGGACAAGCTGTTGCTCGATCTGGTCATGGCCGATCGGGTCGTCGGCTTCAACATCGACCGTTTCGATCTTCGCGTGCTTTCCGCCTATACCGATTGGGACCTGTCGCGGATCCAAACGCTCGACATGTTGTCGGCGATCCACCGCAAGCTGGGTTTCCGCCTCTCTCTCGGCCACCTGAGCGAGGCCAATCTGGGCGAGGCCAAGGGAGGCGACGGGCTGCAGAGCCTGCAGTGGTGGAAGGAAGGTCGCATCGATCTCATCGAGCAGTACTGCAAGAAGGACGTCGAGCTGACGCGGCGCCTGTACGAGCTGGGGGGCCGGCAGGGCTTCCTGCTTTACCGCGATCATTCCGGCCGGTCCGTGCGCGTGCCGGTCGATTGGTAACCGGCACGGTCCGCAACGTCGCGACGCGGGGGATTATCATGGGGCTTCGAACTCAGGGCTGATCGAGGGTTGCCATGATGTCAGTCGTCTCGAAATCGACGGGTCTGTTGCTGGTCTTTCTCTTGGCGCTCGCCGGCTGTGGAACACAGCCCTCGGGCGCGTTGATCTCGATCCCGCCGCCCGAGCACTGGCAGGAACATCTGCTGAGCCAGCGCGCCGAAAAGGACCGCTACTTCGGTAGCGATCCGCAGTCGCCGCTGACGGCCGAGGACCTCGCGTCATTTGTGGGGCTCGAATACTGGAAGCCCGACGCCGGGTACTACTTCGTGGGCCGGGTGAATTCGTACCTCGACCCCGAACGGTTCGAGATCGTCTCGACCTCCGGGAAGCTTCGACCTTGCGAGAAGGTCGGCTGGGTCGGCTTCGAGATCGATGGCCAGCAACTCAGGCTCCAGGTCTACCGCATGCTCGACCAGGAACCGCTTGCCGGCGGCAGGGGCTTCTTTCTGCCGTTCATGGACGGAACGACGGGCGAGGAAACCTATCCCGCGGGCCGCTACATCGAGCTTCAAGGCCCCGAGGGAGGACCGTTCGTGCTGGACTTCAACACGGCAAGCAACCCATGGTGCGCTTACGGTTCTCCGGAGCGATACGTCTGCCCCGTCACGCCACCGGAGAACCGCCTGCCGGTCCGGATCGAGGCTGGGGAGCGCGGCTACCGCGTCAAGCGCGAACCGCCGACGGAAGGCGCCGACGGATGAGCCGCGTCGGCGAGAGGCCGGTCGACGACGGAAGGGCCGAGCGGGATGCGCTGGGTCGGTCCCGTGCGGTCGTCGGCGGGATGGTCGCGGGTCTCCTGGTGCTCACGGCGGTGGCCGGATTCATCCCGCGCCTCGACGGCGCCGAAGCGTTCGTGCTTCCGGCGGCGATCATCGGCGCCGTGAGCCCGATCATCGCCTACCGGATGTACCAACTCCAGCGCGACCGTCTAACCCGTGACGCCGGCACCGCCCGGCGCCCCGAGGTCTTTCTTCGCGCCAACGTCATCGCCATGGCGATCACCGAGACGGCGGCCCTGTTCGGGCTCATCGTTCACGCGCTGACGGGGAGTCTGCTGACGCTGCTCGGTGTCCTGATGCACGTGCTGCTGGCCGGGGCGCTCTGGCCCACCGTCGAAAAGCTCGAATCCTTCGGCGCGAGCGCCGGGCCGGGGAGCAACCCATGACGAACCCGGTCGCGAGCGACGACCGGCCGGTCTTTCTCACCGGGTTCATGGCCAGCGGTAAGTCGACGGTCGGCGAGTTGCTAGCGCACTCCCTGGGCCGGCGATTCCTGGACACGGACACCCTGGTCGAGGAGCACGAGGGACGCTCGATCGAGCGAATCTTCGAGGAGTCCGGAGAGGATCGGTTCCGCGAGCTCGAGGGGGAGATCCTCCGCTCGCTCGAGCAACGCCGAGGGGTCGTCGTGGCGACGGGGGGAGGACTTTTTCTGAGCTACGAGCAGCGCAGGTGGATGATTGCGCGCGGCCGGACGGTCTGGCTCGACCTCCCGCTCGAAACCGTGCGCCGGAGACTGGCCGAGGCCGGCGCCGGCGATCGCGCGAGACCGCTCTGGTCTGCCGATGACCCGCCGGCCCTGCGCGCCTTCTTCGAGAGGCGCCGAGCGGTCTACGCCCTCGCCGAAATCCGGGTCGAGGCCGTCTCGGGCTCTGCCGCGGAGGTGGCCCGGCGAATTCGCGAGCGGCTCGATCCGCCCCGCCGTTAAATTTTTCGTTGATTCCGACCGCTGATTGGTGATACTGAATGCCGGTCAGACCGGCGCCTCGCCGCGACGGAACCGTTTCACTGGAGGCTCACGCATGACGAGAACCGAGTTGATCGATGACCTCGCCAACCGCACCGGAGTGGAGAAGAAGGAAGCCAAGAGCTTCATCGAGCACCTGACCACCTTGATCGAAGACGAGATCAGGAAGGGCGGAGAGGTACCCCTCAAAGGCCTCGGCAAGTTCAGGGTTCAGCATCGCAAGGCCCGGACAGGCCGTAACCCCTTGACCGGCGAGGAGATCCAAATCCCGGCCAAGACCGTGGTGAAGTTCTCCGTCGCCAAGTCGCTGAAGGATCTCATCTGATCGAGAGCCGGTCCCGGTCGGACCGGGGGCCGACCCGACCTCATCGAATCGGCGCGTCGTGCGCGGCCCACAGCGGCCGTCCGAGGCGTCGTGCGCGCGTCTCGCCCGGGGTGACCCGCTCGATTCCGACCTCGACCGGCTCGCCCCGTGCCGCCGCGCCGGGATCGAGCGAGACCTCGATGAAGTTGCCGGTCAGCGCACGGATCCTCCCGTCGCCCGGGCGCGCCCCCAGGGCGATCGCGTCGAGGCGCTGGGCCTCGAAGCGCTTGCGGAAGCGAAACCCGATGCGGTCCCCCAGCCTTCGCAGCCGGGCCGAGCGCTCGCGGGTTTCCTTAGGCGCGACCCGGTCGGGCAGATCGGCCGCCGGCGTACCGGGCCGCGGCGACCACGGGAAGACGTGGAGATAGTTGAGCGGCGAGCTCTCGATGAACTCGCACGTCTCGCGGAACATCGTCTCGGTCTCCCCCGGAAAGCCGACGATCACGTCGGCGCCCAGCCCGACTCCGGGCACGGCTCGGCGCAGCCGCCGGAGACGTTCCAGGTAGTCCTGCAACCGGTAGTTGCGGCGCATCAGGCGCAGAATCGGCTCGCTTCCCGATTGGAGGGGCACCTGCAGGTGGGGCGCCAAGCGGGGCTCGGCGGCCATCAGATCGATGATCTCGTCGGTGATCGTGAGCGGTTCGAGCGAGTTGAGCCGGATGCGGTTCGGCCCGCACGACGCCAGCAACCGCCTCAGCAACGTTGCCAGATCGGTCGGGGGGTTCAGATCGAGGCCGTAGTCCCCCGAGTTGACTCCGGTGAGAACGACTTCCCGGTATCCGGAACCCAGGAGCGTGCCGAGACTCCGCTCGACGTCGTCGGGCGCGACGGACCGGCTCGTCCCGCGAACCCGGGGAATGATGCAGTAGGAGCAAACCAGGCGGCAGCCTTCCTGGATCTTCAGGAAGGCGCGCGAACGGTCACCGAAGTGCAGGGCGCGGGGGAGCGTCAGCGAGGCCTCACACCCCCGGTCGGCCTCCGCCACGCGACCACCGTTCGTCCCGGGACGGCCGAGACCCAGCTCATCCAGGATCGATCCGAGGCGGGGCTTGTCCCGGTTTCCGAAGAGGCGATCCACACCGTCGATCGCCGCGAGCCGCTCGGGATCGAGCTCGGCGTAGCACCCGGTGACGAGTAGCCTGCAGGTCGGATTGTGGCGTCGAACCGAGCGGATCAGACGGCGCGCCTCGGCGTCGGCCTTGTGTGTCACCGTACAGGTGTTGATCACCACGACCGCGGCCCGCGCGCGATCCGGCTGGGGCAGGAAACCTCTCCGCTTGAGCTCGCCTTCGATCGCCGCTCCGTCGAACTGGTTCAACTTGCAGCCTAGAGTGATGGTGTGGAAGCCACGCTCGTGCATGTCGGTCGGAGGCGTCGAATCTCGAACGACGGCGCTCACTTTTTGAGAAGCGTGGCCAAGGTCTGTTGCGCCTGGTCGCTCTTCCGCGCCGTCCCGTCGGCCATCGCGCGGCGCTCCTCCGCGAGCCGCGCCGCCAGCTTCTCATCGTTGAGTGCGAGGATCGACGCCGCCATCCACGCGGCGTTGGCCGCGCCGGCCTTGCCGATGGCCAGCGTGCCCACGGGGATGCCAGCGGGCATCTGCACAGTGGCCAGCAGGGCGTCGAGCCCGTTGAGGTCCGAGGACGCGAGGGGAACGCCGAGAACCGGCAGGGTCGTGTGCGCCGCGACGACACCCGCAAGGTGCGCGGCCGCGCCGGCGCCGACAACGAAAACCTTGACGCCGCGCCCGCGAGCCCCGGAGACGATCTCGCCGGTGCGCTGCGGCGAGCGGTGGGCCGAGGTCACGTGGAGCTCGAAATCGACGTCGAGCCGACCGAGAATCCGGGCCGCTTCGGCCATGACCGGAAGATCGCTGTCGCTGCCCATGAGAATCGACACACGGCTGTTCATCGAATCGCTCCACTCATGACCGGGCCAGACGCGTGACCGCGTCCTCGGCGATATCGAGGCGATGATGCTCGCCTTCCCAATGAATGAGGTCGACCGCCTCGTAGGCCCGCCTCCTGGCGGCGGCGAGGTCCTCGCCGAGCGCCGTCACGCCCAGCACTCGCCCCCCCGAGGTGACCACGCGACCGTTTCCGTCTCGCGACGTGCCCGCGTGGAAGATGACCACACCGTCCAGCTCTCCCGCACGGTCGAGGCCGTCGATCGGCGCTCCCTTTGCGTAGCTCCCCGGATATCCGCCCGAGGTCATCACGACACAAACGGCGGCCTCGGACTTCCAGCGCAGCGCTCTGTCGGGCAGGTTGCCGGTCGCGCAGGCGTGAAGCACCTCCAGCCAGTCGCCGTCCAGACGCGGCATCATCACCTGGGTCTCGGGATCGCCGAAGCGCGCGTTGTACTCCAGAACCTTGGGACCGGTCTCGGTGATCATCACCCCGACGTAGAGAACGCCGCGATACTGACGCTCGTCGTCGGCCATGCCGTCGATCGTCGGACGTACGATCGAGTCGACGATCTCGCGTCGAGCGGCTTCGTCGAGAAAGACCGAAGGCGAGTAGGTTCCCATACCGCCGGTGTTGAGCCCGCCGTCGCCGTCGAGCGCTCGTTTGTAGTCCTGGCAGGTGGCCAGCTCTACGAAATCCCGCCCGTCGGAAAGCACGAAGAACGAGGCCTCACGACCGACCAGCCGCTCCTCGACGACGATGCGTCTTCCGGCCTCACCGAAGCTCCGCCCACTGAGCATGCCCTCGGCGACCTCGACCGCGGTCCTCGCCTCATCGACGATCAGAACGCCCTTGCCCGCGGCCAGGCCATCGGCCTTGATCACCAGCGGATAAGTCCTCTCCACGGATTCCAGATATTGCCGCGCGTTGTCGAGATCGCGGAAGAGCTCGAAGGCGGCCGTCGGGATGCCGTGGCGGCTCATGAAACGCTTGGCGAAAATCTTGCTGCCTTCCAGTTCCGCGGCGCGCGCGGAGGCTCCGAAGACTGGGATTTCCGCCTCCTGCAACCGATCCGCGAGACCGTCCACGAGCGGCGCTTCCGGACCCACGACGACGAGCTCGTACCCGTTGCTCGTCGCGTGCCCGACGATGCCGTCGACGTCGCTCGGGGAGATATCGACTAGCTCGCCCTCGTGGGCGATGCCGGCGTTTCCGGGAGCGATGCGAAGATGGCCGATTCGCGGACTACAGCGCAAGGCCCAGGCCAGAGCGTGCTCGCGACCCCCGCTGCCGATGAGCAAGACGTCCATGATCTGCTTCACCATCCCGTGGAAAGCAGGGATTATCCCACGCGCCGAGCGGGACGGTCAAACCGCGGAGGCGCTCTTCTTGCCGTTGCCCTTGGTCTCGCCCGAACCGGACTTGCTCTTGGAGTCGCTCTTGGACTCGCTCTTGGACTCGCTCTTGGACTCGCTCTCGGAGTCGCCCTTGGTTCCGCCGCCCTTCTTACCGCCGCCCTTGGAGTATCCCTCGGAATACCAGCCGCCCCCCTTGAGATGGAACGAGGCGACCGAGACCAGCTTCTCCAGCTTGCCGGAGCACTTGCGGCATTTGCGCAAGGGACGGTCGCCGATTTTCTGGATCACCTCGACCAGGTGGCGACACTTGGTGCAGCGGTACTCGTAAATCGGCATGCGGTTCTCCGGTTCTCGGCCAGGGTCTATGGTTAGGACCGCTCCGTGGGACTGTCAAGCTCGGTGCGTTCGGCAACGTGGCGGTCCCGATTCAATCAAGATAGCAGGCAAAGGAGGCCAGGCTCTAGCGGGAGGAGCCGAAATAGCCGAACAGCGCCTGGTAGAGGGCGTCGGCCAGTCGATCGCGATCACGCGCGCTCGCCAGCAGCGCGGCGTCCCGGCTGTTGCTCACATTGACCATCTCCACGAGCACCTTCGTCGGGACCGCGTTGCCGCGAAGCACCGCGGGAACGAAGATCGAGCGGCCCCGGATGATCCGGTTGCGCACGGGCCGGTAAGGCTGAACCGGCAGACCCTCGCTGCGAAAGGTCCGTACGATCTCCTCCCCGAACTTCTGCGAGACGGCTTCCGATCGAATGCGCTGCTTCTTGGAAAAGCTCACGTACTGCTTCTCGCGCACCTCGGCGTACCGGGTGTAAGTGCGCGACTTGAAGCCGTGGGTTTTGCCGATGTAGGTCGCTCCGGGCACGTAGACCATCACTCCGGCGAGCGACGGGTGCCGAGCGTCGGCGTGTATGGATAGGAAAACGATCTTGTCCGGGTCGATTCCCGCGCTCACCTCGCGCCGGTAGATCGAGTTCGCCAGGTACCATCGGAGATTCACGCCGATCCGTGCCTCGCCGTTCTCCTTGGCCAGAAACGGAGGGTGGGTCTGCACCGTACCCTGCCGATTGGCCTTGAGCTTGTCGGTGCGGGACGGAACGCAACCCGTCTTCTCGTCTTCGAGCGTCAGGTAGACCTTGGCCCCGGTCTGGCTTTCCAGTCTCTGCTTCAACCGGCAGGTGACGTCGTAGACGTAGTCGTGCTCCCAGATGCCGTGGTTCATCGTCCCCAGATCGCGGCCTCCGTGCCCGGGATCGAGGATCACGACGACGCCCTCGAGCCCGTGCCTTGCGGCGGTCACGGGCTGGCGGGCCAATTCGGCCTCGAGCTCCTTGCGCGCCGCCTCGGCTTCGAGACGCCGCGGGTGGCCCGAGGGCAGGAACTCCGGCTCGAGCAGGTCGAGCGGGATCTTGACCTTGTAGCCCACCGGAATGTCACGCAGGTCGCGAATCCCGCTGCGCTCGCGGATTTGCTCGGCGATGGCCACGACGTCCGCCGCCTTCGTGCGACCGGTGTAGCGCACGACCACTGCCGAATAGAGCGCCTCGCCCGGTTTGAGACGATAGGCGGCGAATGGTCCGTCTTCGTCCGAATCGTATTCGAGCGTCCCATCGGGCGAGACCATTCCGTTACGAAATGCCGGATGGAGCAAGGCGGACGGGATGCGAATGGTCTGACCGCTCCGCATTTCGGGCGAGGAGATATCGTTGGTCGCCATCAGCTCGTCGAACGTGTCGCCGCGGCCTGTGAACCACTCCGCGACCTCCCACAGCCCGGCGTCGAAGGTCGGCAGTCTCCCTTCGTGAGCCACGTGAATCCAGTCCTCGCCTTCGCGGTGGTCCCGCGGGAAGAGGCTGACCAGCACGAGCACGCGGAAGTCCCTCGAGACCAGTGCGAGAGGAACGCGAACCCACTGATCCTCTGCGACGGGGCGCTCGTCGTTACAGGCCGCGATCGCTACCGACGCCTTCTCGTCACCCGCCACACGTCGCGCCAGCGACTCGTAGGAATCGTCCGCCGTCGCCCGCACGTTCAGCTCGACCTCTCGACCGAGCCGGACATGCACGCGCAAGTCGGAACTCAGCGACAGCGTCTCCGCGTCGAGTACCTCGTCCGGCATGGTCGCCTGGGCGAGCACGCCGGTGCCGGGAAACAACGCTGCCAGCCAAGTGAACGCTAGCGTGAGGATCAGCTCGACCGGCCGCGACCGGCGAGGCTGCGGTGCCGTCGCCAGCGGGAGGGTCACGGCGTCTCTCCGTTGGTCCGGGACGTTGGGTTGCCCGCCGGCTCTCGAGGGGCGACAGGAGGGTAGGCGCGCCCCAGCACCCCCCCGGCACGCAGCAGCGTGCTCTCGTCGAAGTCCCGGCCGATCAGCTGGGCTCCGATCGGCAGGCCGTCGCCGCCGTGGCCGACCGGAACGACCAGCGCGGGTAGCCCGGCGAGGTTGGCGGTCACCGTATAGACGTCGGACAGGTACATCTTCAGAGGATCGTCTACCTTCTCTCCGAGACGAAAGGCGGTCGTCGGCGTCGCGGGGGTCAACAGCAAGTCGACTCCGGCTGCGAAAACGTCGGTGAAATCGCGGCGCAGCAATGTACGGGCGCGCATCGCCGTTCCGTAGAACTGCTCGTAGTAGCCGGCGGACAGCGCGTAGGTCCCGAGCATGATGCGGCGTTTGACCTCGGCGCCGAGGCCGCGGCTTCGGCTCAGCCGGTACATCGCCTGCAGCCCATCGCCCTCGTCGACGCGCTCTCCGTAGCGCGCGCCGTCGTAGCGGGCAAGATTGCTCGAGGCCTCGGCGGTCGCCACCAGATAGTAGGTCGGAATCGCGAATCGCGTGTGCGGCAGCGAGACCCCGCGCAGGCGGGCGCCCGCGCTCTCCAGCACCGCAGCCGCCGCGCGAATCGCGGTCTCGATCTCGGTATCGAGGCCGCTCTCGAAGTACTCCCGGGGCAGGCCCACGGACAGACCGTCCACGCCGCGCCCGCACGCCGCAGCGTAGTCGTCGGTTGGCCTCTCGGCCGAGGTCATGTCATCGGGGTCGTCACCTGCCACGGCGGCGAGCACGGCAGCCGCATCCTCGACGGTGCGAGCCAGCGGTCCCACCTGGTCCAACGACGAGCCGAAGGCGACGAGGCCGGAGCGGGAGACCCGACCGTAGGTCGGCTTGAGACCCACGACGCCACACAGCGCGGCGGGCTGTCGAACCGACCCGCCGGTGTCGCTTCCCAGGGCGAGCGGGGCCATGCCCGTCGCGACGGCGACGGCCGAGCCTCCGCTCGACCCGCCGGGGACGCGGTCGACGCTCCAGGGGTTGCGCACCGCTCCGAAGGCCGAGCTCTCGTTCGACGAGCCCATGCCGAACTCGTCCATGTTCGTCTTGCCCAGCACCACCGCCCCGGCCTCGCGCAACTTCGCTACGGCGGTGGCGTCGCGTGACGGCACGTATCCGCGGAGGATCCGCGATCCACAGGTCGTCTCCAGCCCCGCCGTGGCCAGGTTGTCCTTGAGGGCAACCGGGAGGCCGGTCAGCGGACCCGCGCGGCCGGCCTCGAGGCGCCGGTCGGCCGCCGCAGCTTCCTCCTCGGCCCGTGGGTTGGTCCTCACGAACGCGTTGAGCCCCCCGTCCAACGCTTCGATCCGGTCGATGAACGAGCGCGTGACGTCGACCGCGCTCGCCCGGCCGGCCCGCAGACACTCCCGCAGCTCGGCGGCGTTCAGGGCGTGCCAGTCGTGGTTTGTACCCCGAGGATCAGGCATCGTCGTCGGGATCCCGCTGCACGCGCGCCAGGACCCGCGGCACGCGGAACAAGCCGTGCACGGGGTACGGCGCGTTCCGCATCGCCTCGTCGGCCGACAGGCACGGTCCCTCCGTGTCCTCGCGTAGCGGCCGGCACGAATCGTGGGAGTGCGAGGTGGGTAGGACGCCTCGGACGTCGAGCTCTCCCAGCAATGCCACATGATCGAGAACCGTTCCCAGCTGGATGCGGAAAAGCTCGACACTGTCCTCGTCCAGGTCGAGGTGCGCCAGCGCGGCGATGCGTCGCACTTCAGCGCTGTCGATCGACACGCACGATCCTCCGAAAGTGAGGATTGATGATAACCCACGGTCGCGTTGCGCGTCGGCCGCGTGGCGTCACGAGACGGCCGGGTCAGAAACGGGCCGTGATCAGGAACCGGTAGCCGGTCGGCGGCTCGCCGGTTTCGAAGGCCAGCGTCGAGGTCGCATCGCGCGTCGCCATCCAGCGCTCGTGCCGGCCGATGACGACGATCTGGTCCTCCATGGGCAGTCTTCCGGAAATCTCGATGTCGATCTCGGCAACGTCGGTGTGAAGCTTCTTCGGTTTCAACGTGATCGAGACCGCGTCCGCTCCCGGCCTGTTATCGAGACGGAACGCGTAGGAGACCGGTTCGCCGACGAGCGTGTTCAGATAGTTGTTCTCGAGCGAGATCTGCCGGCCCTCGAGCACGCGAACGATCTCGATCCTGAAGCGCACCTGCTCGCCCGGAGAGGGCCGGCTGGAGACGATCGTCTCGAGGGTCGCCACCAGTTCGATCGCCAGCGTCAGCGGTTTCTCTCCGTGCCGGTAGACCTCGAACAACACCGTCTCGTCGTCGTCGAATGAGACGGTCCGCGAGGCATGGACCACGGTCGCGTCCGGCAACTCGAGCCGGGAGTCGAGGTCGACCGTGTGCGCGTACCCGGCCAGAGTCACGGCCGTAGCCCCGCGCATCGTGAGGGTCGACACGTCATCCGGCCCCGGCCAGGCCAGGCGGAACTTCGTTTCTTTCGCCTCGCCCGACAGCAAGACCAGCCGTGTACGACGCGCTTCGCCCTCCGAGACGAGCGAAGCCGTCAGCGGCCGCAGCTCGATCTCGATTTTCATCCGCTTCTCGATGGCGACGGACGGCGCAGCAAACGCCGGTCCGGCAAGAATCCCGGCGATCAAGGCCAGGACCGATCCGATCTCTACTTTCCTCACCGCGGTTCCTCCGCGCCCACCCGGGGTCGGCCCGTGGCGCTATCTTATTGAAATCGTGGCGGTTGACAAGCCGGACTACCCACCATACAATCGGCATGCAACCTTGCGAGGGGAGTTCTGTCTGCGGAAGGGGTTGGAATGCGCTTCCTGCTCTCCCGACGGGTGAGCCACCTCTCGGTCCTTCTCCTGATTCTTCTGTGTTTCGGTGCTGGGGCGTCCTCCGCCCGGACTTCCGAGACCGGCTCCCTCTCGGGCGTCGTCAAGGACTCTCTCGGCAACCTCATCGAAGGCGTCGAGGTCCTCCTCGTGGAGAAGACGGCCTCGTTGAGTCCGACCGCTGTCGCGAGGAGCGACGCCGAGGGCCGTTTCCGTATCGCGAATCTGCCCCGGGGCGCCTACCGCATCGCCGCTCTGAAGGATGGCTACCTCACCTTCGTCGGCAAGATCGACACCCAGGTCCAGCAGTGGCTCCAGGTCGTTCTTCACCCGATGCCGGAGCTGGACGGCGGCTTTTCCGAGTCGCTGCCGGAGGACTCGTCCTGGGCCTTCCGTCTGCCGCGTCGCTACGTTCTCGACAGCAGGGAACCCGAAACCGTCGTGGTCTCCGAAACAGGGCCGGAAGAGATTCACCAGACCTCGTTCCGCGAGCCTCTGCAGATGCAGGTCGACCAGCTGTTCTCGCTCGCGACCGCGGTGCCGGACGCGGACGGTTCGCGTTCGGACGTCAAAGGTAGCGAGACCTATCTACGCCTCGCCTCGGCGATCGGCGAGCGGGGAAACCTGGACGTCAGCGGTTTCCGCCAGACCTTCGACTCGTCACACGACGACGGCGAGGAGCTCGCCGCGGCCAGTCGTGACGCCGCTGTTGTGAGCCTGGCTTTCTCATACGACACGAGCCCCGACACCCAACTGGCCGTCAACGCGTTCTATAGCGAACGGGCCCTGGAGTACTCGACCGGACTGACCGAGCTGGGACCGCCGCCCGCCTCGATCAGTTCTGCGAAACAGGCTCACCGACACTGGGGCTACGACGCTCGCTGGTCCAAACGGCTGGACGACGTTAGCAGCCTGGCGGTACAACTCGATTACCACGACACGACGCTCCGCGTTCCCGAGAAAATTTCGAGTAATACGTTGCCCGGAGCCACCGGTTTGCCGGGAGAGATGGTCACACGGGCCGTCGGGGCCAGCGGCGTCTACGAGAGCACGCCGATCGTCGATCACGCGGTGCAGATCGATTTCAGCGCGCAGGTGCTCGACGCTACCGATCCCGTCGCGCGAATCGGCGAGCCCGCTCTGACGCCGGCCTACTTCGCGCTCTCGGGTCTCAGTGTGGGTCTGAACGCGCAGGACACCTGGTCGGTCGCGGGACCGTTCTCCCTGGTCTACGGCCTCGGTTATCGCCACGCGGTGACCACGCACGACGCCTCGCTCGTCGTGCCTCGCTTGGGCGGTGCCTGGAATCTGGATCGTCTGGCCATGAGATTTCTGGTCTCCTACCACAGCGTGGCCGACTGGGGGGCGGAGGAGGCTCGCGGCGAGGTGGTTCCCTTCCAGCCGGCCGACGCCCTCGGATACGAGGTCCAGCTCGAGGTGCCCCTGCCTGCCGGCATGCGGGTGACGAGTGGGTTGCGCTACTCGCCGATCCAATTCGACTTCCTGGGTTACGCCGGCGGCGGTTTCGAAGAGAGCTCGAGACCGCTCTATCTCACCGACGGCAACGCGGCGGTGAAGGAGAACCGCTTCGCGTTGATCCAGGAGTCCACGGGCACCCGGATCTACTTCGAGGTCATCAACGGCGTCGTCGAGGGGACGTTGGCCCCGATCACGCCCTACGACGTTCCGCTGGACTACCTCGCCGCGCGGGCTCTCGACTACGACGCCGGGCGGATCGGCGTGCGTGTGCTCCCCTCTGGCACCGACCTGCTGCTCGTCTACGAAAAGCTCGTGCAGAGCCCGACGGATGCCAGCTCGGGGGCGAAATCGAAACAGAAGTCGCTCGAAATAAGAGTGATGCAGGACCTGCTCGACCTGCACGGGATAGGCAACTGGCGCCTGCTGATGGCGGTGAGAAGGGCGGCCCTCGAGTCGGAGGGACTGGACGGAATGCTGCAAGGGCAACAGACGGCGTTGCTGGATAGCATGAACCACCAGGTCAGCGCCGGCCTCTCGGTAACGTTCTGATCCGCGACCGCCATTCGAGCGGCCTCCGGCAAACCAATCCAATTTCTTGTAAGATGGGTTCGTAGATCCAATCCATTGGATCGACCCGGATTCGGGATCCGGGTCGGATTGCCAAAAGGTGGGAAAGACGAGCTTTTTCCGTGAAACCGAGCAGCCCACCCACCCCATCCGTGGCCTGGCGCTTGCTTAGGTCCATACTGTCGGCCCCTGCCGGGCCGTCAGAGGTGAGGACCGTGGCACGTCGCAGCCGCAGGGCGGGGGTCTGGCTTGCTCTGATTCTCGCCGGTCCTCTACTCGTCTTCGGACTCGCCTCGTTCACGAGGCGCATCGCGGCGGTCGAGCCTCACGTGGGGGTCGAGTGGGTCCAGTCCTCGGCCGGCCCCGTCGCGCTCAGCGTGGATCCGACCGCTCCCGCCGGGATCGCCGGCGTGCTTGCCGGCGACGTTTTGCTCAAGGTCGGCGGTGCCTCGGTCTCCAGCGCCCTGGAAGCGTCCGAGCTGGCCTGGCACGGCGGTGAGGGTGGTTCGGTTCCTCTCGTACTCAGCCGTGGAGGAGAGCGCCTCGAACTGATTGTCGAGCCGCAGTGGTCCCCGCGGCGAGAGCCTTACCTCTACCTGGCCATCGTCGGTCTGGCCTTCTGGGTCTCCGGGCTGTTCATCGCGCTGAAGTGGCCGATGATCCGCGGAGGAGCCATCTACGCTCTCCTGGCACAGTGCATGTTCGCCCAGCTCATCCTGAGCTACACCGGCAACGCCGACCGGCTGGACCGCCTGATCTACTGGGCCGACATGCTGGCCGGCGCGTTGGCGCCGGCGTTGCTGCTGCACCTCGGGATCGTGCTTTCGAAGGGCATCGTGCGTCGCCGACGGCTGGCCGTCGCTCTGGTCTATCTCCTCGCCGTCAGCGCCGTGCTCATCGCGGTGTGGGTCAGACCGGAGATGGCCGGGGGCAGCTATCGCTTCGACGACCCGCTGCTGGCCGTCGAGGCGCGGGAGCGGCTCGACCCGCTGCTACTCGCGGTTTGCTGGCTGTTGACGACGGGGCTGTTGGTCAAGTCGTACAACAACTCTTCGTCGAATCCACACCGAAGCCAGATGCGCTGGCTGCTGTGGGGTCTGACGGTCGGCTTGGGTCCTTTCGTCCTGCTCTACGCGGTGCCTTGGGCGGTCGGGGCGCCCGGGCTCCCGGACTGGGCCGAGTTTCTGTCGGTCGCACCGATCGTCGTGGTTCCCGGCGCGTTCACGGCGGCGCTGGCACGTTACCGCTTGCACGATCTGGACCTGATCCTGTTGCGGGGAATCTCCGAGGTCTCGGCCGTCTTCGGGACTTTCGCCGTGCTCGCCGCGGCCATCTTCATCCTACGGGAAGGCGTCGCCGAGTTGCTACCGATCTCTCGCAGCGGGACGCGATACATCGGTTTCTTCTTCGCGGCCATCTCGTACCCGAAGATGCGCAGCTGGGCCCGGGTCGGCGTCGAGCGGGCGTTCTACCGCAAGCGCTACAGCTACCGCACGACCCTGCTCGACTGGGCGCGCGAGCTGAACGCCGACACCGATCTGTCGTCGCTGTTGGAGCGACTGCGCAAGCGCGTCCGCGACACGCTGGGGATCCCGCACGTCGCGGTGCTGCTGCACACCGGGGCGACGTGCTTCGAAGCGGTCGAAGCCGATGCCGAATCGGGGACCGACGCCGGCAAACGCGAGGGATACGCCGATCGGCGACTGCTCGAGCTCGACGCCGCGGAGATCGAGCGACTGGAGAAGGAGCCCTACCTGGGGTTCGACGCGGGACGGCTGAGGAACCTGCCCTGGGTCAGCTACCTCTTCCCGATGAGGGTGAAGGGGCGCTTGCGCGCCGTGCTGGCCATCGCGGAGCGCCGCCACCCGGAAGAGCCGCTGAGCACGGAGGACCGCGAGCTTCTGGGTACGCTTTCCGCCCACGCCGCCACCGCCATCGAAGCCGCGCGCCTGTTCCAGGAGGTTCGAAATCGCGTCGAGGAGATCGAGCGCTTGCACTCGCGCCAGGCCAAGATTCTCGAGAGCAGCGCGGTCGGACTGCTGTTGCTCGACGGCGACGGACAGATCCAGGCCTGGAACCGCGCACTCGAGGCGATCTACGGGATGGAGCGTGAAGAGGCGGTTGGTCGCCGTCTCAACGAGGTCTTCCCCCTGCAAGTCGTGCGACGGCTCGAGCGCGAGGTCGGATCGAGAGCGGCCGGGGAGGAGACGCGCATCTTCCGGTTGGGCATGGTCAACAACCAAGGCAACCGAATCCTGGTCAATACCTCGATCTCGCCGGTCGGCGGAGACGCAGACGGCGACGGTGCCCGGGTTGTGACCTTCGACGACGTCACCGAAAGGGTGAAACTGGAAGAGCAGGTGCTGCGTCAGGAGCGGCTGGCCTCTCTCGGCTTGCTCGCAGCGGGGGTGGCACACGAGATCAACACGCCGCTGACCGGCATCTCGAGCTACACCCAGATGCTGATGGAAGAGACCGGCCCCGAGGACCGGCGTACGAGGGTGCTGCAGAAGATCGAGCAGCAGACCCGGCGCGCGGCGGGCATCACCAGCTCGCTGCTCAATCTGGCCCGACCCGAACGCTCGTCGCTCGGATCGCTCGATCTCAACAAGGTGATCAGCGAGGTGCTACAGCTGTTCGAGCCGCAGGTCCGCAGAACGGGCATTCGCGTTCGGACCGCTCTGGCCGACGAGCTGCCACTCGTCTCCGGCAACAAGGGAAAATTGCAGCAGGTCGTTCTCAACCTGTTGATCAACGCGCGCGATGCGTTGGGCGACCACGGCAACGTCACGGTCGTCAGTTACAGGAAGGACGGGGACGTCGTCGTCGAGGTGACCGACGACGGCATGGGCATCGCCGAGGAGGACCTGCCGCGGATCTTCGATCCTTTCTTTACGACCAAGGGGCGGGGCAAGGGTACCGGGCTCGGACTCTCGATCTGCTACGGCATCGTTCAGGAGCACAACGGGGAGATTCATGTCGAAAGCAGCGTCGGCCAGTACACACGCTTCCGCGTCGAGCTTCCCGCGATCGGATCGGCCAAGGCTCTCGCGTGAGCGGAGCCGACCCATCGTGAAAGCCGGCTCGGACCGCGGCGAGAACGCCGGACGCGTTCTGGTGATCGACGACGAGCCAGTCGTCGTCGAGGTGCTGCGCGACCTGCTGACGCGGGACGGGTACGAGGTCCGGGTCGCCACCGACGGTTACGCCGGTCGCGGCATGCTCGAGGAGTCGGCGTGGGATGCGCTGCTGCTCGACGTCATGCTACCCGACGAGGATGGGCTCGAGCTGTTGCGCTGGATCCGCGATCGTGACTCGGATCTGGCCGTGGTGATGATCACCGCCTTCGGCACCGTCGAGAACGCAGTGGCGGCGATGAAGACCGGCGCGTTCCACTACGTGACCAAGCCGTTCAAGAACGACGAGGTGCGCCATCTCGTGGCCCAGGCGATCCAGACCACCCGCCTGCGGCTTGAGAACAAGGACCTGAGGAAGGCTCTCGAGGAGCGCGACAAGTTCGAGAAGATCGTAGGGCGGTCGCGCCCGATGCAGGAGGTCTACCGGTTCGTCGATCAGGTGGCCAGCAGCCGCTCGACCGTACTGATCCAGGGCGACTCCGGCACCGGAAAAGAGCTGGTGGCCCAGGCGATTCACCGTCGCAGCCAGCGCACGGAGAAGCCTTTCGTCGTCGTCAACAGCAGCAGTATTCCCACCGAGTTGCTCGAGGACAACCTGTTCGGGCACGAACGCGGCGCCTTCACGGGGGCCAACAGCGCCAAGATTGGATTGATCGAGGCCGCCGACGGCGGAACGGTCCTGTTCGACGAGATCACGACGGTCGCGCCGGCGGTTCAGGCCAAGCTGCTGCGCGTCATTCAGGAGAAGGAGTTCCTGCCGCTGGGGTCGGTCAACAGGAAGACCGTCGACGTGCGCATTCTCGCCGCGACGAACGAGGACATGAAACAACTCGTCGAACAGGGTGCGTTCCGCGAGGACCTGTACTATCGGCTCAACGTGCTGACGATCACGATGCCCCCGCTGCGCCGGCGACTGGAAGATCTTCCGCTGCTCGTCGGTCATTTTCTCGAGCGCTACAACGCCGAAAACGAAAAGAAGGTCAAGACCGTGTCGCAGGAAGCGTACGAGCGCCTGCTGGCCTACGCCTGGCCGGGCAACGTGCGAGAGCTGGAGAACGTCATCGAGCGCGGTGTGGTGCTGGCCCGCGGCGAGGAGATCGGGGTGGATCTGCTGCCCGGCGAGCTCCAGGGTCGTGGTGCGGCCCCGACGCCGATCCAGCTGCCCGAAGGCCTGCGATTCAACGACGCGGTCTCGCGCTACGAGCGCCAGCTGATCGAGTCCGCCCTGCGCCGGACCGGCGGGGTGCAGAAGCAGGCCGCCGAGATTCTGGGCCTCAAACCGACGACCCTCAACGAGAAGATCAAACGGCTCGGAATCCAACTCTGATTCCGTTCTCCTTACGGTTTCGTAAAGGGGGGGGGCCGGGCGGCGTTTTCCAGCCATTCCGGCGCGCGCTGCATAACTGCAGCAAGGGATCCCCTGGGTCCACCCCAACGAGCAAGAAAGTGGATATTAATTCACATTGAGGCAGCCGGCTTTCCGGCGGAGAATCCCGGGGGAGGGTGACTCATGAAACCCACGCGTCGCGGGGAGGACCGCCCCGGATCCGACTGCCGGTGACGAGGAAGAACGGGGTACCGTCACGGTGGTGGCGGTAATTCGAGGGGGCCCCGAGAGATTTTAGTCCGCAGGAGGGTGTCATGAGGTTCGTTCGCACGGCAATCGCGGTATTCATCGTCGCTGGAGCCGTTTCGATTGTGTCGGCCCAGACGGGGGGGATTTCCGTCAGCGTCGTCGACGGCAACGGAGAGCCACTCCCGGCCGCGACGGTGTCGATCAGCCACCCCACCGGATACGTCAAAGATGCCTCGATGCTGACCAACCGGAAAGGTGTGGTCGAGTTCCCGGTCCTGCGAGCCACCGGCGCTTCGACCGAGGGCTACTCGATCAATGTCGTGATGCCGGGCTTTGCACCGATGCAGCAGAACGACGTCAAGGTGCGCATCGGAAAGACGACCAGACTCCCGATCCAGCTCAGCGAGGAGATCGTCGAACGCGTGAAGGTCGTCGCGAAGACCGACGTGGTCGACCTTGCGGAAACCTCGCATTCGACGAAGTTCACCGACGAATTCATCCAGGATCTCCCCGTTCCGGGTCGTTTCTATCAGAACGTCCTGACACTGGCACCCGGCGTGCAGGACGCCGACGGAGACGGCAATCCCAACGTTCACGGCTCGCGCGACCGCGACTTCAAGGCCGAGGTTAGCGGGATCTCCAACGTCGACCCGCTGACCGGCCAGCAGATGAGCCAGGTCAACCCCAACTCGATCGAGGAGATGGAAGTGATCAGCGCCGGGGCCGGGGTCGAGTTCAGCCGCGCCCAGGGTGGCTTCGCCCGAATCCTGCAAAAACAGGGTAGCAACGAGTTCGAGGGTGTGTTCGAGCTGTATTACCGCTCGTCCACGCTGGATGGCGACGGGGCCAACAGTTTCAACAAGACCGAGGATCCCGACTTCGACTGGTTCCAACCCTCCTTTCAGCTTTCCGGACCGATCGTCAAGGACAAGCTGTGGTACCGCCTGTCGCACGAGTGGATCTATCGTGATCTCCCGCAGAACACGACCAAGGGGATCTCGGTGGTCACCGACGACCAGGAGATCCACGCGGACCAGATCACCTGGCAGGCCTCGCCGCGCAACAAGCTTGCCTTACAGTACCAGCGCGACCCCCGCACGATCGGCAATTTCGGTGTCAGCTCGTCGCGACCCGAGGCCTCCGCGCTGAATATCGCCAATGAGAGCGAGATCGCCAGCTTCACCTGGACCGCGCCCTATTCGCCGAAGATCCTCGTCGAAAGCAGGGTCGCCTGGCAGGATTTCAACACGACGGTCTCGCCGACACAGAGGGACGTCCAGAACGACTGCATCAGCGGCCTCGGATTCCTCGAAGAGGCCCAGTGCTTCAACTTCGACACCGGCGCCTGGACCGGGTCGTACAACGAGGACTGGAACGATCACCGGCAGCGTCTGACCGTACGCGGCGACGCGACCGTCTTCGGAGGACGGATCTGGGGGGCCAGCCACCAGTTCAAGTTCGGCGCGGTCGTCGAGAACGAGCGCTACACACGACAACTCGAGCGCAGGCCTGTCGTCAACTTCTTCCTCATCGATCCCTCGGACGACACCGAGACCGGCGAAACGACACCCGAACTGGCCGCAATCATCTTCGGCACCTTTTCCGCGCCCGAATTCACGCAGATCACCGCCAAGGGAATCACCTGGGGCTTCTACGCCGAGGACCAGCTGAAACCGGCGCAGAACTTGACGATCACCGTCGGCGCCCGGATCGACCGCGAGGAGATACGCTCCGACGGTCGGGCCCCGTTCGACCCCGAGGCCGAATCGCAACAGTACATCGATCTGATCAACAGCGGCTTCCCTGCGCAGCTCGCCTCCCAGCAGACCTTCACGTCCTACGAGGCCCAGCGAGACTTCTTCGCGATCCTGGCCCAGACGCTGGAGGTCCCGTTCCGAGAGGTCTTCAAGCGGCAGTCGAACGCGGCCCAGGAGAGTCAGTTCTGGGCCCAAACGCGACGGGCGGACAGCATCGGTACAACGAATACGAACGTGGCGCCGCGCATCGCCGTGGCGTGGGATCCCTGGAGCAACGGAAAGACCAAGTTTGCCGGGACCTGGGGACGCTACTACGACAAGATCTTCCTGAATATCCCGCTGATCGAGCTCGAACCCGCCAACGCCAACCTGGCCTTCGATGCCAGTTTGATCTCCGGCGAGTGGCAGGTCACGGGGCTGCGCAACAGCATCAACCCCGCGGTCAACATCCAGGTAGTCGATCGGGATCTCAACACGCCGTACCAGGACGAGTTCACGCTGGGGATTGAACGTGAGCTGTGGTCCGAGACCTCGGTCAAGCTGAGCTACATCAACCGAAAGTTCCGCGACCAGCTGCAGGACTACGACATGAACCACGTTCCCTTCGACTGGGGACGTTGCGTCGAGGCCACGTTGTCCAACCCGCAGCTGACGATCGTGCCGGTGGTCCCGGGCGATCCGGAGTACGATGCGGCGATCGCTCCCGGCGACGGGATCATCGACGACTGCATCGGTGAGATAGAGATCCCGCAGGGACAAGGAACCGGAGGAGAAGGTGGCGGCGGCGTCGAGGACGTGGACGATATCATCCTGCAGCGGCCGGACGGGACCGCGGACCTCTACCTGCAGAACCCCGGCTGGGGCGACATCTTTCTCGTCGGCAATTTGAACAGGATCGACTACGAAGCCTTCGTGGTCGAGTTGGTCCGGCGTCAGTACCGCAACTGGCAGATGCAGGCCTCCTACACCTGGTCCGAGGCCCAGGGCGACGGCGAGGACTTCGCGCAGTCGCTCGGCGACGATCGCAGTCTGATCGAGGACGAGAAGGGCTACCAGGCTTACGACCAGCGCCACGTGGTCAAGGTCAGCGCCACGACGATCACGCCGTGGGGCTTCCGGCTGGGCGGTACGCTCCGCTGGCAGTCGGGGTTGCCGTACTCGATTCTGCTTCGCCAGCCGGCCTTCGACGCCGTGCCACCGCCCTACCAGGGTCTCGGTGCCGGGGGTGGGGCCCGCACGCGGACGATCTACCCGTCGGGCCAGCGCAACGATCAACGCAACGAGGCCTATTGGGATCTCAACGTCAAGTTCACCAAGGAGTTCACCATCGGCCGCAACCTGAACACGCAGATATCGGCCGAGGTGTTCAACGCGCTCAACGACGGCACGTACATCATTTTCAACCCGATCTCCGAGGTCGGCGAACAGATCAACGGCAACAACGTTGCCGGGCGCCGCTTCGGCCGTCGCTGGCAACTCGGCATCAGGTTCGCGTTCTGATCGACCGCGACGACTAATTGGCAGATCCGGAAAGCCGCCCTCGGGCGGCTTTCTTGTTGCTCCGTCGCGCGCTGCTCGGCTGCAGCAGAAGATCGACACGGGCGGCGCCAAGGCGGGCCGGATCGGTTATCTAGGAGTGGACAAACCGCGCGCTCCGGACCCGCACGAGGGGGGGGGATGAGGCCGATTCACATTGCTCTGGCCGCGTTGTTTCTGGCCACGGCCGTAACGACCGTCTCGGCCCAGACCGGAAGCATCTCGATCACGGTCATCGACCCCGAGGGCGATCCGCTACCCGGGGCCTCCGTCACGATCAGCCACGCGACCGGTTACGTCAAGGAAGCCACGGAGCGGACCGACGAGAGCGGCGTCGCCGACTTTCCCGTTCTCAGACCGACCGGTTCGTCCGGTAACGGCTACATCATCAGTATCGCCATGCCGGGCTTTGCCACGGTGCAGCTCCCCGACGTCAAGGTGCGCATCGGCGAGACGACGAGGGTGCCGGTCAAGCTCACCGAGCGGCTGGTCGAGCGTGTCGAGGTCATCGGTAACTCGGACGTCGTCGACCTGGAGGACACGACTCAGACGACCCGGTTCACCGACGATTTCATCCAGGACCTTCCCGTGCCCGGCCGTTTCTACCAGAACATCCTCACGCTGGCCCCCGGCGTCCAGGATGCCGACGGCGACGGCAACCCCAACGTCCACGGCTCGCGTGACCGCGACTTCAAGGCCGAGGTCAGCGGCATCTCCAACGTCGACCCACTGACCGGCCAGCAGATGAGCCAGGTCAACCCGAACTCGATCGAGGAGATGGAGGTGATCACGGCAGGGGCCGGCGTGGAGTTTAGTCGAGCCCAGGGCGGTTTCGCGCGCATCCTGCAGAAGCAGGGCAGCAACGAGTTCGAGGGCGTGATCGAATTGTACTATCGCTCTTCCGTTCTGGACGCCGACGGCGCCGGCGATTTTTCCAACGTCGATGAGCCCAACTTCGACTGGTTCCAGCCGGCGGTCCAGGTTTCCGGTCCGATCATCAAGAACAAGCTGTGGTTCAGGCTCTCGCACGAGCTGATCGACCGCGAGATCCCGCAGAACACGACCAAGGGAATCTCCGTGGTCAGCGACGAGCAGCAGATCCACGCCGATCAGATCACCTGGCAGGTATCGGCGCGCAACAAGCTGGCCTTCCAGTACCAGGCCGACCCCCGGACCATCGACAACTTCGGCGTCAACTCCTCGCGGCCCGAGGAGGCCGCTCTGTTGATCGACAACCAAAGCGAGAGCTTCAGCCTCACCTGGACGACGCCGTACTCGCCGAAGATTCTCATCGAGAGTCAGGTCGCCTGGCAGGATTTCAACGTGACGGTCTCGCCGACGCAACGGGGAGTGACCAACAACTGCATCGACGGGGCGTCGTTCATCGAAAAGGCCCAGTGCTTCAACATCGAGACCGGCGCCTGGAGCGGGTCGTACTTCCAGGACTGGAACGATCACCGTCAACGCCTGACGCTGCGCGGGGACGCGACCGTCTACGGGGGGTGGCACTGGGGCGCGAGCCACCAGTTCAAGATCGGCCTGATCGTCGAGAACGAGCGCTACGCCCGGGAGCTGAGCCGCAGGCCGTTCGTCAACTTCTTCCTGCTCGATCCCTCGGACGATACGAACGCCGACGAAACGTCCCCGGATCTGATCGCCATCATCTCGGGCACCTTCTCCGCCCCCGAGTTCACGCAAATCACCGCGAGGGGAGTCACCTGGGGCTTCTACGCCGAGGATCAGCTAAAGCCGGCCCGCAACCTCTCACTTACCGTCGGCGTGCGCGTCGACCGGGAGGAGATCCGCTCGGACGGCCGACAGCCGTTCGATCCCGAGGCGGAATCGACGATTTTCCTCGAGCGATTGGCGCAGGGCCACCCGCCCCAGATCTCGGCCCAGCGGAGCTTCACCTCCTACGAGGCACAGCGCGACTTCTTCACCATCCTGGCCCGGACACTGGAGGTCCCCTTCCTGGAGGTCTTCCAGCGCCAGTCGACCGCGGCGCAGGAAAGCGAGTTCTGGGCCAAGACGAGAAGGGCGGAGAGTATCAGCACCACCAACACGAACCTCGCGCCGCGAGTCTCCATAGCCTGGGATCCGTGGAGCAACGGCAAGACCAAGGTCGCCGGGACGTTGGGACGCTACTACGACAAGCTCTTTCTCAACATCCCGCTGATCGAGTTGCAGCCGGCGAGTGCCGACCTGGCATTCGAAGCGATCCTGTTCGACGGCGCGTGGTCCGTCACCGGGCTGCGCAACGCGGTGAACCCGGCCGTCAACACGCAGGTCGTCGACCGCGAGCTGAAGACGCCGTATCAGGACGAATGGACGCTGGCCATCGAGCGCGAGCTGGCCTCCGAGACATCGCTCAAGCTGACCTACATCAACCGCAATTACCGCGACCAGCTGCAGGACATCGATCTGAACCACGTTCCCGGCGACTGGGGACGTTGCGTTCGGGCGACGGCGATCGACCCGGGTCTGACGATCGTGCCCGTGGTCCCGGGCGATCCGGAGTACGATCCGGAGATCGCCCCGGGTGACGGCATCGTCGACGACTGCATCGGAGAGATCGAGGTCCCCAAAGGCCAAGGCCAGGACGACCCTGGTGCCACTGGAAGCCTGTTTCTCCAGAGGCCGGACGGCACCGCCGACCTGTACCTGCAGAACCCCGGGTGGGGCGACATCTATCTGGTCAGCAACCTGAACAGGATCGACTACGATGCGCTCGTCCTCGAGCTGATCCGCCGTCAGTACCGCAACTGGGAAATGCAGGCTTCTTACACCTGGTCCGAAGCCAAGGGTGACGGGGAGGACTTCGCGCAATCGCTCGGCGACGACCGCAGCCTGATTCGAGACGAGAAGGGTTTCCAGGCCTATGACCAGCGACACGTGGTCAAGGTCAACGCGACGACGATCACGCCCTGGGGCTTCCGTCTGGGCGCGGCGATCAGCTGGCAGTCGGGTCTGCCGTACTCGATCCTGTTGCGCCAACCGGCCTTCGACGCGGTGCCGCCGCCGTACCAGAACCTCGGCGCCGGGGGCAACACCCGCACGCGGACGATCTACCCCACGGGCGTGCGCAACGACCAGCGCAACGACTCCTACTGGAACATCGACGCGAAATTCACCAAGGAGTTCCTCATCGGCCGCAACCTGAACATGCAGATCTCGGCCGAGGTCTTCAACCTGTTCAACGACGGCACGTACCTCGTCTATGACCCCATCTCGGAATCCGGCGCGCAGATCAACGGCAACAACGTGGCCATTCGCCGTTTCGGTCGTCAATGGCAGATCGGGGTCAAGTTCGCTTTCTGACACGGGTTGTGGAGGTCCCACTTTCTTCTCGAGTACCTGCACCCTCCGGACTGCCGACATCGTCCATACCGTCCTTGCGAGGGCGTTGTCGCGGTCTCGCAGCGGCAGGTCTTGGAAGGTGTAGGTACTCGGGAAACGAGTGGGCTCCCCCCGGCGTTGCCCGCCCGCGACGGCGTCGCTACAATCACCCCGATGGCAGTCCCGTCGCGCTGCCCGGTGATATCCCAATGAAGATCTACAACACGCTGACCCGCCGGATGGAGGAGTTCGAGCCGCTCGAGCCCGCACACGTCCGCATGTACACCTGCGGGCCGACGGTCTACGACTACGCTCACATCGGTAACCTCCGTGCCTACCTATGGGAGGACCTGCTCCGGAGAACCCTGGAGTTTCTCGGATACCGGGTGACCCAGGTGATGAACATCACCGACATCGAGGACAAGATCATCGCGCGCATGGCGGCCGAGAACAAGAGCCTCGAGGAGGTCACCGCTCCGTTCATCGAGGCCTTCCACGCCGATCTCGAGACGCTACGGGTCAGGAAGGCCGAGCACTACCCACGGGCGACCGAGCACATCCCGGAGATGATCGAGCTGGCCGAGCGGCTGCGCCAACGCGGGTTGACCTACGAGAGCGAGGGGGCGTTGTACTTCCGAATCGCGGGGTTCGAGAGTTACGGAGCGCTTTCCAATCTCGACAACCGTCAGATCATCAGCGGGGCCCGGGTCGACGCGGACGAGTACGCCAAGGAAGACGCCCGGGACTTCGTGCTGTGGAAGGCGGCCAGGCCGGAGGAACCGTGGTGGGATTCGCCGTTCGGTCCGGGCAGGCCGGGCTGGCACCTCGAGTGCTCGGCGATGAGCATGAAGTACCTCGGCGAGAGCTTCGACCTGCACACGGGCGGAGTGGACAACATCTTCCCGCACCACGAGAACGAGATCGCCCAGAGCGAGGGCGTCACCGGCCGGCCCTTCGTGCGCTTCTGGATGCACGTGGCCCATCTGATGGTCGACAGCGAGAAGATGGCCAAATCGAAGGAGAACTTCTACACGTTGCGCGAGTTGTTGGACCGGGGGTACGAGCCGAGAGCGATCCGGCTGCTGTTGCTCTCGACGCACTACCGGACGCCGCTGAACTTCACCTTTTCCGCGCTGGCGCAAGCGACCGCCGAGGTACAGCGTCTGGACGACCTCGTTGCGCGCCTGCAACGCGAACCGGCCGCCGAGGGAAACAACGAAGCGTTCGACGGCCTCGTCCGCGAGGCCGAGGAAGAGTTCGCCGCGGCGCTGGGCGACGACCTGAACATCAGTGGCGCCCTCTCGGCGCTCTTCCGGCTCGTGCGCGAGGCCCACGTGGCGATGGACCGGGGCGAGCTGCCCACGGACAGCCGGAACGTGCTGCGCAGCACCCTCCGGCGCGTCGACAGCGTACTCGTCGTCATGGAGCTCGGAGAGGCCGCGGTCGACTCGGAGATCGAAGAGCTGATCGGCCAGCGGGACACAGCCCGGGCGAGCCGGGACTGGGCCGCGGCAGACCGCATCCGCGACGAGCTGGCCGAGCGTGGGATCCTCCTCGAGGACACGCCCCAGGGCACCGTCTGGAAGCGTAAGCTGCAGGTTCCCTGAGGTCTGGCCGGCCGGCCTCGGCGGCTAAACCTTTCCCGGCCCCCAGCTGTCCAACGAGCGTGGAGACGGTGCTGTACGAGCCCCCGCCAGCGATCGACGACACCCGGCTCGCCGAGCGGTTCCGCGCCGGCGACGAGGCGGCGTTCGATCTGATCGTGACGCGACACCGTCGGGCCGTCTACCTGATGGCTCGAAGGCTACTCGGCCGTCACGAGGACGCGGACGAGGCGGCCCAGGTCGCCTTCGTGAGAGCATGGAGGGCGCGCGAGAGCTTTCGTGGTGAGGCGTCGCTGCGGACGTGGTTGATCCGCATCGCCCTCAACGTGGCGAAGTCGATGCGCGCTGCACGCCGCGACGCGGAGGATCCGGAGATGCTGGAGCGGATCGTCGACGGGCGAGAAGGATCCGAAGAGCGCCTGCGCCGGGACGAGCTTCGGCGTCGCGTCAGGCGATCGGTGGCCACACTGGCGCCGCGCCAGCGCGAGGCCGTACTGCTCAAGGTATTCTCCGAGCTGACCTACCGCGAGGTGGCCCAGGTGATGCAACTGTCCGAGGGTGCGGTCAAGGCTCACCTGCACCAGGCGGTGTCCAACCTGCGCCGGTGGTTTACCGACGAGGGAGCGAAGGAGTGAGGTCGATGGACTGCGCCGGGTTCGAAAGAGTTCTGGAGCAAGTGATCTCGGGCGAGCTGCCCCCCGGCGCACGCGACGATCGCTTGCGCGAGCTCCGCGAGCACGCACGCGGCTGTGCCGGGTGTGCCGGAGCGCGTGACCTGCTTGAGTGGCTCGAGATGCCCGAGACCGAGCGGGACACCGCGCGCGATCCGGGAGAAGCCTACTGGTCGAGTTTCAACGAGCGCGTGCGACGACGCGTCGAGGTCGAGCCGGTGCACGCCTCACCCGTCGCTCGCGTGTGGGTCCGATGGGCCGGCGTCGCGGCCGCACTGCTCCTCGCCGCCGTCGCGCTTTGGCTGGTCTTGCCGTTGCCATCTACTCCGCCCGTCGAGACCGTCGAGGGAGCGCCGGGCGGCGCGGACGACCCGACCGCCGTGGCGCTCGAGATCCCGGAGCCCCTCGTCGAGCTGATCGAGAAGGATCCGACGCTGCTCGGCGAGTTCGGGCCCGGCGCCGTTGGTGACGAAGGCTGGGCGGGCGCACTCGACGAAAGCGGCTGGATCTACCCCGACACCGAGGATCTCGACCCGGCGGCGCGCCGCGAGCTGCTCGAATGGCTGCGCGACCGAACGCCCGAGTCGGCTGGAGTCCGATCATGAAACACCTGACGCGATCCATCGTTTGCACGCTGCTGCTCCTCACCGCCGTCGGCGTCGCGCCGGCCCAGGAAGAATCGCCTCTGGGCGACGAGCCGGGAGGTCCGCCGGACGCCGAGCTGCGCCGGGCGATGCAAGAGTACTTCCACAACCAGCTGCGCATGGAGCTGTCGCTGTCCGACGAGCAGATGTCCCAGCTCGTGCCGAAGATCGAGCGTAACGAGCAAGCGCGCGGCGAGGCGCGCAGGGAACGAGCGGCAACCGTTCGTCGGCTTCAGCGGGGACTGCGCGAGGGCGGGGCGGACGACGAGCTGCAGTCCCTGCTCGACCGCCTGGACCGGATCGAGATCGACCAGCGCGAGGCAGAGCGCGCCTTGATGAAGGAAATCGACGAACAGCTGACCGTGCGCCAACGGGTCAAGTTCCGATTCTTCATCCAACGCTTCCGCCGCGAGCTGCAGAGGCGCGTCGAGCAGCTGCGTCGCGAACGCTTCGGCGACGGCGAGGGCCAGTTCCGTCGGCCTCGCCGTCCGTACGAGGAACAACCGTGATCCTGGCCGAGCCTCGCCCCGATCCGAGGCAGAGTCTGGGTCGCCGCGGCGAGCTGGCGGCCGAGCACGCACTGCGCGAGGTCGGCCTGAGGATTCTCGAGCGTCGTTTCCGGGTACGCATCGGCGAGATCGACCTGATCGCCGAGAAGGGGGAGCTGCTGGTCTTCGTCGAGGTCAAGACACGGCGGGGAGCGGGCTACGGACTGCCGGCGCAGGCGGTGACTGCCGCCAAGCGCCGCCGGATGGCCAACGTGGCCGCGGTCTATCTCCAGCGTAGAGGATGGTTCGAAAGACCCTGCCGCTTCGATGTGGTGCAGGTCTTCGCCGGCCTTGACGACGTCATGACGGTCGATCACATCGAGGACGCCTTTCGTCTGTGACCCACCGGTTGACGAACCATAACGCCTGCTGTACTTTTTCAGCCGTTGAGGTCCAGCCGCCTACGCCGGCCGCGGACGCGAGCGCGGGAATAGCTCAGCTGGTAGAGCACGACCTTGCCAAGGTCGGGGTCGCGGGTTCGAGTCCCGTTTCCCGCTCCACGTCGCGTCCCGGGGTGGCCGGCCTTTCGGTAGACACCGAGGTTCGAACATGCCAAGACGATTCCGTTCTCCAGCGCTCCCCGTAGCCGTCGTCGCGGTCCTGCTCGTATGTGGAACCGTCGATGCCGGGAGACTCGCGCTGATTCCTGGCGACGACGCGCCGCCGATGCGCGGCTACACCATCGACGGCGATCGTGTGATCGTCCGCTTCGAACCGGGCACCGTGACGCTGCTCAACTTCTGGGCCACGTGGTGCGTGCCGTGCAGGGACGAAATGCCCGCGCTGCAGAAGCTCCACGAGAGTCGCGCGGCCGACGGGATGCAAATCATCGGCATCCACGTCGGGTACGTCACCGACGAGGACCTCCGGACCTTCTTCGAGCAGATCGAGGTCGACTACACCGTGATCCGTCCCGACGTGCGTTGGCTGACGGAGTGGGGCGGTGTGTCGGCGATGCCGATCACCTTCCTCGTCGACGGAGAAGGAAAGCTCGTCCGGCGCTACCTCGGCGCGACCGAGGAGCAGATCGCGGGGTTGGTCTACGACGCCGAGGCGGCGCTCGAGGGGCGCGAGCTGGGACCGATGATCATTCCCGAGACGCCTGCCGTTGCGACCGAGGAAGACCGGCCGAAACCTCCCGCTCGACGCTGACCCGAGCTCATTCTCCGATCCGGATCGGCTGGCGCGACCCCTTGTCGGGTGGATCGGGCCGGTGTCGCTCGGCGTGGTAGGACGATCGGACCAGGGGTCCGGCCTCGACGTGCACGAAGCCCATCTCCCGTCCGACGTTGGCCAACCGGTCGAACTGCTCGGGGCGGACGAAACGGTCGACGGGCAGGTGGTCCCTCGTCGGCTGCAGGTACTGCCCCAGGGTCACGACGTCCACGCCGGCGCGCCGGAGGTCGCGAAGTACGTCGACGACCTCGTCGTCGGTCTCGCCCAGTCCGAGCATCAGACTCGACTTGACGCGTAGCTCGGAGGCGCGTGCGTCGCGCCAGCGGACGGCGTCGGCCAGCACGTCGACCGAGCCCTCGTAACGCGATCCGGGCCGCGCGGCGCGGTACAGCCGCGGCACCGTTTCCACGTTGTGGGCGAAGACGTCGGGGGCGGCATTCAGGACCAGATCGAGGGCGTCGTTCTTGTTCTTGAAGTCCGGCGTCAGGACTTCGACCGCGCAGGTCGGGACGCGTTCGCGGATAACCAGGATGACGTCGCGAAAGTGGCCCGCGCCGCCGTCGGGAAGATCATCACGATCGACGCTGGTGATCACGGCGTGACGCAGGCCCAGCCGACCCACCGCCTCGGCCACGTGGCGCGGCTCTTCGGGGTCGACGCCGGGTCGAGGCCGCCCGCTGTTGACGCTGCAGAAGCCGCAGCGCCGGGTGCAGGTCTCGCCGAGGATCATGAAGGTGGCCGTGCCGGCGTTCCAGCACTCGTAGATGTTGGGGCAGCGCGCCTCGGTGCAGACTGTGTTCAGGCTCAGCTCGCTGACCATCGATCGCACGTGGCGGAACGTGCCGTCCGTCCGCAATCGGATCTTGAGCCATTCCGGCCTACGCTGGCTCTTGCCTGCCTGCAAAGCGTCCTCTCCGCGACCCGCCGCTTCTCGCGTCATCAGCATACCTCGCCGCGTCAAGCGACGGCCAACCGTTCGGCGGGATCCTCAGCCGTTTCCATCCGAAGGCCGAGCACGCGTGCGACGCGGCGCGCCGTGACCCCGGCGACCCGTTGCAGATCGATCGCGTTTCCCGTGAGACGTGCCAGCGAGGTCACGCCCCGGCCGCGAATGCCGCAGGGCACGATCGTCGTGAAGGCGGACAGGTCCGGGTAGACGTTAAGAGCGAAGCCGTGCGACGTGATCCAGCCCGCGGAGAGGCGAACGCCGATCGCGGCCAGCTTCTCGTCTCCGACCCAGATTCCGGTCAGACCCGGCACCCGTGACGCCACGACGCCGAGCACGGCCACGGCGTCGATCAGGGCTTGTTCCAGGTCGCGCAGGTAGCGGTGGGCGTCCCGGCGCTCCTCGCCCAGCCTGACGATCGGATAGCCGATCAACTGGCCGGGGCCGTGGAAGGTCACGTCGCCGCCGCGGCCGCAGTCGTGCACCTCGATCCCACGGCGCGCCAACTCCTGCTCATCGGCCACGACGTGGTCCGGATCGGCCGCGCGACCGAGAGTGATCACGGGTGGATGCTCGAGAAGCAGCAGCGTGTCCGGCACATCGCCGTTACGGCGTGCGGCGACCAGCCGCTCCTGCAGCGCGAGCCCCTTCGCGTAGGGCAGACGGTCCAGCCAGCGCACGACGAGTGGACGCACGGCTATCCTCCAGGCTCTCTACAGCAAAGACTCGTCGAAGTTCTCCAGGCCCTGCTTGATCATGGCCAGGAACTGGTCGGCCACCGCGCCGTCCACGACGCGATGGTCGTACGACATCGCCACATAGGCCATCGATCGGATGGCGATAGCGTCGTCGATGACGACGGGACGTTTTTCGATCCCTCCGACGCCGAGAATCGCCACCTGCGGTTGGTTGATGATCGGGAGGCCGAACATCCCTCCGAACTGACCCGGATTGGTAATCGTGAAGGTTCCGCCCTGGACCTCGTCGGGGTTCAGTTTCTTCGTGCGCGCGCGGTGCGCCAGATCCTGCAGGCGCTTGGACAGGCCGGCGATCGACAGCTCGTCCGCATTGCGGACGACGGGAACGATCAAACCCCAGTCCAGGGCCACGGCCACGCCGATGTTCATCTCCTTGCGATAGACGATCTCGTCGCCCTCGACCGAGGAATTGACGATCGGCCAGCTCTTCAGTCCGTCGCACACGACCTTGATGAAGAACGGTGTGACGGTCAGCTTGGCGCCGTGGCGGTCGAGATAGGCCTCCTTGTGCCTCGCCCGCAGCTTCATCACGCGTGTCATGTCGACCTCGAACACCGAGTGGACGTGGGCCGACGTGCGTCGCGACTCGATCATGTGCTCGGCGATCTTCTTGCGCATGACCGACATGCGCTCGCGCGCGACGCGCTCGACGCCGAATTCCGGCATCGCCGGACGCGGTGCCGCCGCCACGGGCGCGGAGGCTGCGGGCCGTGCGGAGGCTCCGCCGGATTCGATGTAGGCCAGGATGTCTTTCTTCGTCACGCGGCCGCTGACGCCGCTCCCCGGAACGTCGCGAGGATCGATGCCGTGCTCGGCGGCGATGCGCCGGACGACGGGCGTCACGAACATTCCGGCGCCCTCCGTCGCAACCGGCTTCGGCTCGGTGGGCCGCTCGGAAGGCGTGGGGGTCGCAGCCGCGGGATGCTCCTCCACCACGGTCGCGGGTGTCGGGGCGGTCGATTCGGGGGCCGCGGCTGTGGCCGCGGCCGTCTCGTCGGTCTCGATCACCGCGACGATCTCGTTGACCGGCACGGTATCGCCCTCCGCGCTGCGGATCTCTACCAGGACTCCGGCGGCCGGCGCGGGAATTTCCGCATCCACCTTGTCCGTCGAGATCTCGAAGATCGGCTCGTCCCGCTCTACCTTTTCGCCGACCTGCTTGATCCACCGGGTGATCGTTCCCTCGGCGATCGACTCTCCCATCTGAGGCATCGTTATGTCAACGCGCATCGCTCGTCTCCATCGGACTCCCGGTTGGCGCCGGATGACCGGCCGGGTCCCGTCACATGTGGATCGCCCGCTCGTGAACGCTGAGCGCCGCCTCGCCCATGGCCTCCGAGAGCGTCGGGTGCGCATGGATCGCGTGGAACAGCGACTCGGCGGTCGCTTCGAGGTTGAGCGCGGCCGTAGCCTCCGATATCAGCTCGGTCGCGTGCGGCCCGATAATGTGCACGCCCAGCACCTCGTCATACTTCTTCTCGGAAACGATCTTGATGAACCCGGTCGTGTCGTTGAGGATCTTGGCCTTGCCGATCGCCGTGAACGGAAACTTCCCCACGACGACATCGTGACCACGCTCGCGCGCAGCGGCTTCGGTGAGCCCGATCGAGGCTACCTCCGGGTGGCAGTAGGTGCAGGATGGCACTTTCTCGTATTCGATCGGACGCGGCTCGAGTCCGGCGATGTGCTCGACGGCGACGATCCCCTCGTGCGAGGCCACGTGGGCCAGGGCCTGGGTTCTCAGCAGGTCGCCGATGGCGTAGACGCCGGTCTCGCCGGTACGCATCATCTCGTCGACCTCGACGAATCCATGCCCGTCGAGTTTCACGCCCGTCTTCTCGAGCCCGACGTCGTCGGACAACGGCCGCCGGCCGACTGCGATCAACAGCACCTCCGCTTCCAACTCCAGTTTCTTCCCGCCCTTCTCGGCAACCAGCCTGAGCCGGCCCGACTCGCGCTCCACGTCGGCCACCTTCGTCGCGGTGTGGACCTGGATGCCCCGTTTCTTGAAAGCTCGCTCCAACTCCTTGCCCAGTGCCTCGTCTTCCAGCGGAACCAGATTCGGCAGCAGCTCGACGATGGTCATCTCCGAGCCGAACGACCGGTAAGCCGACGCGAACTCCACTCCGACCGCTCCTGCACCGAGCACGATCATCGACTTCGGGATCCAACCCAGCTCGAGCGCGTGGTCCGAGTTGATGACCTGCTCGCCGTCGAAGTCGACGCCCGGCAGACCGCGAATCACCGACCCGGTGGCCAGGATGACCTGTTTCGTCTCGATCACGTACGGCTCCGCACCGGAAGGCGCGATCTCGACCTCGCCCGGGCCGGCCAACCGTCCGTGACCCTGCAGCAGCTCCACCTTGTTCTTCTTCAACAGGTATTCGACGCCCTTTACATTGGCCGCGATCGTCTTCTTCCTGTACTTGTGCATCGCGGGCAGATCGAGCTCGGCCTTCGAAACCTTCACGCCGAACGCCTTGGCGTTGCGCGCGGTGTCGAGCACCTCGGCCGCACGCAGGATCGCCTTGGCAGGAATGCAGCCCCGGTGCAGGCAGGTGCCGCCTGGCGACGGTTCCTTTTCCACGACGGCCGTCTTCAAGCCCAGCTGGCCGGCACGGATCGCGGCAACGTACCCGCCCGGCCCGCTGCCGATCACGGTGAGATCGAACTTGCCGTTCGCGTTGGCAGCCACTGCTGGCCTCCTGTCCTTTGCGTTCCCGTCGAGGGGTCGCGGCGACGCGAAGCGGTCTCGCGCGCCAAACTCCGGCGGACCGCGAACGCCCTGTTGATGGAAAGACTTGCGTCGACTGCGGGATTTGCACTCTAGCCGAGCACCCCCACAGCGTCAAGCCGGGGCCCACACCGTACGGTTTTCCGTGACGCAACCCGGACCGCTCTGCGCGGCGGGGTCTTCGGCGCCGTCGCTGCTACAGTCGGCGGCACGGTCGTTCCCGGGTTTCCTGCGGTGCAGGGAACCGTCCCGCCTCGCCGGAGATAGACTCCATGTTCCAGCATTGGTTCACCCCCGCCAGCGCGCGCAGGACGCTGCGCAGGATCCGGCCCGCCGTCGAGAATCTTCACCGCCTGTTCCGCGAGCTCGAGTTGCGGCGCCCGTTGAAGATCGACTCCGACGAGCGTGTCGATCCGCTCTACTTCTCGATGCTCGACAAGCTGACCCGTGGACTCGACGAGCTCGACAGGGAAGGCCTCGAGGCCGGTGAGCTCCGGCAAGGCATGCTCGACTTTCCGGCCTACAGGGACGGCCGTCCCGTTCTTCTGTGCTGGAAGGTCGGCGAATCCTCGGTCCGGTTCTGGCACGAGCCGGGCCAGGGTTTCGACCGCCGCCGCGTCGACGAGAACGACCCGTGGAACGACCAGGAATAGCGGTCGAATATGCTAGACTGAATCTCCTATCGCTCGTTTCCCGTTCGGAGGCGATCCCGATGCCCGTGTCCGATTCCAGCTTGGTTCTCCACCAGCGTCCCCAGGGCGACGGCGAACAGACCGCTTACACGACGCGCATCCAGGACTTCGTCAACTGGGGCCGCAAGAACTCGCTGTGGCCCATGCCGATGGGCCTGGCCTGCTGCGCCATCGAGCTGATGGCGACGGTGGGTCCGCGCTACGACATGGCGCGCTTCGGTGCCGAGGCGCTGCGCTTCTCGCCACGGCAGGCCGACCTGATGGTCGTCTCCGGCACCGTGACCAAGAAGATGGCGCCGGCGGTACGCAAGATCTACGACCAGATGCCAAACCCGCGCTGGGTGTTGGCGATGGGTGCGTGCGCCTCTTCGGGGGGCATGTACCGATCGTACGCCGTCGTGCAGGGAGTCGACGAGATCCTCCCCGTCGACGTCTACATCAGCGGTTGTCCGCCGCGACCCGAGGCGTTGATCGAAGCCCTGCTCGAGATCCAGCGGAAGATCATGCGTGGCGAGAAGACCGCCTCCGAGCTGGCAACGCACGCTCCGACCGCCGTCTAGTGCCCGTCGACGGGGAAGCCACCGATCCCCGGTTCCTCGATCTCATCCGCGACGAGATTCGCTCGAGCGGTCCCCTGAGCTTCGCGCGCTTTATGGAGCTCGCGCTCTACGACAGCACCTTCGGTTACTACGCAGCCGGCTCGAGGCGACTCGGCCCCGGGGGAGATTTTTTTACCGCCAGCGATACGGGGCGTGCCTTCGGCCGGTGCCTCGCCCGCCAGATTGCCGAGATCGACCGCGCCGCCGGCCCGTTCGACCCGTTCCACGTCGTCGAGTTCGGCTGTGGTCGCGGTCTCCTGGCAAGGGACATCCTCGACGCCGTGATCGATCTCGAGCCCGAGCTCTCGCCGCGTCTGCGATACGTCTTGGCCGATCGCAGCAAGGCGATGCGCGATGCCGCCGCGCGTCTCGTGCCGGAGGCGCAGGCGCTGGCTCCCGACGAGCTGCGCGAGGTGCCCGGAGGGTGCGTGCTCGCCGTCGAGCTGTTCGACGCGCTTCCCGTGCACCGCGTGCGTCGTCGCGGCGAGACGCTCGTCGAAGTTTTCGTGGACGTCGATGAACGCGGAAACCTGGTCGAGCACGAGGACCATGCGCTACCGGGCGTTGAGGACTGGGCCGATCGCTACGGTGCCGCGGCCGAGGAAGGCACGGAAGCCGAGGTCGCGCTGCCGGCGGCTTCGCAGCTCGACGCGCTCGCCGGCGCCATCGCCCGAGGCGTGATCCTCGTCGTCGATTACGGCTGCCGCTCGGAGAAGCTCTACAGTCCCGAACGGCGACGCGGGACCCTGCTGGCCTACCACGGCCACCAGACCAACGAGCGGTTTTTCGAGCGAGTGGGAGGCCAGGACCTCACGGCTCACGTCAACTTCAGCGCGCTCGAGGACCGGGCGCAGAGGTGCGGGATGTCGGTGCTCGGCCTGACGACACAGGACCGGTTTCTGATCGCCAACGGAATCCTGGAGGAGTTCGAGCAGCGGGATCTCCGAGAATCGCACGATCCGCGACGCGTCAAACGACGCATGCAGGCGATGCAGCTGATCCATCCGTCTGGGATGGGCAGGTCCTTCCGCGTACTGGCTCTTTCGAAGCGATGCGACCCGCAGCCGGCGCTGGCCGGCCTGTCCGACCCTTTCTAGCCCGGTCGCCGGGCGCTCGTTCGGAACCGAGGGGCAGGAGCCTGTCCGAGTAATCCCTGCGGCCGGGTTCCGGCGGCGCGG
>Ga0255055_10000048_pt1 | contig 86039 bp, 88 predicted proteins | sample JV7_2_27_MG_FD_188633 | JGI IMG/M metagenome (GOLD analysis project Ga0255055, IMG submission 188633) | Seawater microbial communities from Jervis Inlet, British Columbia, Canada - JV7_2_27 | ecosystem: Environmental > Aquatic > Marine > Inlet | place: Canada: British Columbia | collected... | reverse complement strand
GTAGGACACACCGAGGAAAAAGGATTAGCTAGAATGACAATAACCCTAAGTGGTGATGACAAGACCATAGAACAAGTAGTTAAACAAATGAACAAACTTATCGACGTTATCAAAGTGAATTACTTAGAGAAAGAAAATATGGTCGCAAGAGAACTAGCTCTTGTTAAAGTAAAAGTAGTTGATTCCAAAACTAGATCAGATGCTATTAATTGTGTAGAAGTTTTTAGAGGTCGAGTAGTCGATGTTTCACCAGAATCGTTAACAATCGAAATAACTGGCACTTCCGATAAGATAGACGCATTTCTAAACTTGATGAGAACATATGGAATAAAGGAAATGGCCAGAACTGGCTTAACTGCACTCTCTCGGGGAGCTAAATCTATCAGAGTTGACGAATAAAAACACTGAACCCTGTGGAAAGGCTTAACTCTTTGTCATTCAAAGTTGAGCGATACAGATCAATCTCATCAAATTGAAATTGAATATCTCAAACGGAGGTATGAAAAATAAACATTACAGAAAAAATCTTAGCAAAATCAGCCGGATTAAAAAGTGTTAAACCCGGCGATATAATAGATAGCAATGTAGACATTTTAATGATACATGATTTAACTGGACCACTAGCCGTTAAATCTTTTGAGAAAATTGGCATTAAAAGAGTATGGGATAATCAAAAAATCATTGTGGTATTAGATCATCAAGTACCAGCAGAATCCATCAAAGCAGCAGAACTACATAAAACTATGCGAAGTTTTGCTAAAAATCAGAAGTTAAAAATTTTTGATGTGGGAAAAGGTGGGATTTGTCACCAAGTATTGCCAGAAAATGGTCACGTGCTTCCCGGAAGAATTATTTTAGGAGCTGATTCGCACACATGTACTCACGGTGCATTTGGAGCTTTTGCTACAGGCATAGGTTCAACTGAAGCAGCAGCGGTTATGGCTACTGGCAAAATTTGGTTGAAAGTACCAAAGACTATTAAAATTAATGTGAAAGGCGAATTCAAAAAATTCGTTACACCTAAAGATCTAATATTATTCATAGTTGGAAAAATTGGTGCAGGTGGTGCAATATATAATAGCATCGAATTCGCAGGTCCAACAATTGCAGCAATGAGTATGGCAGGAAGAATGACCTTGTGCAATATGGCTGTTGAGATGGGGGCAAAAAATGGAATCATCGAACCAGACAAAACAACTAAAAAGTTTTTAGAGGGAAGAACAAAACGAACCGAAAAAGCATTTGAAATCTACAGAAGTGACATAGATACTCCTTACGAAAAGATAGTAAATATCGATGTCACAGATCTAGAGCCACAGATTGCTTGTTCACCATCAGTAGATAACATAAAAGGTATTTCGCAAGTCGAAGATATTCAAATTAATCAAGCTTTTATCGGTTCATGCACTAATGGAAGAATAGAGGATTTACGGATAGCAGCTAAAATCCTAAAAGGCAAAAGAGTAAAAAATGATGTAAGAACTCTTGTAATTCCAGCTTCACAAGAGGTTTATTCACAAGCATTAACAGAGGGATTAGTAGAAATATTTACAGACTTTGGAGCTTTTGTATGTGGTGCAACATGTGGTCCTTGTTTAGGTGGTCACATAGGTTTGTTGGCCAAAGGTGAGGTTTGCGTTAGCACTTCCAATCGAAATTTCATTGGTAGAATGGGGAGTAAAGAAGCTAAAGTCTATTTAGCCTCTCCAGCGACTGTTGCAGCATCCGCTATAACAGGCAAAATAAGTGATCCACAAAAAGCGGAGGTTTAAAAAAATGAAAATCAATGGAAGAGCAATAAAATTCGGAAATGATATCGATACAGATGTGATCCTACCGGGAAAATATCTTGTTCTAGTTGAACCTAAAGAATTAGCAAAACACGCTATGGCTGGATTGGATCCACAATTTCCTGAAAAAGCTAAAAAAGGCATTATTGTAGTTGGTGGAAAAAACTTTGGTTGTGGATCAAGTAGAGAACAAGCCCCAATTGCCTTAAAGTATTCAGGTGTGAAATGTGTATTAGCCGATAGTTTTGCAAGAATTTTCTTTCGAAACGCAATAAATATCGGATTACCTGTAATTGAATGTGAAAGCATATCAAAACTAGTCGACAATAATGATGAACTAAGCATAGATATTAATCAAGGAAAAATCCAAAATATTACAAAAGATAAAAATCTTCAAGTAAACAAGCTTCCACCATTCATCATTAAAATTCTAAATGATGGGGGATTAATAGAGAATTTACGAAGGAGAATAAACAAAAATGAACGAGTATAAAATATCGGTGATATCCGGAGATGGAATAGGTCCTGAATTGACTGACGCCACCATGGAAGTGTTGAATTCAGCACAAAAGAAATTTGACATAAAATTAAACATAATTGAAACAGAAGCTGGAGACATCTGTCTAAGAAAAAGAGGAGTTCCTTTACCTGAGAGTAGTGTACAAAAAATCAAGGAATCTCACGCATGTTTAAAGGGACCTGTAGGAGAAACAGCCGCAGATGTAATAGTGAAACTCAGATTGATGTTTGATTTGTATGCTAATCTAAGACCAATTAAGACATATCCCACAATAATTCCTACGCAGCCTAACATTAACATGATATTTGTCAGAGAGAACACTGAAGATGTGTATAAAGGTCAAGAATTTTCAATTGGAAAAGATACTACCGTATGTCTCAGGGTTATAACAAGAAAAAATTGTGAGCGTATAGCCAAAAAGGCTTTTGAAATTGCTAGCAAACGGAATAATAAAAAAAAGGTCACTGCAATACATAAAGCAAATGTCATGCGAGTAACTGATGGTTTATTTGCTTCTGTCTGCAGAGAAACTGCAAAACAATATCCAGAAATTAGTTTTAATGAATTGTATGTCGACGCCGCAGCCATGAGATTAATAAAAGAACCACAAAAATTCGATGTACTAGTAACTCCAAATATGTTTGGAGATATCTTATCCGATGAGGCAGCTCAACTTATAGGAGGATTAGGAATGGCTCCTGGTGCAAATATTGGTGATAACTTTGCATTGTTTGAACCTATTCACGGTTCAGCTCCAAACAGAGTGGGAAAGCAAACTGCAAACCCAATTTCGATGATCTTATCAGCCAAAATGATGTTAGATTGGTTAGGTGAAAAATATAATGATCAAAAATGTATTGACGCGGCCACAGCAATAGAAAATGGTGTCGTAAAAACACTTCGTGAAGGACCAACTATTCCAGATTTAGGTGGAAAAACCACAACAATAGGAATGGCAAGAGGCATAGCTAATGCCTTAACCTTAGAAGTTGGTTGAAAAATATGAGTAATAAAAATGTAAAATATATTCGAATTTTTGACACAACACTACGTGATGGAGAGCAAACTCCTGGTGTTTCATTAACTGTTGAAGATAAGATTGAGATAGCTCATCAACTAAATAATCTGGGAGTAGATGTAATCGAAGCTGGTTCACCAATGTCATCTGATGGTGAAATGAAAGTTGTCAAGGCAATCGCAAATGAAGGATTAAAAAGTGAAGTATGTGCTTTAGCACGTGCCACAAAAGGAGATATTGATAAAGCAATTGACTGCGATGTTGATTTAATTCACATGTTTATCCCAACGTCTCCAGTTCAAATGAAGTATGCTGTAAATTTAAGTTCAGATCAGGTTTTATCCGCGACGATAAACATGATTGAGTATATTAAAAAACATGGATTAAAATGCGAATTTTCGCCTATGGATGCTACAAGATCTGAGATGCCGTTTCTAAAACAGATATGTCAAGCTGCTGAGAAATCAGGTGCTGATATGATTAACATCCCAGATACTGTTGGTATAATGATACCTAAAAACATGAGTAAGTTTATTCAAGAACTCAGATCAGCAGTAAAAGTTCCTATTAGTGTACATTGTCATGATGATTTTGGGATGGCGGTTGCGAACTCTTTGGCAGCAGTTGAGACTGGAGCTACTCAAATTCATTGTACAATTAATGGTTTAGGGGAAAGAGCTGGAAATGCTTCCTTAGAAGAAATAGTTATGGCATTACATATGATTTACAAAATGAAAACAAGCATAAACTCAAGATTACTCTACAGTACATCTAGAGTTGTCTCCACTTTAACAGGGTTATTTGTTCAAGCTAACAAGGCAATTGTCGGGCAGAACGCTTTTGCACATGAGTCTGGAATTCACACTCGCGGTGTTACGGTCAATCCCTTGACCTTTGAACCTATAAAACCCGAACTTGTTGGTCGAAAAAGAAAACTAGTTGCAGGAAAATTAGCTGGAACTAGTGGCATAAAAACAGAACTAGAAGAGATTGGAATAAAACCAACCGAAAAACAACTTAATAAAATTGTAAAAAGGATCAAAGATTTAGGCGATAAAGGAAAAATGGTAACAGACGCTGATCTACTAGCAATTACTTCAGCAGTAATCGGAGAAGTTATTGCTGAAGAAAAGATAGTTGATCTTTGCGATTTAGCAGTTATGACAGGTATTAAAGTGATTCCAACAGCTTCTGTAAGACTAGTTTTAGATGGGATCGAGTATAAGGCAGCTGAAACAGGTGTAGGCCCAGTAGATGCAGTGTTAAAAGCTATCCAAAAATTAACTCAAAATCTAGTAAAAATAAGTTTAAACGAGTACAGATTGGAAGCTATAACTGGTGGCTCAAATGCAGTTGCTGAAGTTGTAATAAAAGTAGAGGACGAAAAAGGAAACATAATATCAGCTCGAGCAGCTAGAGAAGATATAGTAATGGCTAGCGTCGAAGCAATGATAAATGGAATAAATAAGTGTTTAATAAAAAATCGAAAACAGGTAAATAAAAAGTGAAAATAGCCTTTCAAGGAGAAAGAGGTGCTTATAGCGAAAATGCCATTTACACCTTTTTTGGTGAAGATGTAGAAGTTGAACCTTGTAGAGATTTAAGAGAAGTTTTTGAAAGCGTTGCCAAACAAGAATCAGAATTTGGAGTTGTACCAATAGAAAACTCATTAGAAGGAAGTGTAAACCAAACCTACGATCTTTTTCTAACACACAATCTAAAGGTTAAAGGAGAAATAATAATTAGAATTTCACACTGCCTAATAGCAAACCCAGGCACACCAATAGAATCAGTGAAAACAGTTTATTCTCACCCTCAAGCACTAGCACAAAGTCGCAAATTCCTTGAAAAGAGAAAATTTAATTTAATTCCTACTTATGACACTGCAGGCAGCGTAAAAATGCTTAAAGAAAAAGCAATTAAAAATTCAGCAGCCATAGCTAGCGAAAAAGCAGCTGAAATATACCACATGTCCATTCTTGCTAGAGAAATAGAAGATAATCAAACGAACCATACTCGTTTCTTTGTCATATCCAAAGAAGATTCCCCAAAAACAAGAGAAGATAAAACGTCAATAATTTTTTCAGCATCACATACTCCAGGTGCACTGTATTCTACTTTAGAAGAGTTTGCCAAAAGGAGTATCAACCTCACTAAAATTGAATCAAGACCAACAAAACAAAAACCGTGGGAATATAATTTTTATTTAGATTTTGAGGGTCACAGAGTTGAACAAAGATGTAAAGAAGTTCTTAAGATTTTAGAAAAAAAGATGACTTTCCTTAAGATTTTAGGATCATACCCTAGAGCGACTCAAAAAGCAGTTTAGGTTTCCGATGATTCCAACATTTTATACATTGCTTTATAAGAACTATCATAATTTGTGTTTGTTTTTTTTAGTTTAGATTTTAATTGATTCATTTTAGCTGTAATCGCGATTAAATCTTTTTTCTTTATCAATTCTAACCACTCAGAAGCTTTCGCAATAAATAAGCTTTCAAGTTCGATAATTTCAGGCAGATTTGATTGAAGACTATTAAATAATTCAGGTTCTTCTAAAGTTGCAACCTCTGCTAAAGTGAATAACATCCTAAAAGTAGTACCAGCAACGTTTTTAGTTTCAGAATAGCTCTTCTGGTCAAGAAGAGTATCACAAGCCACTAAACCTAAGAAGTGAGGAATGCCTAAAACAACAGACATCAATTTGTCATGTTTTTTTGGGGACATAATAAAAACGCGTACATCTTTTTTCTCCAAACATTTTTTTACAGATTCTGCAAAATCTGTTTCTTCACTATTTGTTGGAGTCAAAACTATTGTTTTATTTTTTATACTTGTACTTCCAGGTCCAAAAACAGGATGCATACCTAAAATCAGATTTTTACTAAAATATTTGTGCATGATACTTACAGGGTATTCCTTAATAGAACAAATGTCAAGGATTATTTGATCTTTATTTATTTGAGCACTAATAGTTTTTGCAACTTTTTCAAACGCATCTATTGATACGCAAATTAGAATTTTATCGGCGCCTTTAACAGCTTCATTAAAAGAGGCAGTTTCAAAATCTAATTCTTTGCCTATCCTTACTAGTTTTTTTTTATTTCTGGAAGCTATTACGACAGAATGACCTTCGTCACGAAAAAATTTGGCGAACCACAAACCCATTTTTCCAGCGCCAATAATTGCTATTCTCATACATCTAATGCCTCACAGATCTTAAAGAGTGCAGCTTTCAAATCAACTTCTGGAGCGGTTAAAGAAATTCTGAAGTGTTCTCTGTAATCACCAAACGCTGTACCAGGAGCGACTGCTACACCTTTATCAAGAATATCCATCGCAAATTTTTCTGAATCTAATCCTTCCCGTCGAGGAAAAACGTAAAAAGGTGCATCAGGATTTGAAAATTCCAATTTTGCATCAGAGAGTATTTCAGAGGCCATTTTTGCTCTATTCAAATAAATATCCCTAATCTCACTTGTTAGTTTGTTACGAATTTCCAACGCTTTTAATGCAGCATCTTGAATAAAAACAGGAACATTTGAAAATGTTATCTGGTTCAATTTACCAATTTTAGTTATCAACTCTCTATTGGCAACCACATAACCAATACGCCAACCAGTCATTGTGAACATCTTAGAAAAACCAGTAACCAATATGTTACTACTATCATAATCCAAAATGCTCTTGGTTTTAACAAAACTAATCTTAGAATAAACTTCATCTGATAAAATCAATATTTTCCTATCTGCAGCTATCTTAACAATTCCATCAACAATTTTCTGGTCCATAACTTTGCTTGTTGGATTACATGGATTGTTTAATATTATCATTCGGGTGTCATCATCGATAAGCTCTTCAAAAGCCTCCAGATCTACTTGCCAGTTAGAAGAAAGATCTGTTTTGCATAGTCTTGCCTCAACACCAAGAGTTTTTGCTATCAATCCATAAGCAGTCCAGTAAGGCGTAGGAATAACAACATTGCCACCATCTTTTAACAACAAATACATAGTAGAAAAAATACCCCATTTAGAACCAGGAGTAATCACAATATTATCAGCTGGAACCCCATGAATTTTTCCAAGTTCACTTCTCAGAATTTGTTCACCGAACCCAGAAGAATATTTTGTTCTACCATCTTTAATTGCTTTACAAGCCGCTTCAACTATCTCATTAGGAGTTGCAAGGTCAGGGTCACCAATATTTAATTTTGTAATCTTTTTTCCTTGATTCTGAAGTTGAATTGCCTTCTCATTAATTTCATATAACAAACCCGATCACCTTCAAATGACATATTATTGAAATAGATTCTTTTAACTTTGCACTGCACTGCACATATTAACTATTTGGTGAAAAATTGCAACAACTTCTTTGGAATTAAGGTCAAGATCTGCAGATTGACTCTTAGCGTTTTCAAAAACACAATTTTCTCTAAAACTATCATGCACAGCCATATTATGATCTTTTTTTAGAAGACCAATTGCTCTACAAACAGTTACCCTTTTTTTTAATAACAACAAAATTTTATTGTCAACCTCGTCTATTTGTTCTCTTAATTGGTTTATTTTCTCCACTTCATTTATTCTCCTTTAAGATCTTTGGAAGAACACCAGCACGAATCAAATGATCAGTTAATACAATCGAAACAGCAGATTCCACAACTGGAACTGCTTTAGGGACAACACAAGGATCATGTCTACCTGAGATCTTAATTTTTGTGTCCTTCATGGTTTTCAAATTTACAGTATGCTGCTCTTTTCCAATAGAGGGAGTGGGCTTAAAAGCAACACTGAGAATAATGGGCATCCCAGAAGATAAACCACCCAAAATTCCACCAGCGTTATTAGATGTAGTTATTACTTCACCATTGCTAAGAGAATATTCATCATTATTATCTGAACCAGAAATCATAGAAGCCTCAAAACCCAATCCAAAATCAACTCCTTTAACAGCAGGAATCGCAAATAACATTTTAGAAAGATCAGCATCCAGAGAATCAAAAATTGGATCACCAAGACCAACTGGAACGTTTAAAGATACACATTCTACAATACCACCAAGACTGTTTCCTTTGCTTCTAGCGTTAATAATTGATTTTTCCATCAGTTTTGCGCAAGCTAAATCTGGACAACGTACAGCTGTCTTGTACCTGAATTTTCTTAATTCTTCAAAACTCATAGCTTTTTCTAATTCTATTTTGCCAATTGACTTTGTAAATGCTAAAACTTCAATATCAAACAGAGCTAATAATTTTTTAGCTATCGTACCAGCCATTATTATCGATACGGTTCCCCTTCCCGAAAAGCGACCTCCACCACGATAATCATTAAAACCACCATATCTAATACGAGCAGGATAATCAGAGTGACCAGGTCTTGGAAGATCTTTAATTGACGCATAATCGCTTGATTTGATTTCTTTATTTTCTACAAATAAACAAATAGGAGCTCCTGTTGTAATATCATTAAATACACCTGAAGAAATTTTAACAGAATCCTTTTCTATTCTTCCAGAAACTAACTCGGGCTGTGATGGAATTCTTTTACCAAGTTCTGCATCAATTTCGCTTTCAGTTAAGGATAATCCAGCTGGACAACCATCAACTATTACACCTATACTATCACCGTGACTTTCACCAAAACTAGTGATGATAAAGTTTTTACCTATCGAATTTCCTACCAACTACATCAACTCCTATTTTTCGTAAATCATTAAAAAATTCTGGATAAGATTTTCTCACACATTCAGAATTTTGAATTGTTGTTTGACCGGTAGCCCTTAAAGCAGCAACAGCACATGCCATTGCAATTCTGTGATCATTATGAGGATCAATAATAGCTCCATTTAAGACACCGGACCCCTGAATAGTCAGACTAGTTTCGTCCATCGAGATCTTTGCTCCCATTTTTCTTAGTTCAAGATAAAGTGACAATAATCTATCTGACTCCTTATACCTTAATCTATTAGCATCATGTATTTTAGAAATCCCATTGGCAAAGCAGGCTAAAGTGGCACAAATAGGAACAAGATCAGGAATATCTCTAGCATCTATGTCAATTGGTTTTAACAAATCATCAATACCTGCAATTTCCACCTGATCTTTTGACACTTTAACACTCGCACCCATTTGTGTTAAAATCTTCAAAATAGCTTTATCACCCTGCAAAGTTGTAGAATCCAAATTTTGGATAATCACTTTTGAATTAGTTATTGTAGCCGCTACCAACAAGAATGCCGCAGATGAAAAATCTCCAGGTACTTTATGATCATGTTTGTGGTAACTCTGATTTGACTGAATATACAATTGATTAAAATCATCTGAAATTGAAAATAATATTCCATGATATTCAAGGACTTCTCGAGTCATTTCAACATAACTTTTTGACTCAAGCGGTGTAGTAAGATTGATAATGGTATCTAAATGAGCTAAAGGACAAGCAAACATTAATCCAGATACAAACTGGGAACTAACATCTCCTCGAATTGAAGTTTGACCCCCCTTAATTCCTCCTCCATGAACGAAAATCCCTGATTTATTTTCAATTTGTCTAGTTTCGGTTTGTACTCCCAAATCTTCAAGACTTTGAAGTAAAGGAGATATTGGTCTTTTTTCTAGTGATTTTCCAAAAGTCAATAAGGAGGAGCCAGCAGCTAGACCAGCCACAGGCAAAATAAATCTAAGAGTAGCTCCAGATTCACCACAATCAATTGGTTTTGATTTACTATTAATTGGTAGTGATCCATCTACAATCCAAAAATTATTTTTTATAGTAATTTCTGCACCCAAACTTTTAACAGCTCTACAAGTAGCCTCCGTATCTTTTGAAAGTAATGGTCCCGAAATAATTGATCTTCCATGTGAGAGTGCAGAAGCTATGAGCATTCTTTGTGTGTAAGCCTTTGAGGGAGGAGCACTAATAATGCCGCTTAGTTGTTGAATTGGTCTTACAATGGTTTCTATCAATTGTCAATCACCATCGCTTTTTTATGGTTAAGACATGTTTCGATAATGTCACCATCATATTTTTGAAGTACTGATTTTACTTGATCAATTGTGTCATTTGTAACAACAGCTGTTACAGTTGGGCCCTTGCCACATAGTCCCGAAGCTAAAGCTCCAGCATTTAAAGATTCTAGAGCGATACTGGAATCATACCCTAATATTGAAGAATAAATAAACCCGTTTAAAGAAAGAGCAGCCCAAAAATTACCACGCACAGCCTCTTTAAACGCGACATTTACAAGCGATTTCACAGAATGAAGCTTATCAGTGATTGTATTAGCAGTATAAGCTTTTTTTTCAGGTACTAAAAACAGAACAGTGACATCAGAGGGCAATTTTACGTGGTTTAGAAGTATCCTCTTAACATTATCAGTTATAACTACGTCTCCAAAATAAGAAGCACATGCATCATCAAAAGCTCCAGTAATAGTGACTCCAGAATCAAAAGCCGCATCCACACCTAATGAAATTAGTAATAAATCATCAATTTTTTTATTGAGAGCTTTAACTGTTGCCAAAGCTACAGCGTTTGCTGCTGCACTACTACTCTTTAAACCTCTAGCAATAGGAATATTGGACCTCGTCTGTATTTTTGCACCATATTGATTACTTACATTAAAATATTGAAATATTCGTAGAACGGTTTTTTCTATTAATGAAGTATTTTCAGATATGTCAGAAATTATTTCTCCACTGACAACAAGAGGATCATCTGTTAATATGACAGAAGCTTTTGTCCAAAGGTCTACACCTAAAGCAGCACCCTTTCCCAAAGCAATAGCATTTACTATCGTGGCTGCTCCATAAGCTATTGCCTCACCCTTTTGGGTCAACTAGTTACACCTTTTTGATATTTGTTTTAATGCTGCCAGTCTCATAATTTCAATCGGAGCTTTTCTATCAGTCCATAATTCAAAAGATACAGCCCCTTGATATATCAACATTTCAACACCGTCTATTGTCTTAGCTCCAACTTTTTTAGCATCGGCTAATAATTTTGTTTCAAGTGGATTATAAACAATATCCATAACCGTCAAATCCGATGTTAACAATTTTGGATTAATTAGTGATAGATTAGAGTTTGGTTTCATACCAATATTTGTAGCATTAATTAGCACGTCTGAAGATCTCAGATTTTCTTTTAACGAAGTCTCTGATAATAACCCATAGTGAATATTTTTATTAAATTTTAGTTTCAGATCAAATTCAAGATTTTCAATTTTCGCAGGATCTCTATTCAAAACAACAAGATCCTCAACTTTATCGATTATGGAAAAGGCTATGGCTCTACCAGCACCTCCAGCTCCAAGTAATAACACTTTACTAGAAGAAAGATCAACACCATTTACTTGGAGAGCTTTGATAGCTCCAAGCCCATCTGTACTAAAACCAAAAAGGCGACCTTTCTTATTTACAATTGTATTAACGGAATTAAGAGATCTTACAAGGGGGTCCTTTTCATCCAAGTAATTGATTACACTATTTTTATGGGGCATAGTCACATTTAATCCATAGATATTTAATGATCGCATTCCTTGAATAGCCATTTCTAGTTCTGTGGCTTTGACTTTGAATGCTGTAAAAATAAAATCTAGATTAAGATGGTTAAAAGCAGCATTTTGTATCGTTGGACTTAAACTATGTTGGATAGGGTTGCCTATTACACCACATATTTTTGTTTTTCCTGAAATATCCATTAATATCACTCCAAAATTTTGTAAGTTGATTTCATTTCTTGTAATGAAAATTGACCATTAGCTGTCTCACTTCCTTTTTTAAGGGAAGCAAATGTAAAGTAACTACCATATAAAGGTGACAATAATCTGGAAACTCGGCCAAGTTCACCCATACAAAAGCATACAAGATTGGTCTTAGCAGATTTTTGTGAAATAAAATTTAAAATAATAAGATTATCTGTAATTTTATTTGCAGTTGTCACAATTTTACATACTTCGGCTCCACAGGATATTTCTTTTTTTAGAATAGCATCAAGATCCGACAGAGGCAAAAAATTGCAGAAATCATGAAAAGAAACTATTGGCCTACAACGTAACTTTCTTAATTCCTTAATAAAATCTTTCAATTTTGGGGAAGCTAAACCCACATCAACATATTCAAAACCACTTTTAGCAGCTTCAAGTAACAACTTTTGTTGGTCTACTCCTGTGACATTAGTTATTTTTTTCAAAGTTCCCGATAAAATAGTCGCAATTTTTGGTATAGTTCCGTGGCTCCCTAATTTGCTCAAATCGGTTGCTGATTGAAGATAATCTAGTCGTACTTCTATTAGATCTGAACCTATTTTTTCTGCTTCCTCGAGCTGAGTAATGGCTTCAGAATAAGTTTTAGGAAGAAGAGAAACACAAATTCTAGCTCTCAACGTTCAATCACCGTTTCAGCATCAACGGCAACTCCAAAATGTCTACCTCCACCTTTTGTCAAATGGACTAATACTTGATCATCTATCTTCAAATTAGTGACAGGAATCGAAGTATTCTCTGTTACAAGACGAATAGTTTCGGCATTTTGTAGAATTGTCTTAATTCTTTTTCCTTGCATTTCTGCCTCGATTAATATTAATGGTCTTAACTCAATTTTTACTCTTCCAACATCTGCAGTTCGCAGTTTTCCTGATTTGTCAACTATTAAAACTTCCTCACCAGCTTTCAAATCCGACAAATATCGTGTTCTTTCCAGAGAACCAAAGGTATACATCGAAAGAGATCCAGCGTTAACTCTAAAAGGACGAGCTTGAACGTAGGGATTTTCAGTAACTTCGGCTTCCACAAGAAACAATCCCGAAGACTGACACCCCACAAGCATCCCCTCACCTTGAACCATTAGAGCACATGTATCCACACAAACTCTTGCACCAGTTCCAATCTGTTTAATAGCAACTATTTTTGCTGGTATTAAATCAAGAAGAAGATTTTGTTTTTTCACAATAGCTATTGTTTTTTTAAGTTCTTCAAAACTAGAAACATTCAACAAAACACCATCAGTTCCCAATTCAAGTGCTTCTAAAACTAGTTTAGCATCTTTAGAATTTGAAACTTCTGCAATTATTTTACTTTTATCACGGGTTTTTGCAATTAGATTCTCAAGAGGAATAACACACCAGTCCAAACAAGTAAGAATTAAATAATCAACATTAAGTCCCGCAGCATTTGCCGCGTTATTCTCATCTTCTTTTCCGCGTATAGCTATTCTTAATGCAATCTTTTTATTTTCACTTTTTAATCTCTTAATTTTATTTTCATCTAGGTTACTCAAAAGAATGACATTATCTTCACCTGAAAGGTTTTCCAATTTACCATCGTTCATAATAAAATCGCAATTTTCTTTTATGAGACTCAATATAGACGACTTTTCGGAGTCTGAAACTTTTGGAGAGATTTTAACCCAGATTTCTTTCAATTTAATCCACCTTGAATTTTGACAACTTGACTTGTTAAAGTTATTATTTTCTCCCTTGATCAATTATTACTCAATCCTATTTTGTTTTTGGTTATTTTTACCATAATTTTTGGAGGTATTCGCATACAAATCAATTATTTTAAAAAAAAGCAATAGAATAATAATTGAAGAAATATTAAAAGTAAAAAATGACATAAAACTGGGTTAAAATTCAGGGTTTGTATGCTAATCCTGAAAAGAACGCAATTTTTTTCTTTCCTTTAAGAATTGCAACATGATATAAACCAAGAGTTTTCCCGTCAGATATGCGAGTTGCTTCCGCTGTAAGGATATCGCCTTCTTTGGCTGGTCGTAGAAAATTTATGCTTACCTGAATGGCTACTGCGACGTTTTCACCATAATTAGCTGCTTCGGCAAAAGCACAATCTGCTAGAGCAAAAATTGCTCCACCATGGGCAGCACCTAACGAGTTTGTATGATTCTTAGTAATGGTAAGGATTAGTTTTGCATAACCATCTTTTACCTCAAGCACTTTAATATCTAGAATTTCACGAAATAAATCTGGTTTGTTCATTTTTCATTCTCTAAATTGTTTTATTAAATAATTATAGAATTTTCGAATCATAGACGTCACTCCATTTGGAAAGAAAATGACGACGATTAACAGGAAAAGTCCCAAAAATATCAAACGAATGGGAGGTCCTACGAAGCTTACAGCTGGAAATAGGGGACTCATTAAAGGTTGCAAATATGAGTCGATATTTGGAAGAAAAGAGTCTAGAGATACCAATAAAATTGATCCGATTACAGGTCCCTCAATTGTACCTAAACCACCAATTACCGACATCATGAGCGGTTCAAAAGAATTGGAAGCATCAAAAATCCTAAAATCTAAATGTCTAATAACTTGAGCATAAAGACTTCCAGCTAATCCTGCAAAAAAGGTGCTAATTACAAACGCATAAAGTTTATACTTTGCAGTATTTATTCCAATCATTCTTGCCTCTGATGAATTTTCCTTTATTGCTCTAAAAGCCAATCCAATTTTAGATTTCATCAAGAAATACATAGATAGTATTGATAAAATAGCTACTAAAAGAGAAAAATAATACAAAGGTAAACCCACTTGCACAATTAGAGGCGTTCGAAATCCCAGTACACCCATAGTAATATCTTTAAAATGGTTTACAAAAGCTACAATAATAACAGAAAAACCAAAAGTTACCATTGCCAAAAACCAAGCTTCTAATCGCACACACGTCAAACCTATAAGAAAACCAATGCCAGCTGAAAAAATAGCGCCAATTAACATAGCTAGTATTGCAGGTATTCCCAAGTTTATTACAAGCAGAGAATAAGTAAAACCACCTAAACCCAAAAACGCGGCATGACCTAATGATCCTTGCCCAGAATTTGAAAGAAGATTCCAACTAGACGCGTATATTGCGAATACAACCATTAGTGTCAAAACATAGATCATGAATTGATTACTAAGTATAAGTGGAAGCAAACATGACACAATTATTGCCACTAAAACAAATTGAAATTTTCTTAATTTTGTCAAGTTAATAATTTGTTTTGTATTGAACATCAGTTTTCCCTCTCACCAAATAACCCTTTAGGTCTAAAAACTAATACAATGATTAAAACAGCAAAAGCGATTGCATCACTCCAATTGCCTCCAATATATGTGCCCGTTATCTGTTCTGCAAGACCATATAAAAGACCGCCTACAATTGCTCCGGGAATACTTCCCAAGCCACCAAGTATGATTATAGCAAATGCCTTGATTGTGGGAAATGATCCTATATAGGGAGAAAAATTAAAACTCATACCATATAACACTCCGGCAGCTCCTGCTAATGCAGCACCAAGGGCAAAAGTGATAACATATACTTGCTCTACATTTATTCCCATCAACATCGATGTTTCTCTATTTTGGCTAGTAGCTCGCATAGCTAAACCGATTTTAGTTCTTTTAATCAAAAACATTAATGATATAAGAATAAAAACAACAAGTAGCATCGCTACTAACAAATCATAAGGTATTGCTATTGATAATCCAGGTAATTTTAGACTCGAGTTAGAGAATGGGCTGATAATTCTTTGAGATTTTTCACCCCAAATCAACATAGCAGCATTATCAAAAATTAAAATCAATCCAAGACTTACAAAGATCTCTTTCAGTTTTTCATCGCCTAATACTCTTCGAAAAACTAATCGTTCAACAACAACTCCAATTAGAGCAACCAAACCCATTGCAAACAAAATTGAAGTATAAGCATCTATACCCAATGCTGTCGAAATTGAAAAACCGATATAGGCTCCAAATACGAGTAATTCACCATGAGCAAAGTTTACAAGCTTCATTACACCGAATATTAAGTTCAACCCAGTGGCTAACAAGACATAAATGCTACCAATTGCGAGTCCCCAAATCAGAGTTAAAATGATTGTAGAGCTATCCAGCATTGACCATCAACCATGTTCAGTTATTTTAATGAAATATTTATAAGAAAAAATCATTCACAATATATAAACTATTCAGAGAAAGAAAAAAAGGAGTTATTGGGAAGTTTAATTTCACTTCCAGAAACACTTTTTATGGACTTCCAGGTTCGTAATTCTCAGGAAGCACGAAGTCAGCCTGTTTTATTGTTCCTACACCTGGAGCTTCAGCTGGCCAGATCAGTAATGGTCTAGGTTCACCGATATCCTCATCATAAAAAAGTTGTTCAACAAAAGTAAATGGCGCAATTTCGTGATAAGTATCTGTATCTGTGCTAAATTCAATCTTTCCAGTTTCAGTAATAATTAACATTTGATCAAGTTCAGTGTTCTCAATAGCGTCTCTTATAGCACTCTTATCCAAAGTACCAGCTCTTTCGATAGCATCTTTAGCTATATAGAAAGCATCGTAAGTATCCGCCCCCATCATTCCAGGTATTGTATCATATAACGCTTGATAATCTGCAACATACGTATCCATCATTTCCAGATAAAATGGTGGTCCAGCATAAGAAGCAAATTTGGATTCCAAAAGTTGACCATCACCCCATATTCCTAGAGCTTCATAGAAATCTGGTTCTTCACAGCACTCAACAGCAATATAGACACTATTTAGTCCAACATCATTTTGACCTTGCCTATAGATAGTAGCAGTATTTCCTGTAAAATCAACAACATAAACAGCATCAGGATTAGTAGCTTTTACAGCAGTTAATTCAGCTTGGAAAGTTTGAGTATCAACTGAATATGCTCTTTCGGAGACAATCTCTATTGGAAGATTATCATCCTCAACGAAGGCTTTGGTATCACCCCATACTCCTTGTCCAAAAGCATCATCACGATACAAAACAGCTAATCTAAGTGGTCTAGATGAGTCAAATCCATATTCACTATCAAGAAGTGGTTTCATTGCTTCAGCGAAGAAATAAGCTACTGTTCTTGAATAGTGAGCAGTTGTGGTACAATAGTGGAACATATAACTCATTCCTTCTTCGTCATCAATACGTAATGCGTGTCCTTCTGGCAATCCCCCATAATTTCCTTGAGGACCTCTTCTTGTCACTAAATGACTAGAAGCACCAGTTATTATGAAAGGAACTCTATTCTCTATTGCAATAACTTGATCAGCTAAAGTAGCTCCACTAGAGAAACCACCTATTAGGAGATCAACTTCATCTTGTATTACAGTACGGGTAACAGCAGTTACAGCTACTTCTGTGTTAGCATTTTCAGTATCAGCAATAAATAATTCTATTTGAAGACTCTTACCAATAGACTCAACATAGATACCACCAGCATCATTAATTTCATCGACGGCCATCCGAGCTGCACGATCCATATCTTGACCGACAGGCAACTGGTAAGGTGCAACCAACCCTATTTTAATAGTGTCAGCTCCTTCAGATGCGGGTAAAAATTGCCAAACTGCGATTGCAGCGACAACAACTATAACAACAACGATTCCTGCAAGTATTTTATTATTTAACAATTGTATTTTCCTCTTTTCCTTAGTATTGGACCAATATTGTTAATAAAACTAACTCAATACCACTTGTTCTCTTCCAAATTGGAAGGCTTTCAAGTTAACATTGACATGCTTATCCTTTAATCTTGTAGCTATTGCTTTTTTTATTGATTCAGTAGTTATCTGATTCTCTAAAAGAGTCGAAAGAGCACCTAAAAGGACAGTATTAACAACCCGCAAATTCCCAAGTTTAATCGCGATACTTTGACCATCTATCGTGAAAACTCTGTTAGAGTTCTTTTTTAGAGTTTCTAAAAGAGTGTTAGAAGTTAAGGATTTACTATCTTTATTAAACGACGTACTAGGAGAAATATACTTGGTATTAACAAGAATTATTCCATCTTTTTTAAGCATCGAAAGAGTTCTTGCAGTTTCGAGCATTTCAAAACCAAGAATCATATTCGCTTTACCTTTCTCAATTATTGGAGCTTGAACATTATTGCCTATTCGAACATGAGCAACTATAGAGCCCCCTCTTTGAGCCATTCCATGAACTTCTGCTTTCGCAACATCCCAACCGTCCATCATGGCAGCTTCACAAAAAATATCACTCGCTACAACTATTCCTTGGCCACCTACTCCTGTAAAAATAATATCTAATTTCATGTTTCTTTACTCCCAATCACACCAAAGGGACATACTTGTTCACAAACACCACAACCATAACAAAGAGTCGGATCAATCTCTGCGATATCAGTATTCATTGAAATTGCTGGACACCCGAAAGCTTCTACACATACACCGCAAGAATTGCATTTATCTGAAATTTCTCTAACTTTTCCTTTCTTTATTTTAAGAGGACAAGGTCTTTCAGAAATAATTACTGAAGGTCCACGATAATTAATTATATCTCGAATAACTTTTTGAGTTTCTTGTATATCATATGGATCCACAACTTCTACTTTCTCTATCCCAACAGCTCGGACAATATCTTTAATCGAAATTTCTTTTGTTTTTTCACCTATAGCATTAACACCGGATCCAGGGGTAGGCTGATGACCAGTCATTGCTACAACACGATTGTCCAGTATTATAACACAAACATTAGCTTTATTGTACGCGATGTTAAGCAAACCAGGAATACCACCATGGAAAAAGGTTGAATCTCCAATAACTGCAAAAACTTTATCTCTTACACCAGCATGGAACATACCCGCAGCCTGGGAAATTCCAGCACCCATACATAAACAAGATTGAAGAGCTTCAATTGGAGCCATAAACCCAAGAGTATAACAACCAATATCGCCTGTAACAATTTTATCCTTATTTTTTCCTTTTAATCTTAAAGCACTTTCTGGACACCATTTTACACAAGCAGGATCACCATCACAGGTATCGCAAACAACAATTTTTCTGCGATCAGAGTGCATAATTAATGCGCCAAATTCACACGATTCAATACACCAACCACACCCATTGCACTTGGCTTCATCAACTTTAATTATTCCTTTTTCCTCAGACTGAGATATTGCATCTTCTGGACAAGCAGCTATACAAGCAGGATCTTCACAAACTCTACAAGTAACTGCAATATTAGAAAGAGGATTAAGTCGAATCGTCCTTATTCGTGATTTACCAGGATTGAAAGTCTTCTCTTTTTCCAGAGAGCAGGCATATTCACAAACAACACAACCAACACATTTATTCGGATCACAATCAACAAATTGTTTAGCAGTGTTTAGAGCATAATAAAATGCTCTATGTGGACAACTTGGACATAAAACAGGAGGTCTTAAAGGAAGTGTCAAGTCTTCTTTGATTTCATGTTTTTCAACTAAACCCAATCTCACAAAAACATCTTTAAGCAAATCTGGACTAAATTCACCTATTTCTTCCAAACCCAATCTTTCTTTTCCCAGAATTTCTGAATGAACACATTCAATTTGATGTTCAATGTAAGGTTTTAACTCTTCTATTACAAGTATCTTTTTAACATTAGCAGAAAATTTTTTAACTAAACTCAATGGAAACGGATAAAGCAAACCAAGCTTCAACCAAGAGAATCTACTTGTGTCAAGAATAGAGCGTGCATAATAATAGCCTATTCCACTTCCAACAATTCCAATCTCTTGATTATTATCCTCAATCAAATTAAATTTAGATTTATTCACTATTTCTTTTGCCCGATTCAATTTTTCTTTTAGAATACGATGGCGTTTTATTGAGTTTGATGGAACCATCACCCATCTTTTAGGATCTTTATCAAATTTGGCTTTTCTAGAAAGTTTTTTTATCTTTCCAATTTTAACTTTTGCTTTTCCATGTGCAACTCTGGTAGTCAACCGAACAATTATTGGTAACTCTAATCTTTCACTCAATTCAAAAGCTTCAACAGTCATATCTTTTGCTTCTTGCGGATTAGCTGCATCAAAAAGAGGTAAATCAGAATGTAAAGAAAAATAACGAGTATCTTGTTCATTTTGACTGCTATGCATAGCAGGATCATCACAAACAGCAATTACCAAACCACCTACAATCCCAGTATAAGCCAATGTCATCGCAGCATCAGCAGCAACATTTAATCCAACATGTTTCATAGAAACAATGGATCTTAATCCAGTCATAGAAGATCCCGCAGCAACTTCCATAGCCACTATTTCATTAATACTCCATTCAGCATGTATTCCAAACTTTTTAGCAACTTCAGCAATAGTTTCAAGAATTTCTGTAGATGGAGTTCCAGGATAAGATGCTGCTAACTGAACTCCAGCCTCAACAGCACCTCTAGCAACTGCCTCATCACCATTAAGTAAGAGATAACTACCAGGTTTATCTAAAGAAATTTTGGAAGTCATAAAATAATGGCCTTCACATTTTACCTTTTCGAAGATCAATAACATGTTTGGCTTTACCAGCAGATCTGGGTAGTTCTCCGCAAGCTACAATCTCAACACCTGCCGATAAACCAGTTATATCTCGGATTTTATTCCTAATTTCAGTTTTAAGGTTATCTTGATTAAACTGAGTTTGTTGAATCTGGTTTTTTAATTCCACCTTTACTCCAAAAACATCAAGGGCACCTGGGCGATCCACAACTATTTGATATTGAGTAGCTAATTCTTGGAAACCCATAAGCGCGTTTTCTATCTGTGAAGGAAAAACATTCACGCCTCTTATTATCAACATATCATCAGATCTTCCACGGATTTTTAGCATTCTAGAGTGTGTTCGACCACAAGCACATACTTCATCTTTGATAACTGAAATATCTCTTGTTCTAAAACGTAGCATGGGTAAAGCTGTTTTTGTCAGTGTTGTGAAAACCAATTCCCCTTCTTCTCCTGGAGATAAAACTTCTCCAGTTTTAGGATCAATAGTTTCAACTAAAAAATGATCTTCCCAGATATGTAAACCATCATGCTGACTACATTCAACTGATACACCAGGACCACATAATTCTGTCAAACCATAAATATCAAAAGGTTCTAAACCTAATTCCTCCGAAATGCGCCCTCTAGTTTTATCAGACCAAGGTTCAGCTCCAAACAAACCAACTCTCAGATTCAAATCATCTTTTGGGTTTATTCCTTCTTTAGCCATAACTTCAGCCAAATAAACAGCAAAACTGGGAGTACAACAAAGAATTGTAGCCTGTAAATCCATAATTAATTTTATTTGTCTTTGAGTCATACCACCGCTTATCGGAACAATTAAAGATCCAAGTTCCTGAGCACCGTAGTGAAATCCCAAACCACCTGTAAATAATCCATAACCATAAGCGTTATGAATAACATCAGATTTTCTACCACCTGCAGCATAAATTGTTCTAGCCATTAATTCTTTCCAATTTTTTATATCATTACTTGTATATGGACCAATAATCGGATTTCCAGTTGTTCCACTCGAAGCATGTATTTCAACAACTTCACTAATTTTTGTAGCCATCATTCCAAGCGGATAGTTATCCCTAAGATCAGTCTTTACAGTAAAAGGAATTTTTTTTAAGTCTTCAAGGTTCTTAATGTCTTTTGGCTTTAATCCCAAATTATCAAATTTTTTCTTATAAAAAGAACTATTAACATAACAGTGATTTACAATCGTTTTTAGCCTTTTAAATTGAAGTTCTTGTAATTCTCTTTTAGCTAAAGTCTCAATTTTTTCATCATAGTAAGTATTATCCACCAACTTCTTTCACAACCTCATAAACCGAGATAAACCTCTTTTATATGATCATTACACAATAATTCTTTACCTTGGCCTTCCAGTATTATTTTACCCTGTTCAATAACATAGCCTCTATCAGCCACATCCAAAGAATCTCGAATATTTTGCTCCACCAAAAGAATTGTCACACCTTCCTCGTTTATTTTCCTCACAGTATCCAAAACTTTTTCAACAATAATAGGTGCCAAACCTAAAGAAGGCTCATCTAAAATCAATAATTTAGGATTTGACATCAAACTCCTACAAATCACAAGCATTTGCTGCTCACCCCCACTAAGGTTTTGAGCCAAACTCTTTTCTTTCTTCTTCAAAACAGGAAATATTTGATAACCACGTTCTTTCGCATCCTTAATTTTTTCTTTATCTGAAAGGATATAAGCACCTAACAAAAGATTTTCTTCTACTGTCATTCTAGGAAAAATTTTTCGACCCTCAGGAATCAATGTTATCCCTTTTGAAACAATTGAATACGAAGCAAACCCAGTTATTTTTTCATCATTAAACCAAATTTCACCAGAACTTGGAGGAACCAAACCCATAATAGTTTTTACCAAGGTGGATTTTCCTGCACCATTAGGACCAATAATACTAACAATCTCTTTTTCCTTAACTTGAAAAGAAACATCGTTAAGAACTTGAATTAACCCATATGAAGCAGATACACAATTAACATTTAGCATTTTAGTCATCACAGAGCAGATATCGTTTTCCAAGATATATTTTTATTACATTTTTATCATTAACAACTTCTTGCGGAGTTCCTTCAAAAATCTTACTCCCATGATGCAGGACCGTAACGCGATTACATAAACCCATAATAACTCTCATAACATGCTCTACAATTAACACAGAGATACCTTGTTTATTTATTAGTCTTATTAATTTAATAGCTTCATCACTTTCTCTAGGAGTTAAACCAGTAAGAAGCTCATCTAAGAGCAGTATTTTGGGATTAGTGCCTAAAGCCTTAGCCAATTGAACACGTCGCAGTTCAACTACATTCAAATTTTTTGCAGGCAAATAGAACTTTGCCTCATCCAAACCAACAAAATTTAGAAGTTTTTCTGCTCGGTCATTGGACGCACTTGCCTCTTTAGAAGTTCGATTGGCAAAAAGTAAGCTAGTAAGCACATTTTCAATTGCAGTCATATCTGGAAAAGACTGAACAGACTGAGAAGTTTTTGTTATTCCTTTTGAACAAATCTTATAGGAGGGATAAGCAGATATGTCCTCACCGACTAACAGAATTTTTCCTGTATCAGGTTTGTAAACACCACTAATCAGATTCAATAATGTTGATTTTCCAGAACCATTTGGACCCACAAGACCAATTATTTCATTCTTTTTTACAGTTAAATCAACATTATTTACTGCTTGAAGTCCCCCAAAACGTTTGGAAACGCCTATGCACTTTAGCAAATAATCTTCTCCAATTCTGGATCGGTTAGTATACTTTATGTCAAAATATAAATATTATCTGAAACTAATTGATTCTAGGTGCCTATTGTGCCAATAATCCAAGTAAGTGTATTTTTAGATAATAGACCGGGTTCGTTATCAAAAGCTATGGATCAACTAGATAAGAATCAAATCGAAATATTCGCATTATCAATCGCAGATGCCGGAGAATTTGGATTGATTAGAATGATAACTGAAAATCCTGAAAAAACAACAAAAATTCTAGAAGAAAAAGATTTTAATCTGGCTAAATCTAAGAAAAACACTGAAGTAACAGCAATTTTCATTTCAGAAAAAAATAAAATCTCAAAAATCACAAAAATTTTAGCAATGAAAAACCTAAATATAGAATATGCTTACTCATCCGCTGTTCATATTGACGGAAAAATTGCTTTGATTTTAAGAATAGATGAAATTATCAAAGCAGAAGAATTGTTGAAGGACAATAACATCAAAACATTAACCTTATCAGAGATAAAAAATTATTTTAATTAATAATTTTCATTGAAAATAGAGTAGGTAATTAATAACAAAAGTTTAACAAAAATTAAGTAAAAGTGAACTGTTACAAAAAAAGATACACATCATTTCTCTGAGATAACTTTTATTAATTTTGGGATCTTCCCAAATGTCCCAATCAGATCATGATAAATTATTAAGGCACCATCAACACCAGGGATAGATTTGGCTTTTTCTATACCACTTGTAATAGCATTACTATATTTTTTTCCTTTAACAACATTGCATACAGCTGTTGATGCTGCATCTGCTAACCCAGCGGTTTTACAAAAAGTCGTAGCAGCTTCAGCATTTCCAAAACTAAAAGCATGACTAAAGCAGCCTGAACTAGTAGCAATTCCAATAGGAAACGTTGTCAATCTAAAACAAAAATAGTTAGAAAGACTAATATCGCCTGCAGAAAGCATCACATCAATTGGAATATTGGACATAGCCGACACTTCTCCACCATTTTCAACAACAGCTACTTTACAATCTTCATTTATCATGTCAGATACAGCCATATCGGCTAATACTCCTGCAACTGCAGCCATTGGACCAACATTTGCTTTTTCTGCAGAAATTGACATTAAGTTAATAATCAAAGGCCCATCTGTGACGTGAATTGGCTCAAAACTGCTTAAGAATAAAGGATTAGTTACACAATAAGTTTCAAGAGCTTCTCTATTTCTACTAATAGACTCTTTAGCGATATTGATACCTATTTTTTTATCACAAATTATGGTACAAGAAGATTCCTTAATACTAAATGATTCTTTGAAAAGATTACTTTTACAAATTTTCATTTTCCTGTATAGTCCCATTGTCAACTTGTTCAAGTAAAGATTAACTATCTGAGTTTATTGCTCTAGCTGGGCAAGCATCAACACAAACTCCACATGTACTCCCAAGGCATTTTTCTTTAGAAAAAGTCAAAGAAAAATCTTCATCAAAGGTTAGGGCTTCTACTGGACAAATTGTAATACAAGCACCACAACTAAAACATTTTTCTTTATCAATTTCAATTAGTTTGGGAAGAGAAACAGTCAACCCTTTTTCACGAAAAGCATTAACCACTATCTCCAGTGATTCATCAGGTATTTCTGCAAGAAATTCCCCACCTTTTGATGTAATATTAGCTGTTACTATGCTTATTGGAATTTTATGCTCCAATATTATTTGAGCTGTTATTGGTTGACCAGCCAAATTTTCTGCAAATCTCAATAGTATTTTTGCCATATAGTTCACTTTCCAAGAAGTCGAGAAACATCTTCTACAGTAACTATTCCAAGTACTTTTCTCTCACTATTAATAACAGGTAAAGCAGATATATTATGCTGCGCCATTTTTCTTGAAGCAGTCTCTAGAGGATCCTCAGGTTTTGTAGTTACTACACGTCGTGAAACAACGTTAGCTAAAATATTTTTTCCTTCAGCCATAGCCCTTGTAATATCCCAAGAAGTAACAATGCCACGAAGCCCATAGTCTTCATCGACAACAACAATATGATTAACAGAATTATTGACAATTCGAATAGCAATAGATCGAATCTCTTCATTCTCTGTACAAGTCACAGCATCATGCATTACACTTGACACAAATGAAGTTCCCTGAGTTTGCTTCATCGGTTTAAATATTCTATCTGTAGAAAGAGTTTCAACTGGGGAAGTTAAAAAGAAATCACCTTTTTCAATCCAAATTTTAAGAGTTTCAGAGACTTTCTTTGCCTTTTTTAAACTTGATAAGGAACTGGTTCTAACTTTTTTTCCATTTAAAGCTATAGAACCTGATTTAAGATCTTTATAACTAACTCGCCCTAATTTAGGTCTACTTCTACGAGAAACCCCATAATCAACAATATCTGTGAATATATCTTCATCTCTTATTGCCGTTTTCTTAACTAATTCCTTATTTAAAATAGGAATGGGTACACCTAAACCAACATAAAGAGTAGCCCCATACCCTGTAAAAGATGCACCTTGAATAAATTCAGATGACATTTCTTTGCAATCACCTCTAACCATGAGAGTTCCAAACCTATTTTTTGGATCATGTTGAGTTCCTTCTCCAATAACATATCCTTGAGCACCACCAAGAAATATACGAGTTCCCAACCCAATTGTTTCATAATCTAAATCATTCATTAAGGGATTTAATTCCCCAGCTCCAGAAAAATTTGCATTTCTAAATCTTGGAAGAAGTTTACCCATGTAAGTATAAAGCGTCTGATCAAGACTGTTTACAGCACAAACATATCTTTGATAACAATTACGAAAATTAATTAGAGAAAATTGGTTAAGATCATTTTTTGTAAGATTTGTTTCAATTTGAGTTCTTGGATAACAATCAGTCCCATAAGCAGTTGCTCTTAGTTCAATTTCTTTCCCACGAATGAGGTCTTCAATCAAATGACCTCCACCATATTCAAAAGGTTGATCTTCAGACATTTGAGTAGCCCCAATAAAAAGATCAACTGCAGCACCAGGATGGCAAACCTCAATATTGTTCATCCAAGCTTTTTGTATTTTTATTGGCGGATCAGAATGACCAATATTTACTAATGCACCAGAAGAACACATAGCTCCAAAAGTTCCAGTTGTAACCACGTCAACTTCTTTAAGCGCAACCTCCACACCACTACTTTCTACAAGTTTTTTCATTTCCAAAGCTGTTAAAACTTGAACATCGCCAGTTCGAATTTTTTCGTTGATCTCTTTTATGGTCCTATAAGTCTTATTTACCGGAATTTCGATGCCTCCAATTGACACCTTCTAGAAGAGAGAGGAATCAAATTAATATCTTCTGTAAAAAAAGGTTACCAAATTGTCCAAGGCAGATCTTTCATGTATTCATTTAATGAACGTATTGTTTCTCCGTTATGTTCTCTCTGTTTTAAAACTTTTATTAAAGCTAAAGCGAGTTCCAGATCCGTTATTACTGGTACATTAAATTCAACAGCTTGTCTTCTAATTATATATCCATCTGTCAAAACGTCTGAAATGTTTTTCTTTTTCCAACCCATTGGGACGTTTATTACTAAATCGATTTTTCGTCCTTGAAGGTAATCAAGAATATTTGGGCGAATACTAGTTTCACTAACCTTATGTAAAACAGTAACTTTATGTAATCCTGAATTCTGCAAAACTTTGGCAGTATTTTTAGTTGCATAGATTTTGAAACCCAATTCGTCTAAATCTTTGGCAATTGGCACAACTCTTCTTTTCGGTTCTTCACCACCAACAGTAATTAAAACAGAACCACCTTTAGGTGGAATCCTAAATTGTGCAGATTGGATTGCCTTTGAAAAAGCATCAGCAAAGTTTTCACCAAGACACGCCACTTCTCCAGTACTTAACATTTCAACACCTAAAACTGGATCAGCACCACTTAATCTCATAAAACTAAATTGAGGAACTTTAACACCAACATGAGAAATTGGTGGAAGCTTACATGTGGGTAAGTCACTAAACTTCTTATTCAGCATAGCTAAGGTTGCTAACTCTATCAAATTAACTCCACGAGTTTTACTGACAAAAGGTATTGAACGAGAAGCTCTCAGATTACATTCAATCACATAAACTGTATCATCTTTCACAAGATATTGAACATTGAAGGGTCCTTTGATGTTCAAAGCCTTAACAATTTTGTAAGTTACATCTTCAATTTTATTTTGAATCAGTAAGGAAAGCGTTTGTGGAGGGACACTAATACTCATAGTTGCATCGCCACTATGAGTACCAGCGTTTTCAACATGCTCAACTATTGCGCCGATAATACAAGTTTCTCCATCAGAGACTCCGTCAACCTCTACCTCTTTAGCCTTTTTAATAAATTTAGAAATAACTACAGGTTGATCACGCGAAACTTTTGCAGCTAACTTAAGAAAATTCTCTAACAAAGTTTCGTTATATGCCACTCTCATGGCAGATCCGGATAAAACATAGCTGGGTCTAACAAGAACAGGATAACCAATTTTTTCAGCAAACCGTTTTGCACTAGAAAGTGATGTTAATTTGCTCCAACTAGGTTGAAGAATATTTAGTTGATCTAAGAGAGCACTAAATTTTGATCTATCTTCAGCTAAATCAATATCTTCAGCTGATGTACCCAAAATATTAACTCCAGAATTTTCAAGTTTCATTGCTAGGTTATTAGGAATTTGACCACCAACACTAGTAATTATTCCTGAAGGATTCTCTTTCTCACATATGTCAAGTATTCTTTCAAGAGATAACTCTTCAAAATATAATTTATCGGAAACATCATAGTCTGTTGACACGGTTTCCGGATTATAATTTACCATTATTGCCTCTTGGACATTATTTTTCTTTAAAGCCCAAATTGTGTTAACTCCACACCAATCAAATTCAACGCTTGATCCTATTCTAAAAACTCCCGAACCTAAAACAATAACTTTACTATTGTGATTTGTCAGTTCAATATCGTCTACGTCTCCACCATAGGTTAAGTATAAATAATTTGTTTTGGCTGGCCATTCCGCAGCTAAGGTATCTATTTGTTTTATTACAGGAATAATATTAGCTTGTTTTCTAAAAGCTCTGATGCTTAATTCGTCACTTTGTTGACAAATAGCAATTTGTTCATCAGAAAAACCAATCCGTTTCGCTTCTCTAATAGTTTCTACAGCGACAACATGATCTAGACTCAATGATTGAAGTTCTTTTTCCATATTAACTATGTTTTGAAGTTTATATAGGAAAAATGGATCAACACCACTAAGACGGTAAATTTCTTCAATGGATATACCTAATTTTAAAGCTGTTATTAATTTATAGAGACGTTCATCTGTCGGATTAACTAAAACATCTTTTATTTGCTCGATAGATTCTTTTTTCGAGTGTTCATTGCAGACCAAACCTTTTTTGCCGATATCCAACATTCTCGTTGCCTTCTGTAGCGCTTCTTCTAAGCAACGACCTATTGCCATAACTTCTCCAACTGAACGCATTTGGGGGCCTATATGACGATCTACATTCTTGAATTTTTGAAGATCCCATCTGGGTATTTTTATTACAACATAGTCAAGTGCAGGTTCAAAACAAGCGGTAGTAACTTCGGTTACTTTGTTTGTGAGTTCAGGTAGAAGATAGCCTATTGTAAGTTTAGTAGCAATATATGCCAGAGGATAACCAGTTACTTTGCTTGCTAGAGCTGAACTTCTTGACATTCGCGAGTTAACTTCTATTACTCGGAATTCTTCTGATTTCTGATGTAATGCCCATTGAATATTGCATTCACCAACTATACCCAAATGTCGTATGGCATTAATTGCTGAAGTGCGCATAAGATGGTATTCCCTGTTTGTTAAGGTTTGAGATGGAGCCACAACAATAGAATCCCCCGTATGAACACCCATTGGATCCAAGTTTTCCATATTACATACAATTAGACAATTATCTGCATAATCACGCATTACTTCATATTCAAGTTCTTTCCAATGACCTACATATTCTTCAACAAGAACCTGTCTTATTCTACTTTGAGCCAAACCAAGTCTAACAATTCTTATTAACTCTTTGTCATTTTTAGCTACACCTGAACCCTTACCGCCAAGAGTATAAGCCACTCTGACTATAACTGGGTAACCGATTTCATGTGCAATTTCTAAAGCTCTATTAATTGAATTTGCAGCTTTGCTTCTAAGGGGCGGAATTTTAGCTTCAAGCATTACTTTTCTAAAACGTTCTCTGTCACTTGTATCCTCTATGGCTTCAATAGGAGTCCCAAGGACTTTAACATTATATTTTTTAAAAATCCCCATCTTAGAAAGTTCTATTCCACAATTTAGAGCAGTTTGTCCTCCAAAACCTAAAATTACCCCATCAGGTTTTTCCTTTTTAATTACTTTTTCAACAAACTCTGGAGTGACAGGAAGAAGGTAAACTTTTCCTGAAAGACGTGGATCAGTCTGTATAGTAGCAATATTTGGATTAATTAAAACTGTCTTTATACCCTCTTCAGCTAGAGCTTTGAGACATTGGCTACCAGAATAATCAAATTCGGCAGCTTCACCAATTTTGATTGCACCACTCCCTAAAACAAGTACTTTACGTATCCAATCAAATTTTGGCAAATTAGCTAACCTCCATTAATTTCTTAAATTCTTCAAAAAGAAATTCAGTATCATATGGACCGGGAGCTGCCTCAGGATGCCATTGAACTGCAAATACTGGTTTATTTTTATGTTTTACCCCTTCAACTGTTTTGTCGTTGGGATTCATAAACCAAGCTTTCAGAAGAGTTTTATTTAGAGATTCATTTTTGATTGCATATCCATGATTTTGAGTGGTTATATAACAGCGATTATTGTTCAAATCTAGTGCAGGTTGATTTTGAGAACGATGACCATACTTTAGTTTGTAGGTATCACCACCTAAAGCTAATGTTAATATTTGGGCTCCAAGACATATCCCCATCAATGGTACTTTTTCAACTAACTCAGTTATACATTCGATGGTATCAACACAATTCTTAGGATCACCAGGACCATTACTTAGAAAAACACCATCAGGTTTGTATTCCATAACTTCCTTAGCAGAAAAATCATAAGGTACTCTTATAACATTAATTCCACGTTTCAAGAGATTTCTGATGATGCTATTTTTAACTCCACAATCGATTAGAACAATCGTGTAACCACCTTTGGCTCCATATTCAACAGGAGACTTAACAGAAACTTGCTTAACTAAATCTGTTAAATTAGGATCGGGAATTGTGCGCACTTCTTTTAGAACACTATCAATACTAGGCTCATTTTCAGCTTCGTAAACTTCAAGAATTCCCAGCATTACACCATAGGTTCTTAATTTTTTAGTTAAATGTCTAGTATCAACCCGTGAGAGCCCTGGAATTCTTTCATCAAACAACCATTTGTTTAAAGTTCTTTTTGATGCCCAGTGATACGGTTTTTCACATAATTCATGAATAACAAGTCCCTGGGTCTGGATTTTTTCTGACTCAAAATACTTAGGCACATTATAATCAAGGTCTAAGGATGGAACTCCATAGTTACCTACAAGGGGATAAGTTAATGTAAGTATTTGCCCTTTGTATGAAGGGTCCGTTAATGCTTCTGGATAACCAACCATAGATGTAGAAAATACAACTTCACCTGAAGTTTTACTTGCTGATCCAAAACCTTTCCCGTGAAAAATGGTACCGTCCTCTAATGCTAGAAGCGCATTTTTATTTTTGCTGGAACGATGTACTGGTACCAAAGCCCTATTCTACCTACAAATTGGAATTTTTAAAGCTTACATTTGAAGATGAATCCACAGTAAGATAATTGTTAACTATTGAATCCATGGTTTTTTCGGCATCCAAAAGTTTTTGATTAAGTTCTGATAAATTTGTTTGATTAAATTTGATTTGTTTCTTTTTTACTATTAAAACTCTTTTAACTTCAACAGGAGCAGGTCCACCTTTTACATTATAAGTACCAACAATTTTTTGTGGATTAATACAATTAGAAATTTGTTCACCTGAAATTTTTATTTTACGACTGTAAAACAGGTTAAAAGTATTTTGCACCATTTCAGGTGTTAGATCTGCAAATGTTAAATTTTCAGTTATTAGCGATTTTACCAAAGTTCCTACGATTTTATGTGCTTTCCGGAATGGTATTTGATAATCTCTAGAAAGCAAATTTGCGACTTCAGTTGCAGCTACAAAACTAGAGTTAACTTTGTCTGAGATATCATCTATTACTTCTAAATTGGGCAATAATTTAGTCAGAATAATCAACGAAGAATCAACAACTTCGATTGAATTCCAAAGATAAGGAGTAATTTGCTGAAAATCAAGATTATATGTTGTAGGTAATCCTTTTAGAGTTGAAGTGGCGGCAACAAAATCTCCCAATATTCTACTGGCATTTGCTCGTATAATTTCAAGTAGTTCTGGATTTTTCTTTTGAGGCATAATACTGCTAGTAGCAGCAAAACTATCAGGTAACTCAATAACACCAAAATCTGTAGAACTCCAAGTAATTAGATCTTCAGATAAACGACTAAGATTTACTGAAATAAAAGTAAAAACAGCTAAAGTTTCGAGAATAAAATCTCGACTTCCTACTGCGTCAATCGAGTTCTCCAATACTTCGTCAAAGCCTAAGAGTTCTGCAACCCTGTTTCGATTTATTTGGAAACTTGTTGTGGCTAGTGCTCCAGCACCTAAAGGACAAAAATTAACTCTTTCATATGTTTGTATGAGTCTTTGCAAATTCCGCTCTAGATTATCAATAAAGGATAAGAGATAATGTGCAAATGTAACTGGTTGAGCAGGTTGAAGATGAGTATATTCCAAAATGAGAGTATTAATATGATTTTCAGCTGTTTCAACTAAACTTTTTTGCATTTGCAATATAATATTAATTGAATTAAGCAATTGTTTTCTAAGCAGAATCCGAATTGCTGTAACAACTTGATCGTTTCTACTTTTAGCAATGTGAAGGTTTCCGCCTACTTCTTCACCTACATCTTTTAAAATTGATTCTTCAATAGCCATGTGGATATCTTCACCAGAGAGAGTTGAAGAATTATCCAAAAGTTTTTGTAAAGAGCTTAAAAGAGCAATGCCATCTGATCGTTTAATGATTTTCTGTTCAATTAGCATTATAATATGAGCTTGATTAATGCGTAATCCTGGGCCTTCTAGAACTAAATCATCTTTGAAGGAAGATGTAAAGTTGGCTACATCTTCTCTAACAGATTTTAGTCTTCCGCCTCTCAACAAGTTTGACAAAACAGAATTCTCCTCGTCAGTTTACTAACTTATTCTAAGTTAGTTTCTTCCCCCTGGTTCTTATTGACTTTTTGTTGTAAAATATTAGCCATTTTTGTTTGTAAACCCCATAGTTCAATAAATCCTTTTGAGTATGATTGTTTAAAACCAGTTTTTATGTTATAGTTAACTAAGTTTTTATCATAAAGAGATAGTTTTGATGACCGGCCAACAACTTGGAAACCACCTTTTAAAAGTTTCATACGAACCTCACCAGTCACTTTATCTTGAGATTTGTTGATAAAAGCTTCAAGGTTTTCTCTAAGTGGATCATTCCACAATCCAGCATAAACTAAAAATGTCCATTTAGAATCCACACTTTGTTTAAACATAATCTCGTGACGAGTAAGAACCATTTTTTCCAAGTCTTTATGAGCTTCAAGCAGTACAAGGGCAGCTGGGCATTCATAGATTTCTCTGGATTTAATACCTACTAATCGATCTTCAATATGATCTATTCTCCCAACACCATTTCGTCCAGCTATAGTATTCAATGTTTTTATCAGTTGGAGTGGTTCCATAACTTCGTTATTCAAACTAGTTGGAACTCCAGATTCAAATTTTATGGTCACATATTCAGGAACGTTTTTCGCGTTTTCTGGGGAAGTTGTCCATTCAAAAACATCTTCAGGAGGTTCTTGATTTGCGTCTTCCAAAATACCGCATTCAATTGAACGACCCCATATACTTTGATCAATACTATATTTTTTAGCGGCGTTAGAAACAGAGATTCCGTTTTTTAATGCATAATCGATTTCTTCTTCTCTGGTCATGTTCCATTCTCGAACTGGCGCAATTATTTTTAAGTTAGGAGCTAATGAAGCAAAAGAAATATCGAAACGTACTTGGTCATTTCCTTTTCCAGTACAACCATGAGCCAGACCTGTGGCATTATGTTTCTTTGCAATTTTCACCATCTCATTAACTATAAGTGGGCGAGATAAACTCGTACTGACTGGATATTTCCCTTCATATAGAGCATTAGCTTTTATCGCTGGAAAAACATAGTTTTTTGCAAATTCTTTTGTAGCGTCAATCGAATAATGATTTAAAACACCTAATTTTTTTGCTTTTTCTGCGATTTCTTTCAAATTTTCCTGTTGGCCAACATTAACTGTAACAGTTATTACTTCTGCATCATATTTTTCTTGAATCCATTTTATTAGAACAGAAGTATCTAATCCACCTGAATATGCCAACACGATTTTTTCAGTCATTCTTTGCTTCTCCTGTTTCCTTAGAGAAATTATTCCACTTACCACAGGAGCATTATTTTTAAAGGTTGTGACTTTTTTGTTACATAATAAGCTTTAAGTGTACCAAACGATACATTATTGCACCATGACTATCGCTAAAATGGTAAGAAAACACCTTCGAAACAAACCATATTTACTAGAAGCGTTAGAAAAGGGAATCGTAAATCTTAGTGAATTATCCAGACAAGTGCAAGAAGAGTTAGAGACAAAAAATACAAGTGCCGTAAAAGCTGCTCTAAGAAGGTTTGCAGAAGACCTCCAAAAACATAAACAAAAAAGAGAAGAAAAAGTTTTAGAAGTCTTAAAAAAAAGCGTATTAGTCGTTTATGATAGAAAATCAGTAATAATTACAAGCAAAGAAATTAGTGTTAAAAATGGGATGAAAGTGGATCTTCCCGACAAATTTGTTTATCTTTTAGATAAAAAAGATTTACCTGAAAGAGTTAGTGCTTTAGTCAAACATGATAATTGTACAATGATAGTGATACACTCTCCTAAAGAACTAGAAGCAACACCAGGAGTAGTTGCATTTCTAACAACGCTACTATCAGAACAAAAAGTAAATGTTATCGAATTTATTTCTTGTTGGACTGAAACAATTATCGTTGTGGAAAAAAAAGACAGCCTCAAAGCTTACGAAGTTTTGTCCAATATGGTGTGTTAAAATGCAATTAAAATGGTTTAACATGAAATATTATGCCGAAAAGGATTATTGGGAATTAATCCAACAAAAAAACAAAAAAGATAACAAAAAGTTTACTATCACACCTTTTAGTTTAGAAGATATAATAATGGCTAAACGAACACTTTCAACAAATTAGGAAAAAATTGTTTTCATGGAGAAATCAGAATGGTACATCAAGAATGCATCGAATGTGGAAAAAAATATGATATAAATGAAATCGTATATTTTTGCACAAAATGTGGAGATCTTTTAGAAATAAAATACGATTATAACGTTATCAATAAAGCGATAAGCAAAAGCAATTGGCAAAATGTTCCTCTTTCAGTATGGAGGTATCGGGATTTTATGCCAGTGCAAGATTTCTCAAAGATTGTTTCTCTTAATGAGGGAGGAACAGGATTTCATTCAAGTAAACGTTTAAGCAAAATATTAGGAATAAGACAACTGTATGTAAAAAATGAGGGAGAAAACCCAACGGGATCCTTCAAAGATAGAGGTATGACAGTAGGGGTAACGAAGGCTGTTGAACTGGGCGTAAAATCAGTAATTTGTGCTTCTACTGGCAACACTTCGGCCTCATTAGCTGCTTATGCTGCAAGAGCAGGGCTTAAATGTGCAGTACTTATTCCAGCTGGAAAAATTGCCTATGGAAAATTGTCACAAGCAATGATTTACGGTGCTAAGGTTATTCAAGTGCGTGGCAACTTCGATGAATCTTTGGATATTGTACTCAAACTCTCAGAAAAATACAGGGAGATATACCTTCTTAATTCGATTAATCCTTTTAGAATTGAAGGTCAAAAATCTTTAGGATTTGAGATTTGTGACCAATTAAATCAAAAAATGCCAGACAGGATTGTAGTGCCTGTTGGAAATGCTGGAAACATTAGTGCTATTTGGAAAGGACTAAAAGAATTTTATAAACTAGGTTTTTTGAATGAACTACCAAAAATGACTGGAATACAAGCAGAAGGATCAGCACCCATAGTACACGCAGTTAAAAAGGGAAGTGACACAGTTGTACCCATTACTTCTCCAGAAACGGTAGCAACAGCTATTAGAATTGGAGCTCCGGTAAGCTGGAAAAAAGCTTTAAGAGCAATCAGAGAATCAAAAGGAACAGCAGAAATGGTAACAGATGAAGAGATTTTAGATGCTCAAAAATTATTAGCTCAAACAGAAGGATTGTTTGTAGAGCCAGCTAGTGCGTCTTCAATTGCTGGATTAAAGAAATTGATAGAACAAGGAGAAGTTGATAGAGATGAACATGTTGTATGTGTAACAACAGGTCATGGATTAAAAGATCCTGATACAGCGGTAAAAATATGTAAAAAACCCGTAGAAGTAGAAGCAAAAATGGAAGCTATTGAAAAGATTTTAGGCCTCAAAAAAACCGGGTCATTAGTTGTTTCGGGGGCAATATCTTGAGAATTATTTTAATTGGGTACGGTGTTGTAGGACAAAGTTTAACAGACATTTTTTTACAACGAAAATTAGAAAATCTTAGAAATTATGGTTTCAATCCCAAAATTGTTGCAATTACCGACCGAGGCGGTGCAGCAATTAACACCAAAGGATTAGACTTAAAAAGAATCCAAAATGTAAAAAAAAGAGAAGGAACAGTAGCAGCCGATCCTATATTTGGACACCTACAAAAAACTGGACAAGAAATAATTCAGTCAATTGAAGCAGAGATAATGATTGAAGCAACATCCACAAATATCATAACCGGGGAACCTGGGATATCAAATATCAAAACTGCTTTTAATACAGGAAAACACGTTGTGACAACAAATAAAGGCCCTTTGGCACTAACTTTTCCTACATTAACAGAACTAGCAGAACATAATAAAGTCCTATTACGATTCAGCGGCACAGTAGGAGGAGGCACGCCAATTCTTGAGTTCGCAAAAAAGTGTTTGGAAGGTGATAGAATAACAGAGATCCATGGAATCCTAAACGGAACTACGAATTATATTCTCACTGAAATGACAGAAAAAAGAGTTACTTTTGAAAAAGCGTTAAAAACCGCGCAAAGACTCGGTTATGCAGAAACTGATCCTGCAATGGACATAAATGGGTTAGATGCAGCTACAAAAGTCGTTATCCTTGGAAATTGGATAATGAATAAAAAAATTACTTTAAAAGATGTGGACATATTAGGAATCCAAGATATTACTCTAAAAACACTTGAAAATGCTTCTAAAAAAGGAAAAAGGATAAAATTAATTGGATCAATAGATGGAAAAGCAACTGTGGCACCTAAAGAGATAGAAAGAAATGATCCATTATGTGTAAATGGCGTCCTCAATGCAGTAACATTTGTTTCAGAATACGCCGGAAGAGAAACTATTATTGGTAGAGGTGCAGGTGGAATTGAAACTGCTAGTGCCATATTGAGAGATCTATTAGACATAAAACATCATTTGGCGGAAAAAATACTAAGTTAAACTAAATAAAGGTGAAAAATTTGAAGACAATCGTGATGAAATTTGGAGGAACATCTGTTGGCACTGGCGAAAATATTCGAAACGTTGCCAATATTGTTAAAAATAATTCAAAAAAAGGCCACAAAATATTGGTTGTTGTTTCAGCTCTAGCAGGTATTACAAATCAGCTCATTCATGAAGCTAAAGAAGCTAAAGAAGGAAAAAAAGAAAGGATTCAAGAATTTATTAGAGAATTAACAGAGAACCATCTACAAGCAATAGATAAAGCAATTGAAAATAAAAAATTGAAAAATGAAACAGAGGCTGACGTAAAAAAAATAATCGAAGAGCTAGAAAAAATTCTAATTGGAATATGCTATGTTGGTGAACTTACCTTAAAAACTAAAGACCAAGTTTTATCTTTCGGAGAAAGACTAGCAGCCCTTATAGTATCAGCTACTTTAAGAGATTATAATCTTGAATCACAGTATTTTTCAGGAAAAAAAGCGGGTATAGTTACAGATTCAAAATTTGGAGAAGCAAATCCATTAATGAATTTCACAACTCACCAAGCTATCAAAAGAATAAAACCGCTACTAGAAAAAAATATTATTCCAGTAATAACTGGATTTATAGCTGCAAATCAAGATGGTGTAGCAACCACTCTAGGTCGAGGTGGATCAGACTATACAGCAACTATTCTGGGGGTTGCTCTTGATGTAGATGAAGTTTGGATATGGACAGATGTCGATGGAATAATGACTTCAGATCCAAAAATTATCTCAGATGCTAAAACACTTACCGGATTATCTTATGGGGAAGCTGCTGAAATGGCAATATTTGGAGCAAAAGCTATGCACCCCAGAGCATTAGAACCAATAATTAAAAAACAGATTCCAGTGAGAATAAGGAATGTTTTTAATCCAAAAAATCCTGGGACTTTAATCTCAGAAGGAGCAGAAGTTAAATCAATAGAAGTTGTTAAAGCGATAGCCCTAATCACAGATGTTTCTATGATTAACATCAAAGGAGCAGGAATGGTTGGTGCGCCTGGAAGTTATGCAAAAATATTCAAAATATTAGGAAAAAATAACATTAACATCATGATGGTTTCGACAGCAGTATCTGAAGCAAATATTTCAATTATTATAAAAAGAAACCAACTTGAGAAAGCGATCAGTACATTAGAAATTGCTCTTTTGGGAAAAGGTTTAGGTAATAAGGTAACATCAGAAGATGATGTTTGCGTTATTGCAGCTATGGGAGCTAACATGAAGGGTTCGCTGGGAGTTGCATCAAGAATATTTACTGCAGTTGCAAAAAAGAAGATAAATATTCATATGATAGCTCAAGGATCTTCAGAATTAAACATATCTTTTGTTGTTAAAGAGAGAGACGGCCCAACAGCAGTTAATGCAATTCATGAGGAATTTAATTTAAGCAAATAAACCGATGTCTTTAGGAATATAACTGAATTAACTATTTTCTTATTTTTGCATGAAGTTCACACAATTTAAGAATAGCTTTTTCGTAGATTTCTATGCTTTTCAAATATTCACTAATTTTTATGTGTTCATCTTTAGTATGGTCTAAATGAGAATCACCAGGACCATATGTAACTATTGGAGCTTTAATAGCACGACCAAGAATATTCATGTCTCCAGTGCCAGTTTTCCTTAGCAGAACTGCCGGTTTTTTGAGAGTTGTTCTTATTGAAAAAGAGAGAGCTCTAACCAAAGGAGAATTTTTATTTACTTCAAAAGGTTCATTTGAATCTTCTATTGAATAATCAATTTTCACTTTTGGATTATCAATTAAATATTTTTCAATTACTTTTGTTATTTCGATGAATACGTCTGCAGAAGAGGTTTTAGGAGGAATTCTGAGGTCAACATGAATTTCACTTTTAAACGGTATTACAGAATTTGCAAATCCACCAATTACCTGAGTTAGACACGCTGTAATTGAATGATAGGGACTAGATGGAATTTTCGTTGATGGAAACGTTTGACTGATTTTTTCCCAAACCTCAAAAGCTTTTTCAAGAGCATTTTCGTAGGCCCAGGGTGTAGAAGAATGGCCGGTTTCTGTTTTACAAATTATTTTAATGTGCAGATTTCCTTTGTAGCCAATTGTTATATTTCCAACTCCGCTAGGTTCGCCAAATATTGCGTAATCAGCAGAAATTCCATCAGTTATTAAATTCTTAACACCACAACTAGTTGCTTCTTCTTCAACAACGCTTGCGACCACTAGTTTGCCCTTGAAATTTGGATTTTTGGCAACAGATGATGCAGCAAGGATCATTGAAGCTAAGGGGCCTTTAGCGTCAACTGCACCTCTTGCATAGATTTTACCGTTTTCAATACGTAATGGAAGATGTCCAACAACAGTATCCATATGTCCGCAGAGAAGTATTGTTGGTTTACCTTTCCCAATTTCACCGATAACATTCCCAACTGAGTCGTTTTTTACAATAAACCCCAATTTTTTCATTTCAAAGCCTATATAATCAGATATAACTTCTTCATGGCCTGAAGGGCTGAAGATTCCTAACAAGTTAGTTAAGAATCGTACTTTTGGATTATCCAATTTGTTTTTCTCCAAGTATTGAATCAATAACAGTTATTGCTTGATCGACTTGATTTTTGTTAACTACAAGAGGAGGCAAGAAACGCAAAACGTTTCGTCCAGCATTTAATATAAGTAGACCTTTGTCTGAAGATTTTTGCATAATTTTCGAAACATCATGTCTTAGTTCAATAGCTAACATTAAACCCAGACCTCGGATTTCTGTAATTATTTTATATTTGTTTTTTAGTTCTTCCAATTTATTTCTAAAATATTTTCCGATAATAGCTGCATTCTCTACGAGCTTCTCTTCCTGAAGAATAGTAATTGCTGCACTAGCAGCAGCACAAACTACGGGACTCCCACTAAAAGTACTTGTATGTTCGCCAATTTTAAGAGAGGACATTATATGATTTTTTGCAATAGTTATCCCTATTGGCAAACCACCTGCAAATGGTTTTGCCAAGCATAATATGTCGGGCGTAATTTTCCAATGCTCAAATGCAAATAATTTGCCTGTTCTACCAAAACTTGTTTGAACTTCATCTAAGATTAAAAGAATTTTTTTCTTATCACAGATTTCTCTGACTTCTTGAAGAAATCCTTGTGACAAAAGACGAACACCGCCCTCACCACGTATTGGTTCAATTAAAATTGCAGCAGTCTCTTCAGTTATAGCTTTTCGTAATTTTTCTAAGTTATCAGGAGGAACATGGTTAAAATCTGGAACCAAAGGCTCAAAAGGTCTACGATATTTTTTATCCCAAGTAGCTGATAGAGCACCCATAGTTTTTCCATGATAGGCTCCCATAAAAGCAATTATTTCAGTTTTTCCAGTAAACTTTCGGGCCAATTTTATTGCGCATTCAACAGATTCAGCACCACTATTTGACAGAAAAATTTTATTTAGTCCTTTAGGAGTTAAACTGACTAGTTTTTGCAATAGTTCTGCACGTTTCGGATTATAAAATCCAGAGTGACAGGAAATTAGTTTTTCTGCCTGTTCATTTATCGCTTCAACTATTTTTGGGTGAGAATGACCTAAAGCTGCAACGCCATAACTGCTCGAAAAATCTAAATATTCTTTCCCTTGGATATCCCATACCAGAACTCCTTTTCCTTCAACTATAACTAATGGTTTTTTTGCAAAAACATTAGCCATTAAACTATTTTCTGTATCAAGTATTTCTTTTTTATTCATTACTAATCACAGTTCCGCGTTTATGATTCAAAGCCTTGGAAAGCGGCTTTTTACCTGAACCAGATGTTATTATTACCTCTGGTATACCTTTATCGAGAGCTCCATAGGAAGCATGAATCTTGGTACTCATCCCCTGTCCAATCTCTGAAAGAATGGATTTGATTTCAGATCGTTTGAGTTTAGAAACAGATTTTCCATTTAAAAACAAACCCTCGACATCAGTTAATAATATTAATCGATCAGCTGCAAGACTGCAAGCAATAGCAGCAGCAGTTCTATCCCCATCAACATTAAGTGGCTCAAATTCTTCGCTAATAGCAATTGGAGTAACAACTGGAGTATAGTTTTTTTCAAGTAAAGATTTTAACAATGTCGTATTTACTTCAGTTATCTTTCCTGTATAACCACCATCAATTACTTTTTTTCGACCTCGATCATCAATAACAACTAAACGTTTTTTCCTTTTTGCTTTCAAAAGAAAGCCATCCAAACCGGATAGACCAACAGCAACTATTCCTTGGCTCTCAAGAGCTAAAACTATATTTTTGTTCATCTTTCCAGCCATTACCATACTAAAAATTTCCATGGTTTCTTTGTCAGTGTATCGACTTCTGAATCCCTGGGGGGAAACAACAAATTTTTGTTCTTTACCAAGTTTCAACGCAATTTCAGTGACCTCTGAACCTCCTCCATGAACAAAAATGAGTTTATGATCTTTTAGTAATTCTTGTACATCTTCAACCAAATTTGAAGAAGTACCATCTTTTAATATACTTCCACCTAATTTTGCTACTATCAACATATTAAATCACATCGGATGAAAACCAATGCTTTTTAGACCTGTATCTTCCGGAAGACCCATAATTATATTTAAACATTGAACACCTTGACCTGATGCACCTTTAACCATATTGTCGATTGCTGAGAAAACTAAAAGACGATTTACTCTTGAATCTATCTCAAATCCAATGTCACAAATGTTTGTGCCTAATACAACTTTTGGGTTGGGCAATGTATATGGACCTCGTTTGTATTTGACGAAACGAATAAACGGTTCTTTCAAGTAATAGTCACGAAAAACTTTCCAAACATCTTTATTTGTAAGTTGTTGTTTTGGAAAAAGATGAATTGTTGCTAGAATTCCTCTGACCATATTTACTGCATGAGGCGTAAATGATACTAAGAAATTGTTTTTTGTTAAATTATTCAGTTCTTGTTGAACTTCTGCAATATGACGATGTCCAATAACTTTGTATGGCCGAACTCCACCAAATCTTTCAGGATGGTGCGAGACTATCGTTGGTTTTCCACCTCCACCTGAAGAGCCTACTTTTAGGTCCACGACTATCTTTTCTGTTTCAACTAGGTCTGCAGCTACAATTGGTGCCAACCCCAGGATAGTGGTTGTTGCCATACACCCGGGACAGGCGACTAATTTTGCGTTCTTTATAGCTTCTCTATGAAGCTCTGGTAACCCATAAACAGCAGTTTTAAGAAGTTCAGGATTAGAGTGTTTCCACCCATACCATTTTTCATAGTCAATTGGATTTTTTAATCTAAAATCTGCACTCATATCAATAACTTTTAGACCTACTTCTAAAAGTTCTTGAATTAGATTAACAGCACTACCATGTGGGGTAGCTGTAAAAACAAGATCACAATTGTTTTGTAATTCAGAAATATTTTGAGGAACAAATTTCAGTTGAGTTACGCCTCTAAGATTGGGATGAATATTGAAGACAAAATCACCTACATTTTGACGAGAAGTAACCATAGTAACTTCAATGTTTGGATGAAGAAGTAATAAACGAAGAAGTTCTCCCCCAACGTATCCTGAACCACCAACTATTCCAATTTTCAAGATTATCACCTAAAGAATATTATCAAGTTAGACTTTTAGCACCTTTTATCAACGGAATTGCAAGGTTGATTCCAGCAATTAACCGAGTATGTTCCCAGAATTCAGGGCAAGAATTTGCTTCATGAAAAACAATAGCTTCTTTATTTTTTGCTATGCTTTCATCAATTATTTTTTTAACTTTTTGATAAGATGCAGTAACCATATAATCTTGGAATGCTGTTTCAAGTTTTGCATTCCATGATAAGAAATTGTTATGTTTATTTTTTTCATTTTTAATTTTTCGTATTGACTCAAAAACAATTAGCGCTTTTTCAAGTTCATTTTTTAGTTGATTATCGTCTACAATTTTATTTTCTTGAATATTTATCATTCCATCAAGTGCAAAAAGCCAAGCTTCTTGATTGTTACTAATTGCTTCTCCGCTTTTTATTGATAAATCTATGATGTTTGAAGGCAGTTTTGCGGCAAATACGCCATTACCTAGATAAGTGTTTGTTCGAAAATCCTTAAGACCAGCTCTTGCTAGAGCTATTGGATGACAAACTGGAGATTTCCCTTTTTCTTTATATACTATTATTCGTAAATCAAAAAACCATTTTTTAATATACTCTTGGGCAACAATCCCTATGGGGTTTATTATTGATGGTTTAGTTTCTCGAATATTGAAAAGTAGTTCTTCACGATTGTTTGAAAGCATCATACCTTTTCCGTGAGTAGCTGAGTCTGGTTTGATAACTATACCTTCATCCAAAACTAGGTTATCTTGAAATAGATCTGCAATATCAACTTCATTGTGAAGGAGTTTTCCATTTTTTAACATATCTGAAGAGTCGCAAGGAATAAAAACCGTTTTAGGAATAGGAATTCCTTCTTTCCATAAATGAAGAAGAGTTCTTAATTTACTATAACAAATAAATTCAATAGAAGATGGATTTACAGTTTGTTTTCCTAAAAGCTCCAAAAGATAACCTGCTTGAAGTCTTCTATTCTTGCTTTGAGCTCTGTTTAATACAACTTTACAATCTTTGATAATCTGCGTAAAAACTTTACCTTTAGTCTTAGCCTCGAAATTATTGTTGAATAATGAGAATGCAATTTTTCTAAATGGTATAAAGGTCAAATCTACTCCAAGTTTTTGAGCAGTAAGTTTTATTCCCATTTCATCTGTTTCAGAACGTTCGTATAAAAGGGCAATACTCATTGTTTTGTGGCTCCAAAAAATTAGTTTAAGAAAAAATAGTTATTTTTATTTCTGTAAATATAGAATTAAATAAGAGCGATTACTCGCCCCAGTCTTCTCCCTCAATAGTTAATTCTTGTAAGTCTACACAACCATCTTTAATTTCTTTAACTTCGAGTTCAAGTCCGCAACTCGCGCAGCTAACAATTTCACCTTTCTCCGCATCAGTTGGAATTGAAAGGGTGGTATCACAATCTGGACAGTTATTTGCATTCATTATTTTCACCTCGGTTGATTCCAAACTTGCAACTGGATCATTCATTTTTAATCGCCAGTTTTTTCGATTGGAAATATCTTTTTCAAGATGCGTCTTTCTTTTAAACTTTACGACTTATTTGTTACAAATAGAGTGATTGTTGTCTCATTTAGAACAAACAATAATTTTGAGTTTACGAATTTAGAACAAAAAAAGAGCACTAACAACAGAAAAAAGCAAAAAAATCAGAAATCGTTAAATTTTTCTGCTCCCAAGGATAACTGGGATTACTTATGGATGAGAAAGATAAACAGATTTTGCAATTGCTAAAAAAAAATGGAAGAGCAAGCTATGGTAAATTAGGCGACAAAGTTGGACTATCAGAGGGCGCAATTCGGAAAAGAATTAAAACACTAACAAATTCTGGCGTAATCAGAAAGTTTACAGTGAAGATAGGAGAAGGGGAAGGCGCAGAAGCTATCACATTATTAGCCACTTCACCTTCATCACCCACACAGGAGGTCTCAAAAAGAATAGAAGAGATTCCTAATGTAGACACAATCTACGAAGTTACAGGAGAATATGATATCGTTGCAGTTATTACTGGAATGAATGTGGTTGAAGTCAACGAATGTATCGAAAAAATACGAAGAGTAAAAGGAATAATGAAAACTAATACTATGATAGTTCTACGCAGTAGATAAGAATAATTCTTTTTGATATCAAAAATTGGATAGACAAAGGAATAAAATATTTTAATTATTATTAACAGTTTGGAATTAATTTTCAGATGACGAAATATTCTGTATTAAGCATAAGTTCAAAATATTGGGGTCCTGGAGAAAATTACTTAAACATTATTATTGAAAATATTAGAAAAAATGTGGAAAATAACGACTTTGTTATTGTATCCGAAAAAGCACTTTCAACTGCAATGGGTAATTACGTCGATGAAAATGATATCCATGTCAGTTTAACAGCAAAAATAATTTCGCGTTTTTGGATGCGGATTGTATGGGGATATATTCTCGGGTTCATATGTCATTTTGGTAAAAAACTAATCCGAAGACTCAGAGAGTACCCCATTATTGAGGGAAGCCGACATAAACAAGTTATCTTGCAACAAGCAGGATTTTGGGATACATTAATGTGGGGTTCAGAAGGAGGAATTGATGGATCAAATTTACCTTATGCTTATGTTTGTTTACCATTAAAAAATCCGGTTAAAGTCGCTGAAAAAATCCACCAAAAAATTCAAAATAAACTTAACAAAAAAGTTATTGTAATAATTGTAGACACAGATAAAACATATACATTTAGAAACTTTCATTTTACTCCTCATTCAGCAACAATAAAAGGAATCCATTCTTGTGGAGGATGGATCACGTATTTAGTGGGAAGAGCACTAAAACTCAAAAAGAAGTCTACACCGATAGCTATTGGAGGAGGCACTGTGAACGTAAAAAAGGCTTTAATAATCTCCAACATCGCAGATAAAGCAAGAGGGTCAGGTATGGGGCCAACAGTTTGGGATATGGCTTCAAGGTTTAACGTCGGAAACGCAGAAATAAGTTGGAAAATGCTAAAAAATTTTAGACACAAACCAATAGTGCTAATAAGAGAAAAAATTAGCTAACAAATTTTGATAAATGTAAAAAATCGAGATAAAAAACCAGTTAAAAGCAGTAAAGAATAAACCTCTCATTTTATTAAATGAAACAAGTGAGAATTATGGAAAAGGACAGGCTAGATACTTTTTTCAACCCTTCAACTGTGGCAATTATTGGAGCGACCAAAAAAACAGATAAAGCTGGACATGTAATATTCAAAAATTTTGTAAATAATAAAAAAAGAGGAATTTTTAAAGGAAAAATTTATCCAGTAAATCCTCGAGAGGTAACAATCCTTGGATTCAAATGTTATCGGAAAATAACTGAAATCCCAGGAGAAGTAGAACTAATAGTTATTGTTGTTCCAGCCAAGGTTGTACCACAAATAATGATAGATGCAGTTTCTAAAAAAGTTAAGACTGCAATAATCATTACAGCTGGTTTCAGAGAAATCGGGGAAACAGAGTTAGAAAAAAAAATAGTTAAAACAGCTAGTGATGCAAGAATACGAATTTTAGGGCCAAATTGTTTAGGAGTATACTATTCAAAAACAGGTGTAGATACGCTCTTCCTTCCTGAAACAAAGGTTTTAACAACTGGTGACGAAATTATTGCCACTCCTCGTCCCTTATTTGGAAGAATTGCTATAGTTACTCAAAGTGGAGCTTTTGGTATTGCTGCTTTGGATTACCTAGCTGGAAGACAGATTGGCATAAGCAAATTTGTGAGTTTTGGCAACAAAAGTGATGTTACAGAAACTGAAATGATTAATTATCTACTTTCCGATAAAGAAACTAAAACGATATTGCTATATGTGGAAGACATAAAACATGGGAGAAGGTTTCTCGAAATAGCAAAAAATGTTTCACTTAAAAAACCTATTGTAGTAATAAAATCAGGCAGAAGTGCTGCTGGGGCAAGAGCTGCAGCATCTCATACAGGTGCTATCGCAGGATCAGATAAGATATATGATACAGTTTTTAAGCAGACAGGAGTATTTCGAGCAAACGATATGGAAGAGTTTTTCGATGCTGGAAAAGCGTTATCAATGCAACCCCCAGCATTTGGGAAAAATATAGGAATTCTTACTGATGCAGGTGGTCCAGGAATTATGGCTGTTGATGAATGTGCAAGCAAAGGGCTTTTAGTCAATCATTTTTCAAAAAAGACACTAGATAAATTTCAAATATTAAAAGATCAAAAAGTTTTACCTAGATTTGCTTCAATTTTAAATCCAGTTGACCTAACAGGGTCTGTAACAGATGAAATGTATGAAGCAGCAGTAGATATTATGTTCCAAGATCCAGATATTAATGGCATAATATTACTAGGATTACATCATCTCCCTGCTCTGCGCGAAAAATACATAGATGGCGTAGCTAAAATTTCAGGGAAATATCAAAAACCTATTGTTATGTGTGATATTGGTGAAACTGAAATGGCACTATATACTCGTTTCAGATTTGACAAACTAGGTATTCCAGCTTATCCATCCCCTGAAGATGCAGCTAGAGCAATGAATTCTTTAGTTAAATATGGAGCATTCTTAAAAAAGAATAATCATGAGAAAGAATATTTATCTAATTTTTTCGAAAAGAAATAATTATAAACACAGATGAACTAAAACTTCATCCCCGTTTTTCAAATTTAGACTAACTCGCAAATTCAGTGGAGCAATAATTTCTATAACATTTTCTGGATAATTTGCAACAATGGGAATGATAATAGCACATTTTTGAGAAGTTATTAAAGCTGGAATTATTAGTCCTTGACAAAAACCATCAGCAGGTATAATTCTGGTGCAATTTTTATTTTTTAAAAGATTAATAAATTCTAAATTTTTTTCAGATAACAGTATATTTAATGTCCCGGGATATGGATTAAAACCCAGTTTTTCCTGAATCTGGTTTTTGACCCAAACTAATTTTAGGAATTTTTCACCTTCGCCAGTGCCTGAAAAAATTTTACCTTTAAGCATTATTTTTTTCAAATATTAAGAGCACTCCTATAGTGACTTGAGAGAATAAGTGTAAAAAAATTGAGTTTTTTTTGGATTTATTCTTGTTTTTTTAACCAGTCTGCAACTGTTTGGAGAACTTGATCAGTCGATATATTAACGACTGGAATTATCATTTTCTCCTTGGTCTCAATAGTTGGAGCAAATTTTGGCATAATAGAATATCCAATAAAAGACCAATAGAGTTTCCCTTTTTCAATTAATTCTTTTGCCACAATTTGACTTGAAGCTGGAAGAGGGAAATATAGAAATACCATACCATCTACCCAATAAAGTCCAGCCAATTTGCCACCAGCTATTATGGAAACAAAGCGGGCCAGTTTTTCTGGAGTTGGAAAACGTGTGCGCTCCATAATTACAATTTCTTTGAAAGGCTCAAAACTAACTGAAACACGATTTTCAACCATTAATAATCACCTATACACATTAATGTATGAGGTATTCCTTTTTATTTTTATCATTTTTTTAGAAAAAGTTATAGCGTAGACAGAACATTAAGCCTTCACTAATAACTTGATGGAAGTTTAGTGATTTGTCAGAAATTCGGGTAGCACTTATTGGCGTAGGCAACAGCGCTTCGGCTTTAATTCAAGGAACACAATATTACAAAGAAGCTAAAGAAAACACCACTGTTCCTGGTTTAATGCATGTTAATTTTGGTGGATACCATATAAAGGATATTAAATTTGTCGCCGCCTTTGAGGTAAATAAAGATAAAATTGGTAAAGATCTTTCAGAGGCTATATTTCTTAAACCAAATTGTTGTGAAAAATTTTCGAATGTACCAAAACTTGGTGTTAAAATTTCAACTGGTCCAATCTTAGATGGTGTTGCAGATCATATGAGACAAGTTTTTAATGTATATGACGAAAAAACCCATAAAAGTGATAATGTAGCTGAAATTTTAAAGAATACAAAAACAGATGTTTTAGTTAACTATTTGCCAGTAGGAAGCCGAGAGGCAACTCGTTTCTATGCCAAAGCAGCTATAGATGCTGGCTGTGCATTTGTAAACTGTATCCCAGAATTCATTGCCTCAAATCAAGAGTGGAGCAAGAAATTTGAAACAGCTGGACTTCCAGTTGCAGGTGATGACATAAAAAGTCAAGTAGGTGCAACAATTCTTCACAGGAACTTGGTTCGTTTATGTATAGATAGAGGTGTAATAGTTGATGAGACATATCAACTAAATCTAGGTGGAGATACAGACTTTCTAAACATGACTGTTGAAGAAAGATTAAAATCAAAGAGAGTCAGCAAAACAGAAGCAGTAACAAGTTTAGTTCCCTATGATCTACCCACTAGAATAGGACCTTCAGACTATGTTCATTTTTTGAATAACAAGAAAATATGTTATATTACACTTAAAGGTCGAAAATTTGGAGATCGTCCGATATCAATGAATGTTAAACTCGAAGTTGAAGATTCTCCGAATAGTGCAGGTGTAGTAATAGATTTAATTAGAGCTGTAAAAATCGCATTAGATAGAAAAATAAAAGGATCGTTGCTAAGTGTATCTTCTTATGCATTTAAACATCCACCTATTCAAGTTCCGGATTCAATAGCAAAAAATTGGGTAGAAGAATATATCGAAGGAAAAAGAGAGAGATAGAAACTCTCTAAGAACTTTTTTAGGGTTTTAAGTTTAATTAAAGCTTTTAAGCACAAAAAGTTAGAATAACACTATCTGAGGAAAAAACAGATGGTGAAAGTAGGCGATTATGAAGTACCTGAAGGATTATATTTTTCGGACGATTTTGAATGGATTAAAGTTGAAGGAGAGAAAGTTCGGATGGGAATCAGTGACTATGCTCAAAAACAACTTCGTGAAATAGTGTACATTGAACTTCCAGATGAAGGAACCGAACTTGTTCAAAATGAACCTTATGGTACTCTGGAATCAGTAAAAGCGGTTTCCGATTTAATATCAGCTTTGAGTGGAACAATAGAAGAAGTAAATAAAGAGATTCAATCAAATCCTGAACTGTTAAATACTGATCCTTTTGGAAAAGGCTGGTTAATTCTCTTAAAACCTCTAAAATTAGAAGAAGAAAAAAGAAAGTTAATGGATTTTGACAAAGCAGTCAAATGGCATAAAACTCAGGGGTAGAAAAAGGAGGCCCCTAATGTCTAACAAAATTGTGATCATAGGAGCCCATGCAGCTGGAGTAGATGCAGCTTCAGCTTGCAGAAAAAAAGATCGGACTTCTGAAATTATCTTGATAACCAAGGAAAAATATGCAGGATACTCAAGATGTGGACTTCCATTTGTAATTGGGGGTCAAATACCAAATTTTGAGGATTTAATTGTTTTTTCAAACGCTTACTATAAAATGTTAAAACTGAATTTGAAAACGGAAACTACAGTAATAAAAATCGATAATCATAACAAAAAGGTTAGCACAGTAAATAAAAATGGTACTCTTGAAAGTTTAGAATATGATAAACTAATAATCTCTACTGGAGCCTCACCATTTATACCTAGAATAAAAGGCTCTGACAAAAAAGGAATAATGTCATTACGCACTCTTGAAGATGGAAAGCAAATCGATCAGAGTATTAAAGATGGAGCAAAAACAGCCCTAATAATGGGCGCTGGATTAATAGGGCTCGAAACAGGCATAGGCCTCCATGAAAGAGGACTAAAAGTAACTATCGTTGAAATGCTTCCACAAATCTTGCCTGCAATGCTTGATATGGATATGGCAAGTCATATCAAAGAAGCACTTGTAAAAAAGGGATTATCAATTTTAACCGAAAAAAGAGTGGAAGAGATTACAGGAAAAGAGAAAGCTAGTGGAGTAATCGCAAGTAGCGAACAAATTAATGGTGATATTTTAGTAAGCGCTTTTGGAGTTCGAGCAAATACCAAACTGGCAATTGACGCAAAAATAGCCATAGGGGAAACAAGAGCAATAAAAACAAATCAAAGAATGGAAACTAATGTCACCGACATTTTTGCAGCTGGTGATTGCGCTGAAGTTCCTAATTTGATCACTCATCAACCTAGTTGTTCACAACTAGGAACTATTGCAGTGAGACAAGGCAAAGTTGCAGGTACGAATGCAGGGGGAGGATATGCTCTGTTTGAAGGAGTTCTAGCGTCTGCAGTGACTAAGCTTTACGACATAGAAGTAGGTTCAACCGGACTAACAACAACTGCAGCAAAAAGGGCAAAAATTGAGACCGTATCCGGAAAAATAAGCTCAAAAACTAGAGCAGATTATTTCCCCGGTGCAAAACCTATAAAAATTAAATTAATTGTGGAAAGAGAGTCAAGACGCATAATGGGAGCACAAATAATGGGAGGAGAAGAAGTTACTCAAAGAATAAACGCTTTATCTTTTGCAATACAAAAAAACATGACAGTAAATGAATTAGCTAAAGCAGATACAGCTTATGCACCACCTTTATGCGAAACATGGGAACCAATTGTTTTAGCTGCTGAAATTGCATTAAGGAAGCTATGTTGACCCCTTCTAAATTTATTTTTTTTGTCGGAAAATTAATTAAGCCAAAATAGAGATTACTCGTACTCATAGGTGATTCGAAAATGGTTATAAAAGTAGCAATAAACGGTTTCGGAAGAATAGGAAGATTACTTTACAGATCAGCAATAGAAAGAAATGTAGATATAGATTTTGTAGCAGTAAACGATCTCGCAGACGCAAAAACACTAGCACATTTACTAAAATATGATTCAGTTCACGGAAAATTTCCTGGAACAATAAAAGTTGAAGGCAGCAATTTAATAGTAAATGGCAAAGAATTAAAAGTTTTAAGTCAAAGAGATCCAGCATTGCTTCCTTGGAAGGAGTTAGGTGTTTACTTAGCTGTGGAATCAACTGGTCTTTTTAGGCAAAGAGAAAAAGCTGCAAAACATTTAGAAGCAGGCGCAAAAAAAGTATTGATTTCAGCACCAGCTGGAAATCCAGACATTACTATTGTTTTAGGGGTAAACGATAATCTATATGACAATGAAAAACATAATATTCTTTCAAACGCTTCATGCACAACTAATTGTTTAGCTCCAGTGGCTAAAGTACTAAATGACAATTTTGGATTAAAAGAAGGTTTAATGACAACTATTCACTCAGTAACAAATGATCAAAGGATACTGGATCTGGTACACAAAGACCTCCGAAGAGCAAGATCAGCCTTAGTAAATATTATTCCAACTAGCACAGGAGCTGCTAAAGCAGTCGGATTAGTACTTCCAGAATTAGCCGGAAAATTAAACGGTATTTCTTTGCGGGTTCCAACTCCTGATGGTTCGATTGTAGATCTTCATGCTATATTGAAAAAAGAGGTTTCTAAAGAAGAAATTAATGCAGCTTTCAAAGCAGCCGCTGAGGGTCCATTAAAGGGAATTCTTCAATACACTGAAGAACCAATTGTTTCAACAGACATAATTCATAGCACATATTCTGCTATATTTGACGCTGAGAAAACCATGATTATTGGAGAAAAAGGCAATTTTGCTAAACTACTAGCATGGTATGACAATGAATGGGGCTTCTCCTGTAGAATGGTCGATTTCATTGAAATGATCGGCAAGAAAGCAGGTCTTTAACAGTTCGATACCTAAACTCTAAAAATCCTTCCCTATTTTTCTTTTTTTAATTATAAAGAGAGTGTAAACATGTCAAAGTACCTAACAATTGATGATATTGAAGTAAAAGACAAAGTAGTACTTGTCAGAGTAGATTTCAACTCAGAAGTTGATTTGAAAACAAAAAAAGTAACAAGTGATGTGAGAATCAGAGCACATGGAGAATCTACAATTAAGGATCTGGCTGAAAAAGGAGCAAAAGTAGTTATTTTAGCTCATCAGGGAAGAAAAGGAGAACCAGATTTTATTCCTATGAAACAACATGCAGAAATTTTAGAAAAAATCATAAATAAACCAGTTAATTTTGTTGATGATTTATTCTCTGAAAAAGCTCAAAGTGCAATAAAAAATATGAAGAGTGGTCAAATTCTTGTTCTTGATAATGTTAGAGGTTTTGATGGGGAAACAAAAAAAGGAACTCCTGAAGAACATTCGAAAACAGAGTTGGTTAGGAATCTTGCGCCTTTGGCAGATTTATTTGTTAATGATGCTTTTGCTGCCGCACATAGGGCGCATGTTTCTATGGTAGGTTTTACTGCAGTACTACCAAGTGCAGCAGGACGTATAATGGAGAGAGAACTAAAATCTTTAAGCAAAGCATTAGAAAATCCTGAAAAACCTTGTCTTTTCATTATGGGAGGAGCAAAAGCAGACGATTCACTTGAAATATCAAAATATGTCCTCAGTAATAACATAGCGGACACTGTAATTGCAGGAGGGGTAACTTCTCAAGTATTCTTGGCTGCAAAAGGTTATAACCTTGGTGAAAAAAATATGGCCTTTTTAGCAAAGAAAAAGGTAGTTGATTTAATTCCAGGGATAAGAGATCTCATACAAATGTATCCAAAAGGGATAGCAACACCTGAAGATCTTGCATTAGATATGAACGGACAGCGCAAAGAAATTTCAATAACTGAATTACCTACGGAATATTCAATTTTTGATGTGGGAGCAAAAACGATTGATAAGTATAATCAACTAATTAAAGAGGCAAAATCAATTGTTCTGAGTGGCCCAATGGGAGTATATGAAAAAAAAGAGTTCTCAATTGGAACCAAAAAAATATTTGAAGAAATTGCTAATTCAGACGCATTTTCTCTTGCCGGTGGAGGACATACAATTTCAGCACTAAAACAGTTCGGTTTATCAGACAAAATTTCATACATAAGTACAGCTGGTGGAGCTCTAATAGAGTTCTTGATGGGAAAAAAACTACCCTGTGTAGTTGCTTTAGAGAAAGCTGCTAAAAGAACATAAGGTTCTCACCAGTTTTCCCAATATTTTTTTTTAATTATTTTTTATTCCATTTCACATTCTTATTTAAGATAATAAAAAAGAAAGTTAGAAATAAAGAGAAGACACAATAAGTGTACAGATGAATAATATGGATATCCTGCTTATTTTTGAAGTTCATCAACCGTTTAGATTGAAACGTAATTTACTTTGGGAAAACAAAATTTTCAAAAGATTAAACAAGAAAGAGTTATTCAATTACTATTTCGATAATGAAGCAAATAAAGAGGTTTTTAAACGGGCTGCAGAAAAATGTTACTATCCTTCAAATAAGATATTATTAGATTTAATTGATCGTTATAAAAAAGAAAAAAAACAGGTTAAAATTACATTCAGTTTATCCGGAGTCTTTTTAGAGCAATGTGAAAAATTTGACAAAGATGTTCTCGAAACATTTCGACAATTAAGTGAGAGCGGATGTGTAGAATTTCTAAATCAAACATATTATCATTCAATTTCAGGTCTTTATCCAAATAAAGAAGAGTTTAAAGATCAAGTTAAGATGCATAAACAGCTTATTAGGGACCTTTTGGGATATACGCCTACAGTTTTTGAAAATACTGAATTACTTTATAACAATACTATAGCCGAAATAATAGGTGATTTAGGGTACAAAGGTATTTTTATGGAAGGAGTAGAAAAGATACTAGGAAAAAGGTCTTCTAATTATTTGTACAAACCTAAAAACAGTGAAAAAATAAAGATATTATTAAGGAATTATAAGCTTACAGACGATATTGGTTTCAGATTTTCAGCAAGATGGTGGAGTGAATGGCCATTAACAGCAAATAAATATGCAAATTGGCTTTCAAAGGAAAAGGGGCAATGCGTAAACATATTTCCAGATTATGAAACTTTTGGAGAACATCATTGGCCAGAAACAGGGATTCATAGTTTCTTACAGCATCTGCCGAAAGCTATTTTGGATTTTGAAAACCTCAACTTAGCAACACCTTCAGAAATTGTTGAAAAAAACTCAACTTGCGGAGAGATTGACGTTCCTGAAGCTAGCGGAACAATTTCTTGGGCTGATGTCGAAAGAGATTCTAGTGGTTGGCTGGGAAATACAATGCAATGGGCATATTATACAAATTTGAGAAGACTAGAACCATTTATCAAAGAATCTGAAGATGCAGAATTCCTAAAACTTTGGCGATATTTCCAAACAAGTGATCACTTATATTACATGTTTAATTCTGGTGGCGGGCCTGGAGAAGTTCACTCATATTTTAGTCCATTTGGCTCTCCAATAGATGCTTTTGTTGCAGCACAATCAGCTATTTTTGATTTTGAAAATAGAGTAAGAACAACAATCTTGACTACAAATGAACCCTTTTTGTTTTATTATGGAGCAGGCAAAAAAAATTATTCAGGGATAATGGTATGGAGTTTGAAAGGATTCAGTGAAGCTGTTAAAAAAGTTGATATCAGTGCAATAGAATTTCATAATGGTCGAGGCGATTTTATCAGTTGGGCAAAACATTCACTAAAAGACAATGAGTTACAAAACGAGTTTGTGAAAATTAGAGAGACAAAAATGTTTGGAGAAGAGCTTAGAAACTCAATTTCTAAAGCGACTATTAAAAGGTTCAAAAAACTCAGTCATTATTCGAAAACTGCTTTACGTCTTTCATAGACTTGAAAAGGGTACATGAATTTATAAGAGAAATAAACATTATTCATTTTAGTGTAGAGTGCCCAAAAATGAGAGAAGAACTTCCATTTCCAGATAAAGTATTGCAGACGTTACATAATTTGTGTGCAACTGCAGCAGATCTCGCTAGAAGAGGTGAAGAAGTGGCACGAATATTGCAACATGATCAAAGCGAGATAGAAAATATTCTTGATAAATATAAATCAGAAGGATTTGCTGAAAGCTTTACCGATAATGAGGGAAAAAAGAGGTACTATCTCAATGCAAGAGGAATTATTAAAATCTGCTCTCTTTTCACGTAGTGAATACAAATGCAAGTCTTAATTTTTTCGTGGGAATATCCCCCGCGGAAGATAGGTCAACTTGCTGAATACATAAATAAACTATCTATAGACCTTGTTAAAAATAAGATTAAAACATATGTTATAACATATCATGATGTTCTCACTGGAGAAACTGAAGAAGCAAGTGGAGTTAAAACAGTTAGAGTAACAAATCCCGTTAGAAATCACATAAGTTTTTTGACTTGGATCTTAACCTTAAACCAAGAGGTAGAAAGAGCGGCAGCAAATATTGTTTACCAGCAAAAGAGCCAAATTAGCCTTATCAACTTGTATGATTGGCATTTTGTTCCTGCTGCAGTAACTCTAAAAAGAGCTTTTAAGATACCCATAGTCTACTCTGTTGAGAGTTTGGAAGATCATCGTTCTCAAAAAGCAAACACTCCATATAATATGGCAATAAAAAGTATCGAATGGTTGGGTTTCTACGAGGCAAATAAAATTATTGTCAAATCTAAGTCGATAAAAAAAGATGTTATTAACATTTTTAATGTTCCAAGAGAAAAAATCAAAATTTTGGAATCTGACTTGCCTACAAATTTTAAGAACATCAGAAACATATTCAACGGTATTTCAGGGGGATCTGGAAAAAAATGAAAAAAGAGCTTAATGTTATGATGTTATCTTGGGAATACCCACCAAGAGTAATTGGAGGAATATCGCCTCACGTGTTCTTTTTATCTAAAAGTCTTGCTGAAATTGGTGTTAAAGTTCATGTTGTAACATGCGATTTCCCAGGGGCTCCTGCCTATGAAGTTATTGATGGGGTAGAGGTATATCGAATAGATTCATACAAAAATCCATCACCAGATTTTGCTTCTTGGATATATTTAATGAATATGAATATGCAAAAAGAGGCTGCAGCAATTGCAGCTAAAATCGAAAATAAAATTGATGTTTTTCATGCACATGATTGGCTTGTGGCAACTGCAGGTATAGGATTAAAACATGTGTTTAGAAAACCACTTTTAGTTACTATACACTCAACTGAGATGGGGAGAAGAGATGGAGTTCACACCGAGACTGAAAAAATGATTCATGAAACAGAAGCTTGGTTGACTTATGAAGCATGGAAGGTAATTTGTTGCAGTGATTACATGGTCTCACATGCCAAATGGGTTTTTGGACTACCCGAAGATAAACTGGTTATGATCCCAAATGGCGTAAAAACCCAAGTTTATAAAGACGCCAATAAAGGTGAAGGAAAAAAATTCCGAACAATGTTTGCATTACCGGAGGAAAAAATTGTCCTTTATGTGGGGAGGCTTGTATACGAAAAAGGAATTCATATCCTAGTAAACGCTGCCCCAAAAATTTTGGAAAAAGTTAATGCAAAATTTATAATTGTTGGCAGTGGCTATATGAAAGAGCAACTGTTAGATATAGTTAAAAGTATGAATTTAGAACACAAAGTACTTTTTGCCGGTTTTTTGGAAGATGATATTCTGTTAAAATTACAGAAATATGCTGATGTTTCAATAGTACCTTCACTATTTGAACCGTTTGGAATAGTTGCATTAGAAGCAATGGCAGCCGGAAGTCCGTTAGTAGTTTCAGACACTGGCGGTTTATCTGAAATTGTTGATCATAATTCAACTGGAGTTAAAATATATCCAAACGATCCTGAATCTTTGGCATGGGGAGTTACAAAAATATTATTGGATGAGAAATATAGCGCTTATCTAAGAAAAAATGCTTATGAAAAAATAAAAGAAAAATATGATTGGAAGAAAATAGCCTTAGAAACAAAAAAAATCTATAAGTCAGTTTTAGGCGAATATTCAAAAAGTTTTTGGGCATAAAGCAACAATTTATTAATAGACAAAACTACTACTGTCCAATAATACGTACATTTTTCACTAAAACCCAAGGTGAGATAAGTGAACCTAATTTTCTTTCATTATTAGCAATTAAACTCACATTTTTTAGAACTTCAAAAATATTACCTGACAACATTACACCTCTAGTAGAATGTGTTATCTCTCCATTCTTAATTTTCCATGCTGGAGTAGCTACAACAGAAAAGTCTCCACTTACAGGATTACTACTGTGAGCTCCTTGTAGATAATAAATTAAAAGACCATCAGCAACTTCTTCAATTAATTGTTCAGGTGTCTGATTTCCTGGAATTATCCGAAAATTTGTAGTTCCAATATTAGGTGTTGATAAATATCCAGCTCTTGATGCATTTCCAGTGCTTTCTTTTCCTTCTTTTTTCGCAGTGTAATTATCATAAAGAAAATTCTTTAGAACACCCTTCTTCACAATATTAGTTTTTTGTTGAGGAATACCTTCACCATCAAATGGTGAAGATCCCAGACCACCGACCAATAATCCATCATCTTGTATAGTTAGTAGGTCTGAACCAATTTTTTCACCTATTTTATCTTTAAATGGTGATTGGTTCCTTTGAACATTATCAGCTTGTACAGAGTTAATCAAAGTGTTAGAAAATAAACTCTGAAGTGCAAATTGGGTAAGTATTAGGTTAGTTGTTCTTGTTTCGATTCTCTTAGTATTTAATGCAGAAGAAGCTAAACGTGCGGCTTCTTTACCAACCCACACTGGATGTATATTGTAAGTTCTTTCAGCGTTAAATTCAAAACACACAGGAGTAATTGTGTTCTTTTTTTTCACTGAAGCTGCTAAACTACAATCAATATAAGTCCCTTTGTCAAAAGCTCTAACACCATTTGAGTTAGCAATTGCGTTTAAGAAGAAAGCGGAACTTAGACCTCCTTCAATAGGTAAAACATTCTTTCCAATAGTCATTGCAGCATCTAGCATCTCATAAGCAAGTGGAATTAAATCTTTTGAACGTAGTTTGACGATTTTTCGATCATATGTTTTGTCTACTAGACCATACGGTTTTTGCTCTGGAAATCCACTCCAATTTTTGTCAGGTTTGCTAGCCTTTGCAGCATTTAAAGCACTTACAATCACGTCGTTTATTATAGTCTTATTTTCAATAGCATTTGTGTAAGCAAACCCTAATGCTTTTTTTACAACAACTCTTATTCCTAAACCTTGATCAACTATTTTGTTGCTTTTTGTGACCTGACCTCTTTCTATACCGATGTTTGTCGAATGCCCTTCATAGAGATAGGCTTCGACTTCAGAGGCTCCTTTTTGAAGAGCTGAACTCACTGCATAGTCTGCTAAATTGAGCATGCTATCTTTTTCAAGCACTGCCACCGACTATCACCTCTTTAATTCTAATATGGGGGCCACCATCACAAACAAATGCTGTTTGCCCTTTTCCACATCTTCCCGGCCATAATTCAAAATCATTTCCCACTGCATCAATTTTTAAAAGTGTTTCAAGAGTATTTCCACTTATCGATACGTTTCGAATAGGATTCCCTAATTCGCCATCGACTATTTCATAGGCTTCCTGTACTCCAACCTGAAAAGTACCATCCAAGTTTGCTTGGCCACCTCTGAAACTCTTCATATAATAACCTGATGATATACCTTCAAGTAGTTCGTCAAAAGAGTGATCTTTGGGAGCCATGTATGTGTTTCTCATTCTTATTATAGGCTCAACACGAAAACTTTCTCCCCTAGAATTTCCAGTGGGGGGCATATTAAATTTTTGAGCTGTTTCGCGATTATGCATCAACCCTTTTACTAGTCCATCTTTTACGAGAAGAGTCTTTTGACTAGGGACACCTTCGTCATCATATTTGAATGATCCAAAAGCATCCTTCACAGTACCATCGTCATAAAGAGTGACTATATTTGAACCAATTTTTTTTCCAATTCTATTGGATAATACACCACCTGATAAGGCTAAATCAGCTTCAGCAAGATGACCAAAAGCTTCATGAACAAAAACACCAACAACGTTAGGCCCTAAGACTACAGTTGATTTGCCTCCTTTAACGGGTTTTGCTTCTAATTGAGATACAGCACGTTTTGCAACTTTTTCGCCAATAACTGTTGGAGGTTGTTTATCAAAAATTTCGTAGCCTGCAGTAGATCCAATTTCTTCTCTACTAAATGTAAAACCACCATTACTAAAAGCTGAAGAAGTTATTCTCGACCAAACATAAAGTTTGTCTTGTTCAATAAAGGTCCCTTCACTAGTTGAATAATAATTCGTTCCAAAAAGATCCAAATAATCGATTGTACAACTTTTTACTCGCTTATCATAACTTAAACTGGATTGATTTATCTCTAAAGTTGTCTTTATTTTTTCTTCCATAGATATTGTTGTCGGGTTTTTTTTTGCATCTGCAATTATTTTATCTGTTACTACTTTAGTTTCAGCAAGTTTTATGGGTTTTTTCATTCGTACACTTAAAGCTTTAGCCATACTACAGGCGTTAGAAACAGCAGTTTTTATTTTTTGGAGGTCTAAGGATCCAACTGAAGAGAACCCCCAAGCACCATTAACTAGAACACGCAAAGCAACGCCACTTTCTATACCTTGTTTGGCTGCTTCGACTCGTCCTTCCTTCAGAGTAAGTAAAGTTTTTTTCAATTTCTGAGCCCGGACTTCTGAATATTCAGCTGAAAAATTATCTACTGCCAAACGATTAATTTTATTAAGAAGATCTATCAAACGCAATCTACCTTATAATCAATATAGAATATGAGTATATCAAAAGAATAAAATCGTTTTGCATGATTTCTTAAAATAATGAATAATATATGATCTATTTAGAAAGATATAAAAAAAAACGAGTTAAAAAATACAATACTTCAAAAAGTTTTTTCTTAAAAATCATCAATATTTGTTTGTTTTACACTTCCAAAACGTGATTTTTTTTCCAGATTATTTGAATCTAAATCTAGCTTTCCGTATACTCCATCAAATCCTGGAATAACGCTAAAATTACCCGTTCGAACTTTAAGAATTGCAGTAACTATTTTGGAATCAACGACTTTTTGTAAATCAACCTCAGGAATATCAATCATTACAGAATATTCATTCTCAAAACTATTGACTAAACTATTATAAATTTTCCAGACAGCTTGAGTTGATGGAGAACCAGCATTGATAACTGAAGTAATTATATCAGAGAGAGGGAGCAATCGTAAAAACCCAGGAGTATTAGAAGGCTTATAATTGATTGGTCGGTCAGCAAGTTCATTAACTCTTTGCTCTACACCTTTTGTGAGTTTTTTTCGACAAACTGGGCAAATGGAATTGAATCGCTCAGCTTGTTCTGGGGACAAAGAGATGTTACATTTTCGGTGACCAGTCCAATGGTATTTTCCATATCCTGGATCTGTTTCTATCGTGAACTTCAACCGTTGAGATTCTTTATTTTTAATCGAATCAATCACGTCTCCATATCTAAGTCTCTCAAGATCAAAGACGTTTGCTTCTCTTCCTATTCGCCAAGGCCAAAAGCTATGGCAATCACTATTTGAAAGTAAAGTAAATTTGTCAAGACCGCTTAAGCGCCAATTCATTGGAGGATCGGATGAAAGGCCAGTTTCTAAGGCATAAATGTGTTTGGTCATATCTTGATAACAGTCTTTGATTTTGTTAAAACCACTAAAAGCTCCAAAAACACTAAACCAGGGAGTCCAAATATGAGCAGGAAAAATCATATTCTTATTTGAAATAGCCATTATTTTTTCAACCAATTCAGGGGCACTCATTTTTAATATTGGTCGACCATCTGAATCTAGATTTCCAAAGTTTTTCAGAACTTCAGTTATTTGTGCTACAACTTCTAGATTTGGGGCAAATATTACATGATGGATTTTTTTTACAGAATTTTCAAAAGTAAAAATTGTGCAAACTTCAGTTGTTAACATAAAGTGTACAGAATCTTCTGTATTTTCGGATATTCTAAAGAGATCGGTTCCAGGATCAGTTATTAGAACATTTTTTATCTGTTCAAACCATTTTGGATGAGTAAAATCACCTGAACCTACCAAATTGAGACCCTTTATTTTTGCAAACCGCGCAATTTCTTTCAGATCCATTCTTGGACTTGTTGCACGACTAAATCGACTATGAATATGCAGATCTGCTATTGTCCTCAATTTTTTAACCTATCCTAAAATAAAGGTTAACATGTTTAAATTTAGTTGTATCTTCTTATTGGTTAATTTTAGACTATTAGAAATTGTCAATATCAGCAGTATCTTCTTTTGAATTTTCAGATTGGGAAGTTGAAGGATTTACATATTTTGAGAAATATGTTTCCCAATCTACCTTAAACATAATTATTATTACTATTATCATGAGGATTAAACCAATCAAAGTCCCAACAATTAGAGAGCTTCCTTCACCATCTAAACCAAATAAAGAACTAATAACTTCTAGAGACCACCGACCACTATAAGCAATTATTAAATTTGAAAAGAATTTTCCAAGCAATGCTGGAATGAAAGCACGAAGTAAACTGTAACGCATTACACCTAAGGGAATAAAAAGTAAATCGTCAGGAAGAGGAGTTAGAGCGAAAACAAAAATAGCTATAGGTCCAAACTTTTTGAATAATTTCATCAGGAAATCCATTTTCTTTCGATATTTATCACTAATTACTTTTCTGCCACCAACTCCTATTAGATAACCCGAAAATTCACCTACTGAAGACCCTATACCAGCGGCAACTGCAATCCATATTGGTTCAAAACCAGAAATACCTCCCATAGTAAAAATAATAATAGTATAAGGTATGGGCACAAAAACTGACATTGATCCGATTAAACTTATAAAAAAAATGCCTAGATAACCATACTGAACTGCAAATTGATCCATCCAATCATAGATGCCGTCTAATAGCAAGATCTTTCAAACCTTCCGTTAGGTATATGAAGTACTCTTAAAGAGTTTATGATGTTAGAATATAATATAATCTTATTTTTTTTAATTAAATTATATAAAAATAAGAAGCTTGAATTACTTTAAAAGAAAACTGTTTTTCAAAAAAACTGAAGTATATTACCAAAACATCTTTTTTTGAGAAATGTTTAATATTACAATAATTTATCTGGAAATTTCAATAACTATTTCAGCACCAGGTTGAATATTAAGTATTTTTCCAGCATTTTTTTGATTAGCCGAAATTTCTAGAAATCCATGACTTCCAATAATAACTAAAAGTTCCCCAAGTTTTACTTCAGAATAGGTTTTACAAAATTTTATAAGTAATTCAGAAGGTGATAATTTAACTTTCAACATTTTTCCATATAAGTCTAGCAATGATTTATCGAGATTGATATTAGTTATTATATTGCCAAAGTCGTCAACATGAATCACTTGACCAATTAGAGTTTTATTAGTTTTAATAACGTTAGCAAAAATTGGTTTTTTTATTTTATCTATTTTGGGTCCAAAAGCTTTAGGAGTAACTCCATTCAGCAGATATGCTGCGGCAGGAGCAAAAATATCGCGTCCATGAAATGTGTTAGAAACTTTGTTTAACATTAAATTGATATTTGTCAATTCATAAACGTTTTTTATACCTTGTTTCTCAGCTGCTAATACTAAAAGACCATTGTCCGGACCTATAAAAAAATCTTTTTTTGTCTCTATCAACAAGGGGCGTCTACAGGATCCAACACCTGGATCGACAACAGCCACATGAATAGTGCCTTTGGGGAAATAATTTAAAGCTGAAGAGAGAATGAAAGCACCCATGCATATATCGAATTTGGAGATATTGTGAGTTATATCAACTATTCTTGCGTTGGGAGAAATACTCAAAATTGCTGCTTTCATTTCTGAAACATAATGATCTACTAGACCAAAATCTGTGGTTAACGTGATGAATTTATTAACCTCCATGAATGAACGGAACAAAAACTATTTCATCATCATTTTTTATTTTAGTTTCCAGTCCATTTAATACGCTTATTTCAGTTCCATTTATAAGTATTAAAGAATTTAATCTGAATTCTTCATTTTGTTGAATAACTATATTTTTCTTAAGAGATGGAAGTTCCTTTATTATCAGATTTATCAGAAAGAGCAAGGAGATATCATTTTTATAATCAAATGTCTTTTTGTTGACTCCAGCTATATTACGCAGTGCGCCTACAAATTTGACTTTGATAACCACTTATTTTCCACGCAACTTATCTAGGATAGTAATAAGAATTAATGTTAAAATTCTTCCTGATTTTCAAATATGAAATAAATTATTTTTTAAAACGCATCTGATTTTTCTTCAGTAAAAGTTTCCACAATATCGGAGGCTACCTGAACTAATGTGTCGGCTTGATTCATCATTGCTTCAGCATTAATTTCTTCCATTTGTGATAGTTGCTGCACAACAGACTCAAGTTCTACTAAAAACCGTAGAATTGAATCATCTGAAGGATTACAGTTTTCTGCTTCTTCGCGTAAAAGAATTTCTATGAATGCAGGTTCACCTAAACTATAATAAATTGCATTTCTAGCTTTCCTAATTGATTCTAGTACTAGACTAGAGGACATGTAAGGTACAGTTCTAGCTGCTTTAAGCTCTGCTTTAGCTTCACGAAGGTATCGTAATGCCCAGCCTTTCCTGTATTCATCCATCATAGGAATTCTCTTCTTGAGAACAACCTAAACTATTAATTCATCTTCTGATTCGTTTTCCGAAGATTCAGAGAATGATGAAGAAATAGTTCGAGTAATATATCCAGCTACTTTATTTCTAACTCTTGTTGTTGTCCCTTCTGTTAGTTTATCTACCATCCGCTTATTCTCATCAAAATCTCTAGAAAATTCTTCTGAAAAACGCTTTATTAATTCTTTGCCTAAATTCTTAATTTGTTCTGTCTTTACTTTTCCCAAATGCAGGGATTCCCCCAATTTTTTGGTTTGTTCCTCTATAGCTTGAAAGCATAGAAGCAACTTCGTATAGAAGAAGAGACTTAATTTAAGTTTACGCTTAATTTAAGCAATTATCCTTTTGTTAAGTTTCAAACATACCTTTCCAATTGGCAAATTTATATGTATGAAACGTAAAATGAAATTATACAAAAATGAGGTTGAGTTTTTGCCAGCACCTAGAGTTAAAAAAGGAAAATGGTCAAAAGAAAGAGAGAGAACTAAATCTGGAAAATGGAGAAAAAAAAGATCAGATGCAAATCAGCCCAGAAAGGTTAAGAAATCAAAATTAAAAGCTGCAATATTAGCAGTTGGGGTTACGATTGTTGCAATAGTTATCCTAATAATTTATTTCTTCTATCCGAGTATTATCGGATTTTAACTATTGATTTGTTTTCTTATTTTTTATTGGATCTTACTAATTTTAATATTTAAAACATATTCGATGATTTCTTTTTTCAGGTAACAAGAAAAAAATATTCACAGTCAAGTTTAAACGATTTAAAGGCAATCAAGGAACCGCAAAGGCTAAATATAGCTTTAAAAAGAAAAAGAAGCTACGGAGAAGTCTTTATGACCAATTCAGAATTAGCTGTAGCTCCAATGCATAGGCTTTGTAAAAAAGCTGGAGCAGATAGAGTAAGTGAGGCAGCAGCAAAAGAACTTGCTAAAGCTTTGGAAGGTATTGGAATAAAAATTGCAAAAGAAGCTTTAGATTTTGCTATGCATGCAGGCCGGAAAACAATAAAAGCTGAAGACATCGAAATAGCCTCAAAAAAAGTTATGGAAAAATAAGTTTTTCAAAAACTTCCCTTTTCTTTTTTATTAACTTGAAATTATCACTATTAAGTTTGTTTTGACGAATCCCAGAGAAACTGGAAATATTCACGAGCAAAACCAACTAATCCTATATGATCACTCCAAACAACCAAACTAGGTTTATCCTCCCCTAAAAAGAGCATTGCTTCTTTTCCATCAGCAATTACTCCACCACCGAACATATGATTTCTGGTTCGGAAAGTATCTAATCCGAAAATCTTTTTTATAAAAAGCCAATCTTCTGTTTTTCCAGCAACCATAAGGTTGATATTCACTGATTTATTCAGGTTAAGCATTATTGGATCTATTTTTGAAATAATATTTTTTGCAAATTTAGGAACAGCAAACATCAGCTCTTTAGTAGCTTTCTTAAGAATTTCTTGAAGTTTAACCATAATAGCTTCTTGACCACGTAATATCAACATTTCTGGATGCTCAACTAATTGTCTATTCTCGTATAAAGGCTGTAATTCATTAGAAATAGCTGTTTTCCAAGTCTGATATTTATCTTCTAGTCGAAGTTTTACTGCAGTTATCGCTTCAAGAGGAGGAACAGGAAAATACTTGAATGGGCGACTTTCAGAACTTTTTAGCCATCCTTTCTCTTTGAGTAAGTTCAAAACTTCATAAATTTTCGAATATGGAATAGTTGTTTTTTGACTTATGTCCATAGCAGTCATTTGTCCATTTTCTAAGAGTACAACAATAGCCTCAATTTCGTAGGCATTCAATCCCATTTCTTTCATAATTATTCTGGTTTTTTCACTGACAGACAATAAAGCTCCCCCTTAATCACCGTAGTAGTTGTTTGGAAATATTATTATTTGCTTGTGTTTCTTAAAACTTCTATACTAATTATTAGCAGGTTTCAGTTAATGAAGACTATTAAAAACACTCAAAGTATCTGTCCCGAATGTTTAAAAACATTGGATGCTACGATTTTTGAGAAAGATAACAAAGTATTTATTAAAAAACAGTGTCCTGAGCATGGTTCTTTTACAGAATTGTATTGGTCAGATTATGATCAGTATATGAAAGCAGAGCAACTGCGATATGACGGTGAAGGTCTAAATAATCCTCATACAAAAAAGGAAAAAGGGTGCCCCAATGATTGTGGAATTTGCACTGAGCACAAATCACACACTGCACTCGCTATTATCGATATAACAAATAGGTGTAATCTAACATGTCCCGTATGTTTTGCTAATGCGGCTTCGGCAGGTTATGTTTATGAACCTACTAAAGAAGAAATTGTGGGTATGCTAGAAAACTTACGAAAAAATGACCCCGTTCCAGCAACTGCATTACAGTTCTCAGGGGGAGAACCTACAATTCGAAAAGATTTATTTGAACTAATTAAAAAAGCTAAAGAAATTGGTTTGCGTCATGTAGAAATTAATACTAATGGAATTCGACTTGCCCAGAGTGTAGATTACTGTAAAAAATTGAAAGAGTCTGGAGTTAGCACAATATATCTGCAATTTGATGGATTAACTGCAGATGTATACAAATTTATCCGAGGAATTGATCTTCTTGAAAAAAAGATGCAAGCTATCGAAAATTGTCGAGAAGCAGGAATAAAAAGTTTAGTGTTGGTTGTCACTCTGGTAAAAGGGGTAAATGATAACCAACTAGGCGATATTATAAAATTTGCAGTTAAAAACTTTGACGTAATAAGATGCATCAATGTTCAACCAGTTTCACTCTGTGGGCGACTTCCACAAGAAGAGAGAGAAAAAATGCGAATTACAATTCCCGATTTTACTAAACTAGTGGAAGAACAAACAAATAGAGAAATTAAAGTTTCAGATTTTTATCCTGTTCCAACAGTTGTTCCAGTTTCTAAAGCTATTGGAGCTTTAAAAGATAAAAGGTATGTCGAGTTTACTGCTCACCCTCATTGTGGGTTAGCTACATATCTTTTTATTGATGGTGAAAAAATAACTCCCATAACTCGATATGCTAACATAGACAAATTCATCAAAAGTATGAAGAAGATTTATGAACTAGCTGAAAAAGGCAGCAAGAACAAAGCTAAACTCCACCTTCTCACAGCTGCTAGACATGTAAAATTTGGTTTTCTGCGTAAATATTTACTACGAGTTTTAAAAGAAGGAGATTATAAAGCATTAGGCGATCTGCAAAGAAATACGATTCTTTTATCATCCATGCATTTTATGGATCCTTATAATTTTGATTTGGACCGGGTTCAGAGATGTGTAATACACTATGCTATACCAGATGGGAGAATAATTCCATTTTGTACAATGAATTCTATTCATCGACCCAATATTGAAAGTAAAATGGGAATTCCACTTAAAGAGTGGAAAAACAGACACAAAGTTGAAATAAATGAGCCCTTTTAATTCATAAAAATATAGCAAAAGAGAGACAAAACAATGGGCGGACAAAAAAAACTCAGTTTAAAACAAATAGAGCGTGCACAAGCCAGAAGAAGCGAAGAGGACAAAGGATCAGATAAGAAGAAGAAAGATAAAAAGACGTTTACAAAAGAGAAAAAGATGGTAGGCATCCTTCCTCCAAGTGTAAAAAATAAGAAAATAGTCAGCGAAATAAAGAAAATGAAAGTTCTAACACCTTTTGCAGTTTCAACGAAATTTAACATACTAATAAGTGCAGCAAAGGATTTTTTGGAACAACTTGAGCAAAATGGAACAGTACAACTAGTATCAGGTAATCATACAATTAAAATATACAAACCATTAGAAGCCTAGTCACATTTTTATTGTAAGTCTATTTCTCCTTTTCAATTATATTGAGGAATAAAATTGAAATTTCCTGAAAAAGTTTATACTACAAAAGAGGTAGAAACAGCAAAAAACCTCATTGATCAAGGCTACAAACATATCCTAAAAGTCGAAGGGACTCCAAAATTTAAAGAAAAAGTAAGCCAGTCTCTTGATTTGTTAAAGAGTGTTGGTTATTACGAGTTACTTAGGACTTATATCAGAGAAATAACTGAAATTGATGGTTTAACTCAACTTCGTGAGACAGAAGCGGTTATATGGGCAAACAAGTTTGCAGTTGAGAATCCTGTTGATGCTGCAAGTCTTTTTATTCAAAAAGTTAACCACATGAAAGAATATCTTGAAGGCAAAGAGTATTATGGTGGACTAGCAGAGAAACGGTCAACAGATAAAAGGATAGAATTTTTAGAAAAATTGGAAAAAGAGAGCAAAAACAGAAGCATTAAAGATGAATGCAAACGTTTACTTCAGATGTGGGAAGATGCAGCTTTAGCTTATTAAACAGAAAGTTCAACTTTCATAACGTCACCATTTTTTGCCTGTCTAAATAGTTCCAGATTTTTAGTTATTTTTCCTAAAATAGTAACTGGACTATAAGGTTGGGATTTTCCAAAAAATACACAAAAAGCACTTCCGATGGGCCAAAAAGCTAGAGTACCTTCCTCTACTTTTGATTTAGGCTTTTCCAATCCTAGTTTAACAGCTATTTCGAAATATACTTCTTCTTTCCATAAAGTGAGTCTCCCTTCAAAAGGTAGTTTACGAAGTATGGCATCAATTGATCTGGGAGCTAAAAATCTCACAAGTTCTCCTTCAGCTTCTCCTAGATTTGAAATTGAAAAACGAATTTTAATTCTTGAGATAGCAGTATTCTCAACCATGGTTTCTATTCCTCTATAGAATATAGTATTAGATATTTCCCGATAGAATCAAATAAAATCTTAAGTGAGTATTTAACTCTTCCAGTTTTTTTAGGTAATCAATTTACATTATTATTTATAATTATAAGGACTTGATTAAAGTTTGAGCTATATATTCAACTTGAGAGTCTTGCAGACCAGGATGGACAGGTAAAGAAAATACTTTTTTTGCAGCTTCCTCAGTTTCAGGGAGAGCATATAATCCAAAATTTTCTCTATAAAAAGGCATAAGATGTATAGGATTAATATAATAAACTGCAGCACCAATCTCTTTTGTTCGCAGTGTTTTAACTAATTTATCTCGTTCTTTTTCAGTTGAATCTTTTAACTTAACAGTATAGAGATTCCAACTACTAGTCATAACTTCCGAATTGTAAGGCAGTTCTAGGCGTTTTTCTTTTGAAAGAAGGAGTGTCAGTTTTTTTGCGTTAGCAGTACGTTTAGCTACAAAAGAGGGTAATTTACCTAATTGAACCAACCCTAAAGCAGCTTGCATTTCTGACATACGATAATTATAACCCATAGTTAAGGAAGAGTATTTTGATTTTTCTCCATGTGACCTTAACATTCGTAAAGACTTGGCAATTTCATCATTATTAGTTGTAATAATTCCACCTTCCCCGGTTGTCATGTTCTTACTGGCGTAGAAACTCCAACAAGTTGCGTTTGCTAACATACCAACGGGTTTTCCTGAATATTTTGCACCATGTGCCTGAGCAGCATCCTCAACTATGGCTATATCATGGTCTATAGCAATTTTTCGAATGGGAGTTAAATCAGCAGGTAGACCAAAAAGATCGACAGGCATTATGACTTTAGTGTTAGGAGTTATTTTTTCTTCAATTTTATTTGGATTAATATTGAAAGATCTAGGATCAATATCAACAAAAACAGGCTTTCCACCAGCCATCACTACAGCTTCGGCAGTCGCAACAAATGTAAAACTCGGTAGTATCACTTCATCTCCGGGTTTTACACCAGCTGAAACGATAGCTAAATGCAAAGCAGAAGTACCAGTATTAACTGCTATTGAATAAGAAACATTAGCAAACTCTGCAAATTCTTTTTCGAAAGCAGTAACTTTAGGACCTTTACCCAGAGCATTAGTTAATGGACCATTCTTTAAAACTTCAGCAACAGCATTAACTTCGGCATCTCCAATAATAGGCATATTAATCGAAATCAAATTTTTCGTCTTCCCTTATTGATTATTTTTCACTAATTGAGTATTTCAAATTGTCGATTATTTATTACCAATTTAAAGAGAATAAACAGCATATCATTCAACTTTCACAGTATGCTCAATTCCATAATCAGTTATTACCTTAAGATTATTTGCTCTAAATAAACCATCCAATTTTTGATCACCAGTATCAACTCTTAGATGTTTTAAACCTGATAATTTACTTTTGGAAGAAACTACAATAATATTTTCCAAACCTACGGCTTTGATTACAGCAGAACTTATCTGCTGATTGCCTCTACCAAAAACAAAACCTTGACCACCAATCGGCGTAACTATTATTTTCACTTTTTTCGTAGCTATAGCAGCTAATATTTTTTTCTCATTAACATCTTGAGCAATATTTTTTTTATTATAGAAAAGATCAACACCTAGAAGAGTTTTATTTGCGTCTAAAAGATCAGCTATCGTTCTGGTTGTGGTTCCAGGTCCAATAATATAGAGTATATTGTCTATCATATTTTCAATAACATAAACCGATATAGCCGCTTGATTACGCAATTCACTTTCTGTTATTGGACTACCCATCTTGTTTCCCTGCAACAAAAGAGGTTCATGGGGAGACAGCACATAACCATAAAGATGCGCAGACAGCCGACCATTTCTAAATGCTTTCTCATCCACATCCATAATTTCTGTTTCTTTAACAGGTAAATTACCTCTCAGAAATTTTGCTGCGATGCTAGCTGCAGCTTGTGGATTTACTGCAAAAACACCACTATGCATTTTTACTCCTGTTGGTACACCTAAAACAGGAATAGAGAGATTAACTACTTTTTGTATGTCTCGGGCTGTTCCGTCACCACCGCAAAAAACTAAAAGATCCAAATCGGATTTGGCTAAGATAGATGCAAGTTTTATCGTATCTTCTGATGTTGTTGATTTTTTTCTTTCCCCATAAATTGTATGATTAAACCCAATTTTTTTGATTTCGTTTTCACCCATAATTCCTCCGCCCACAAGAAGTTTCACATTAGGCATAAGATTATTCAATTCTTGAAGAAAAATTTCAGCCCTTTCCGGAGCAATTGGTTTGGCTCCTAATCGTATAGCTTTATTCAGAATATCTATTCCGTCTGTACCTTTGAGACCAACCGCACCGCCCATTCCAGCCACTGGATTAATAATAAAACCCAAAGTTTTCATTTTTATTTCAATTCTTTATTCAATTGATAATTATTTTTTATTTTCTTATACAAACTATAAACTCTCAAAGCGAGTCTTTTAATTCAAAAAAAGATAGAGGATAAATGGCAAAAAAGATGATGTAAATTTCAACATCATTTTTTTGTCATTTCAGTTTAGATTTTAGATGAATTTTTTATTAACTTCGTCTAGCCAGGGATAGCGGGTTTTCAGTTTTTGCATAGCTGCTGCTACTTTTTCTGCTGGATATTCATAAGGAAGAAGATTTCCAGACAGGTAAGAATCGTAAGCTTGCATGTCAAAGTGACCATGACCACAAAGTACAAAGGCCAGGACTTTTTCTTCACCAGTTTCTTTGCAGTGTAATGCTTCATCAATTACAGCCTTTATTGCATGAGAAGGTTCTGGAGCAGGAATTATTCCTTCAGTTTGAAGGAAAAGTTTAGCGGCATCAAATACCTCTATTTGGTTGTATGCTTTAGCTTCTATCTGATTTTCACTACGCAAAACACTTAATGAGGGTGCAATTCCGTGATAACGCAAACCACCTGCATGAATTGGAGCAGGTATAAAGTCATGACCTAGTGTATGCATTGGAACCAATGGAGTTAGTCCTGCAGTATCACCATGATCGTAAACATATTCTCCCTTGGTAACTTTGGGACAAGCAGTTGCCTCTGTAGCTACAAATCTTGTTTCTTTTGGTGCTTTTCCAGCGACTTTATCATAATAGAAAGGCCAGAAAAACCCAGAGAAACTGCTACCACCACCAATACAACCAAAAATTATATCTGGATAATCTCCAGCAATTTCAAGTTGTTTCTTGGCTTCCAGACCTTCAACGGTTTGGTGTATTAGAACATGATTGAAAACACTGCCGATAGTATATTTGGCTTCTTTTTCATTTACAAGTGCGTCTTCAACTGCTTCACTTATTGCTATACCTAAACTACCCATATTATCTGGGTCTTCTTTCAAAATATTTCTACCAGCTTCAGTTTGTTTGCTTGGACTAGGATAGCATTCAGCACCAAAAGACTCCATCATTATTCTTCTGTATGGTTTTTGGTCATAGCTAGCTCGGACCATATAAACTGTAGCATCTAATCCAAAAACATTCGCGCTAAAAGCTAAAGCTGACCCCCATTGACCTGCTCCAGTTTCTGTGGTTAAACGTTTTGTACCAGCTTTCATATTATAATAAGCTTGAGGAACAGCCGTGTTAGGTTTATGACTACCAGAAGGGCTAACTCCTTCATATTTATAATAGATTTTTGCAGGTGTATTCAAAGCTTTTTCTAAATTTATAGCTCTAAATAAGGGAGTGGGGCGCCATAATTTATAGACCTCTCTAACGGCTTCAGGGATATCAATCCAACGTTCTTTGCTAAGTTCTTGGCCGATAATTTCCATTGGAAATATCCTAGGAACTATTCCCACTCCTGGTTCCCTTGTCGCTGGATCTATGAAGGGAGGAAGGGGTTTAGGCAAATCAGGGGTTATATTATACCATTGTTTTGGTATCTGATCTTCATCTAGAAGTATTTTTCTGCTGGGCATACAATTTTCTCCTAAATACAAAATGTAATTCCTGTAAAAATAGAATATTAAGTCTTGTGTATGTTTCTGTACATGATATTAGTAAAATTAATTAAAAAAAAGAAATTTGTAGAACATTAAGGTTTATTTCAAAAAAACAAAGCAGCATATTTATACTAAGATGAACAAAAAGATACATAAGGAAAAATTAATGTGGAATAGCATAAAAAAATATTTGGAACAATATCCTGAACGTCTCCGTGTAGCTCGTGTTTTAGTAGAAAATGGATTAAGTACAAAAAATAATAAAATATATCTTAACCAAATAGAAATTCCACCAGTAAGAATTGCACGAACTGCTAAAGTAGATAGACGAACAGTAAACGAAACCTTAAAAATAATCCAAGCAAACCGAAAACTTAGATTAATTTTTGAAGAATTAAGACCAGCTGGTCACTCATTAAAAAGAATTGCCAAACATTTAGATTTGGGGGTAGTTGAGATTACTCCTACAGATGCTAGAAAAACTGGAATATTAGCTAATGCGGCAATGATTCTAACTCAAAATGCATTAAGTATCAGACAAGCAATTGTAGATGATCCAGAACTTTCACCTGAACCAAAACTTACAATAATAGTAGAAAAAAAAATTCCGGGTAAACTAATTCCTGAATTACTAAAAATCTCTGGGGTAGATAAAGTCTCTATCTATTAAAAAAACAAGTTAAAAAAGCAATAAAAAATAAGTAATTTCTAAAAAAAGGAACTAGAACACTAAAGCAAAGTCTAACATTATGCTTTAGAAAAATTTATATGGGCAACATGTTTTGTTCTTGTGCGCATTAAGGAGATTATGTATAATTTGTCTGCACCTGGACAAGCTGGCGGAGTTCCAGTTATTGTATTAAAAGAAGGCTCTAACCGATCTCGCGGAAGAGAGGCACAACATGCCAACATAACTGCGGTGAAGATAGTAGCTGAGAGTGTAAGATCTGCCTTAGGACCAAAAGGCATGGATAAAATGTTGGTCAGTAGCTTTGGAGATGTAACCATAACAAGTGACGGGCGCACTATTTTAGATGAAATGGAAATTGAACATCCAGCAGCAAAGATGCTAGTAGAAGTTGCAAAAACACAAGATAAAGAAGCCGGTGATGGAACTACATCTGTTGTTATAATCGCTGGTGAGTTACTAAATAAAGCAGAAGAACTTATTGATAAAAATATTCACCCCACAATAATTATAGACGGCTATAAAAAAGCCGCCTCAAAGGCATTAAAGACTCTTGAAAAAATTGCCATACCCGTAAATTTGAAAAAAACAGAATATCTAAAAAAGGCAGCAATAACAGCAATGGCCAGCAAAACTGTTTCTGAACAAAAAGAGTTTTTGGCAGAAATTGCAGTTAAAGCAATGCTATCAGTTGCAGTTAAAGAAGGGCAAAAATTCAAAGCAGATGTGGAAGATATCAAAGTTGAGAAAAAAACTGGCGAATCCTTGAAAGATACATTGTTAGTAAACGGAATAATACTTGATAAAGAAATTGTGCATTCAGGAATGGCTAAAAAAGTTGTAAAAGCCAAAATCGCACTTATTGACACAGCATTAGAGGTCAAAAAAACAGAAATAGACGCAAAAATCAATATTGAAACCCCTGAACAAATTAATGCGTTTCTTAATCAAGAAGAAAGCATCATTAGAGGAATGACAGATAAAATCGTAGAGTCAGGGGCTAAAGTTGTAATATGTCAAAAAGGCATTGATGATATGGCACAACATTTCCTTTCCAAAAAAGGAATAATTGCAATTCGTCGAGCTAAAAAGTCAGACATGGAAAAACTAGCAAAAGCCACTGGAGCCACTATTGTAACAAACCTATCTACCATTACATCAAAGGATCTGGGTTTCGCAGCTTTAGTTGAGGAGAGAAAAATCGGAGAAGACAAAATGACATTCATTGAGGGTTGTAAAAATCCAAAAGCGGTTACAATTTTGATTCGAGGAAGCACACAACGGTTGACAGCCGAAGCAGAACGTTCATTACATGACGCTTTAAGCGTAATAAAAGACATACTAGAAGAACCCAAAATTTTAGCTGGTGGTAGCGCTCCTGAACTGGAAATGGCAAGTGTATTAAAAAAATATGCAGAAACTCTACCCGGAAGGGAGCAAATAGCCGTGAGAATTTTTGCTGAAGCTTTAGAAGCAATAACAATAATATTAACAGAAAACGCTGGATTAAATCCTATAGATATTTTATCAGAACTTAGGTCAAGACATGAGAAAGGGGAAAAATGGGCTGGAATTGAAGTCATGTCAGGAAAAGTTCAGGATATGTCTAAGATGGGTGTTTTTGAACCATTAGCAGTTAAAAAACAAATAATAAAATCATCAACTGAAGCAGCTTCATTAATTTTGAGGATAGATGATATTCTTGCTGCTAGCAAGATGAAAGCACCACCAATGTCCCCAGGAGGAGCTCCTGGCGGAGGATACCCAGGCGCTGGAGCATATTAACAATGTCAAAAAAAGAAGAAATAATTATCGGACCTCCAAAAATAACTAGATTTGAGAAAGCTAGAATAGTAGGAGCTAGATCACTTCAGATTTCAATGGGGGCACCAATATTGATAGAAGTAACTAAAACTGATACAAATCCAATAGATATCGCAGTAAAAGAGCTTAATGCCAAAACTTTGCCAATAACAATAAGAAGAACTTTGCCTGATGGTACTTTTCAGGATATACCATTAAAATGGCTTTTTAACTAGGCTTAACAGAAAAGTTTTTACTTCAGCTAAGGACGAAGGCACATATTTCTAGTTAGAGCCCTACTCGTATGGATAGTAATTTAAACAAAATAGAAATAGCCTAACATACTAAGCCATACAGTTTGGTCAAATGTTTTATTTATATTAATTTTTATTGGACAACTCTCTTTAAAATAGAACCACTACCTGTTTCCCCAATAATTTTTTGCTCTTCCATAATTAAAGTTCCCTTAACAAAAGTCTTCACAGGAGAGCCTTGAACATCCCAACCATCATAAGGTGAATATTTGGCTTTTGAATTAAATGATGAAGCATCAATTTTGAATTTCTTTTTAAAATCAATAACTGTAAGATCAGCATTTTTTCCTGGTTCTATAAATCCAAGACTAGGTAACTTGAAAATTCTCGCTGGATTTTCTGAAAATAGTAAAACAATATCTCCAATGTTTAGAAGACGTTTGTTTACCATTGTTAACATCAAAGGTAAAGAGGTCTCTAGACCAGGCAACCCAACTTTAACATCCCAAACATTCGTATTCATTTTTTCGTTTATAGTGTGAGGAGCATGATCAGATCCTAAGACATCAACCCAACCATTCCTTATTGCGTTCAAAAGAGCATTTACATTATTCTCGCTTCGAGGAGGTGGCATCATAATCAATAATTGACCATAACGATCAAAAGCATTATTGGACAAAAAAAGATGATTAGGAGTTACCTCACAAGTAATCTTTGTATTGGTTTCTTTCGCGTTTTTTATTAAGGTTAATCCTTTCATTGTTGATACGTGACAAAAATGTAAATGTGCACCAATTTCTTCATTTAATCTGAGCAATCTTTCAATAGCATAATATTCAACTTCTTCGGAGTGGGCTTTTAAAAAAGCCTTTAAATCATTTTTATTGGAATTTTTCAGTTTTTTTTCATTTAACAACAATAAATTCTTGTCTTCAGCGTGAACCGCAAAAGGCATATCTAATTCATTAACTTTAGTAAGAGCTTCTTCAAGAGCGAGATCTACATCAATATTTAGACCTCCAATTTGATGAGCCAAGAATAGTTTAAAAGCTATAGCGCCTTCATTTACAATTTCTGGGAGTTCAATAAGATCTCTTGGAAATTCTGAGTAGAAACCAACATTGACCAAAATACGCTTTTCTGCAAGTTTTATTCGATTTTTTAGTGTTTCACTGCTACACGTTACTGGGAGATTGTTAGGCATATCTAAAACTGTGGTAAAACCTCCTGCGGCTGCGGCAGCAGTTCCAGTATAGAAATCTTCTTTGTAGGATTTTCCTTCACTACGAAGGTGAACATGAGGATCAATTAATCCTGGTAAAACAAGAAAATTTTTCAGGTCAATTTTTTTATCTGACTTAGGCATGTGAGTTTCTTTGGAAATCTTAAAGATTTTGCCATTTTCTATAGCAATGCTGCATTGAACAATTTCTTGATTTATATATGCTTTAGCGTTAGTTAGAACAGAATCAACAATCAATTTATCTCGCTTCAGCTAAAATAGTTATATTTAGACATAAAAAAGTATTCAATTCAAAAAAAATAATCCGATTAATGAAAATATTCTATAGGTTAATCTTCCAAGTCAATACGACAGTCGTCACAAACGTTTTCGCCATTAATTAATTTCAGGTTTTCAGAGTAAATATCGCAATTATCACAGTATCCAGACATAGGGGGAGAAGAAATTTCCGCGTTTTGATCTATTTCTGTGGAACACCCAATAAGCGTTTTCTCTTGAATTATTTCAATTAATTGAGGCATAACTCCTAAAACATCTTTACTAGTAACTATACCGTTTAGAGATCCTTTGTATAGCACACCTAGTCGTCTAATATTTAGGCTGTTCATTTGCTTTGCCGCGTCAGTCACTGTAGCTTCAGGTGAGATTGTCACCAGAGGTGACGTCATTATTGACTTTGCTTCTATTGTATCAGGACCTATATTTTTCGCCAAAACTCTTTGAACAAGATCACGTTCAGTAATAATACCAACAGGTTTCCCAAGTTTATTTGTAACAATAACACAACCGAGAGCTTTGTCAGCCATTATTTGTGCAACTTTGTTGGATGTTACAAATTCGTTTAAGGCCACTACTGGACTTGACATCACTTCTCTTACCAGCATTTTTGAAGTTAATCCAATTTCTGACATGACAAATACAGCTCATCCAATTTATTCAGATTCTGGCTTTCACAAGTCAAAAGCAATAGTCGGACATTTAAGAGTTCCTAAGTATGATCAATAGATAATTTAAGGTTAGAAATTCTATAGATATTTTATTAGTCTTTGAAGTGTAAGTGCATCTAAATAAAAGAGGTATTAAAGTGATAAAAACAAACGCTAACAAACTCATAAAAATATCAGTCATCGGAGAAGTTTCTAGTCCCATAGTTAGTAAATCAGTTTATAGGATTTCAGCCAATGGTATCCCATTAATTTTTCCAGGAGTGGGAGGAATAACCTACAATCTAAGAGTTGGAGATCTAGCATGTGGTTGGGAAGCTGATCATGTTGAACCAGGCGTTAGTGTAGAAAATAAAGAGAATGATTCACGATATGGAAATGCAGCAAACACGGCATTTAATGTGTTTTCATGCATCGGAAATAAAGCAACAATCGTTAACGGTGATGCAAAAGGGGATAGGGGAATTGTCACTGGGAAACATGGAGGAATAGAACATATTCTAGTTGACTTTCAAGCAGATACTTTAGAGAAGTTAATTCCTGGTGATAAAATTCTGATAAAAGCTTTTGGTGTCGGATTAAAACTAGTTGATTACCCAGAGATAAGAACAATAAATATGGATCCAAAGTTTTTAGAAGTTATAAATCCTCAAGAGATTGATGGAAAAGTTCAGGTACCTGTTACACATATTATTCCAGCTACAATAATGGGTTCAGGATTAGGAGCAAATCATGTTCATTCTGGAGATTATGATATTCAAATGTTTGATAAAAAAATGATTAAGGATTATAATTTAGATAATTTAAAACTTGGAGATTTAGTAGCAATAAAGGATGCGGATCATTCTTTTGGGAGAATATATCGACAAGGAGCAATCTCCGTTGGAATAGTAGTTCACACAAATTGTGTAACTGCAGGTCATGGTCCAGGAATCACAAGTTTAATGACTTCAGCTTCAGGAAAAATAACTCCCAAAATTGATAGAAAAGCCAACATTGCTTATCTCTTGAAGCTACGATCAAATATATAAGGCAGTAAAATTACTAATTCAAGTTAGAGCTAAAAGAGGACAAAAAAGTGCCATTTAAGCGAAAAAGTCGAGGAAGATCAAAAGGAAGTAAAGGAAGCGGAACTACAGTACAATGTGGAAGTTGTGGACAAGTGGTACCACGTGATAAAGCGAAAAGATCTACAAGAAATGTTTCTTTAGTAGAACATCAATTGGCTAAAGAACTACGAGCCCAAGGGACATATTTAGCTTCTTGGAGAGACACAAAATGGTATTGTATATCATGTGCTGTTCATAGGGGAATTGTAAAAGTCAGATCTGAAAGTGAAAGACATTCACGAGTAAGAAGAAGACGTTAATCTTTAACTATTTTTTTAACATTTTAAAAGTATGCAATCCTCTTTCTAAAACTGTGAGATTGGATAATATAGCCAAAGCTATTATTCCAATATTTAGAGCAGGAAGCCAAAAGAATGCGACAATACTTGAACCCATAAGAAGAATTAACCGTTCAGCACGTTCCATTATACCTATCGACATCATTTTTATCCCAATTGTTTCAGCTTTAGCGCGACTATAACTAACTAGTAAAGAACCAGTTAGAGCTAAAATACCCCAAAGCGGTTCACATAAACCACCTATGATTATTCCAATATAAATAACAGAATCTGAGTATCTATCCAATAGTGAATCAAAAAAGCTGCCAAAAATAGTTTCTTGTTGGTAGGTTCTAGCTAGAATCCCATCTAATACATCACAAAATCCTGAAATCATAAGCAAAGCTGTGGCGACTAAAAGAAACCATCGTTGATTGAGTGATAAAGAAAAAACAAACGCTGAAAGTAAAGAAAACAGGATACCTACTACACTAACAATATTTGGAGTTAAGCCTAATTTGTGGGCTATTCTTGCTTCAGCAGATAGTAAAGTTTGAACTTTTTCTTTTAATTTGGAAAGCAATTTTTGTTCCGCATTGAGTATGTAATATTTCATTATTAAAGCTGGTCTGTGTCAAGATAATAAATCAACAATAGTCAAATAAAAAACCAATTTAAATTATGCTATTTTGAAGTGTAGTTGATATGAATAAAAAAATATTTGCTAATTATTCTTCTGAAGGGCGAAATAAAAATTTCAACGAATTTATAAGCACGAACATAATAATAGGAGGCAGTAACGTTCTATCAGAGACACAATTATATAGTAGATAGAGTTACAAAAATTGATACATAAAGGAGTGAAAAAAATGACTGATAATACAGACGTTATATTCGTTGGAAATAAACCTCCCATGAACTATGTTTTAGCGATAATCACCAGTCTATCTCAAGGAGATCTAAAGGAAATAACTCTAAAAGCTCGAGGCCAAGCGATAACTACAGCTGTTGATGTAGCCGAAATTACCCATAATCGATTTATTAAAGACTTAAAGGTTACCAAGATAGCAATCGGTACTGCTGAAATGCCACCAAGAGAGGGAGAAAATAGATCTAGAATGGTTTCAACGATGGAAATAACGATGACAAAAACCGCATGATTACAATGTAAGAGATAGTAAATATAAAAAACTAAATTTTCTTTTATTTTTTCATTTTCAGGAATAAGATTAAACAATATTTCTTTATTAATAAGAATAGTAGCTAAAAGTATATTCAGATTAAAGACAGATACAAATGTGGTACAAATGCTGGACATCAAACTTATCCGCGAAAATCCAGAGATGGTAAAGAATAATCTCTTGAGAAGGGGGAACCTGGAAAATATCAAAATGTTGGATAAGTTAATAATATTGGATAAGAAATGGCGAACACAACTAACAGAATTAAATAAATTTCGTCATAAAAGAAAAACGGCTACAAAAGAAATAGCTTCATTAAAAAAGATGAAAAAAGAAGCTATAGAACAAATTGAAAAAGCCAGAAAAATCGATAATCAAATAAAAAAAATTGACAGCGAAGAAATGGACTCAAAAGATAGAATAAACAAATATCTTTTAAGAATTCCAAACTTATTACACGAATCTGTACCTGTGGGAAAAGATGATAAAGGAAATATACAAATAAGAAAATGGGGACCCATACCAGAGTTTATTTTTCCTATTAAGAATCATATTGAGTTAGGAACAGATCTGAAAATAATTGATATTGAAAGGGCTGGAAAAGTTGCTGGAGCCAGATTTTTTTATCTAAAAGGGGCTGGAGCACTTTTAGATTTGGCACTAACAAATTTTGCTCTAGAAGTTATAGCTAAAAAGGGTTATTTGCCTATAGAACCCCCACTCTTAATGAGAAAAGAGGCTTATGAAGGGGTAACATCACTTAGTGATTTTGAAGATGTTTTATATAAAATTGAGAAAGAAAACTTGTATTTAATTGCAACTTCTGAACATCCAATTGCAGCAATGTTTATGAAAGAGGTATTAAAAGAGGACGAATTGCCAATTAAATTTGCAGGCATAAGCACATGTTTTAGAAAAGAGGCTGGTTCACATGGAAAAGATACACGTGGGATTTTCAGAACTCATCAATTCAATAAAATAGAACAATTTATTTTTTGTACACCTGAAATGTCTTGGGAACTTCACGAAGAACTCATAAATAATGCAGAGACCATAATGAAAAAAATCGGGCTTCCTTATCGGTCAGTTAATGTGTGTACAGGAGATATTGGTACAGTAGCAGCAAAGAAATATGATATAGAAGTTTGGATGCCAGCTCAGAAAGCTTTCAGAGAAGTTGTTTCATGCAGCAACTGTACGGACTATCAATCTAGAAGATTAGATATTAGATATAGAGAGAAAGAAGGGGCACCAACAAAAGGATTTGTGCATACTTTAAATTCCACCGCAATAGCCACAGGAAGGATGATAGTAGCAATATTAGAGAATTTTCAGCAACAGGATGGATCAGTGTTAGTACCCGAAGTTTTAAGAAAATATATGGGTAATATAGAGAAGATAAGTCTTTAACGGTAAACCTTTTAATACAGCTCTGAGAATGATGTTGGCACGTTTGGAGGATAAAATTGTCTTCAAAAGGAAAAAAGGGTAAAAGAAGCAGACACGTTCGCGATAAATGGCGAGGGAAATCATGGTACATGACGTTAGCACCTTCGTTTTTTGGAAACGTTGAGTTAGGTAACATACCTGCAGCTGATCCAGAACAGCTAATTGGGAGAATTGTAGAAGCAACACTCTATGACATTACAAGTGATTTTTCTCATCAAAATCTGAAGATGTTCTTCCAAATAAGCAGCCTTGATGGAAAAACAGCCAACACAATTTTTAAAGGACACGAATACTCGCGAGATTACATGAGAAGTCTTGTTAGAAGAAGAACAACAAAAGTAAGTGGCCTATTTAATTTAGCAACTAAGGATGGATACAAACTTAGAATTTCAGTTTCTGCACTAACGCTATCAAGAATAAAGACATCTCAAGAAAAAATTATCCGGAGAATAATGGATAAAACTGTGAAAGAAAAAGCTGCAGCTTTAAATTTGGATTCTTTTGTCCAAGAAGTTGTTTTAGGGAAAATAGCTTCAGATGTTTATAATGAAGCAAAAAAAGTTGCACCTCTAAGACATGTAGGTATTAATAAATCTAAACTATTGGCCCAACCTGAGCAGCCTATTCAAGTTCCTGAAGAAGTTATTATAGAACAATAATCGCTTTTCTTTTTGAGAAGCTCTTGTCTATTTTTTATCGTTTTATTCTTAATAAACGAAACTTCTTTAGAAATGAAAATATTGCAGTGGATATATATTTTTAGAGAAGAGGATTTTACTTGAGTTATCAAGCGGGAGTTCATAAAAAAGGAGATTTTTCAGTCGTGGATCTCATTAAAAATACGACTATGAGTAATAATTATTCAAAAGCCGGAGCGATAGCTCAATTTATAGGGATAGTTCGTGGTGAAACTATTCATGGAGAAAATGTTCAAAAACTCAAGCTTGAGGCTTATGAAGAGAAAGCAAATGAAGTTTTATTGAAGATTTGTAGGGAATTATCTCTGAAAAAAGGGATAGCTAATGTTCAAATTCATCATTTATTGGGTGAGTTTGAAGTGGGTGAAGATCTAGTTTATGTTTCTGTGGCTGGTGCACATAGAAGTGATGTTTTTCCAGTTTTATACGAGGCTGTAGAGAGATATAAAAAGGAAACCCCTGTGTTTAAAAAAGAGTTAATAACCAAATTGGATGGTATTCAAAAAGAATATTGGGTTTCAGAAAAAGAAATGTAAACCATTAATTATTTTAAAAAAAATAATTTACAAAATTTTTTTTTTAAGAATTGTTGATTGATTTTATGCCCAAATAATTAGAGTGAAATATCATTTCACAATATCTAAAATAGAATGGCTTCACTTGAAGAGCGTTATTTTAATGTAAAAGAAGTTACCATATAAGATAACTATCAGAGTTACTGGTTCATGTTTGAAGTGAGGGGTTGAATTTTTTGGAAAAAGGAAAATATGGTTGGTTTGAAAAAAGAAGAAGAACAAAAGGATTAGAAATTGCGCACAATCAAATAATTAAGGCGTTCGATACAGTAATATTGCTTAATAAAGCAGCAAAAAGTCTTGCAGAGGGAAACATAAAAGAAACAAAAAAACACATAAAAAATCTTTACAAAGCTGAAGAAGAAGTAGACCAATTACGAACAAAAGTTTTCAGAGAGCTATCGAAAGGAGCTGCACTCATTTCAGATTATCGAGAGGATTTACTTCATCTTGTTAAGAGGTTAGATACTCTAGCAGATCACACTAAAGATGCTGCAAGGTGTCTAGAAATGTTATCAGAAGCAGAAATACCAAAAGAATTATGTGAAAAAATGGTGTTTATGACCTCAAAACTGGTTGAAATAGCTCAAAAGCTCCAAATAAGCATTGAAAAGATTTCAGATAACCCAAAAATAGCGATAAGCAGATCAGAAAAAGTAGGAATAATCGAACACGAGTTGGATAAAGAATATTTGAGAATTAAGATGTTATTTGTGAAGTATGGCGAAAGCATGAATCCTGGAGCTTTGATTATTTTTGATGATTTAATCGAATTTATTGAACATGCTGCTGACAAGTGTGCCGACACTGCAGATTATATAATTATTCTTTCAAGTAGAGAATAAAATTTAGCCTTTTTTGCCAACTAGAACATTTTATATTATCCCAAAGAAAAATTTGGATATGTTGATTTTAAAATAAACTGCAGAGGAATTGAATAATAGTCAAATAAGTAATTATCCGAAACATTATAATCGTTATTTGATTTCTTTGCTTGAGATAGGTGAATAATTTGAGATTCGGTGCTTATGTATATGAACCAGAAAAAGCTAAAGGTTTTGATTTTCATGTTTTACGTGTTAAACAAGAAACAGGTAAAAGAATTACACCCAGACAAGACATGTATAGCAACATTGCAGTTTTTGCTGATAATGTTGCTGCGCGAAATAACAAAAATTGGATTTCACAATCACTCTTGGGGCCAGCCCAGTTTGGGAATTATAAGTATAATATTTACTGGGATGTAGTGTGCGCAACACAACCGGAACATAGAGAAGAACAACTAAAGTATATTGAAGAAGTTGATCGGCAATCACCCGGCATATGGCTCAATAGCCAATATTTTGCAGATCATGGTCATTGTACGTGTCCAAGATGTGAAAAAAAATGGAAGAAAAGTGGGCTTTCGTGGCTGGAGTGGCGACGAAAAGAGGTTACTGGTTACATTGCACAAATCAGAGAACATGTAAAAAAAGAGTTAGTCATGTGTATTCAACCAGATCCAATTACCGCTTATGAACGCTATGGAGTTAACTTTGACGATTTCGCAAAATATGCTGACGCATTTAATGTGGTAATGTTAAGCAAAAGTTATGCAACTCCATGGTATTGGGAGATGTTATCAAGAGGATTCAAAAAAATCTTAAAAAAACCAGTTTATATCAGCCTGTATGTTTCATGTCCAGGAGATAGCCCAAAAGACGTTCCCCCACCTGCTGAATTGTTAAATACTAGTGTTCGATGTGCTCGAACCGGTATTGATGGTATTCTTTATTTTGCTGCTGGTGCTAACAAGTTATTAGATTTTCAGAAAGGAGTAGTAAATAATTTTGAGCTTCGAAAACGATTAAGAAGTTATGGTGGTCAGCCTGTTCAAGAAGTTCTCAATTTAGTTAATAATTGGGAAAAACTAATTCAATAAATTCATTGTGAAAAAAAAGTTAAGAATTGATTGAAAAATGATAGTGGGCCCGCTGGGATTTGAACCCAGGGTCTCCGGCTCCGCAGGCCAGTGTCATAATCCGTACTAGACTACGGGCCCTCAAGTGTGGACTACGGTATTACGTTCCAAGATATGAAGTTTTCATTTTCCGAAACAATTTTTGTTCTTTTAGGTCAGTGACGTATTGGAATCCGGCTTCGATGAGTTTTTTTGCTTCCTCGATTGTTTTGGCTATCTTACAGATATACTCTTCGTTTTGAGGAAGAGCAATTAATTGGGTATAGCGTAGTGTGGTTTTCATGCTTCTATGTCCAAGTAGCCTTTGCACGTATAACAGGTCTTTTGTTTTTGCGTATTCGGTTGTTGCTTTCCAGTGTCTTAGTAGGTGGAAGTGTATTTTTAGTAGTTTTGGGTTTTGAAGTTTGAAGGAAATTCGTTTTTTTTGTCTTCTAAAAGACTTATCAAGGTTGTCTATGTTCGCGTACTGCCATATTCTACCAGTTCTTTGTGGGAAAGTTCCTATCATTCTTACTAGTTTTGTTGAAATTCTAAATTGTCTAGGTAGACTGTTTTTTTTAGGTGTTATTGTCATAGTCGCTGTTGCTAGATCAATGTCTTTCCATTCTAGGTTGAAGGCTTCGCTTCTTCGTGCACCAGTTTCTTTTAGCACTTGAAGAAATGTCGCTACTTGTTTGCTGCATCCAGCTATTAGTTGGTCTATTTCTTTTTCTGTTGGTATTAGAGGTGCTTTTTCGACTGGTTTGTATCTTGGTTTTTCCCAGGTTACATTTTGCATTTTTAGAAACAGAGTATAGGCTTTAACGACATTCCATTTCCTTCCGTTACCACAGGTAAGTTGTTGAGCTATTGTTTCTTTGACGCTCTCTGCATCTGTGAGATCAGCTCCTTTCTTTATCAGCAATTTTATTATTGCAGCGTAT
>Ga0255055_10000047_pt1 | contig 86477 bp, 71 predicted proteins | sample JV7_2_27_MG_FD_188633 | JGI IMG/M metagenome (GOLD analysis project Ga0255055, IMG submission 188633) | Seawater microbial communities from Jervis Inlet, British Columbia, Canada - JV7_2_27 | ecosystem: Environmental > Aquatic > Marine > Inlet | place: Canada: British Columbia | collected... | reverse complement strand
AATGAAGATGTAAAAACATCTGTTTTTTCAGCCCTTGAACTAATTGATGCTCAAAAATTAATGCAAAAAGAAAATATGGTTGTTTTATTAAAACCAAATATCTTAATGGGTAAGCCCGCCGAGAGAGCTGTTAATACTCACCCCGAAGTTGTCCGAGCTGTGATTCAATGGGTAAAGCAATTCAAACCTTCAAAAACATATGTATGCGACTCTGCTGGAGGTCGAAAACCCGGAATTACAGAAACAGCTATGAAAGAAAGTGGTATACAGGACATTTGCGAAGAAGAAGGAGCAATTTGTGTACCTTTTGAAAAAACAGAGCGAAATGTTTATAAAATCAAAGATGCTCTTGAATTGAAAGAAATCTCAAGTTCTCGCTTGATTAGAGAAGCAGATTTGATCATTAACATTCCTAAAATTAAAACCCATTGGCAATGTACCTTAACATGCTGTATTAAAAATATGTTTGGGACCGTGCTTCTGGCAAATAAAGCAAGAACACATGCTCAAGCAGCAATCTTGGAGCGATTCTGTTCGGCATTAGTAGATATATATTCTGTTTCTAAACCGCAATTAACTGTCATAGATGGTTATTACTGCCAAGAAGGTCAAGGTCCCTCTAGCGGCGACGTGGTTAAACTGGATATAATTTTAGCAGGGTACGATGGCGTTGCTCTAGATTCTACTGTATGTAAAATAATTGGATTTGATCCATCGGAAATAATATATCTAGAAATGGCAGAAAAAAAGAAGTTAGGAACCACAGACTTAGCAAACGTAGAATTTCTCGGTGAGACTATTGAATCTGTTTATCGAAAGTTTAAACGTCCGAAACTTCGACCAATATCTATGCCCTTACCAAGGTGGTTAGCAGATTATCTTGGAAAGACAATATTTCGAGCTAAAGTAAAGTTCGATAAAAATAAGTGTAAATTATGCGCAACTTGCTGGACTAATTGCCCCGTTAGTGCGATTACATCACCTAATGAGCTAAAAAAAGGAAATATTCCAAAGTGGGATAGTAAGAAATGCATAACCTGTTTCTGTTGCGTAGAATTATGTCCCCATGAGGCGGTTAAGTTTAAAATTAATTACATAAAAAACGCTGCATTATCATGGATGGGATTGGGTTGTATCATATTCTTAGGATCGATAACAATGCTTATTCTATGGATAACTTTATAGTCACTTATTTGAAAATCTTTTAAAGTTTTAAGGGTATTATATCATATCCTTTAAAAAAAAGATTAATAATACGATAAAATGAAGTTTACTATATTAAATGGGAGTCCTAAAGGCGCTGAGAGCGTCACTATGCAGTATATTCTGTACATTAAGAAAAAACATCCAGAACATGAATATGAGATAATAAACATTGCACAGACAATTAAAAAGATCGAAAATGACGAAAATAGATTCAATGATATTATTAACAAAGTAAGAGAATCGGATGGTGTAGTATGGGGGTTTCCTTTATATGTAATGTTAGTTTGCTCTCAATATAAGCGGTTTATCGAATTAATTTTCGAAAGGAACGCTGAAACTGCTTTCCAAAATAAATATACAATTGTCATATCAACCTCTATTCATTTCTATGACCATACTGCCCAGAATTATATGCACAGTATTTGCGATGACTTAAAAATGAAGTATGTAGGTAATTTTCCCGCGGACAGTTGGGACCTTCTTTATCCTATACGACGCGCAAGATGGCTTTTGTTTGCAGAGGAATTCATGAATCACATCGATAGTAACTTTCCGACCTCAAGACATTATGCTCCTTTAAATTGGAGAGACTTTAATTATACTCCTGGTGAAATTTTAGACGAATCCAAGAAAATTGATACATACGGTAAAAAGATACTTGTAGTTAGTGATGAAACCAGCGAGAATACTAACTTAGGAAAAATGATAAAGAGGTTTAAAGAATCCTTTTCAGATAAGATTGAAATCATAAATTTAGATGACATCGATATTAAAGGGGGTTGTATCTCGTGTTTACAATGTGGGTACGATCATAAATGCTCCTATATTGGTAAAGATGGTTTTATTGAATTTTGGGAAGATGTAGTAATGACTTCAGATATTTTAATTTTTGCTGGAGTAATTAAAGACAGATATCTCTCAGCAAAGTGGAAGATGGCTTTAGATCGGGCTTTTTACATGACTCATACACCAACTTTAATAGGAAAACAGATGGGCTATATTATCTCTGGACCCCTAAGTCAAATCCCAAATCTTACTGAAATGTTTCAGGGCCACATAGAACTGCAAGACTCAAATTTCGTAGATATTATTACTGACGAATTTGGAACATCAAAAGAGATTGATGCTTTACTTCACGATTTCGCAAGAAGATTAGTTACCTTTTCAAAGACCGATTACTTTAAACCTTTAACTTTTTTAGGAGAAGGAGGGAAAAAAATATGGCGTGACGATATTTATGGAAGAAATCGATTTGTCTTTCTGGCAGATCACGAATACTACGAGAAGCATGGCCTTTATGACACTTTCCCACAAAATGATGAAAGAGCAAAGAGGTTGAATGAAAAATTAATTCCGTTGATGAAAATAGACAAAGTTAGGAATAAAATGAACATGAAACAAGATTTTCTTCGCCCTTTCCTTAAGGTGCTTGAAGATCCAAATAAATAAAAAAAAGGATATAAAGGACATATTAATGGCGTGGGGAGGCTCGTTAAATAAAGAGGGTTCAGATCATCTGAGAAATTTAAGAGAAGCAGATAATGTAATAAAGTTTCTTGAAGCATTAAAGCGAAAACTGAAAGATAAGGAAAAACAAAAAATAGCAAACGCAATCAATATTATCGTAAGCCATTACTCTAAAGAAAAAAATGATGAAAATAGAACCTAAATTGCCTTTACTAATTTTTTAATTATTTCTATCAACTTATCTGCTTCAAGTTTTAGCGTTCTCGTTAAGTTTATTTCGAAGAAAGGTAAATCGATGTTATCAGATCGTTCTTCAAGAGTTAAAGAGTCTTCTTTGTATAATTTTAAATCTTTAAATCCATCTAGGCTTTCAGGGACAAAACCAATCATAAAAACCTTTAAGGCGGGCAATTTTTCTATGATTAAATCAATTACAATATGGATGGGGATTGTATGAGTAGAAATTGGTACATATTCCTTAATAACCTCACGCTCCAATATTGTAATCGTTCCCGGAGGTTTATTTACAGTACATGTATCAATAAGGATTAGATACTCTGGTTTGAAATTAACAACATCATCAATTCTAGCCATAGGGTCTGTTCCAGCGTTTATGAAAAGAGCTTTTTCATTATCAGAACAAGAGAGCAGCTCACTAATAATGTAAGGGCCAACACCGTCATCCCTTAATTTTTCCTCTCCTACTCCCATAAAAACGATACTTTGGACATTACTGAGTCGATTTAGTAGTGAACTGTATAAATCCTCCATAGTCAAGTCACATATTATTTTTTTTAACATTAATTTTTCTATTTCATTAAAATAGATATTTTAGATAATTTTTTTTTTTACATTACCTATTTTTTTATTATGTTGTTAAAAGAGAAAAATATAATAATCACTGGCTCAGGAAGAGGTATTGGAAAGTCGATTGCTCTCGCTTGTGCAAAAGAGGGCGCTAATATTGGCTTAGTAGCTAGAACACTTGATGAACTAAACGAAGTTAACGAAGAAATTATTAAACTTGGTACTGGAGTTAAAGTATCAGTTCAAACAGCAGATGTTACAAAATACGAGGAAATAGAAAGCGCATTTAAGGCTTTTTATGAGGAATTGGGAGAATTTAACGGAGTTATTGCCAATGCAGGCTATTCACGGATGTGGGATAGTCATGATTTTGACAGCAATAAATTTTCTGAAATAATCAATATAAATGTATCAGGCGTGTTTTTTACATTCAAGGCAGCTTTTCCTTATTTAATGAAAGATAACAAGAGTGAAAAAGCAAGATTTATTATAACGGGTAGCGCTGCTTTCACTAATCCAATGCCAAAATTTGCAGCTTATACTGCAAGCAAATACGCAGTTGTGGGTTTACAAAATTCTCTCGCATTAGAGTATAAAAAAGAGAATATCAATTTCAACATGATTCTACCAACAATGGTTGACACGCGTTTGGCTAGAGGTAGGAAAGCTGGAGATGGAAATAAACCTCCGAACGTTATGGATGCTCAGGAACTTAATGATTATTATATATTTCTTTTAAGTGAAAATGCTAATAGAATCGATAACGCTCTAATATTCACTAATGATTTCGATGAGGTTAAAAAGTTTTTATCTGAAGCTCCTTCTGGAAAGAATGACAATTGGGATGCTTTTAAGGATTATCTGGAAGAAAATTCTCCTAATACTTATGCTAAGGTTAAAAAACTGGGAAAGTTAGTCGATTTTATAATAAAATCTTCCTAATTATTTTTATATTAGATCGTAATTCTACTCATAAAGCTCCTTTCACTTTAAGAATTAAATTCTTTAATTATTGTGTGTTTTGATAATATAGAATATGAACGAATCATCTAATGAAAAAGAGAAAGCTCAATTTGAAGGAATTATTGAAGATGAAATTGTAATAATTTCTGATAAAGAAGGTATCGAAGAATTTTATAATAATTCTTACATCGGTATTCTTGATAAGAATAGTGAAGGAAATGAAATATTGGTTTTAAGCCCAGTAGAAGTCTTACTATTAATCGAGAGAAATCGTATCTTATTATATTTGGACAATAATAAAGAAGACAATAATCTTTACGATTTTGAAGGTATTTTGACATATCTCACTCAATTTGACGACAGATTGTGGCAAAAATATACCATTTATATGGATCTCAGAAAAAGAGGTTATATCGTCCGAGCAGGATATGGAGAAGGGCTTGATTTTAGAGTTTATAAGAGAGGGGCTGACTTTGAAAAAGATTCAGCGAAATTTTTGATCTATCCTGTTTTTGAAGGATATCCAATAGATTTGAAAGACCTTGACAAAATGTCACGCGTAGCGATGAGTTCGCGTAAAGATCTTGTCGTTGCTACAGTTGATAGGTTGAGCAAACCAATATATTACAGCGTTAATAAATTTGAGATTATGAATAAAGTAGAAAAAGAAGAAGAAGAGTAAAATGTCAGAAAAGTTTGCCTGCGACACATCCGTAATATTCAATGGAATCATTTTGGAATTAATAGTTGATGGCGATTTAGGAAATAAGCCAGAAATATATATTCCGAATGTTGTGGTAGCAGAAGTAGAGTATAGAACAAATGTCCAGAAAGAAATAGGGTATTACGGCCTAAATGTGTTAAAAGAACTAAGACGGTTACATAATGAGGAGAAAATAACACTTCATATAGTAGGAAAACGTCCTACCAGAGAAGAAATAAAAATGAGCCCCGGAGGAGAATTAGATGCACTCATTAGAAAATCAGCTTTAGAGCATAACGCCTCCTTGATTACAGCAGATAGAATACAAGGAGATGTAGGTATTTTTGAAGGGGTTGATATTATGTATGCAAGAGAAAAGGCTGTCCCTAAAAAAACCGAAACCCTTTCTCTGAAATTACTTGAATATTTTGATGAAACTACTATGAGTGTACATTTAAAGCAAGGGTTGCCGCCATATGCTAAGAAAGGCAGTCCCGGAAATTGGTACTTAGAAAAAATAGGTATTGAGCCACTCTCTGTCAAACTAATAGATGAAATTGCTATCGAGATAATAGAAATGGTCAGAGAAGACGATTATTCTTTCGTCGAAATTGAAAAAATTGGTGCCGTGGTTGCTCAATTAAGAGAATTTAGAATTGTAATAACGCGTCCTCCCTTTTCAAATAGTGTTGAGATCACAGCCGTACACCCACTTGTTAATCTTTCTTTGGGAGATTATGCTATTGATACAAGACTTCATAAAAGATTAGAAAAAGCAGAAGGTATTTTAGTATCCGGAGCTCCAGGGGCAGGAAAGAGCACTTTTTCAGCAGCTTTAGCAAATTTTTATTTAGAGCAAGGTAAAGTCGTAAAAACACTAGAAAGCGTTCGGGATTTGCAGGTAAAAGAAGAAATAACACAGTATACAAAATTAGAAGGAAGTCTTGAAAATTCTGCCGATATTTTACTGTTAGTAAGACCGGATTTTACAATTTTTGACGAAGTTCGCACAACTAAAGATTTTCAAATTTACGCTGATTTTCGCCTTTCTGGTGTAGGAATGGTTGGAGTTGTCCATTCTTCGTCAGCTATCGACGCAATTCAAAGATTTATAGGCCGAATTGAGCTTGGGATGCTTCCTTCAATAATAGATACGATTGTTTTTATTAAGGGCGGAGACATATCTACTGTGTTAATTATCAAAATGACTGTAAAAGTCCCCCATGGATTTAGAGACAAAGATTTAGCAAGACCTGTGGTCGAAGTCACAGAATTTAAAACTGAACGTCTCGCTTATGAGATTTATTCCTTTGGTCAAGATATAGTAATTAATCCTATAAATCCTATTGACCATGCAAGTTCTTTTAAAGATAAAGAACAATTTAGGGGAGATAGATCATACAAACGGAGAAAAGAAAAACGGATTGAGTTAGATATTGAAATCACGAAACAAAAAGTAATTCTGAAGGCAAGTCCAGAATACGCAAGTAGTAATATTATTGTGTACGCCAATGGCCAAGAAATTTTTACTGGTTCTTTGAGCCGCTCTAGCATAATAGGTCTCTCTCTTTCAAACAAAGAAGGAAGAAAGGTTCTAAAAGAATATGATAGAAATAAAAAATTTTATGGAATTTTAAAATAATACTTTCTTTCTATAAAAATCTCATTCTAATTATTTGGCTAATGCATTTCGGGCTCTTTTTATGTCGTCGACTCCGATAACTATTTTGTTATGTTCAGCTAAGTAGATTAAGTCAATATTAACACCAACATTGCCTATTTTACGAGCCATCTTCCCACCAGACCCGGGTTTCCCTGCAATATTACCAATATCCATGACAAGTACTTCACGTACAGCACTTACTTTAAAACCTGCTGATTCGAGTACATAACGAGTAACAGTTTCATCTTCAACCAAAATGTGAATAAGGCCTTCATCATTAAGGGGAATTCCGCATAAACCTTCCATGTTTATGCCATTTTTGCCTAGAATTTCTCCCATATCAGCTAGTGCTCCTGGTCTATTTTCCAAAATAACAGCTATATCTTTCATTTTATGTTTTCTCTTATTTTTATTTATTTTTTTTATTCTTGGATGATTTTTTTCTAATGCTTAATTATGTCATCTCTATATTTAAGTTTTCTTTTGAAATTACCTTAGATTAGATACTTCGCCCTCTAAATGCAATAGAATAAGAAACTAGAGTAATATAATACTTCTTATGAGAATCTTAAATTATTTTGAAATATCAAGGGTAAATGAGACTTCTCCATATTCGACATTCTTTGATTTCATAGGATATCCGCTATTATTAAGAATATAGAGCATAGGTTTGTTTTCAAGAAGAACTGATCCAGTAAAATATTTGTAATTAAGTTCTCTAGCTATAGTAATTAAATAATCGAGTAAAAATTTAGCAATTCCTGATTTTCGAAAATTTTTCTTAACAACTATGCCTAATTCAACAGTAGATGGTTGATGCGTTTTAAAAAATGCTGCTGAAGCAACAATTTTCTGCTCACCTTCTTCGATAGATTCTCCTATTAGTATCATATCGGTTTGATAGTCTATATTAACTAAGGGTTGCACAAATGTATGAGGAAATTTACGATCGTGGGAGAAGAATCTCAGATATCTATCATCTTCATCTAATGAATAATAAAGTCCTTGCAGTAATCGTTCATCAGTAGCTTTGATAGGTCGGATTTTAATCGTTTTGCCATTTTTCATTTGATAATTCGTCTCATACTTATCAGGGTATAAGCTTACCCTACCTTTTATAGATAGTGGTAATTTTTGATCTGAATAAACATAATTAATTTTTTTCGCGTATTCTAAAAGTTCTTCTCTAAAATCTGGATGAGCTATATTTATCATTTGCAATACTCTTTCACGTATACTCTTTCCAAAAAGATAAGCAATTCCCCATTCAGTAACAACATAATGAATGTCACCTCTTGTTATAACTACTCCCGAGCCGGGCTGAAGATAAGGAACAATTCTCGAAACAACAGTTCCGTCCTTAAGAGTTGAAGTACTAGGGATCACAGCTATCGGTTTTCCATCTTTAGAATGGTTTGCACCTCTAACGAAATCTACTTGACCACCAATACCGCTGTAAAATGAATGTCCAAGCGAATCTGCGTTAATCTGTCCTGTTAAATCAATTGTAAGAGCTGCGTTAATAGCCACTTGTTTTTTATTTTGGCTAATTATAAAGGGATCGTTACAATAATTACTTGGATGAAACTCGACAAAGGGATTATTATCTACAAAATCATAAAGCCGTCTGGAGCCCATGACAAAAGAACAAATTATTTTTCCCTTATGAATGGTCTTCTTTTTACACGTAATTGCACCCTTTTCGACGAGATCAACAATTCCATCTGAAAATACTTCACTATGCACTCCTAAATCTTTTTTATCCTCTAACTCAACTAAGACTGCATTTGGAATTTTCCCAATCCCCATTTGTATTGTAGATTCATCTTCAATAAGTGATGCTACATACTTTCCTATTTTAGTAACGGTCTCATCTGGAGGATCATACTTAAATTCAATAATATCGTGATCTGATAAAATATAGGCGTCTATGTCGTTCATATTAATGAAAGAATCGCCGAGTGTACGTGGCATCTTAGGATTAATTTCAGCTACCACAAATTCAGCTGCTTCTGTTATAGGTTTTGCAATATCTACATTAATACCATAACTACAAAATCCAAATTCATCAGGAGGGCTTACTTGAATAAGAGCAGTTTTTACATGCATTTGCCCCCTTTCAAAAAATCTTGGAATGTCTGAAAGTAGCATGGGAGTATAATCTGCGAATCCTCTTTTTACAGCATCTCGAAGATTTTCACTAATAAAAAAAACATTATGTCGAAATAAATCTTCTTTGCCACCCGCAGTTTTATAATAATCGAGATCGGAAAGACTAATAAAATGTATCATTTCTACATCCGAAAGTTGAGGACCAAGTTCAATAAGTTTTGAGGTGAGGTCGGTGGGTTCAGAACACCCTGAATCTATAAAAATTCGGTCTCCTGGTTTGATGTATTTTTTGATTGCACTGTCTAAATCTACATGTTTTTGTTTAAATTTCTTAATGTTCCTCAATTCGTTTGACATTATTTCAACCTATTTTTAAGAAAATTAATAATTTAGTTGGAGTTCATCATTTCTTTTACTCTCTCAACAATTTTAGGAAGTACTTCTCCAATCTGATCAAAAAATCTCAAGTCAGCATCATTATCGTACGGAGTTTCACCCGCATTCAAAATAATTAACTTTGCGCCGTTTCTCCACGCAATTCCTGGCATATTTGCGGCAGGGGTTACAACCAGAGAGGAACCAATTACAAAAAAAACATCAGAACTCTGGGATCTTTTCATAGATTCTTCAAGTTCGTCCATCGGTAAAGGATCGCCAAAATTAACGATGCTTGAGATGATTCTTCCACCACATTTTGGACAATTTGGTTGATTTTTGCGAATTCTGCCAGTTCTATATCCTTGACCCAATTTTTTCTTATCCCAGCCTGCTTCCTCAAATGTAAGTTTCTTTCCACACTCTAAACATTTCATGAAATACAGATTACCGTGTAATTCAGCTAATTTGTCAAAAGGAATTCCGGATTTTGCGAGAAGTCCGTCTACATTCTGTGATATAAGGTAATCTAATTTACCCAACTTTAATAATTCTACAATTGAGTAATGTCCTTGATTTGGGCTAACTTGATCCCATGGTGGGCTTTTTGGCGGAGGAAGTCCGGCGTCACGGCGAGTCCAGACACCATCCGGACCTCTGTAGTCCGGTAATCCACTATCTGTTGAAAGTCCTGCACCTGTGAATACGACAAGGTGATTGGATTCGAAAATCCATTTTGCTGCTAGTTCAATTTTTTCTTCTAATTCCATATAATTAAGATGAATTTCTGAAAATAAAAAGGTAATTTATTTGATTTCTATTATTCGCTCTTCAGTACTAAGTCAATATTTAATTGCTACGAAGGAAATATTTAATATTGGAAGGGATAGATTAAAAGAGATGCTATCCTGTCCAAAAGAACAAAGTGAAGCATTATTGGATATTGTTTTTGAAAGATCATATAAATTTTATTTAGATTACCTAAATAGGATACAAAGATAAGGAAACTAGTTTTAAGTTTTTAACTTTTTTTGAATTCTAAAGAATAAATTAAATCTTTAAGATTTTCCTCTAAGTTGTAAAATTCTATCATATTATAAGGACTTTCTATATCCTTCAAACTCGAAATGTGATGAGAATCACACCCAATCGAAACTTTTATACCACTATCTTTCAATTTATTATAAAATATTTCGTGTTTCCGAGAGTAAAATTGTGGATAACTTGAATTAAACTCTATTATGATGTCATACTGCTTTAAGAAATCTAATAAAATATCTAAACCTCTAATAATAAAATATGAAGGATCGAAATGAGCAAGTCCTATTAAAGGAAAATTATTGTAGTTTTTCTTTTTCCAATATTCGAGAATTTTCTTAACAAAAGCGATTCCTTCAAAATTTTCGAGATATTCAAATAAAATTAAATCAAACAGGTTTGGTGATATATTGTTAATTATGTACTTCTCAGAACTGCTTAAATCTATCTCTACTCCCTTAAGAAGAGTCAAATTTTTATTTTCCTTAGCAAGGAATTCTTTAAACTGAGAGATTTCTCCCAAATATCGCTTAATTTTATCAAGATTATTAAGATTAGAGATTATATCTGCTTTCCATGAATTTGTAAAATGATCTGTAATACAAATATAATCTAAACCGGTTTTAAGGGCTCTTTTTACTATTTGCTCAATAGTATTTCTTCCATCTGAGTAAATTGAGTGAATATGTAAATTTAATTTAGGTAATACCATTTTCAAAAATCAATATTTTTATAATTTTTAAAAGAACTTCAATTTTAGGTTAATTAAAGACCTAGTGCCTTTATTTCTTTATTGCGATACCAAGCTAATATTCCAAAAATCAAGAGAATTATCCCCAAAATAAAAAGAATTGAAGTAAAAAGAGGGTTTCCAGTTGAACTCGGGATATTTGTAATAGAAGGTCCAATATAAAAAGTAATTTCCGGTATTGAGATCGAATTATTTACGAACATAAACACGATAGTAAATATAACGATACTCGATGCAAATTGCAGAACAGCTATTAAAAGATTTATATTATGGATTACTTTAGCTCTTTTTTTTCCTAAATCAATGATCTGAGCATTCCCAATATTAATTGCGATTCTTTCTTTATCAATAAACTTAACATAATAATACGCTAACTCTCTCAGAGGTAATAAATCAAGAATAACTGTTATAATAGTAAACACACAAACGATAGTTAAGATTCTATTTATAATTATTAAACTAGAATTAGGATCTGAATAATTATTTATCGCCCATACGAAAAGTCCTATTATGATAGAAAAAAAGAATTTGATACCAGTTAGTGTCAAATTAATTGAAGGTCTATCAGTTATAGTTGTCAAGCGATAGGTAAAGCCAATTACTAAGATTATTAGCCCTAAAACTAAAGCTAGAGGCGAAATTAATATCCCTAAAATTACAGCAAAAGCTAAGAAGCAAATAAAAATAAAAATAGGTAAAACTGGAAAAAAAGGTGCCTTGAACGGGCGATCTAACTCTTTTCTCTTTCGCCTTAATTTTACTGCGGCATAATTTACAAACGCGAGTGCAAAAAAGTAGATGAAATTAGTAATTTCAGCTGTTAATTCATTGCCCGCAAAAATCGTGAACAAAAGAACTAAAACAACTGTAATTATTAAACCTAAAGTAGGTAGATCTGATTTTGATTTAATCTTTCGAATTTTTTTATAAACAAATCGATCTCTTGCTAAAGCAGTAATTACCGCTACTCCTGATCCCAACGCTGCGTTTATAGCTATTAATGTTGAAATAATAGCAGCAAAAACCATAAAATAAAAACCAAATGGCCCAATAACGCTTTCAAAAACATCAGCTAATAATACGGGATTATCAATTAAAACGGCTGGATTTCCCCATATATCTAATAAAACTACAAATGTAATTGATAGATAAATAATTACCGTTATAATTATAGCATATATAATCGTTTTAGGGATGTTTTTTGAAGGATTTTTTAATTCAGGATTTAAGTACGCTATGTTCGAAGTTATTGATGTAAACAAAATAAATAAGAATAAAAAGCCCGGAATAATCCCCTCAAATTTAATTGGGGGGAGAAGAAAATTAGGATTTGTGAATGGTGAGATTAATAATCCAGAAATAATAAAGAAGCCAAATAAGCCTATTAATATGAAGGTTAACAGCAACAAGGCTTTGGTAGCGATTTTTTTTTTCCTAAAAATAAAAATGCTTGTAAAAAGAATAGGCAAGATAGATATCAATGTAACTATTATATCTGAAATTGGAAGGTTAAATTTAGTAAAAACTTCGTTAAACACAGCGGCAAATATTTGTGCCGAAAATGAACATGTTGCGATATTTGCTATCCATAAAAAGAAACCGATTATAAAAGCTAAGAATCCACCAATACCCTCTTTGCTAAAGTTGTAAGCACCTCCAGCGATTGGAAGACTAGTAGAGAGTTCAGCATAATTTAATCCCGTAAAAAAAATCAGTATCCCCCCTAAAAGGAGACTTAATAATAAACCGGATCCTGCTGTATCAATACCTAATCCTAACAATATGAATATGGAACCACCTATTCCACATCCTATACCATATATTATCCCTTGAGATAACTTCAGTGTCCTTTCTTGTAGAACTTCTTTGGGTTTTATCTCATTCAAGTTTAATCGTTCTGTAATGTAATTTCTTGTTAGGTTATCTTAAGATCAAAAACCTACTCATTCAAGATTTTTCAAGATGGAAAACTCCACTAGCGACTGAAAAAACTCCCGCAATTATTAGGATAAGAAAAAGTAAGCTTTCCATTTCGTTAAAATTTAAAACTCCTGCGAAACCGAGTAGTACCAATATTATTATTAGTATTCCGACACCAATAAGAATACCACCGAAAAATTTTGATAATCTATAAACTAACGAGAGGAATTCTAATCTGTGAATTCTACTCTCTTTATCTCTAATTTCTTCCTCTTGAGTTTCAAGTTCTAACTTTAATTTTTGAAGGAGAGTTTTAGCATCATTGGTACTTTGATCAATACTTTCCTTAGATTTGGCAAGTTTATCATGTTCCACATTCATATAATCTAGTTTCTCTGTAAGAGAGTTTAATCGTTCTTCTCTTTCAGCATATTCAAGATTAGTGGTTTCAATATCTTTTTTGATATCTTCTAGTCTTGTTTCGTTTGCTTTGGTTAAATTTTCTTGACTCGATATTTGTTCAAGAATAGATTTATTAGTTTCATTATATTGTTGTATTCGTGATTCGCCTTCGATCAACTGTTCTTGCTTTTCTGTGAGTTGGATTTTATATTTTGCAATCAGTTCTTCGTATGTTTCTCTTTGTTTTTCCATTTCTGGAAAACCCTCTTTGTAATCCTCTATATTTTGTTCAATAATTTTAATCCGAGTCTCATTTTTCTCAATTTGCTCAGTTAATAATGTCTTCTCTTCTTCTTTAGCTTCTATTTCAGTGTTAATATGCTCTAATTCAAATTTATTTTTGCCTATTGAAACTTTGAGTGTTTCGTTTTCTGCTGTTAGACTTTTTATCTTTTTTTCTAAAGCTTCTGCAGTTTCTCTTTGCTTTTCAAGTGTGTTATCTTTTTCTTGTATTTCTTGCTTTAATTTTGTAATGCTATTACGGAGTTCCTCTTGGTTAGCAACTTTCTCTTTTACGCTATCGGTTAGAACGATTAAATCTACTTGTCTTGTTTCAAATGTATTTACGAGTTGTTCATTATTTTTTAGTAATTCCTTATATTCAACATCTAAATTGTCTTTACTCTCCTTAATTATTTCAAATCGCTCCTCTAAATGTTGCATATCTTCATTTTTATGATTATATCTCTCCTCAAGTGCCTTAATAGTCTCTTCAATAGCAGTTAAATACTCCTCTTTAACTTCAACCTTACTTTGAATAGAATCTAACTTTTCTTGAGCTTCTCGGATTTCTTCACTAATGTTATCACTTTTTTTTTCTTTTTTTTCTGACTCACTATCTCCATTTTTAATTGTGTCAGAAATATTTTCAATACTATTTTCAAAAGTTCTAAGCTTCTTGTCTATCAAATCTCTTGAATTTTTAGCTTTAGATAAATATTCTTTATCTACTTTTTCAACATCTTTTTCTGATTTATCTTCTGTTTTTTCCGGTTCCTCTTTGATCTCGTCAGTCATTTTACGATTTTTATTTTAGGATTTTTAAATATGCATTTAATAAAAGGAGAATTTGGAATTTATAATTTAATATTTATTTAAATACAAGAAATTTGTTTTTTTTTGCTCAACCTTATGTTGACACAAATAAATATTCATTTTCTCCATCAAAACTAACTTCTTTATAAAATATACTCATTTCAAATATTTAAACTTTTGACATCAATTTATTTTATAGGTCTAACGTTTCACCAAAGAATAATAAACAAATTATTTTAATGTAGGAAACCAAATAATAATTATTAAGTTAATTCGTCTAATCTTTGAATTTTGATTGATTTAAGACTTGGGAATTACCCTATTGTTATATCTCCTAATATTGGAAATCCAATTTTATTAAATTTAAGGGATGATCCAGACCACGCTCAATTTCCGATTAAGAACTTGTCCTTTAGGGCTCTCGTTATTGCGTCTAAGTCTCACTCAGCTCAAACAATTTTAGAAAACTTTCACCAAAATTTATTTATTCAGCCAATATTGAAAGAAAGCGGTGAATTTTCAAAACGACGAGGAGATTTAATAGACTTACATCTTATCGAAATTGAAAAGGTTGAAAAATTAGATTTCAGAGACCAACCCGTTTTAGAAGAAGAGAATTGTATTGTATGGGATATTAATAATTGCGTTTTTCAATTCGATGATGTTTTCGGAAAAAGAGAGCAGCTTTATAGAGTTAAATTTGAAATCCGTGAACTTATAGCGATAGAGAAATTATTAAAAGATTCAAACAGAGATTTTCTACTGTTCGATATTGTTCATGACATCCCAAACCTGAGCGAGAATAAGATAAATTATCATAGCATCGCTATATTTGATAAAGATTGGAAAGATTTTAGCTTCATTCATGCTTCAGATTTTCACATCGCGAGGAGAAACGACTTTATTTTACAATATTTAAGGGAAAAAGTAAGATCCAAGTTAAATAGATTTGGTACAAAGGTCAAAAAATTATCTAAAATTGATCAATTCGTATTAAACCGAGATTTTGAATTCAAAGAAGATTTTCAAGAGGATAGATACGAGGAACTAAGAACTGCAAAGTATAATTTCAATTATAATTTGAGAAAATTAATAGAATTTGCAAACTATAGAGTTTTGGAGAACAATCTCGATTTTATGTTGATGACGGGTGATTTAATAGACTATTTAAGCATAGCAAGGGGAAATTATCAATATGAGAATAATTTTCTAGTGTTTTTAGATATTTTACTTGGTTTGAATAAAGGTTTAAATAAACCTCCATATTTAGGGTCTGATGATGAATTTGTAAATAAACGAGAGATTATGGTCCCTATATTTACAATACCGGGGAATCATGACTATAGGAGAAACCATTACGGAATACGCTTTGGTCAAATTCATAAAATCTTTGGAATGTCTCATTCAGATGTAAAAGGATATTACGACGTTAAGTTTTTCAATTATTTAACTGCTCTTAGATCTGATGATAAGTATTTGAAGGATTATTTTAGATACATTAACCCTAACCTTAATTTTAACCTGAAAATAGGTGAAATGTATAATTTTATATTCCTTGATACTGGTCAGGATTCCATAGCAGACATGCATGACCTATTAAAAGGTGGACCGAGTACTAAGGGAATTAAAGAGTATCAAGTTGATTTATTGCGTGCTTACATAAGATTGGCTCATAATGAAAAAGTTATTGTAGTTATGCATACACCCCCCATTTCCCCTAATCTTAATGCAAATAAAAGAAGAAAATATAAAAAAAAATTGAATATCAAAAATAGAAAATTAGAATGGTCAGATTTCTACGAAAATAACTTAAAAAGATACGATGGAACTGGAAGGTTAGAAAAAATATTAAATCTTAAATACCAAACGATAATGTATAACTGGTCTACGCTTCTGAGAATTTTTACAGGTTCAGATAAGATCATAAGGAGAAAAGTAGACTTTGTACTATGTGGACATACACACACTTTAAAAGAATATCGACTAAAAGAAGCAAAAAAAACCGAGCGAATAAATTTTGGTTTTTGGTTTTTTCCTATTTATATAGAAGTACCTTGTGAAGTTTACACTTCACGATATCGAGAGAAATTTAAGGAAATCAGGGATCCTCTAGAATTACAAGTCTGGTTCGATGTAAACAAACCATTTATATTTCAAACGCAAGCCGTGGGACCACTTTCGGCGCACTTCAAATTTAAACCCCCAGGCTTTAGACTTTACACCGTAAAAGATAATAAAATGATTAGTGCTAATGTGTTTTCATTACATTTAAAATGATTTTAAGTGTTTTCTATTAAATACAATGCTTCTTCATATGTGTTATTAGTCATTGGTCCTAAACATTTTACTTTTAAAGCACCAACGGCATTAGCGAATTTACCTATCTTCTTTAAGGTCCATCCGGCTAAATATCCAACTATAAAAGCACCATCAAATGAGTCTCCTGCTCCAGTAGGATCTATTTCTTCTACTTCAAAGCCTTTTATTTTTATTCCATTCGGTTCTTCTGAAGAATATATGGAGCAGCCTGCTTTTCCTTGCTTTAAGATTACTAATTTGGGTCCCCTTTCAAGTAATTTTTTACACGCTTCTTCAGCATCTTTAATACCAGCTAACATTTCTGCTTCTTCCCCACTTGGGAATAATATTGTAGTCTGGTCTAATACTGGTTTAGAGATTTCTATAATCGTCTTTATGTCTAGCAGTTCTGGTCTTAAATTTGGATCAAACGAAATAATAACTCGTGGATTTAAAGATCTTGCCACCCTAATTGCTTTATAACATGATTCCCGGGAACTTTCACTTATTGAAAGAGAGCTACCCGTAATGTGAAGAGCTTTTATGTTTGAAAAGTAATCCTCATCAATATCATCTGGAGAAGTTTGTCCTGCCGCTCCAGCAGCAAAAATAAATTTTCGAGTGCCATCTGAATTATATTGATTAAAAGCTATTCCAGTAGTTCTTGAATTATCAATCCGTATTTTAGAAATATCGACCCCATCCGATTTTAATTTTTTAAGAACTCCTTCTCCAAATTCATCGTTTCCAACAACACCGATAAAACCTGTAGATAAATTAAACGATTTAGACATTCGACTAGCCGAGTCTATAAATATAGCAGGAGCTCCACTTGGAAATGGTCCCTGATAAGAAGCCCCAATTATTCCATGAGGGGTATCTTTTTCAGATCTGATAATTTCAACTAAAATTTCTCCCAAACAAATGATGTTAGGCTTCATTTTCATCAATTTCTACTTATACCATTAAAAGACATTAATTTAACAGAGTAAGTAATAGAATTTAATATTTTAGAAGCTTTAACTTATTTTTTACCTTGGCCTATTTTTATAGAATCAGGTTCTTTGCGGAGTAAGCTCAAAGATAAAATTCCTATTAAAGGTCCTAACGCTAAAAACGTAAAGGCAAATGACCAACTTATTATGTGCACAAAGGAAGGCATTAATTGTATAGATAACAAGGCGATTCCAAAACCCACAGAGGTTTGGATAGTTAAAGAAGTGCCAATATAATCTTGATCGCTTAATTCGGTTATCATAACGGAATATTGAGGTGAATCTGGTACAACAGTGATACCCCAAATCACAGCAATTGTTAGAGCTAATATTGTATTGTTAAAAAAGAAACCAATAACGAGCGAACTAGATCCACTTATTATGAGCATTATAATGTTAAATTTTGTCCTTCCTATTCGATCAGCGAGAATACCTCCAAAAGCGTTACCCAAGGCACCGCTTATAAATACTATGAAGGTTCCAATTGTAGAAAATAATTCAGCGTTCCCACTTGGAAATGATAATATAAAAGATTCTTTAAGAAAAACAGGAATCCAAACCCAAAAAGCATAGAGTTCCCACATATGACCAAAATACGCAAAATTTGCGTATTTAACTGAATTTTTTGACCAGATGACCTTCAAATTTGAAAGTTTAAATTTCGCACCATGGGACACATTAGGTCCTTCAGTGATAAAAAGAAATATCATAATTGTACCTATAAAAGCCAATACAGATGATATACTTAATAAAAACCTCCATTCAGGAGACACACCTCCTGAAAGTTTAATGATATTAAATATATAGGGGAGCCCGGATCCTGCAGTTAATGCACCTAGTAATATACCTACTGCTAATCCCCGATGTTCTTGAAACCAAGAAGACATGAGTTTCATGGATGTGGGATATACGCCAGCAAGAAAGAAACCCGTTAAAAAACGGAAAATTAAAAATATTTTAAAATTTGGTGAAAAAATAGCTAGAAAATTCGTTAAAGCGCTTAAACCAGCATAAAGGCTATAAAAATTCACGGTTTTAATGATATCTGGAAAACTAAATATCGTTGATACTAATCCCCCAACTACAAATCCTATAATTAAAATCATGCTGAGTAAAGCGATGTCATACTCATTTAGCGTCCATAACAAAGTTATCTGAGGTGCTATTGCATTTGCACTAAACCATACTGTGAAAGATAACAATAAAGATATAGAAATAATTGATAATATAGCTGCATTTGTTTTTGCTTTCCGTATCATTTTCTAAACGACTCTGAAGAATATCTCAATAAAAAAAATAATAAGAGGACACATCACTAAGCAATAAAGCGCCAAACTGCTTTTATAAAATTTAGACAGATACATAACTAATTGTCTGATGATAAAAGTGAATACTCCAAATAAGGTAAAAAATCCAATAAGTGAAATTATACCTCCAAGCAAAGGGTAAGGTGGAATAGGGACAAAAATCGCAAAAATTAACAACGAAGCCAACCTTATTAGCATTAAAATATATGTATGTTTAGGATTAAATTCTCTTAAGTAAAGATAATCCATAATTCCTGAACCTAATCCTACCGCCATTGTTACAAATAACGACGTATTTATGATTGGGATAATCGATTTTAGCATAATTGTAGCGTTCAAATTGTAAATGATCAAAAATAAAACCATGGGAATAAAAATTGTTAAAAGTGTGTATAGAAAAAGCAAAAGGTCGTGCTTAATCCAACTTCTCCATTCATCCTTCCAATTTGAATGCAGTTCACTAGGTATAAAAAGAAGAATGATTAAAGTTACTATTGGATAAAGAACAAAATAACCAAGGACTAATGACACATTAAAAATTGAGCAGAAAATACCAGTTATGAGAGCTGTGACGAGATAGGTGCTAGAACGATAGATAAGCATTTTTTTGTATTTCTTATCTGCTGTTTTCTCATCGAATGGGGTTTTTTCTCCTGGTAATTTCTCCCAAAAAGGCTGGATTTTGTTTTTAATAACAAGAATGCTCATACTTATAAAAAATAAAATTGAAGCCAGAATAATTGAATATTCTGAAATACTATTGTTAGGATAATTAAAAGGATATATATGCAAATATTCAACTTCAGTTTCTAAATCAGTTAGATCGATTGAATTATTACTGTAATAATGTTCAAACCATGCGATTGAAAATTTAAACGAAATTTGATCAACCTCGTTATTGGCATGATTTAACCCGGATCTTAATTTTAATTGTATATCAGTCCGATTTTCCCCATTTAGCAGTGAATAAAAATCTATACTCGATTTAGGATATATTAAAGTATCACTAGTTCCATGAATAAGTAATAAATTTTTAGTATTAGTCTCGTTAGCAATATCGAAAGTATCTTGAATCTCCTCTAATCTCGTGATAGCGGGAGTAGTTCCTATTAAATTTTGGAAAGGAAAAATACTTAAAAATGAATCCAGAGAAGTTAATGGATGAAAGAGAACAGTAGCAAAGATTCTATTATCAATAGCTTGAAGAATGGCACCTACACCCCCTCCATAAGAAAAAGCAAACAAAGCAATATGAGTAACATTAGGAAAATTGTACCGATTTTCAATGTAGTTTAAAACTTCTACCATGTCATATGGTTCCTTACTTAAAAAACCACTGGGTCCTGTAGATTCTCCGTGACCTCTTTGCTCTACAGAAAAAACACTATAACCCATTTTAACAAGTTGATATGCTTTATTTATATTATCCTCTTTTAGTGAATTTATACCATTTAACATTAATGCCATTGGAACAGAGTTATTATTAAAGTTATAGTGGTTCCTACCAACATACATCACACCCTTAATTGAAGCACCATCACTCATTCTTACAGAGAACTTTTCATAAACAATATTTTCCTCGTTAAAAAAATCCAATCTGGCGATACCCAATGATATTGCAGAGAAAAAAGAGACTACTGACAAGATAATCCCAGATACAATGAGTAACAATGAGATTTTTTTGAGTAATTTTCTGGTTATATGCATTGATGTATCTAAATCACAAATTTTCAGTAAGATATAAAATTGTAGTCTTTATTTTATATAAAATAAGTTTTTAAAATAAAATGAATCATATTTAATTACAATCTCACTCATTTTTATAGGTTTGATTTATGGAATCAAAATGTGATATATGTGGAAAACCTTCTGTTGCCAATTGCTCAAAGTGTGGAATTCCCCTTTGCAGTGAACATATTGAGCACGGAGTTTCTTTAAGAACTAATGCACCAACGATAGATTGCCCTAATTGTAGAGTAAGCATGAGTCGGAAGGTTAAAAAGAAATCTTATGTACTAGCGATTGTTTTTGTTGTTATAGCTATAATAGTTATTCTCTATTTCAATAGTATTTTCGGATTCTTTCCGTAAATTTTATTTTTTTTGGAAAGTTCTTTTTTTATAACTTAATTCTATATTATAATCAACAATTTTAGAGATATAATATGGTGAGAAAAATTAATAATAGGAAAAAAGTTGAATTAATAGCTGAGATTTTAGATCGATACGACAGTGGTGAATGTCTTTATTGCGGTGGTACTCTTAATGGTGATTTAGAAAGCGATGATTTCGACGACGGATATTCAGATGATTGGTGCGATGAGTGTTCTAAAGAAATTGACCCTCATGATGACTGGGAAGAAGCTTGCCTAATGGCGATAGATAAAATTATTCACGATAAACCATTCAAGGCTTAAAACTAATCTACATCTATTAGGAGAATAATAGTGTTCAATTATTATTTGATAATATTTAATGATTATGTCCAATAAATGCAAAGATTATAACCATAATAAATACTCCCGCCAAAATTAATACTAACTGCTTTGCTGTATGTTTTAAACCCCACTTTTTATGTAACTCGGGGGTCAAATCTGATAAAGCTATATATAAGAAACTCGCTGCTGAAATTGCAAGTGCATATGGTACGATAAATGAAATTGCTCCGAGTATGAAATAACTAATTAAAGCCGCAGGTATTGTTGTTATACTTGAAAAAACATTATACATAAACGCCTTCTTCTTTGAAAATCCTCCATGTAATAGGATTCCAAAATCTCCGGTCTCTTGAGGAATTTCATGAGCAATTATGGCGATAGCTGCAGCGATTCCTACAGTAAAATTCGTAAGGAACCCCGCAGCAATGACAATTCCATCAATAAAGTTATGAAAAGCGTCTCCTACTAATACTATAGGTCCAGCAGCAGCGTGAACATCACACTCTTCATCAGTACAATTACGCCAAATGATGAGTTTTTCTAAGAAGAAGAAAAAAAGGATACCACCTAAAACATATGGCATTACTATATGAGCCTCTCCTCCAACGCTCTCAATTGCTTCAGGTATTAATCCAAGTAACGCTGTAGTGAGCAGGGTCCCTATAGCAAACGAGATTAATGTTGAAACTAACGCCTTCTGAACTTTTTCTGCTAACAATACAAAACCAGTTGCTGCTAAAATAGCCCCTATACTACCTAAAATACTGAAAAGTATGATCCATTCTAGTATTGTTTACACCTTCGAATTTCTTAATATTTGACTTAAACTATCGCGATGTACATAAACATTGAGGTTTAGTTGAAGTAAACTTTTTTTATATTTTAACATATCGTTAGAAATTGAGAATTGGGGATCATTATTAATTATTCAATTAATTCAGGAGTTAAATATATTTTATCGAACACTTGTGGCAAACTTGATTTAATATTCTTCCTTGTTGTTAAAATAAATGCTAAGGCAATTACAGAACCCAGGCCAAATTGGATTATACTATTTAAAATAAATTCATATAGAGCAAGAGGCACTCCAAATATCATAATTTCGTAAAAAAAATATCCAAATACCATTATTAATCCACCTACTATAACTCCAATAAAGTCTCTATAATTCCATTTATAATTCTTCTTTGGATTTGCTATTAGTCCAACAAAAAAACCTTCTAAACCTTTTATAACGAGCGTAGCAAGGGCATATTGCGGATAACCTAAGAATATATCAGCAAAAAAAGATCCAATTCCGCCCGAAATACCTCCTATAATTGGACCAAACATTAAGCCCGTTATCATAACAACAGCATCTCCAATATTTATAAAGCCGTTAGTAGCTGGGATGGGAAATGCTATTACCATAGTAACCACACAAGTAAATGCTCCAAAAATACCAATCATAGACAATGATAGTGAATTAAGAGGCATTAAATATCCTAAAAAATTCGGTGGTTTTGATAACTTTTGATTATTCATAATAACATAAACACACGTAAGAGTTCAATGTTTCTCCAATTTATTATATGAAGAATCCATATTTATAATTTTTCTCATGTTTTAAGCATGAGCTTCTTAGTAGTGGAAAATTTCAATAAAAACTAGTCAGTAATTACTTTGACAAATCTCAAAAACCAAAATAAAATAGAAATTTTTCCTCAAAAGCGTTATATTTAGACTTAAAACTTTTAAATAAAAGATTAAAAAAATTATTTATATTTCTTTAGAAATTCAGGTTTAGTTTTTGTTACTCTTTTTGTTATTTTTGCTTGAATTTCTAACACGATTTTAGAATTACCTTCAGAGGGAATTGATAAATTGAATTTATAATTAGGTTCTTCAATTTCAGAGGGTTCTGGTTCAGATTTAACGAAGGATACATCTTTAGTTTGCTTAAAATCTAATGTAAGTTCTATAGGATTATTCAGTTTGTTTTCAATATTAATTTTACGTGCTATCTTATCATACCTAGTTCTTACTTCAATATGTTGTTTAGGTTCAATTGCATCTTCAAATGTAATTTTTGGATCACCTTCTTCAATCTGGACAATGTCATCGTCAATAACTATATCGTCGTCAATCAATTCTTCAGAATTTATCTTATTTCCTACAGTTTGAGCAGTGTTAAGAAACAAGAACGGAAGGTTATTTTTATATAGAGTCATAGGAGAATTAGCCGGAAGATCAATATTTTCTCCTTCTTTAATTAAGATGTATTTAATAATAGCATCCCATTTGAGCTTATTTGACGAAACTGAATCTTCTGTATATTGAATTTCAATTTTACGTTCAACATTGAACTGACTTTTAACTTTAAACCATTTTAATTTTATTTTTTTCCTTGTTGGTACAGTTGCTTTCATTTTTTCACTCTCCTTATAATAATTGTTTAAACCGTTGAGTTCTTTTCATTGGAGCTTTCCTAACACTTCTTAAGTCGTTTAATTCGTTCATTACTGCTTGACTCATCTGTTCTGGCGCGTTAACTGTTTGATAATCAATATTATTAGATGTTAGTGTAGGTAACTCAAATATAGCAAATCCTAATTCGACATTCTCATATGTAAAACCCGTTTGATTGTCCACTACGATAAACCCTTCAATTTCAGCGGTCTTTCCATCTTCATTAATATTTACCTGAAGTGTTGTGTCCCATCTTATCCTTACATCGGATAAGAAATAAATGATTTTTACTTTAATTTCACCTTCTTTTGTGGAATTTATTATAAAATTAAACGTTCCTTTCATGTCAGCAAAAGTTTTATAGGAAGATGCCTCACAAATACTCGATACTTTTTCTCTCATTTCACGTGTAAAATCTATAGCGTACGAGATAATGCTATTAGCTGCTGATTTTTCCCTGTCTATGATTTGCTCGGAATTGTTATAATCTGGTAAGGTTATTATCGTTTGCTGCAATGTGATTAATTCTTTGTCCTCCGGAGTAATATGTTCCAATTTAATATCTGCAGAGTTGGGATCAAAACTAGCGGGAACATTTTGAATTTCAAACTCATTTATTCCTTGTTGAACAGATAATTTCATTTCTCTTTCAACAATTCCCCCTCCACCATTAAAAATTACTAAGCTTTTTACTTTAGGGTCGATTAACATTTTAGATTCAAATTCATTTTTTTAGTATTATCAATTAAGTATATTTAGTTATTTAAATTTTTATTAAATTCAGATTAGATATTGAACTCGTGTAAATCCAATAGTTAAGGTTTAATAGAATTAAAAAAAAATAAAGGAATTGAAGCAAATTAAAAGATTTAAAAATTGGAATATATCATAAACTTATTCGCTGAACCTAAACTATAAATCTCAAACTTAGTTCCCTTCTTAGTTTCGCAGAACATTTGTATCATCGGAAATAAATAGATTTGTGTAGTAATTTGAGCTTCTTTATCTTTTGAGTAGGTTTTATGATCGCTACTTGCAGCACTTATTGTTTTTTTAATATTTTTATTCCAGTAACCTAACGAAGGTTCAGCTTTTGACTCTAAATCTTTAAAATCGCTAAATCTTATGCCTTCAACCTCCTCGATCATTTGGTGAAGGTCTCGCTCGATCTCTTTTTCATATTTCGTTTGTGCACTACTATGGAGAACTGGTATCCCTGTAACAACAGTTTTAAAAGGAACTGGGAGATTTTTGTATTTATACATGTTTTTGTGGCCCCCACAATCCCTACATTGCTCTTTACTTGTACCAGTTCCATAACATACGCCACAAGGATAAGAAAATGGTTTATCCTCTTTCTTTTGATCTTCTCCGGATAATATAGTCAATTTTTCTTCGATTTTTCCAGTCCCTTTACAAGTTTTGCATTTATCTTCAATATAACCTTTACCATTACAGTTTTTACAGGATATCGTTTGTAGCGTCTCATATGTAGGGACTTTATCATCGCCCTTCCATTTATCTTTATTAACATTAGATTTCCCTTTAAAGGAATAATAAGTTTCTCTTGGTACTCTTGGCGCAAGCACAATTTTTTCTTCCGTTCCTTTTGTTACAGTACCCACAGTCTTTTTTATAGCAAAATAAATTGCAGCTTCCTTTTGGGTGTCTTTAACATATTCTGCAGCACTCACGGCATCTAAAGAAAAAATCGCCCCTTTAGTTCCGAATTGTTTCTCCATCTTTTTTTTATCTTTTCTTACAGATCTCTGTTTCCATTTCTCAAAAATCTCATCTAAATTTGGTGTTTTAATTCTTACATCTGGCATTTGAAAATCACTCGAAATAAATTCGAAATTGTTTTTTTTTAATACAACAAAATTATAAAAATATAAAATAGAATAATTTATATAAACTATATCAAAATAAAAACAAAACAGATTTAACATGTCAGAAGAAGAACGTCAAGCAGTGGAATATTTTAAACAATGGATGAGCCCCAATGGTGGAGGTCTTGCCCAATGGATCGAACATTTTTTAAATCAAGGCGATGAAGCTAAGCTAAGACAAATTAAGGAAGTTTATGATAAAATTAAAGCTGTTTTTGGATTTTAAGCTCTGATTTTTTTTTATTTCAGCAATATATGTAAGAGTATTATAGGTTTAGAGATTTTTCTTTTGATTACTATATCTAGAGATTATTTTATAGTTTTTGATAAAAATTGGGATAATAAAACAGAATTATCTTTCAATGTAAACTTCTTTTATTTGAAGTCTTTCAAGAAGAAAAATCAAACTTATTCGTACATAAAAAAACCCTTTTTCAGAGGTGTTGTGCTCTTTGGATTAGACTTTAAAGATAAAATTCGTCCCGTTGGTCTTTCCAAACTTGAAAATGATGGAAATTTAGAGCCTGTTAATCCTCGTCTTCTTAAAACATTTTTTATTAATAAAAAAAATAAATTCATCGCTTTTTCTAGTCAAACAAAACCAGATGATTTCACTCCAATAAAAGAAATGCTTAAGAACCTTCAATATGATGAAAATAATATTATTAGTATGACTTTTTGCAAGACGTGCTTAGAAAATAAAAAGTTTACAATTTTAAGTGACAAATTAAAGATTAAATCGTTAAGGCATCAATTTATTTGTTCTAATTGTGCATTAGATGTTGTAGTAGAGCAAGTCCAGGTTGCAGGACTTATTACTTCTGATAAACTTAGTCCAAAGCTTAAAAATTTTTTTACTCATTTAATTTTAAAATTTCGGGATCTAAATAGAATATTAAACTCTTTTAAGGTTGATTTTAATCCAGTAAAAAATAAAGAGATGACACTATATGACATCGAAAAGAATCCCCCGATCAGTAAAAAATATCTTAATTATAAGATTGAAAACATAGAGATCCCTAACAATTTTAAGACGCTCCTGAAAACACTTAAAATATTAACATTATTGCCGATACAAGCAATCTCAATAGAAAGAGGCTTACTAAAAGATCAAAAAAGTCAATTAGTTATGGCTCCGACATCAGCAGGCAAAACATTAATAGGTGAATTGGCAGGAATTTCAAGAATTCTAAAAGACAAACGCAAAATGCTTTATTTAGTACCAATCAGAGCGCTGGCAAATTTAAGAACGGAAGAATTTAAAAATAAATATAAAAAACTGAATTTGAAAATAGTAAAAAAAATTGGAGAATCTATATTAGAGAAGAAAGAAGTGGAAGATTCAGAGGAATTGGAAAATGCAGACATAATTATAGCTACTTATGAGGCTATTGACCATATTTTAAGAAGCGGTAATAAAAATAATTTGGGATCCATTGGGACAATAATTGTTGATGAAATTCAAACTTTGAGTGATCAAGAACGTGGATATATTTTAGATGGTTTAATAGCACGGTTAAAATCAATTTTTAATAACATTCAATATTTATATCTAAGTGCTACAATAGGAGCACCCGAATCTTTAGCTAAAACATTAGATTGTGTTTTGATTAATTACAATAACAGACCCGTTCCAATCGAGCGACATTTAATACTATGTCTAAACGAAGCAATAAAACTTAAAAATATAACTAAGTTAGTACGAGCTGCTTACACGGAAAAGTCAACTTATGGATTTAAAGGTCAATCTATAATATTTACAAATTCAAGAAAAAAATGTGAATCACTAACGAGCTACCTACAAAATAAAGGACTTAGAGTAAAATCTTACCACTCTGGATTGACTAATGAAGAGAGGTTGGTAATTGAAAAAGAATTTCAAAGGCAAACTATTTCGGCAGTTGTAGCAACAGCAGCATTAGCTGCGGGTGTTGATTTACCCGCAAAACAAGTGATTTTTGAATCATTAACAATGGGTATAAGCATACTGACAGTTGCTGAATTTGAGCAAATGTTAGGAAGAGCTGGAAGGTTAAGAAAACACGACATTGGATTAGCATATCTTCTTATTGAACCCGGAAAGACATATTCCCATAGAACAAAGATTACCGAAGAAAACATTGCTATAAACTTACTTAATGGTAAAATTAAAGATTTTGAATTATTACCTGATGAGGATAAATCCTTAACTGAACTTCTCGCTTTTATTTCGATGTATAATGAAGGTATTGTAAGAGAAAAGATATATAAATTCATTGAATATTTAATTAATTCCGATTATGATCTAGAAGAATTCTTAAAAAAACTAGTAAATTATCGACTTGTCCGTTTAGAAAGCAATAATCAATATAAACCTTCATATTTAGGTCAATCTATTTCTAAATCTTTTCTAACTGTTGAAAAAAGTTTGGAAATTGTTGAGATATTAAAAAACAAAAATAAAAAGATTATTGATATCGTTCTTGAGCTAAGAGCACTAAAAAATGTTTATTTAACAAAGAAAGTTGTTGCAGATTTATCAAAGCACAGAGCAGCAAGATATTCATCGAATAATTTCTTTAGTGCAAGTGTTCTATCGCTTATGGATGCAAACTATGTTAAAAAGAGAAAATCCTTTTCAGATGAATTTATAAAATATGTTATAAAATGGACAGGAGAAATTTTCAATTGCGATTGTAAGGATAAACCCTATTGCGAATGTGGAAGAATTAATTTAGAGAGAATAATTTTAAATTTAAGGATTGAAAATAAGCTCTCTATTAGAGAGATTAGTGAATATCTAGAAGAAGAGCTAAAAATCTTAATCTATAAGGGAGATATTACGGATTATTTAGAGAATCTAATTTATTCTTTCGAAAGTATACTAAATATTTCAAAAGGAATTTTAAATTTAGATTCCGATTATGAGAGGGAAATTTCAGAGATTCCTAATATTATTGAAAATATTAGAAATTGATTTTTTTGCTCATTTTAAAAAAAATTAATGATAAAAATTTAATAAATATAATATTATTCGATAATTAATTAGTTGTTAAAATCTCTGGTAAATATTTAAGAATAAATAACACATTTTTGTATCTATATGATTTACTCCATTTTTATTTATCAAAGTCACACTGGTTTATTGATATATGACAAGAGTTTCCAAGATATAAGTGCTGGAAAAATGGAAATGTTTAGTTCTTTTTTTTCAGCAATAAAATCTTTTGTTTCTGAACTCGTTCTAGGAGAATCGCTAGACCATTCAAAAGAATTAACAAGCATAGAATTAAAAGATTATACCGTTCTAATTACTTCGCTACCTAAGGTTAAAGTTGATATGGTCATTATTGCTGATAAGGAAGATAGTAAATCCGTAAATAAAGTAATCCCAAAATTGATTAAATTACTAAATAAGTACGAGCAATTATTTCTTTCTTGGGATGGTAATAAGGATGAATTCAGTATATTAGATCACCCACTTACAGAATTAATAATAGCTAATGTAAAAGTTGTCAGAAAGTCTTTGTTAGAACATCCAGATCAAATGCTAAAATCAATTTGGGCTCATAAAAAACAATTATCAAGAGAAAATGTTGAAAATTTAATTCAAGAAAGAGATTTGTTGATATATAAAATTGAAAATACTGGAAATCTTACAAGAAAAATGTCTATGGCTGAAGCAGTAGTAGACCTCTCAGAGAAATTGAAAGACGAGACAACCTTTCTAAAATATCAGAATGAAGTTAATAAGTTAAAAAATGAAATTAAGGATGTAGAATTTAAACTGAATTATTATTTGGAAAAGATAAGGGAGTCATTAAGCATTGCTATTGATAATTTAGGGAATGAGCCAATTCATCTAGGGGATTATAAAAATACTTATCTTAATTTGTATTCTTTTAGCACAAAACTAAAATTAATAAAAGAAAACGGTTGGGAAATTTATCGGGAATTAGCCAGTAAATTAATAGATAAAGAGTCATTGAGTGATCATGAGCTTTCTGAACTTATCCAGAAGTTATTAAAAATGAGTTCCAATATAGAAGACTATTTGAATTAGTCAAATTGAGTTTTTTTTATCCTATACTTATCTTGTATGTAATTCTATTATATCATTTTCTTTTAATTCGTAATCTAAACCCACTTTTTTCTTCTCTTGTCTAGCATCTTTCCGAATAACAATTGCGTGATCGAATGACTCATAAAAGCTTCGATGTATTTTTAGAGCTACATCTCGTATTGTTGGTTGATTAAGACTACAATCTAGTATTAACGGTTTTTCAGCAACAATACCCTTATGCATGGTATATATCTTTATTTTTCCTAAAAAATCTAAAACAATTTTTCCAAAATTTTCGGGGATCTCCTTCTTTTTTACGCTCGTTCCAATTACTAATGGGAATTGTTCTGAATAATAATCCTCCAGGTCGTAAAAGGAGTTTTTTGTAAGAGATAAGTCTCCCTTCGTTCCTAAGATAATGGCTTTTTTATATGTAATGGAGGGATTTAAGGTATCAACAACTTGTTCAAGATCTATCTTCCCGAAAACTTTAACAATACCATTCCGTATACCTCCTGCATGAGTTATTTCTCTAATTCTATCAGTTAATTCTTCAATATTGGTATTTTCTTTTGCTTCACTCGTTAAATAAAAGACCTGAATCTTATTAGAACCTGTCTTTTCAATTGTAATTGGAGGGGGTGGGACATTTAAGCGTACATGGGATTCATTTAATTCATTTAGAAGCAAATCCATTTGTTCTTTATAATTACGCGATAAATCTATGCAAAAGCATATTAGATCGCAAGCTCTCAATTGAGATATTATTTCTTTACCGTTTCCTATTCCAGTTGCAGCTCCCTCCATAATTGCGGGCATGTCTACAATTTGATAACGAACTTTATTGTATTCATATATACCAATTTCAGGAAGAGGAGTAAATTTGCCAATCTTTTCTTTTGTAGCCCCTGTTAATAAATTCAGAAGGGATGTTTTCCCAACACCGGGAGAATGATAATCACTTATTAGAATCAGTTGGATTCCTTCTTTTTTTATCGAAAAGGGACTAACTTGCTTACCCATAGATTTAACGCGAGCTTTTTGTGCTTCTTGTTCTCTTCTAAGTTTTGCCAAACGCGATTTGTTTAGAGCAACAATTTTTTCTGTAGCTTTGTGTTTAGGAACTAATGACAGATATTCTTCCAGACGCTTAATTTTTTCATCAATAGAGGAGGCATCCAAATATTTTTGATATGCCGCCTGTGCTTCTGGTCCTATATTCGAACTCATAAAATAAGTCCTCTTTTAAAATAAAATTAAAATATGGATCGAAACCTATCTTCCGTTTTTAATTTTAAATCCCCTATAATTTCATCGATTCTATCTTCAAATTTCTTGAAAAATTTTTCTTTCTTCGAAAAAATATCGTTAAGAGAATATCTATTTAGAAAATAGGAATTAATTTCACTTAAATGCTTTTTAACTACCCCTGAATCCGTTTTTTTTTCAGTTATAGCAAAGGAAATCAATGGTTGCTTATTCGATTCATCGCTTGGTAAAGAAATTAAATCACAATAGCAAACTAGTTTAAAAGAAGCTAAAGATATAACACTAATATCATCTCCAAATACTTCCGATGTGAAACTTTCGAGAGCAGAGAGGAATCCTGCTCTTAATTCGGGATCTAATCCTACTCCGGTATCGGAATCGTAATATTTTATGTTTAAGAGATTCCGTATGCCAATATTTATACCAAGTTCCAAGATAGCCATTTTTGAATTAGGGTCAAATTTTAATCCTAACCTTATTAGGTTGTATGTATATTAATAATTTCACTTTATAATCTGAATTATTTATTAGATTTTTTATTTTTTTGAAATAATTAAAGTGACAGCTCAAGACAATTACATCTTAATTTGGTTTTGATAGGCAAAGAATGTGTTTTGAAGTAAGAAGCTTACTGTCATTGGACCAACACCCCCAGGATTTGGAGTGATCCAAGAGCACTTATCAAAAACACCTTGAAAGTCAACGTCCCCACATGTTTTTCCCTTTACTCTGTTTGTTCCAACATCTATTATAACAACACCTTCTTTTATTTTTTCTTTAGTTATAAAGTTAGGTTGACCTACGGCTGTTATTAAAATGTCTGCATTTTTAATGAAATTATTGATATTTATCGTTGATGTGTGACAAATTGATACCGTTGCGTTTCGCTTCAAAAGCATAAAAAATAACGGTTTTCCTACCAAATTTGAACGGTTTATAATCACAGCATGTTTTCCTTTGATTTCTATATTATAATACTCCAGAAGTGCTATAATCCCTTTTGGAGTACATGCTACAAGATCTTCGTTGTAGTCAAACAATTTACCCCTATTGATAGGATGGAGTCCATCTACGTCTTTTAGAGGACTAATTTTCTCATTAAATTCATAAGTGAAAGGTTTTAATTCTTTTGGTAGAGGTAATTGTAAAATTATCCCATGAACAGATTTATCTTTATTTAATTTTTCGATTTCATTTAGTAACGCTGCTTTTGTAATATCTTGCTTTAGATTTACTAAAATTGAATCTATTCCAATTTCAGCACAAGTCCTTCTTTTAATGTTTAAATATAATTCTGAAGCAGGATCATTACCAACTAGGATACCCGCTAATTTCGGTTTTACTCCAGTTTTTTTTGAAATTAGTGAAATTTTCTTTTCTAATTCTAAATTTAATTTTTGTGCTAGCTGTTTTCCATCTAATATTTTTTCCATAATAATCTTGACTATTTCAGGTGATAAACTTAATTTAAATCAAATATATGTTAAACAAGGAATTCATTGAAATAAATAAGTATTATTATATACTTATTAAATGATAAAAAAAGTTTAAATTCTTCTCCTACGCCAAATTATGTAAATGACTAAAACAATTACTCCTATGACTGATAGTACAATAATCAAGGTTAAAATATCTAGTTCAACCATGAATACTTCTTCGTCTAATAAGCTTAATGAACCAAAAAATTGTAATATTTTGAAAGCATAATAGGATGTGCTAATGGATGAGAATCTTTGATCGGTTCCTTCAACCCAATCACTAAAACCACCATCGAGAAAACTCTGTTGACTCAACACCCAATTGGAAGTTGCGACTCTACTTAATTCAGTCTCGTCTATTAAACCTATTCCTTCAACGCAGAAGAATGTACTACTTAATAAAGGAAATTCTGAGTATAAATCAGGTAAATAACCGCCGTAGTGTTCAAGATTATTAGAGTCCCCTATATAAAGTGATTTAAAATAATTTAGGGTAGCAGTTTGATTAGCTAAATCATTAATTATTCCTAATTCATTAATTAAATAAACCGCATAGTATGTAGTAAACAATGTTGATGATAAAGTTTGGTTTCCCCCATAACCCCCGTCAGTATTATTACACGATAATACCCAACTTTTATGAAGTGTTTGATTATCAATGGGTTCACCCATTATTTTAAGAATATTATAAATATAATAAGTTGAAACCATATTTGCATTATTAGATGAGTTTGTAGGACTAAAACCCCCTCCGATCTGAACAGTCTCATTTATATAATTATAGATTTCATTGTGTAAATCGGAATCCAACGAAGTTGCTAGCGATTCTAATGTGTTTAGTGTCTCTAAAAAATTATATATCTTGTATATATCAATTTCTCCCGTATCAAACATAGCTTGAATTTCGTCTCCTAGATAACCCTTTAAAGCGGATTTTTCAACGCTTTTCGTCGGTTCAAATAGGATTTCAACAACATAAGCGTTATAATAATTTATAATTTCAATTGCGTTAGCTGTATCTTGAGGAGATACACCAAAACTTTCGTTTCCATTTTGATGACTATAAATAAAATCGATTAGATGACTCTGACGGGTTTTTGCTAATGCTACTGGCGTAATACTTAACATTAAAGTAATTAACAATAAAGCAAATGTTAAATTCCGAACTCTGTTTTTCAATTAAAAAAAAACCCCAATCTGGTTTTAACTAAATTTTAATTTTTTAAATTTAACGTGTAATTAAAAATTAACGATCTTTTGAGTTTTTAGTTAGATTATCATATAAATTATAATAAAAACCAAAAAGAAATTGATTAAAATAAAATCTAAAAAATTTCACTAATGTTCTTATATAAGGCAGCACTGTTGGCTTGAAATTGCTCGTGGGTTACAAATAGACTTTGAAAGCTGGATAAGCTTCCGAGTATGCTAGCACCATTAAAAATTGCGAACTGAAGGTTTTCGGGAACAAAAAACCTTAATACTTCTACCGATGATTCATAAAAACCAGAGAATTCCCGAGCAGGGGGAGTATTTTTTATGATTTCAAGAGGTATATCGGGTATCTCTGTTGTTTGAAAATTTTCTCCACAGTAAGGACAAAAAATCGATGCTGGATCATCAACTGCTTTTTTGCAATTAGGACAAGAAATTTTACCATTTTCAATTTTAGGGTTTTTAACTAGTTTAACACCTCCAATTGATAGCTCTGGTAGAATAATTCTGCCGTTACAAGATGGACAAAACTCCTTCCCGTCAGTAAGATCTACTAGCGTACCACAGTGAGGACAAGTATCTTCTTTTTTCTGTGATTTTTTCTTTAATTTCATTTTTTGCTTTTCTTCCCTTGAGATTTTGACAATTTTGGGTTTAGGTATTTTTCCCAACTGGGGAATTAATCGAGTTAATTCCAATCTTAATCTTTCTTCAAATCCAGAATAAGAGAGATTTCCACCAGAAATCATAATATGGGAAAGAAGATCGCTCCAATAATATTTATCAATTCCTTGTAAGCTGTTTATTACTGCTTGTGGAATACCGAATATGTTATAACCTAATAAACTAGGTTTAAATAATACTTCGGGAGCCTCGTGGAAGATATAGTTTGGTATTTTAATATTGGATCCATCAGGCATAGTGAAACTAAAAGTTTCGTCTAATTTTGGAGGGTGTTCGGGGTCAAGGGTGAAAAAACAGTTTTTTTCTTTGATATCTTTGATTATCTCGTCAACAGCACTAGATTCAATATTGATACCTTCCCTCATTAATAAATTCTTTAAATGTTGATTAACATCAGTCCCCGCTAATGTTAATTTTTGAACTGATTGATCTACAATTTCTCCTTTCAAAATTGGGCATACCCACGTTGTTCCATCGCCACTTTCAATTACTATTCCAGTCGTTAACCCTACACTAAATAACGATAGTATTGGTGTTGGAATCATAATTAAACTCCTTACTCTGTGGGTTTCATACAAAACACGAGCAATATACTCTTTAGTTTCTCGCTGAACAAACGGAGGTTCAGTGTACAATACGGGATAATTAGAAAGATTTTCAATTCTTAATAGCGAATAGAAAATATAATTTAAGATTTCATAATAATCGTTCCAATCCGTAATCGCGCCCCTTTCAATAGGGTGCTTAATCTTAAGAACCCCTCTCATTTTTGAAGCGTCTGACCCTATATATATATTTCGGGCACTAACATCAACCATAACAGCCTTATATTTTTCAGTACCCGTAATCGTGGGGAAAACAAACCTAGGACTAGGCTCTCCCGCAAATCCTATTTTAGTATAGGCTGAACCAATGTCGACGATAATAGGAGTTCCGGGTAATGGTATTGCCATGCTTGATTAGTTATTTTTTTTAAGAGTTTATGTTCTTTTATATAAATCTCTTAATTTAAGTATTAGTACAATAATATAATAAAATGATTTTCCTTAATTAAATAATTTTTCCAAAAGAGGAAAGATAATTTAGAATATCTTAATAGATGAATATTTAATCTTTTAGATAATTAAATAACATTCTAATAATCTATATTTATATTAATCGATTTTTAATGATTTCTCTAGTTTCTTTTCAATTCCTTCTAGCTCGGTAAAAAGATTTTTATATGTTCTCAGTAAATACTTACCCCAATCATTTAATTTAACCCATCCCCCCCCACCAAGACCGCCTTTTCTAGTTTCTACTGGGGATTTTCCGGATCTTTCTTTTATTTTATTCAAAATGTTCCACGCGTATTTGTAAGAGTAACCACACTCTTTCGCTGCTTTTGTTAAAGATTTGGGTTCACTGTTATCGGTATTATCAATACATTCAAGTAAATTAGCCCATCCAGAACCTAAAATATTTTTTCGACCCTTGTCTTGAATTTCTAGCCAAAATTTGATACCAAAACCAATTTTACTTTTTAATTTTTCGATATCATGTTTATCCTCAAATTTTTCACTAGAACGTTTTTCCATATTATTTAATTGACTTACTTAATTTTAATTGTTTTTTATAAGAGTAAAGAGAAAAACATTAAAGGTAAGTCAATTTTTTTTTTGTAAAATAACTTAAATGAATAAAAATGTTTTTTTCTGATACAGAGAGCTCAGTAAAATTAGGCAGAAAAGTCATTGAAGATGTGTATCATTTCGAAGAAAGCCCGATGTTGGATTGTAATCAGTTTATAATCAATGACAAGAGCACGGGTGAGTTAGCGCTTTTTGATTCTGGAAATGGAGCTTCCTTAAAGGGATTATTCGAAGGTATGCATAAGTTGGGTTTAGATTATCGAAAAATAACTAAAATATTTCTAACTCATGAGCATGTAGACCATGTTCTTGGCTTGTATCCGTTGATAAAAGTTCTAAAAAATAATCCTCCTGAATTATATGCTTATGGCGAAACAGCGAAAATATTAGGAGAAGGCGACGAATCAAAAATTTTTCCCGGAAATCTCGGGATCAGCCCAAAAACATTCGGTTTAGAAATTATCCCTTTAGAAGTAATCAATCTGAACTTAGATGAAACAATTAGCATAGGTTCAGAATTCAATTTTCAAATTTATTATACTCCCGGTCATTCCCTAGGATCAGTCTGTTATTATGAATCCAATAAAGAAATCTTAATCCCAGGAGATTTGGTATTTACGGGAGGTAGTTTTGGAAGATATGATTTTCCAGGAGGTTCTTTGGACGCTTTAATTGAATCTATCAAGTTTGTCAATGATTTAAACGTTAAATATTTACTTCCGGGGCATATGGGCATAAGTAATAATGGAAACCAGCAAATTGATTATTCCTATAAAATGGTTCAATCAATTAGAAGCTTTTTTTAAATTTTGATTTACTATACACATTTACTTTATTCACTTAGGAATCAACAGAATCTATTTTCTTTATGTGCTTGATATATAATTGATAAGAACATTTTTTAACCTAAGATTCTATATTGAAGTTAATCACTTCATTTAAATTATAAAAAAAAAAGAACGAATTAAAAATAGTGAATAAAATGAATGATAAACCAACTAAACCAATAACCGAAATATATTTAAGATCCTACCCAAAGGTTATATTTTTCTGGCCATTAACGCTCGTTTCGATTGTACTATGGCTTCTGCAAATGATTGCAACAGCATCTGGAGCAGGACCTCTTGCTTGGTATGGTAATTTCTGGATTATCGTATTTTTTGTTAACTTGTTCATCGTTGCTTTCGATTTTAGTAGTACGAAATTTTTCGTTTTAATTCTCGTTGTCGTAATTGTAGTTATACTTCTCGCTTTTCTCGCACCAAACTTGTTTGCTGGTATTTCAGCGGATGAATTTAATCTGGGTTTAACACCAGAATTCTATTTAGTAGTTACTATAATAATGGCATTTATCCTCGGACTCGTTGTTCTTGGATCTAGATTTGATTACTGGAAAATTGAAAGAAACGAAATTTATCATAAAAAAGGAATCTTCTCAAGCGCAGAAAGAATTCCAACAAAAAGCTTAAGAATCTTGAAGGAAATCCCAGATGTGTTTGAGTTCTTTATATTACGTGCAGGATCAATTACACTTATGCCCGGTCATGGGGATGTCATACCTTTGAATACCGTGCTTAATATAAATAAGAAACAGAAACAGATAGATTATTTATTGAGCCATGTTTCAATAGAACCAGACGAATTAGACGCATAAATCAGAGTAAAATAAAATTAAATGAATAAGAGTATTTTTTTAATTTTTTTAATTTTTTTAATTCTTTTGGATTATCATTAGATTTAAGAATTAAACTATATTTTAAGTAATACAGATGACTCATCCTCCAATATTATTGTTCGATTTTGATGGTGTAGTTATTACTCAAAAAGCTCTTGAATTTACTGCGTCAGTATACTTAAAAAAAAGATTTTACAATTGGAGAAACACAGAATCTTTAAGATTAATAGATATTGCAAGGCTTTTTGAGGAAGCTGATTCGAGCAATAGATTAAAGGCAATTTTTAACGCTTATCGAGCATATAAAAGATATATTCCAAGTAGTTGGAAGAGGATTTTATTCTTTATAAAATTTAGAAGCACCTATCCTAAATACGAAAAATACGAGACTTTGAAACCAAACTTAGAGGGTATTTTGAGAGAATTAAAAAAATGTGGAGTTATTTCTGGAATTGTATCAAATACTAGTACAGAAAGATTAGAGTTATTCAGAAAAAGGTTAAATTTGGACGATTTTTTTTCTGTTTATATTTCCCGTGACGATACAGCGGTAAGAAAACCTCATGCTTATCCTGTTTTAGTTGCTCTAAAACAAATTAAACAATTTTTAAAAGTTTCTATAGATAAAAACAATGTATATCTAATAGGAGATCTTCCTACAGATATTGAATGTGCATTAAATGCAGGAGTGAAGAGTATTGCACTACTTTCGGGTCATGGTACTAAAACTGGTTTGGAAACGGCTAATCCGACAATTGTTCTTCGCGAAATTAAGGATATTTTAGAGCTAGATCCATTCAAAAAATTATTATTAGATTAACTATTAAATATCGTTAACAATGTTTAATTTGGAAGAGTTTGAACAAGATCAAGTGATTTATCCCCTAATTGAGAAACTCAATAAGTTACTTGATAAAAATAAGACTGAAAAAGTAGAAAAAGTAATTAAGCAACTAGAAGAACTACTAGAAAAGCAAGAACATGCAATTTCTATATCCTATATATTAAGTATTTTAGCAGAACACGATTTTAAACTAATAACTGAGAGCGTATTCAAGGTTTTGGAAAATTATGTCAATTCTGATGATCCAAAATTGAAGGTTAATACGCTGATAATACTAGGATTTGCGATGCTTTCAAATAAAGATCATATTAATAATTATTTGCCAAATTTCATTGAGAATTTGGATGATGTAAATAAAGATGTACGAGATAATATCTATTATTTTTTGCAAGAAGTGGGTCAGAAGCAACCCAGATTAATGTGTACATATAAAGGAGAATTGATAAATGCTTTATCTGGGGAAGAAAATAAGGATAATATAATAACATTAATAAGTTTTTTAGAGAAATGCACGGATTTTGATTTTGAAAGGTTGTTTGATTTAAGAGAAGTCTTGAAATCATTAATAACCCGATACTTTAGCAAGGAACACTCAAAAATTTACATAAAATTATTATCTCTACTTATACTTGTTTTTCCGTCGTTGAAAGATTTAGATATTGAACAATTTAGGTTAAAAGAGTTATTAAACACGATTCAGAATATATTTTTGATGAAAAAATACAATTTTACAGAAATTTCTAAGGAGACGGGAGTAGATTTAAAGGACTTTGTTAAAAGTGTGAAATTAAAAAACAAAAAAGACTATAAAATCTATTTTTACATCAATATCAAAAAACAGAAAAAAGTTTATTTCTATGAACTTGAGAAAGAAAAATTAATGGAACTATTTGGGAAGGAAGAAAAATTACAAAAGAGAATATTACTCAAGGTATTTTCCCCCATAATTCAGAGTGAACAGGTATTGAGACTATTTTTAGACACGTTAATGAAGTTAGGGCATATAAAGGGGTTTTATTCAAAATTGGGTTATTTTTATTCTTATAACTATGTAAAATCAGGTTTATTGGAAGGATTTCACAATAAGGGAATGGTGAACATTAAAAATTTTGACTATTTACCCCCTGATTTTATAAGTGAAATTATAAGAGATATATCGAATTCAACTAAACAAGTTTTGCTAATAGGAAAAAATAACGAGGCCTATTACCTTTTGAAAAACATACAGAAACAGATTAACACGGAAGCAGCAAAAAATACTACAATTGATCTCAAATCTTATAGAGATCGTTTATTAGAAAATGATTTCATTAAATTAATAAAAAATCTACCAAAAGGTTATCTAACACATTATAGAGCAGGAACTCAATGGTTGACTAATGTAGGATTATTAAAAGTTAAAAAAGAAATTGAAAATTCTCGATTAATTGGTTATTATTCAATTCCAATGTTCTCTGAGAAGCTAAATATAAAGAAAGTAATGTTAGTTCAAATCTTAGAGATTTTTATAGATATCAGAAGTGGAATATTTGACAGAAACAAAGAAATCTTCTACTTTTCGAATTTTCTAAATAAGAAGATCGAAAAAATAAACGCGATAACAGTTCTAAACGAGAGAAAAAGACAGATAAATGTGATGGCAAAAGAGTTAAACATCGATAGAAGCCACATTCTTACAAAATTAGACGAAAATTTAAAACTAATAGGAGAGGAAATAAAAGGAAAAGAACTAATTAAAATTAGTAATTACATTGAGAAAACAGGTTTGTCATATAATCTATTTATCGAATTTATCAATAATTTAGGATTAAAATATTTTAAAAAAGGAGAACTCCTCATCTTTAGCGAGGGTAAAATCGAGGAATCCAAAAACGATATCAAATTAATGCTTATAGAAAAATCTAAGTCTGAAAATATTATACAATTAGGAGATATAGATGTAACCTCTAGTATCGTCGAAAATTTATTAAAAGAGTTGCAAAATGATGAAAAAATAAAGGGCATTTTCCATAATAATGATGGGGAGTTACTTTTTTACACAGAAAAAGGGATCGAAAGTTTAATGCTCGAAAATAGTTTAATGTTTTCTTTCCATGATTTTTTTTACGGAAAGAATTTAGAAGATAAAGAAATTGAAACATTGAATTCTATTTTTAAGAAATTGCTGAAAAAGAAAAAGTTGAATGGTATATTTGATGAAGAAACCCTAACATTTGCTAGTTCTGATGTAATTTTTGCACAAGATTATAATATAATTTTATCTAGATTTGAGGAAATGATAAATACATATATTAAAACCTTTAATACTGAGTTTGAAAAAATTAAAAAAGTCTTGACTAAGCAGAATGAAACGATTTTTCCCCAAGAAATTAGGATGATTCAAGGTATAATTGATGTAATGAATGAAAAAAAAATCCATTGGAGAAATGGTTTAGAAGCTTTCGTGAGAAAAGCTAATACTTCACTTTTAAAAGAACAGGGTTATACTATTAAAAAATTCAAATCTATGTCATTTTCTACAGAAAAAAAGGAAGATATAAAAGTTTTTGAAGAAGATCCAGAAGTTATAGATTTGATATCAAGTTTTAACAAATGGGTTAAGTTATTTAATGAATTAGAGCTTAAATATGGAAATGTAATATTCTATCAAAAAAGATTACTAAACGATACAGAAAATAAAGAAAATAGGAATACTTTAAATGATCTGTTAAAAAATTTAAATCTAACATAAAAGTTTACAAAAGCGCGTTAAATCTTCCTTTTATTTTCAATTTGAGATATTATTCCTTCAATATCGATTTTTTGGGGCGATTTAATTTTATATGATTTAGGAGAATAGGTACCGTTCATCTCCAGAATACCTTCCTTTTCGAGATAATTAAGAGATCTCCAAATAAAATTTATTTTGGAGCGATTTGAGGCTTTAATATTATTGCATCTTCTTATACTTTTAGTAGTAACTAGAGAAATGTTATTATCTATTAATTTATTTATTGCTTCTATAGTTTCCCGTAAATTTCTTGAAAAAAAGTCCATAGAATCCTCGCTCATTAAAAAAAGTATTTTACTAATTAGTGTATTAACTTATTCATACGGATTTAAAAACTTTTTTTCTGTTGAATTATAAACGCTCATAAGAATTAATATTAAATGATCCTATTCTCTATCGGTATCCAAATTGATTTTTAAAATTAGAATTCTTAGTGTCGAAAAACTCTTTTACCGCAAAAAACTAATGCACAATTTAAATCATCAGCACGCTTAATAACTGCATCGTCGCGAATGGATCCTCCCGGATTGATAATAGCTTTAGCACCTACCTCAATAGCAGCCTCTAAACCATCAGGAAATGGAAAGAAAGAGTCAGTACCCATAACCGAATTCTTTAATTCTGTTGTATGACCAAATTCCTGTGCTTTTTGTGCTGCTAATTTAACTACATGGACCCGACTCTGTTGTCCGGCCCCAATGCCAATTGTATAAACTCCACTATTATGAATTTGAGCAAAACAAGCCGAATTAGATTTAGTCCATTTTGAAACTTTATAGGCAAATATCAGAGCCTCTTTTTCTTCTTCTGTTACTTGCTTTTTGCTTACAACATTCCATTCTTTAATTATAGGTTTATAGTCGTATTCTTGAACTAGAATTCCTCCCAATACACCTCTAATTTCATGATTTCTGTAGATTATTTCTCGTTTGTCTAGTAAATCGCCAAATTCTATTATCCTCATATTTTTTTTTTGTTTAAGTATTTCAAGCGCTTCATTTTCGAAAGAGGGTGCCAGTAGGACTTCTACAAAAATCTTTTCTTTATTTACGATAAAATCTGCTGCATTCGCGGTTAATTCCTTGTTTACACCCCAAATTCCCCCGAATGCTGATAAGGGATCTGTTTTAAACGCCATTTTAATAGATTCTAATTGGTCGGTTTTATCGACAGCAATCCCGTTAGGGCTTGTATGCTTTAAAATAGCCGTTGTAAAATGGTTTCGTTCAAAATCTAGAAGCATTTGAATGCACGCATCAATATCTAGATAATTATTAAATGAAATCTCTTTTCCTCCAAGTTGTTTTAAATTGTGAAGACCGTAATTACAAGATAGATTTTTATAATAAGCTGCGGTTTGATCCCAATTTTCTCCATAACGACAATCTTGAACCTTTTCATACGCATTAAATATATTAGTTTTCATGATTTGATCTGGGTGATAATAGCTCTGTAAGTAATTTGAAATTGCTGCGTTATAATCAGCCATTATTGCAAAGACTTCTTGAGCTAATTTTGCCCTCGTTTTATCGCTTATTCCTCCCAATTGTTCTAATTCTTCGATGATTTCGTCGTAATGCTTAGCATTAGGCACAACAATGACATCAGGAAAATTTTTTGCTGCAGCTCTTATCATTGTAGGACCACCTATATCAATCATTTCCAGTGCTTCAGTTAAAGTTATATTAGGTTTTGAAATTGCCTCTTTGAATTGATACAAATTACAAACTACCATATCTATAGGGGGGATATTGTATTTTAGAGCGTCTTCAGAATCACTATTAAGTTCACGGCGATAGAGTATTCCTCCTTCAATTTTCGGATGCAATGTCTTAACTCTTCCATCAAACATCTCTGGAGAACCTGTATAGTCGGAGATTTTTTCATAGTCAATACCGTTTTCCTTTAATAGCCTTCCGGTTCCTCCTGTGGATAAAATTTTAATTCCAAATTTCGTTAACGATCTAACGAACTCGATGATGTTATTTTTATCAAAGACACTCACGATTGCTCTTTCAATTTTTTTCATCGTTAATCATCCTTTTATATTATGATATTAAAATCAAAATTGATATTACAAATTAAAGATTAATGCTGTTTTAAGTTAATTAATAGGGATTTAATAAAATGTCATTCAATTGAGCTTATAATATTGTATGGAAAAGAGTGAAGTAGTAACTATTAATACCTGCTAAGTAGGTCATGAGGTCTACTCTCACGCTGCCCTACATAAGAAACTACGCCCACCTTTGCCTTTTTCATTTCATCTATACTTTTTGCTCCAGCATATATCATACCATTTAAAAGTCCTTCTTTTAAGGATAGCAATACGCCTTCCATGTCGCCAACAAAAGGAACATAATCACTTACACCCTCCGGAAGCATCTTTGAGCCTTCTGTATATCGATCTGAAACATAGCCAGATGTTCTTGCTTCCTTTGAGCCCATACCTCTGTATATTTTTACTTTTCTTCCTTGTATTGTGTCAACATATCCAGGGCTTTCCGTTGACCCTGCAAAGAAATGTCCAGACATTATTAAATCAGCGCCCGCAGTAAATGCCTTTGGTAGGTCTCCCGGATTTTTGAACCCTCCATCTGCAATTAAATTTATTTTTGATTTGTAATCTACTATAGCGTCAGCAACTTGAGCCGTGGCAAAAAGTGTTGGAGCGCCTACACCTGTTTGAATGGATGTAGTGCATATTGATCCCGATCCCATCCCAACTTTTAAGCCAATGAATTTATCCTCGTTAAAATTACCATTTGTGATTAAGTGTTCCGCTGCTTCATAGGTTCCAATATTCCCTAATACAAAATCGGAATCTAAAAAATCCATGAGTTTTTTAGTGCCTTTAATGTCAGATGTTTTATAGAAATCCGCTACATCAATAAAAAAGATATCTACATAATTCTCTATTTCTTTTAATAACTTCTGAGCATGCGTCGTTTCCGGAAATTTAGGAGATAATGCTAAGGCACATATCAAATGTCCTTCGCGATCCATAGAAGCTAAAGGAAATTCTGGTGCCAAATCCTTTTTTGTAATTAAACCTTTTAAAGCTCCTGTTTTATCTATAATAGGAAGTTTTTCCTTACGAGAATCAAAAAGAATTTCTAACGCTTTTTCTCTGGATGCCCCAGGTTCAATAGAAATCACATCTTTCGTCATGAAGTTCTTTACTACACCATTTTTAATTGCATCTTCAGAAAAAGGTATATCTCTTTTTGTAAAAATTCCACATACTTTATTTTCTTCATTTACTACTACAATCCCGCTAATATTGTAGTTTTCCATCATATATTTTGCCTTAACAACTGGTTCATTTGGAAGTATTGTGGCTACATCGTCAATAACAAAAGATCTCGCTCGTTTTACAATCCTCACCATTTCTAATTGTCTTTCAAAAGAGCAATTTCGATGTAAAACCCCTAAGCCACCTAATAAAGCCATTTTGATAGCCATTAATTCTTCGGTAACAGTATCCATCGCTGCGGAGACTATAGGCAAATTGAATTTATATGATCCTAGATTGGAAGACATATCAACTTCAGAAGGTTCAAAGTTAGTAAATCCTGGTTGAATTAGGACATCATCGAATGTAGCAATTATTTCGTTATAATGCACTTTGCTTCGGTAATAATCTGTCATTTTTTTGCACGGTTAAAATTGTGTTTTATAAGCATATACGATAAATATTAATCTAAACATTGAAATTTTAGTATTAGTAATAAAGACAATTTTGATTTTAAAATTTTAGGTATTTAGTCTATGGAAAATATATATTTTTTCATAGCATTTTATTTTTCCATTGAAGAGAGAAATAAGGAGGGAATTTCAATTACATACGAGTTAAATTTTTTCGTTGTAAATCTTTTGTTTTCGGTATTAAAGAATCTAGAGTCTTAATGAAAGCATCTCTATCGTTTTTAATGTTTGAAGATTCTAATGAAGTATAATTACTAACATGATCGTTGAACACTTGGGAGGTAACATTTTCTCCTAAATTAGCAATTATGTCTCGTTCTTCTATCAGACACTCTACGGGAGATAACAATTCAAAATCTCCCTTCTTCCACTCCTTCCAAAGAGGAGTGTTAGGCATTATATTTAAAGTTCTAAATCGGAAAATTGTAGGATTTATTTCAGTGAGAACTCTTGCTGTTCCTTTAATGTGTTCCTCTGAAAATTTTTTCCCTCCTAAACCTAACATAACATATAAGCTTAATTTTATGCCCGAATTTAACACCCTTTTTCCAGCTTTAATCATTGATTCTGCATTTGTACCCTTCTTCATAATTCGTAGAATTTTACTACTTCCACTCTCTAATCCCATATACACTATATCTAATCCCGCTTCTGCTAGTTGCTTTAATTCTTCATCTGTCTTCCTGAGAATGTCTAAAGATTTCGCGTAACAACTTACTCGTAGTACATTTTTCATTCTTAGTCTAACATATTCAATTATTTTTGCGAGATATTCTGTAGGTGCCGAAGTGGGATTACCTCCAGCCAAAAATACAGGATATCCATGATAATTCTTTTTAGCATACAGATCAATATCCTTCAGTACATCTTCTAGTGGGCGTACAGCATAATCTTGAGTTGTTCCATAAATTCCTTTATATGTTCCACAAAATCGGCAATTATTCCAACTACAACCTCCTGTGACAGCGATGAGTACACTATATGCTTCTACAGGCGGTCTTATAACTATTTGGCTTGGAGGTGCTTTAAAAACCATATTTCTTCTAAATATTATATTTTAAATTTCTAAATAGTTAATATAAAGGCTATTGAGTAATTTTAAACATTTTTAGAATAAAGATTTAAGTATTATATTTTAACATTAAATTGATAAAATTTTTTTTATAGCATTAATTAAAGAAGTTATTAGCGTAAAACACATTTTAACCCATTAGGAAAATCGGTATTTTATTTGATTGACACACACACTCAAGAAAAAAAAATCTTATTTACTTTTAAAACCGTAATAGTAGGCCCCCCTAGCGCCGGTAAAACTTGTTTATTCAACCGATTTTGCTTTAATTCGTTTAATTTCGACACCTCACTCACAATTGGAGTTAACTTTCACTCCATCGATCTAAAAATCCGTTTTAAAGATGAAATTAAAAGTCTTAAAGATACTTATAATGTTTCCTTATGCAACAACAGCATTTTTGATTTTGGGGGTCAGGAAAGATTTAAAGCTTTAATTCCTAAATTTTTAGGCGGAGCTAACGGAGTTCTATTAGTATTTGATTTAACAAGTAAAAATTCATTTGAGCAGTTAGGTTTTTGGTATGATCAAATACTAGAACACGCTAATGGTTTAAATCTTCCAAAATTATTAGTTGGAAGTAAAAGTGATTTAATATCTTCTACCGCCATAGACAACCTTGTTCTAGAAGAAGAAATTCTTAATTTTATTCAAGAAAAGAATATGGATGGGTTTTTTAAAACATCAGCCCTACAAAACCAAAATGTACTGGTTGTATTTAAAGAGCTAAACAATTTGATGTTAAAGCATCAAGACACTCAATATGTTGTATTCTAACTTTTTACTTTATAGTTTTAAAATTCCCTCATATACATAAAGTCCGAGAATTCATTAAAAAATGTTTTTTGATTTTTGTTTAGATCTGGATAAATATTTCTAAGCGATACTTTTGCTTGGCTTATTAAATTTTTAGAGAAATGCTCTGCTATTATCACAGCGTTAGTTTCGGTGAAAATTGTTTCAACAGTTTTTACATCAATTTTACTTAAATCTTCCAAATGATATATTTCGTTTAAGGTCTTTGATTGGTCTTCATCTGTATTTTGAACAGCAAATATGTATATTATTTTTTTCTTCCTTGCTTTTATATCCTTTTTTACATCAATTATGTCATCTCGGATCGCAAACGCCTGGCCCATAAGGTTCATAGCTTTACTTAAAGGGTTAATTTGATAATGAAAATTACCTTTAGCTAAGATTGCTCCAATTTTTGCAGATTTTTCAAGCAGACTCGCCCTTTGCATCTCTGCGATAGATAAATAATGCTCTAAAGACATAGTAATATTATGATAATTCATATATTCTTCTATAATTTGCCCCTTCATTAAACTATCCATTGCTGCCGTATATTCATTTATAGCCTGCAATTTTAAACTGTCAGAAAATCTCGATGTTTTAAGAATGTTTAATCCCAAAAGATATCCTTGTGTTCCACCTAATATACTCATGTCTCTACCATACATCTTAATTATTTCTTCTTTATTCGGAAGTTCTATATTATCGTATACTTGATTCAATTCATTTTTAAGCTGAACATGGAAGGTGGGTTTACCTCTCCTCTCCAGATCAGCATCTATAAGATCATCATGAATTAAGTAACCACTATGTAACAACTCCACAGCTAAAGAGACTTTCCTAATTTGATCTAATTGATTACCCACATTAATAGGATTGATAATACCTGCGAATGCAGCAATCAATAGAATTGGGTGAAGTCTTTTTGCTTTCTTATTTAGAGTAAACTCTTGAAGATGAGCAAAAAAATCCTTCAATAGAATCTCTTTTTCACTACTGTCTATATAAGAGAAATAATCTGCTAATTCATTATCAACAGCTTCCTTCTCAGATTTCAGGAATCCTTCTATCATTTTTAATCAATGCGTTTGTTTAGGTAATTCCTATTTATAATAATTAAATGATAATTTATTTATTTGTGTAAACAAGATTTTTATTATTGTTCTTACAATATTTCTTAAATCTGTAAAGTAAAATAAAAAAAGTGATTTTAAAATTCTAATAGCAGTCTTCTCAGATACACACGACCATCGTGATAATATATTAAAAGCAGTTTCTATAATAAACGAAAAAAATGTAGATGCACTAATCCATTGCGGCGATTACGTTGCACCTTTCGTTAAATTATGGTTCAATAAACTCAATGAATCAATAAAAAAGCAGTTTTTTGGCGTTTTCGGAAACAATGATGGAGAAATTCTATATCTAACACAAAACTTAGGTCAAATTTGTGAATTTGCAAAAAATGGTCATGAGCTAATAATTGAGCTAGGAGGTAAACGAATTTTTGTTTCACACATGCCTAAACAACAAACTATAGATGCACTAGCAAATTCTGGAAAGTTTGATATTATTTTATCTGGTCATACGCATTCAAAGGTAAATAAAAAGCATAATGATGTGTTAATTGTAAACCCAGGTGAACTTTGTGGATATATAACAAATAAACCCACATTTGCGATTATTGACACCGAAACTATGGAAGCTGAAATTATTGAAATTTAATTAAATTGCGTTTAAGTTGTTTTCTTAATTTTTTTATAGTACTAAGCTTTAATGTATATTATTATGAGTTTACCTTTAGAAGGTATAGTAGTTATAGATCTAGCGAGAATGCTACCAGGTCCATATGCCTCAATGATTTTGGCAGATCTCGGTGCAGAGGTTATAAGAGTTGAGGATCCTAGGTATCCATACAGTAGTCCTCCCCCATTTTTTCAGAAAGGTAGGTATCGTGAAAGTGCATTTAATTCAATTATAATGAGAAATAAAAGATCCATAGCACTTAATTTAAAGAAAGAAAAAGCCTTAGATGTATTCTATAAATTAGTAGAAAAAGCGGATATTATAATAGAAACTTTTAGGCCAGAAGTAACTAATAAATTAAAAATTGATTATGATTCTCTTTATAAAATTAATAAATCAATAATTTATTGCTCACTAACAGGATACGGGCAAGATGGTCCTTATAAGCAGACAGCGGGTCACGATTTAAATTACATTGGAATTTGTGGGATTTTAGATTTAAATAAAGAGAGAGAGTTATTAGGAGAAAAAGAACAGGAAAGGAAACCCGTTCTTCCAGGAATACAAGCTGCTGATATAGGAGGAGGATTAGTCTCTACAATTGGAATACTTGGAGCTTTATGTGAAAGAGAGAGAAATCCCAAAAATGAGGGTCAATATATTGATATTTCTATGACGGATTGTGTTTTTTCTTTTATGCCAATGGCGGCCGCTTTTCAATTTTCTAAAGGTAAAAACGACGGAATGACTAAACCAAGAAATCCACTCCATGGAGAAGTTCCATTTTATTCAATTTATAAAACTAAAGATGATAAGTATATGTCTGTAGGTGCAATTGAAGTAAAATTTTGGCGTGGAGTTTGCGAGGGCCTTGGGAGGAAAGATTTAATTCAGAAAGGAAATGCATTGGGAATAGAAAAAGAGGAAGTATTCCGCGAAATTCAAAATGAATTTTTAAAGAAAACTCAAAACGAATGGACTGAAATCTTTTCAAATATTGATGCATGCGTTATGCCTGTAAAAAATTTCAGTGAAGCATGTGAAGATTCACAAATTCAATCGCGAAACATGGTTGTTGATATGAATCATCCAAAATTTGGTAAAATCCAAAATGTAAGTTCCCCAATTAAATATTCCAGAACACCTTTAACAATAAGGAGTTTAGCACCTAAAGTTGGTCAGCATACAAAGGAAATTCTAAAAGAGCTTAACTATACAGAGGAAGATATTAAAAATCTTATAAAATCTGGAATAGATTAAAGTTCAAATTAAATTGTATTCAAAAATGACTAATGAAATAGATTCTTTAGAGAACATTCTGAAACACGATATTAAGAATATAGATATTTGGATTAAGTTAGGCTATGCTTACTTTCAAAATAACGAGTACACTAAAGCAATTGAAGCGTATTTAAAGGGCTTGGAATTAAATCCTAAAAATGCTATTAATTGGCATAACCTTGGATATGTTTACTATGAAATTGAAGACTATGATAGGGCAATTCTAGCTTTAAAGAGAGCTTTAAAACTTAATCCAAAACTAGCACTATCTTGGAGGGAATTAAGCTCGATCTATATTGATAAAGGTGATTTCAATAAATCTATAGATGCTAGCAAAAAGGCTTTAGACATTAACGCTAGGGATGAGTGTGCTTGGACTAATTTAGGTTCTGCGTATTATAATATTAAGCAATACGATACTGCGATATTAGCTTTAAGGAAAGCATTGGAGATCATTCCTGGTTTGAAATTTACAAAAGAAATCCTTGATTTGGCAGAAAAAGCTATAAAGAAGAAGTGAGAACTTTAAATTTAATATTTTCATTTTAATTAAACATAATTTTATTTAAGAAAATTATCATAATAATGTATAGAGGTTAGTATTACCTCATCTAAGTTTATAAGGGAAAACTATGACTGAAGAATCGCGTAATAATGATAAAAGAAAACAAGTCACGCAAGATAATGTTAGTGAATTAAAAATAGGTAAACCGGTAGTTCTCAAAGCAGAGGCTTATAAAACAATAATATTGTATGCTAGTAGATATGCAAATCAAGCTATACCTTCCGAAGACTGGAAAGAAATATATGGTCTTTTAATTGGATATTACGATGATGATTTCTTATATGTTGAAAGAGCAATTCCAATGACATATGGTCACGATACAGATGTAGAATTCAGTGAAACAGATTATGGAGATGTTGAAAAAATACACGAGGACCTAGATAAAGAAGGAAAAGGATATTTCATCATCGGTTGGTTCCATTCTCATCCGGGGTTAACGTTATTTTTCTCCTACATTGATTTAATTAATCAACTTGGATTTCAGGGAAAATTTGATGATGCCATAGGACTAGTTTTTGATCATACTCTCCTCGGAAAGAAGAGAGAAGAAAAAATTGATAACAATATTCTAACCAAATACGATACGGGTTTTGAGATATATCGATTAACCGATGTCACCATAGATTCCAATTCTGTTGAATTTGAGACGAATTACCATAAAATTGATTATATTGTAGAAGGTCTAAATAAATTCTTTTTTGCAAATGTTCTCGCTGAATTATCTTCTTTAGCTTCAGCAGGAAAACCTTTACAAGAAGCCTTTAAGGAGAAGTATAAACTTGAATCGGATTATAAGGATATAGACGAGGTTTTAGAGGCCTCAAATATCGAATTATCAGATGATAATCTTGTAGATATCCCCTTATCAGAAGATATTAAATTCAACGTGGACGATATTTTTTACGAGACGATTATTGATAGCGACAAAATAAAGGAAGCTGCCGAAGAGATTGTTTACGAAGGAAATCAAGCCTTTAAAAACAAAGATACTTTTACTGGTATAGAAAAATATCGTCGGGGTATAGAAAAATATAAAGAAATCAATGATATGAATCGAGTAATGGATTTACTAAGAAAAGTATCGAGATCCTGCATAGTCAACAATCATCTAGTGATTGCCAGAGAATTCGCTGATGAACTGTTTAAAGTAGCAGAATTTAACAATCAAATCTTTTATAAAGGTATCGCAAATATTATAATAGGTAATATTATCGTAAGAGAAGGAGATCTAGATACATTAGAATTTGGCTTAAAAAAGATCGAAGAAGCAGCTGTAGAGTTTATAAAAGTTAAAGATTTTGCTGGTGCTGGAATGGCTTTTAACAAAATTGGATTCAGTTATGAAAAAAAAATTAAAAAAATTGGAACCGCATGCCTTTTTTATAGGGAAGCTATAGAAAATTACAATAACGGCTTAATATATAATCATCCGTTGAGAATAACTCCGTGGAGCAAACCAGAAGTTCTTATTGAAAAAATAATAGAATTAAGAGACATTATCGAAGTTCTATTGCCAGATATAGTAGATTCTGATATAAAAAAGAAAGTCGTTAATGATTTGAAATCTATTCGTTATAATTTTTAATTTCAAAATAAAATCGAAAATATAATTCTTATTTTGGAAGGGAACAATCAAAAAAATTAAATTTTAGGATATATTTATTTTATTACATACTTCTTTTGGTTGGTTGACTATTCCACGTAAAAAACAAAAAATAAAGTTTGCTCGCAAATTTGCTTGTAAACATCTTTCTTCTATGGGAGATATCGCAAATAGCTTACAACCACTATGCTATTGTCCGGAAAGAGATTTAATTCTTGGTAAAAAAGCCTATGTTTGTCAAGTTTGCACCTTTTATGTGCAAACTGATCTCAAAGTTTCAGATGTTTATGAAGAGAGTAGAAAAGGTGCAGAAAAAAAAATAAAAGAGAAAAAAATAGAATTGGAAGCATTTGAACTGGCTGAACTTAAAGCTGATAACGATCTCGACTTAACTATTGACGAGTTTGAAGAGGAAGACGAAGAAGTTCCGTTAAAATTTGAAAAAAGAAAAGTGGGAAAAGAGGATGTAGAAGATTCTGATGAATTTACGGAAGTTGAATGCCCTTTCTGCGGGGAACTATCAGGTGACCTCAGATCACACCTGCCGAATTGTGAGTTTGCTCCTGAAGATGTAAACATTGCAGATGTAATCCCTGGCAAAAAGAAAAAGAGAAAACCAAAAACAACAGCAGCACCAGGTGAGAAAAGTAAAGAAAAACAAGTCTGCCCTTATTGCGGAAAAGAATTTATTCGATTAGGCCGCCATCTTGCTTCCTGCCCGAAAAAACCTGAAGATGCAGAAGAATAAGAAAAATAAGATTGCGTTGAATTATTTCAAATTTTATTTATTCGATTTTATACCCCTTAATTTCTTTTAAAGATTATTATGACAAATAGCGAAAGAATCTACTATTGTGAACCAGTATTCCGTCCACCATCGGAGCAAAATTCCCTCTTAATTCAATTAACTGAAGGGTGTTCCTTCAAGTGTGATTTTTGCATGTCCAATCTTAGAAAAACCTTTAAAATTAGATCAATTGAAGAAGTTAAAAAAGATTTGGATATAGCAGCAAATAGACAATTTAGTTCCTCTATACGTAAACTGTTCTTTTTAGACGGAAATGCAATGGTAACCCCAACAGGCAAACTTTTAGAACTTACTAAATATGCAATTAAAAAACTTCCAAAATTGGAGAGAGTAGGAGTTTACGCTCATGCTAAGGATATTTTGAAGAAGTCTGTTACTGACTTGAAAGAATTGTCAGACGCAGGATTAAAAATAGCTTATATAGGTTTTGAAAGTGGATATGATACTCTGCTTAAAAATATTCATAAACATGCTACAAAGGAAGATTATATTAACGCTTCTAAAAAATTATTTAAAGCTAACATCACATTATCTGCTACCTTTATTAATGGTCTCGGTGGAGCAGGTAATAAGAGTATTTCTAAAACTCATGCTCTTGAATCGGCGGACTTAGTAAATCAAATTTGTCCGGATGATGATAGAATATGGTATATTGCCTTTTTATCTCTCATGATTCCCCCAGGAACAGTAATGTATGAAAGAAAAATAAAAGGCGATTTCACAGAAATGAATTCGAACGAGATTTTAAACGAATTGAAGATATTCATTGAAGGAATTATTTTTAAAAATAAAGATGCTAATTGTATTTTTAGGTCGAATCACGCTTCTAATTACTTACCTATTAAAGGAATTTTAGAAAAGGATAAAACGAAAATATTGGAAGTTATTAATTTTGGATTACATAATAAGGAAGCATTGAGACCTGAATATTACCGTGCGTTATAAGATTAATTTTACTTGTTAAAAATCAATTCGTTATTGTATTTTTTATATTTTTTGATAGGACTTTTCTGTTTATTCATAATCAAATTAATAATATCTTCAACCCTCTCAGGAGCTATTGATAGCATTTCAGAGATCTCTCGTAATGATAATTTATCGTAATTCTCAGACATTAACTTAAATTGAATAAAAAGCAGATTTTTGTAAATTGTTGATAATAAATCTTTCAAATTTGGATAATTATCAACTTTATAATCTTTTACGAATTTTAGAATTTTCCCAGAAGCGTCGTTATAGTTTAGAACTTTATAAGAACTAATGATAATATACAATTTCTTAATAAATGTAAAATAGGTAATAATATTGTTCTGTAAATCATAAAGATTATACTTGTTTAGGTTGTTATCTACCTCATTTTTAAGCATAGCTAATAATTTTAAGAAGTCTTCCAGATTAGTCTCAGTAAGTGGTTCCTTCAAAAGATTATTATACCGCCTTAGATAAATATTACGGTGGTTATTGAATTCACTAAGAACATTCTGTCGTATTTCACTAAATTCTTTCAACTCAGGCTTTAAATCAAAGTAGGACTGGAATTCATCTATTAAAGTTAAGGCAGAATCTACTTTCGTCAAAGCAGATTTGAAATCCTCAATGTCTATTTTATTTAACACAAAGGATTGATATACATTTAATTCTTTAATTAACTCTTTTTTCTGCTTATATCTAGCGAAATTGCTATTAGAGGTCATATTCGATTAGAGTAAAAAGCTTTACTCACACCTATAGTAATATTATTGATCAATCACTAATTTAAATTTTAATATAAAAAGCATATACTTTTTGAGAAATTATGGCTAAATTAATTTCAAAAAAGAGAAATAAAAAATTTTAAGATTTATTTGATTTTTAATCAATATCAGTCTTACTTGATATTCATTCATCTTTTTCTAGTTCTTCATCCAGTTCTTCTACCTTTGCATCTAATTCCGCTGCTTCTTCCTCAAGTTCTTGAGCTGGTTCCTTTAATTCTTCTATAGCATCCTCTAATTCCTCTGGTTTTTCCTCAAGTTCAACGGCTTCCTCTTCAAGATCTTCTCCTTTTTCCTCGAGTTCTTCAGTTGGTTCTTCTAATTCATCTATAACTTCCTCGAATTCCTCTGCTTTTTCCTCAATGGCTTTTGCTTCTTCTGGCACTTCTTCTTCTAGTTTTTTAGCTTTATCTTCAACTTTCTTATCAAGATCTTTAGCTTTTTTCTCTATTTTTTCATCAACTTCTTCCGCTTTTGCAAGAAATCCGGGTTTTTTATCCCCTGGCCATATTATATTTACACCAAACCCAACGATGACTATTACAATAGCTATTATAATATAAACTGTTAAACCGTTTTGCGGAAAGAATTGTAAAACAAATTCCATCCAACTTACCATAAATTCTCCCAACGGGTTCACGAACAACCTTAAAAAATTCAAAATAGCTGCAACGATGTCAGCAATAACTTGGATAAAATCGACACCTTGAAGAATCATGATAAATCGTTACCTCCAACCTCTGTTTTATATCTTTTCTCTCTAATTGTCTTCCGATTGAGAACATAGTCGAAGAAATCATATCCTTTAAGAACTATTGTAAGAAAATAAACCCCCATATAGAGCATGACCATATTCTGAATGTTTATAGAAATAAAACCAATACTTACTATTTCGAAACGTATTTCAGTGGCTCCACTAAATTTATACGACCATATATATAGACAGTTTAAAATAATTTGTACTAAAGCGAAAGTTCCTTTTCTGATTGACTGTTTGGGAGCTGAGTAGTTAAAAAATGCTGCTGCACTGATAAGTAGTCCGAATGCAGAAATCCAAAAAATTATATTCTCATAATCATGCTGTGTTAAAACAATATCGACCCCTAAAATTGAGAGATTCCTAACCCAAGTAAAAGTGAGAAAAGGAATAACAATTGTAGTTACGATATACACACCCATATAAATAATTCCTTTTATTATATTGAAAAATCGTCCCATTTAAATCACCCTCATGGATAATGCCCTATTAATACATTAACTATAGCAACTGTAACAGTGTATAGATTTAGCGAATAAGAAGCACTAAATGTAAGGCTTGCGTAGAAATCTAAGATGTAGGGCAATCTAGCCATATTTACTTCAGAAAGAAGTAATGTTCCCCAACCGGTGAGATTCTCCTTAAGAGTTTGTCCTGGCAATACTGATCCGTATAGTCGATATTTGCTAAAAATTTGAACAGTTGTAATAGCATTACCTGCCGATGTATTTTCGAAAGTCATATCAAGTTGAAATCCAAGAGATATGTTTGATAACTCATATACTCCTCCATTCGTAATATTAAAAGGAACAGAAATCTGTACACTTGAATTACCAATATTAACATTAACTATTACTGGTCCATCGGGAATGTTAATGTCGTCACCCTCAGAACTTAAAATAGTTACAGCAGACCATCCTCCCAAAATAGATACAACTGATAATGATAGAGTAAAAACTAACAAGAATGCTCTTACAATCCATCTAAACACGCGAGACTTTCTCATAATCACCAATCTTTACATATACTTTTTTATTAGATTTAGTAAGTTAACAATAATTAGATAGGCACTTATTTAAATTTATGCTCGAGTTGAACAAAAAAGGGAACTCTTTAAAAACGACACGAGCAGTCGTTTTTACTGTTTAAGAAATGTGTAATCCTTTACTGCTTTTGAGAAATGTATTTTAAACAATCATCAGTAGTATCATTTTTTTATGAGCTTATATTTATTTATATATAATTTATAAAACTTTTATTTATCTAAAATACTTAGTTTAATATTTTAATACAAAATTGAAAAAAAATGTAGAAAAAATGACAGAAATAAAACAGATTAGCGCACACTCGGAGATTGTTGATAAAGTTGTGGAAGCATTTGGGACTTCAATTGAAAAAGGGTTGTCTGAAATTGAAGCACAATCTAGACTTGAAAAATATGGGAAGAACGAATTAGTTAAAGAAAAAGGAAAAACAGCTCTTCAAATTTTCATTGGGCAATTTAAAAGTTTTCTTGTTTACTTACTTATATTTGCAATTGCCATTTCAGTTGTAATTGGAATGTGGGAAGCTTCTCAGCCAGGTGCTGAAGAATGGTCCGCAGAATATACTGATGCGATTGTTATTTTATCGATTTTAATTGTAAACGCAATTTTAGGATTTTATCAAGAATATCAAGCTGAAAAGTCTATGGAAAGTTTAAAGAAGCTAGCACCTCATTTTGCTAAGGTTCGTAGAGACGGCAAGGTGATTGAAATTGCGGTAGAAGACGTAGTTCCAGGAGATATAACTCTCGTTGAAGATGGGGATAAGTTTCCAGCAGATATAAGATTCATCAAAGAATTCTCACTTTATGTTGACGAGGCAATTCTAACCGGAGAATCAAAACCTGTTAAAAAACATCTGAATACTGTAGACGAAAAGATGATCTTGGCCGATAGAACTAATCTTGGATACATGAATACGATAATTACCAGAGGAAATGCAGAGGGCATTGTAATTGGAACGGGAATGAATACTGAATTTGGAAAAATCGCTGAAAGCCTGCAAAAAGAGAAAGTAGAGCCTAGCCCTTTTCAAGTAGAAGTAAACCGATTTGGGAAGTTATTGGGGATATTAATCCTATTAATTTGTGCTGGTGTATTCGTTGTAGAAATAATTATCATACTAGTGACTGAAGGTTTCGTATTTACGCCTCATGAAATCGAGGAAATCATTAAAGCGCTAGAGATTTCTATTAGTTTAGCAGTGTCAGCGGTTCCAGAGGGTCTCATCGTTGTTATTACCGTGGTCTTAAGTATAGGTATGAAAAAAATGGCTGCGAGGAACGCGTTAGTTAGGAATTTAACAGCTGTAGAAACTCTTGGTCGAGTTAATGTAATTTGTTCAGATAAAACAGGCACACTCACAAAGAACGAAATGACAGTAGTAAAAGTGTATTTAAACGATACTGTGTTGGATGTAGAAGGTGTTGGATATGATTTAACTGGTGATATTAAAGAAAAGGGGAATGTGGTTGTCATGAACGCCGATCTTAAACGATTTTTGGAGGTTTGCCTATATTGCAACAACTCTAATGTAAATATTCTCGATCAAAAAAAGGGAGAAGTTAGTGTTGTCGGTGACCCTACTGAAATTTCTATGAAAGTACTCGCCTTAAAGAAAGGTTTAGACGAGTCTTTTGAAAAATTGGATGAAATTCCTTTTGATTCTGATCGGAAAATGATGAGTGTAGTAGGTAAAATTGACGGTAAAATATTTGCTTTTATAAAAGGAGCTCCAGATGTACTCATGAAGAACGCATCATATATATTAGAAAATGGGGAAAATAAACCTATTAGTACCACTAGGGATAAATTATTGAATAAAAATGAGGAATTTGCTAAAAATGCTTTGAGGGTTCTGGGAGTTGCTTATAAAGAATTAGAGCCAGGGTACGATCTGAACGAAATCGAGAAGGATTTTACTTACATTGGTTTAGTAGGGATTATCGATCCTGCTCGTGATGAAGTCAAATTGGCGATTCGCGAAGCAAGAATGGCGGGAATTCGCACTATGATGATTACGGGAGATCATAAGATTACTGCTATAGCTATAGCTCATCAGATTGGTTTAACAGAATCAACTGAAGCTATAACGGGCATAGATTTAGAAGCTATGGATGATGAAGAATTATTAGTGAGAGTTAAAACTACTGATGTTTTCGCGAGAGTTACTTCTGAGCATAAACTGAGAATTTTGAAGAAACTAAAAGAACTCGGTTTAATAGTTGCAATGACTGGAGATGGGGTTAATGACGCTCCAGCTGTAAAAGGCGCTCATGTAGGCGTGGCAATGGGTTTAAAAGGAACTGAGGTCACTCAAGAAGCTTCAGATATGATACTTATCGACGATAATTACGCAACTATTGTAAACGCAATCGAAGAAGGTAGAGGAATCTTTGAAACAACCAAAAATTTCTTCCGTTATATGCTTTCGACGAATTTTGACGAAATTTTTCTGATTTTGGTTGCATATATTGTCATGAAGCTATTTGTTAATGTCTTTATCGGAGCACCTATCGAACCAATTCAAATACTTTGGTTAAATATAGCCACAGATGGCATCCCGGCGATGGTTTTAGGGCTAACTCCAACAGATCCCGATGTTATGAAGGCGTCCCCGAGAAAAGGATTTACATTATTAAAAGAAATAAGAGGTCCCGCTTTGTTACTAGGAATATATACTTCAATTACCGATATTGCGCTTTATATTCTTCTTTGGACTGTTCTCATTCCTGCCTGGAGCGTTCCCGGTTCAGCATTAATAGAGGGTACAATAATATTCGGAGTTCATTTATCAGCAACCGAATACGCTATATCGTTAGCGCAAACAATACTATTTACAAATTTAGTGATATGTGAATTACTTTTTGTCTACACATGTACTAGTAATACTAAACCGTTTTACAAATTCCCTAATAAGCATTTATTCTGGGCTACAGGACTTTCACTTGGCTTACAATTATTAATCCTTTACACGCCAATGGGTATCGCTTTTCACGTTGTACCTTTAACACAATGGTATCACTGGGTAACTCTCTTTATTGCCGCATTTAGTGTTTCCGTCGTCGACGAACTAAGGAAATATAGAATAAGGTTGAAGTTAAGAAAAGATCTCAATTACCCGCTTAATTCTAAATAATTATTTTTTATTTTCAAATTATTCTTTTTTAAGATTTAATATCAAATTTCTACTTTAGGAATTGCAGGGTAAGGATAGAAGAAAAAATCTTTTTATTTTGATCTTATTATTTATTCTCTTCAATATGTTGAAAAAATAAGCCAATTCCTATTATCTTAAAAGTATCCTGAACATTAATGTTACGCAATGCTGAGGTTTCTATGAAAAAACTTCTCAATTCTCTTGCTTTTTCCAATCCTTCTTCTTTAGTTACGACTCTATCTTCCTCTAAATCAATTTTATTCCCAATAAGAACAAATGGAATATTTCCCAATTCTTTTTTTGCATCTTCAAACCAAAAATTTATTGCTTCGTCAAAAGTTTCTCTTCGAGTAACGTCATAAACGATAAACGCGCAGTTAGCTCCTTTGTAATAATCACGTCTAACGCGTTTAAAAAAGCTTTGTCCTGCTAGATCAAAAATTAAAAACTTTATTACATCATCTTTAAAACCTTGAACATAATATTGCTGAGTGGAAATTGAGATACCCAGGGTTGGGCGATAATCAATGATTTCTTCTTTTTTCAAAAATTGACTCGCTAATGTAGTTTTACCTACTGCAGCTGAACCTAGCACAATCAATTTAAAAAGTTTTTCTATTTGTTTACTTTTCTCGAATTTGTGAGTAGGGGTTAGACCGTTTATTATAGATTTTGATTCTTGGATTGAAAACTTGTCTAAACCTATAGAAAAAGTATCATAAATGTTTAAATCGGGTATTTCAAGAGAATTAAATTTAAAATCAAAACTATTTTCAAGTAACTGAGCTATTTTCTCAACAACAAGATAAGCAACTGGAAAGAGAGTGTTCAAATTTGTTTCATAATCGCAAACTAGTAATAGAATTGCTTCAGATCCCGCTTCTAAGTATATTATTCGATTATCCTCAGTTTCGAATGAACCACTACCGTAGCGACCTGTCTTATATTCTAAGCTAATTTTATCCAAAAGATTTTCAACTATTGCAGTTAACGCTCCATAGACATCTTCTGATTCTTTATCTTCTTGAGCTGTACCTTCAAACTTACTATATTTTGAAAATAGTAACCCATCATTTGAATAAAGAAAAGCTATTATAACATCATCTCGCGACTCTACGAAATTCTTTAATAGAATCTGAAGATTTTCCTCTTTTGTTGCTGCTTTAGGTTGCATGATACAGATAAAATATATATTCTTGATTGATTTCTATGTGTGGTTTTTTTTTCAGAAATTAGGGTTTCTTTTCTTTAAAAATACTACTCGTTATATTTAAATTTTTTTTATAACTTAACTACCTATTATAATTCTTAAAGCTTAATTTTTAAAAAGATAATTTTTGAGTTAATTTTAATGAATATACCCGAATTGCTGAAAAAGAAGCTTGAATCAAATCAGACAGTTCTTACTGAATTTGAATCAAAAAATTTACTAAGGGAAATTGGAATCCCCATTCCAGACCAAGAATTAGCGACTACTAAAGAAGAAACACTCACTATTGCTAAAAGAATAGGTTTTCCAATAGTATTAAAACTAATGGCTGAAGATATAGTGCACAAATCTGATACTGGAGCAGTAAAACTAAATATAAAAAATGAAGATGAAACTGCTCAAGCATATGATGAATTAATGAATATTCCATCTCAAAGTGAAAAATCTATTAGCGTGCAGAAAATGGCTGATGAACCTATAACTGAATTAATTATAGGAATGACTACTGACGCTCAATTTGGTCCTGCATTAATGTTTGGGATTGGAGGTATTTTAGTTGAGCTCTTAGAAGATGTTAGTTTCAGAATTGCTCCAATAACAGAATATGATGCAAGGGAACAGATACACGAGATAAAAGGATTTCCAATACTCGATGGGTATAGAGGAAAACCAAAAGCTGACATAGATGCAATAGTAAAAACTCTATTAACGATTTCGGATCTCGTAACAAAATACGAGGAAATCAATGAAATGGATTTAAATCCTGTTTTCATCTACGAAAAAGGACTGATTTGTGTAGACGCGAGAATAATTCTAAAAAAACCTGAAAAATAAGATTAGCATTTTACCTTTTTTCATTAATATTTGAAGATATTATAGGAGATTTTTTATTCATATTTATTGAATTAATTCAAATATTCATATCAATTCAAAACGAAAAAAGTAATTTTAAATTCAAATTACGCGATTATTGATCTAATAAATACAATCATATAATACTATATAACAAAAATATAAATAATTCCTTGATGAACATGAATTTGATTAAATCTAATAATAATAAAAAAATATACGGTCTTCTTTTCTTGGTTTTTTGGATGATCTTAGCAAACTGTAGTTCATCCTTCTTAAATTTGCTTATAATCGACAATTCATTTAAAGACTATGGGGAGTTTAATAACGATAATCCGATAGATTTTCAGAATCAAACGCCAGAGACATCAGATTATCAAAATTTTAACGGCGCTGGTGGGAATTTAAATATTACATTACATCAATCTCTATTAAATACATCAACGATTGAATTTACTAATCTAGACTCGTCTAATAGTTTTACAGAACCATTCCCTAACTTCAATGGGTATAACACATCTTTCGTTAATATGACAATTGATGGTATTTTTGCTCCAAACCATACTTTAATTATTGAAGATGGAACGGTTGATTCTGATTCTGATCTTGCGAATACATATGTGACTTCTTTTACCGTTCCCTCAAGTTGTTATCTTGTAAATGCCTCTATTAACATATATACGGCAGCTGGAAGCCCTACTGTTTCTGTTCGTCTTTATAATTCGTCTTGGGATGGTTCAAATTCCCGAAGCGAGCCTGTTTTATCTTCTCAGCAGAATATTGGTTCTTTTAATTCTCCTCCAAACGGATGGAACGATATAGTTTTAACCAAAACACTCTTAAATAATTCAAATACTGCTAATAACACATGGTTTATAGGATTACATGAAGATTCTGGTTCGGCTACAATTAATTGGCGATTTGTTGGAGATGGGACTAACGGTGATAATTCCGATGCATATCATTATAGTAGTGGATGGCAATTTGATGCTAATGATTACGAATGTACGGTAGATCTTGAATCAATTTCTGCTAATCCTTACCCCGAACAGATCAAGTTTCAAATTAATAATACTAATGTGCAAAACATAGGGCAAGGAACAGGTTATTGGAACTCTTTAGAAGCTTTTTCTAGTAATTCTGATTTATTAAATTTTACTGTATCAGCAGATTGGTGGGATGTTTCTTGTAATATTACATCAGTTCAGATTAATTACACAAAAACGGATGTTCAAGCAATTCCTTCTTATTATATATCAGGTAGTGGTCAGATTGTTCAATGGAATGTCACTATTGCGGGTGGGTTGAATTATTTTGACTCTCGGATTACAGATTTTAATGTGATTAATTTTACAATTCCACGCATTTGGCACGAAAGTTCAATTAAAGTATTTAATGGGTCAACAGAAAAAACGATATTTAAAAGATTAATTAACAACTATTACCGGGAGATACAAGTTTTAAATGCGGGTAATGGCACATTTTGGTACTTGAACGCAACGTCATCTAATTTATTCTCTTCAATTGATACATTCGTAAGCGGAATAGCTCGGGGTATGGTTAATCATTCAAACACCGTCAGAATTAATACTACTTTTAGTGAGATTATTTATGATGGACTATTAAACTTAAGTGTATTCACGCCAAGTCAGGGATATCTAAACCACACAAAAATTTTAGATTTAACTCCATTAGGATCAGACACTAATTTTACAGTATCAGATTGGGATGTATCGGTCAATGTTACTGAATATGGCGTTTTCAAGATTCAAATGTCTTGGAGTAATGATACCGCTGCGGGATTTTTAGAGGATTATATTACAGTTATAGCCGATACAGACTTGACTTTGAGCGTACCAAAATTTACCTTCGATTCGGGAGAAACTTTTAATATGACAGTATTTTATGAAGATACTGGTCAGACTTTAGGCGTTCAAGCCGACGATATTTTTTACCAGATAGGGGCGGGACCTATTAGGAGAGATAATATAGTTTATAACGAGAATGGTTATTATAATATTACCTTTAGTTGTAATGATGCTGATTTCAATTATGGACCCAACGCAATTATCGTAAATGTAGAAAAAACATATTATAATAATCAGACTGATTTCTTAGTAGTCACTGTATTAGCTGAAACTGACGCAAATATTTTGTATCCCTCGAATAATCGGATTTTTGATTCGGGAGACACATTTATTCTTGCGATACATTATAATGATACAGTTAAAGATTTGGGTATTGCTAGTGCCACTATCGAATATAGTCTTGATGGAGGGCTTTCATATAGGACAGATGGTATAGCTTATATTGGATCAGGTCAATACAATATTACTATTTCTGCAGACGATTCTGATTTTAACGGTTATGGTGTTAAACAGTTAATAGTTAATACGAGCAGGCAATATTATCATAACCAGTCCGAATCAATAAACATAAAGATTTTAGGAGAAACTTCTTTATCTGGCGTCAGAATCCCTGATCAGGCATATTATACTGCCGCCGAAACTTTCAGTATTTCGGTTTATTATAGAGATACTGTTAAAAGCTTAGGTATTACAGGGGCAGATGTAGACATTGATGTTGATGGTACTATCTATAGCCCTGTTTGGAGTGACAATGCAGATGGCTATTATAACATTACAATTGAATGCAGTGATGCGATTTTTAGCAATTATAAAGTGTTCGCTATAAGGATTAACGTAAGTTTGGTGAATTACTACAATCAAACTACTACACTAAATACATTAATTGTAGGAAATGAGTCATTAACTGTACTTGCACCAAATTCTGGCGCAGTTTATATAACAGGCCAGAGTTTTGATATTGCTCTCGAATATATTGATACGATTTTAAGTACTGGTATAGATGGAGCGACTATTGAATACAGTCTTGATGGAGGATCTACATATAAATCTACTCTTGTGACCCCATTAGGATCAGGTCGATATAATATTACAATTAATGTCAACGATCCTGATTTTGTTAGCTATGGTTTTGTCGATATTTATATTGATGCTTCCAAACAGTTTTATGAGAACAGATCGACCACCTACACATTTCATAGGCAAATTACAACACAAATTACTCCATTAAATATCATAGATTTAGATTCGGTTATAAGAGGTTTAAATGTATCATACACTTTCAATTATTCTGATACTACGGCTAAACCAATTGAAGAAGTTTCTTGGTCAAGATTAAGTGTTCCTGTAGGATTTACAGCATTCTTAGAGAATTTAGGAAATGGTAATTATACCATGCATTTAGACACAACAAATGTCGAAACAGGTTTAGATTACGATTATGAGTTTAATATTTACGCCACAGGAAACGAGACTCAAATTATAAGATTAACAGTAGATGTATTGATAATTCAAACTGAAGTTACTGATGTCGTTTCGATAGATGAAATTGTTAGACATTTAGGTTGGAATCAATCTATTAGATTTTACTTCAATGACACAACAAACGATCTGCCTGTTCTCAATGTTATAACAAGTAATATTGTGGTTAAAAATTACGCTACTGGAACTCCATTTAATGTTGGAGAATTTTGGCTTTACGATCCATTTAATAACGGAACATATATTTTAGATATTACTATGGGAACTCGAAATTCAGGATGGTATACATTGGAGATCAACGCATCAAAATTTCCCAATTATGACGAAACTCTATTTAATGTGGTTTTCTATTATAGAGGAAATGATACTGCTATTAATTTAATTTCACTTTTTGATACTGGAGAGTCACTTTCTCCTACTGGATTGCATAATTATACTATATTTGAAGGAGACGATTTAGATATTGAATTTAACATTACTGATTCAGATGATTTCGATAGTTTAATCATTGGAGATGCTGATTCATACACAGTAAGATATACGAACCTTGGTACTGGATCGAATGGAATTCTTGTAGCAAATCTAAATTTCATAACATTACTACATACCGGAACAATAATTACATCAAATCCAGCTTTAACGATAGGTAGATATTCAATTAACATTACCACTTCCAGAACAAATTATGAGGATGCCACATTCGTTTTCAATCTTACAATAATCGGAAGATATCTAGTTAACTTAACTGTTGTTTATCAACCAACTGATGTAAATGCTGGAAACGATTTTAGCATAGTCATAAAAGCAGAATATCACAATGGAACAGACTGGATTCCTTTAAATGGCTCAGTGATTACTATAATCCCATTTTTCAATGGTCTTCCCTCGTCTCCGTTACTTCCTGTTTCAACAAATATTACTGGTGAAGCGCTTTTCTCACAAATTACCATTAACATAGACGCGAATAGAATGAATTTAACCATACAATTACAAGGTAAATATTACCATCAAGGTTATACAATATATGTAGCGGATATTAATGTTATTCCCCATATTCCAGTCGACCCGGGTCTATCTCTTGATGATCTTCTCCCATTTATCATAATAATTGGAGCGGTTCTTGCTGTCACAGTTGGTTCTATAGCAGCTTATCGTGGTATTGTTGTTCCTAAGAAGAAAGAAAAACAACGAATTTTAAATGAAGTAAAAACAATTTTTGACGACGCGATTAATTTAGAACACATTTTAGTGTTATACAAAGGGACCGGCACTTGCATTTTCTTTAAATCATATGGTTCAGAACAGATCGATCCGGAGTTAATAGGTGGGTTTCTATCGGCGGTTTCTTCGTTTGGTAAAGAAATGGCTACTCAAGAAGCGTTGAATGAAATTTCCTATGGAGATAAAATGTTACTTCTAGCAGATGGAAATCTAGTAAGAGTAGCATTGGTTTTAGGGAAAAATGCCTCGTTAATTCTCCGTCGTCATTTAAAAGAATTTATTGGGACTTTTGAAAAAACTTATAGTGAAGCTTTACCAAACTGGCGAGGTCAATTAAATCACTTCAGAAATGCTGGGCTTATTGTGGATGACTTACTGAATACTTCGATTATTCTTCCTCATCAGATTTCATTTGATTTCTCAAGTGTTAAAGACTTAAAAAATCCCCACTCAAAGGATGTGTTGAAAGTCGCCCAAAGCTGCTGTGAAGAGGCTGAAAGGGATTTTTTCTTTATTGCAACCCTATTAAAAGACGCCTCTGAGATGACTAATAAAGATACTGCCGAAATTTTTATGGGAATTAAAGAGCTTAGAGATAAGAAAATTTTAATCCCAATAGAAATCTCAGCTATTGAAGCCCAACCAATTTCTCAACAAGAACTCAACCTTATTAACCAAAAAGTCGTTGCTTTAACAAATCTGACTACCGAGGAAAAACAGAAATTAGTGCATGATTTGGGGCAATTGGGTCCAATAGAAAGAGAAGCTTATCTTTCAAGTTTGACTAAGCAACATGAAATAGTTTCTGTACCAATAAAAACTACTGTTGAAGGCGTAGATGTTGATAATAGAAAATCGGCTAAAAAAGGGATTAAAGAGTTATCGAAACGAGGGAAAATTGCCGCCCAAAAGAAAGATTACATCAAAGCTGTTGAGATTTTCGAAAGTGCGGCTAAAATAGCCTCAAATTGGGAATTATCAGATGATTATATCAAAATTGAAGAGACTATTCGTAAAACTAAAATTGAAGATTTAAAGGAAAAGAAGACGAAATTAGAAAAAGAAGCAAAAGTTGCGGTTAAAGCGAAAAAATATGCCGAAGCTGCTACGAAATATAAATACGCTTCCAAAATGGCTTCTGAAATCTTCAAATTAGGGGACACAACTATGACAAAAGAAGTTAAAAGGTTAACCAACAAGGCCAACGAATACGAGAAACTAAAATAAATTTTATTATTTTTATATTCTATTTTTATTCTATTTTTTAAAAGAATTTTAAGGTACTACTCTAATCTATGATGCCATTTTCAGTTATTGAAAACACTGCTTCTCCTTCTGGTAAATGTGGGGCATCTATCATTTTTGCTACTCTCTGTTCACCTTTTCCTTTTCTCAGATATATTCTGATTGTTGAACCATGTGCCACAATATTACCCCCTGCTGCTACAGTTGGATTTCCATAAAAAACATCAGGTTTTGATTGAACTTGGTTTGTTACAATCACGCATAACTCAGGGAAAATATCTGTTAATCTTAACAAATCGTGTAAATGAGTATTTATAGTTTGTTGCCGATTCGCTAGAGTTCCCCTTCCTACATATTCACTTCTAAAGTGTCCAATCAATGAATCAACGATAATAAGTTTTATATTTTTCTCTTTAATAAGATTACTTGCTTCTTTTATTAAGAGTATTTGGTGATCAGAATTATACGCTCGACCAAAAACTATATTTTTTAAGACTTTTTTATGATCTAAATCAAGACCCTCAGCCATTTGAATTATTCTTTCGGGTCTAAAAGTCCCTTCTGTGTCTATATACAAGGCATTTCCATTTAAACCACCATCTTCTCTTGATAATTGAACATTGACACATAATTGATGAGCTATTTGTGTTTTACCTGTCCTAAATTCACCAAAAAATTCAATGACACATCCTGTTTCAATTCCACCTCCGAAAAGATTATCGAGTTCTTGACTACCGGAGGTAATTCTTGCTATATTCTTTCTATGCTCCCATACAGTTTCTGCGGACTTAAAACCAATATCTAACTGTTCCATTGACGATTTAATCAGTTTAGCTGTCGTTTTATCACCTAAACCAGATTCTGCTTGAATTATGCTTGGAGGTGTATATGCAATGGATTCAAGACTGCTGAAACCTGCTTTTATTAACTTTTTAAGCGTAGCTTCTCCTACTCCGGGAAGTTTTTTAACCGCATCTACACAAGCACTTGCATCGTTATCTAAGGTTAGGACCTCATCATCAATATCTTCATCTTCTTCAGTATCGCTGTGAATTTCTTCTTCATCCATTTCTCCAATTATTTCTTTCTCTTCTTCTAAAGTATCAAAATCTTCTATTTCTAATTCATCAGAATCAGATTCAACTTTAATAGAATCTCCTTTTTCCGATTCGACTCTAGCAAAATTCAAATGCTCCTTGTAAATCTTACCTTTAGTATGATTACGTTTGCATTCTTGGCAATAATAAGGTTCTCCCATATTAGATTGATTTCCATTATTTACTTCGCTTGCTTTAGCCAATACTAATCACATTTTTATTAAAATTAGTGTTATTTTTATAGTTCTTATTGATATAGATTAAATATTGTAAAAGTTATTTTAAAAGTAATAGACACCTAATTTATTAGAATTCTAAAATATTATCCTATTAATAAATATAATATACCATGTGATTAGCACAATTCATATTTACATAAAACAATATTACCTTATTATAACCAGAATATTTTCAATTGGTGATTAAACCATGAGTATATTTTTAAATTTTGAATATTACCCAAAAATTGATGCCAATTTACTAGAGATATCAAAAAAAATTATTTTATCGAATAAAAGTAAATGGGATCCACCGTTTTTTACTGATACTGAATCGTACATCGACATGGGTGAAATTCAGCAAGCCTCCAAGGATTTTTTTGGCGATAAAATAAAAAATGTGATAGTTTTAGGAACCGGGGGATCAATTCAGACTCTACTTGCTTTAAAACATTTATCTCAGAAGAAGTTATATCCCATAACAAGTCCTCGAGCTGTGGAGCTGAAAAAGTGCCTTGACGAGACAACCCCAGAAGATTCAGTTGTGATACCTATTTCCAGGGGAGGAGAGACTTTAGATGTAAATTCTACGATTGGAATTTTCTCAAAAAATAATTATAAATTTTTAGGGCTTTCTTCAAAAGGTACAATGTATCACATGTTAAAGAAGATTGGGTGTCCCATTCTCGAAGTTCCGGATCTTACTGGTCGTTTTGCTGGATCAATTTCTAATGTTGGAATTCTTCCTGCGTTTCTTTTAGGTATTAATGTTAACGATTTCTTAACAGGATTAAATACTGGCTATAAAAAATTTATGAATTTTAATGATAATCCCGCGTTAAATTTTTCCGTGTTACTTTATAATTTGTACAAAAAAGGATTCAAGGTTGTCTTTTCTATGCCATATTCCTTGAATCTTGAAGAAAGTGTAGCGTTATTTGTTCAAGAAATTTCAGAAAGTACTGGAAAAGAAGAAAAAGGACTGATTGGTTCTTATCAATCGGCTCCTTTGTGCCAACATTCCGTATTAGAATATCTCTTAGGAGGAACAAAAGGTGCTGTAATTCCTGTTTTATGGACTATAAGAAATGAAGACCCCGATTTAATTTTAGAATCTTCGATAAGTTATGTAAACAAACAAACAGCCCAAACCATTGTAAATTATCAAGCAGATGCCACATTTCAAGCATTATTGGAACAAGGAGTTCCTACGGCAAAGATCACAATTGAACGTCCTGACGAATATAATATAGGTAATTTGATAGCTTTTGTTCAATCAACAGTTTATTACTTATGTTTATTATTAGATGTAAACTGGGGGGACAATCCAAAAGTGATTATAGGAAAAGAAATTGGAAACAAGGCGTTAAAAAACAAGAGGTCACCTGAACAAAGAAAAGATACCAGGGAAAAATTAGCGATAAATATATTTAGGCAAAAATTTTTTGAAGAGTAATTTATCTCTTCCTTTTTTTATCATCGAGTAATGAAAGCGTTATATAGTACATTAACAGCTTTCTTACAATTTTCTCTGTCGATTATTGCGGTAAAGTTCAATTCCGAAGATCCTTGGGCAATTGCTAATATATTAATATTATTCTCTCCTAATGACGTGAAAACTCTCCCAGCTATACCAGGAGTGTAAAGGATTCCAGCACCAATAACAGCCACTAAGGAAATTTCGTGATTTATTTTTACATTAAACCACTTTTTTCCAAAAAAATCTGAATTTCTTAATAAGAAGCTTACTTTCATTGAATCTTCAAATTCTATGCCAAAAGTTATGTTATTTTCTGAGGAACTCTGTGAAATAAACATTATATTAATATTATTATCGCCTAAAAGCGAAAATAATTTCGAGGCAGTCCCGGGTAGAGGAACCATTGTATCACTTTCTAAGGTAACCATTGAAAGATTCTCAATTGAGGTAATAGCTTTTATAACATCATCATTCTGAACAATTTCTTTAGTAATTGCAGTAAATTCTTCTGATTCTGGTTCGATGAAATACCTTACTTCAGAAGGGATATTTCCTTTCTCATTTACATCGAGACATAAAGGGTGAAGTACTTTCGTTCCGAAAAATGCTAACTCTTTGGCCTCCTTATAAGATATATTTCTTATCAGTGATGTTTTTTTGGCAACCTTTGGATCTGCATTCAAAAAACCTTTTACATCTTTCCAATATATGACTTTACAAAGAAATAAATTGCGTAAAGCATATGCCAGTATAGCTGCTGATAAATCACTTCCTCCTCTCCCTAAAGTGGAAATTTTATTATCTTTTGTAGATCCATAGTATCCACTTACGCAAACTAAATTATTCATATCGGATTTTAAAAGAGGATATAATATTTCTTTTACAAGTGCTTCTGTTTCATCTAGTAAAGGAAGTGCGCGTCCAAAATTATCGTCTGTTATTATAATCTTATCAGAGAAAACATATTTTGATTTATATCCATTTGAAGTTAAATATTTACTTAAAAGGAAAATGCTGAGTTTTTCTCCATAAGATACAACCAAATCATAGATATCAGCACTTGGACGGATTAGTCTAATAAGTCGCCCTAATTGTTTTAATTCTTCAATGTTAGTTTGTAGAAATTCTACCGTTTCGTTATATTCAGACCGATTTTTGTTTATAATACCATCAACAAGCTGAATATGCATATTGTATATTTCTTCAATAAGTGGATCACAATTGTTTTCTTCACTACAAGATTTTTCATAGAATTCTATTAATTTATTTGTTATTCCTTGTATAGCAGAAACAACAATCAATATTCGAGTAGATTTCATATATATATTAACAATATTTGTAATCTGAAGATAAGATTCTTTATTTTGTAAGCATGAACCCCCGAACTTCATAACTACTAAAGAATTTTTACTACTTATCATTATAACAAAAAATCTCAATTAATCTTTTATTGGTATTAGAAAATTTAGGAACTTAAAGATTTTTCTTAAATAATGATCCATAGATTCTAGGGTTTGAAAAATTATATTCCAATTCCAATAAAAAGTGATTTAAGCTTCATTAAAAAGTGTTTTTATCAATATTTTTGAACAATTAATTTGGATTCGTTTAATAAATCTTCTTTTACTTTATTTTCCATATTATATCCTTCTTTGTATACTAACCTTTTAATTCCTGCGTTGATAATTAATTTTAAGCAACTCATACAAGGAAAATGTGTAGTGTAAAGAGTAGTATTACCTTTTATTGATGTGCCATGAATAGCGGCTTGAATGATACAATTAATTTCGGAATGTACCCCTCGACATAATTCCGGTTTTTCACCACTTTTTAAATTTTGTCTCACACATGTTTCTGAAGTGCAATGTTTAAATCCAGAAGGACTTCCATTATACCCGGTTGATAAAATATGAGAATCCTTAACTAAAACTGAACCTACATTTCGCTTTATACAGGTACTTCTCTTGGATACAAGTCCTGCAATTTTTATAAAATAATCGTCTTTGGATATCCTAAATTCCTTTTCTTGGTTCATTTTCTTTATATGATTACTGTAGATTTTCTAATAAAAGTTCATTTATTTCCATATAAATAAGATTATTGCGATTGAAGCGACACATATCCAATCAAGATACATTTTGTTTTAGCTTCCATTAGAATTAAAAGTAAATTTCCTAAATAAAATTAAAGAAAATAAAAGTAAATTTTATTTTTTCTATTAGTATACTTTAAATTAAAATCATTTTTGAATAACACTTTTGTTTCAGATGAAAAAAGTTGAATTACTAGCTCCAGCTAAAAATTTAAAATCTATTAAAGCAGCTTCTCAATATGCTGACTCAGTTTATTTTGGAATTGAAAAATTCAATATGCGTATGAGATCTGAAAATATTGCTTTGGAGAATATAAATAAGGTTGTGGATTTCTGTTGCAAAGTTGGGTTAAAAGCATATTTAGCTACAAACATTTTAGTATATGATAGCGAATTAAACTACTTACGAGAAGTCATAGAAAAAGGAAAAGAAGCAGGGATACATGCTTTTATTGTACACGATATTGCTGCTATTGAATTAGCAAAAGAAATGGGAGTACAATTTCATGTGTCTACACAATGCAACATATCTAATTCTTTATCTGCAAGATTTTACGAAAATTTAGGAGCAGAAAGATTGATACTGGCAAGAGAACTATCCTTAGAGAAAATTAAAGAAATTAAGAGGAATCTTACTAAATCAGAAATAGAAATATTCATTCACGGAGCAATGTGTACTTCGATAAGTGGTAGGTGCTATTTCTCTCAAGATATTTGCGGTACAGAAGCAAAATCCGCGAATCGAGGTAATTGTATACAACCTTGTAGAAGACGGTGGTGGGTAAGGGAAGAATCTGGTGCTGAATATATATATGATGGAGTAAGATTTATGAATTCAAGGGATTTGTGTACGATTTCCTATATTCCCCAATTAATTGAAGCTAAAGTTGATGCATTTAAGATTGAAGGTAGAATGCGACACCCACATTATGTAGAGATTGTTACGAAAACTTATCGTGAAGCTATTGAAGCATATTACGATGGTACATTTACAAAAAAAAAAGCAGGTAAATGGGTAACAGAATTGAAAAAAGTATATAATCGTGGATTTACCCCTGGATTTTACTTTAAGAGAGTAACGGAAGAAGATCATCAGCATAAATCACCCGCAAATTTATCGCATTTTAGATATATAAGATTAGGTATAATTGAAGAATATAATCCAAAGGATAACTGTGCACTCATTTCTCTAAACAATGGCTATTTGACAAAAAACGATGATATTATTATCATGGGTAAAAACACAGACACTTATTTGCATCAAAAGGCCAAGCAAATAATCTACGATGGTAAATTAGTAGACAAGACTCCACGAGGCACCGCGAAACATAAGATTAATATAAAGTTGAGTGTTGATAGAGAAGTAAATGGTAAAGGAGAAGACACTATCTATATTTTTACTGATAAAACCTATAAGTTGAAAAAATATTCTTTATAATTAACAATATTTCAATCATAATTCATAATTATTATGGGGAATAAAATCAAAAAGATTGTTGAGTCTGTTCCGAATTTTAGCGAAGGCACAGATGGAAGTAAAGTCGAACAAATCGTTTCTGAAATTAAAAATACCCCAAACACTAGAGTTGTTGACATTCAATACGATTCTGATTATAATAGAGCAGTAATTACTTTTGTAGGGACACCAGAGGCTGTTTTGAGAGCTAACATTGCTGCAGCTAAAAAAGCAATAGAATTAATTGATATGAATAAACATAAAGGTCAACACCCTCGAATAGGTGCGATTGATGTAGTACCATTTGTTCCCGCTCAAAATGTTTCAATTGAAGAATGTATTGAATTATCGATTCGTTTTGCGACAGAAATGGCAAAAGAGAGCGTTCCAGTATATCTATACGAAGAATCGGCAAAAGTTCTGGAAAGAAAAAATATTGATAATATAAGAATGGGGGAATACGAAGGATTGAAAGAAAGTATAGAAAAAGATCCTAGTAGAAAACCAGATTTTGGACCATCAAAATTCCATCCAACTGCGGGTGCTATTATTACAGGAGCTAGGTATCCTCTTATTAGCTTTAATATCAATCTTGGGACTAAAGATGTTAAAATAGCAAAAAAAGTAGCTAAAGCTATACACTTGCAATCGGGAGGATTAGTGAATGTTAAAGCAATGGGAACAGAATTAAAAGATAGAGATTGCGTTCAAGTGGGCATTAGCAATACTAACTTCAAAAAGACACCTCTTTATCGTCAGATGGAACTCGTGCGAATTGAAGCTGCGCGTTATGGAGTATCAATCGTCGGAACCGAGTTAATAGGGGTGCTACCTTTAGAGGTTGTTCTTAATTCGTTAGATTATTACTTGCAGCTTGAAAATCCCAAGAAACTTGAACCAAAACATTTATTAGAAGATTATTTTGATTTTTAATATTCAATTTATATAATTACTCGAAATCTACTACAACTTTACCATTTTTTATAACTTTTGATACTAAATTAACACCAAATTGGTAGGGAAGAAAGTTATGATTTGGTACGTCAAAAACTACTATATCTGCTTTTTTACCAACTTCTAAACTACCGATATCTTCTTGCCGTTCAATAGCACAAGCTGCGTTAATTGTGGCTGCTGTTAATGCTTCCGCGGGTGAAAGCTTCATATGATAACAAGCTAATGCGATTATCATTTGCATTGATTCAGTCCAACAATTTGGATTAAGATCAGTAGCAAGAGCTATTGGAATACCCATTTCAATTATTTTTCTTGCGGGAGCATAATCCTCCAACATTGAACAAAACGGAGTTCCAGGTAGTAGCGTTGCTATCGTTTTAGATTTTTGCAATGCTTTTAATCCTTTATCATTGGATTTCAGCATGTGTCCTACTTGCACTGCATTTAATTCAGCCGCTAATAAAGCACCATCAGTGTCTACAATTTCATCAATGTGAATCTGTGGTTTCATACCATATTTAATTGCTGTTGATAGTATTTTTTTTGTTTGTTCTGTCGAATAGATCCCTTCTTCGCAAAAGACATCACAGAACTCTGCTAATCCTTCCTCTGCTATTCTTGGGATCATTTCCGAAACTATAACTTCTACATATTCATCGGTTTTCCCTTCATATTCAGGGGGAACTGCATGAGCTCCTAAAAATGTAGAGATTATATCAATAGGGTGCTCAAGATTCAATTCTTTTACCGCTAGTAGTTGTTTGATTTCACTCTCAGTATCCAAACCGTATCCTGATTTCGTTTCAATTGTAGTTGTGCCATATTCCATCATTCTATTAAGAATAGAATTTCCATTATTAATTAAACGGGTTAGCGGAGCTTTTCTCGTTGCAATAACTGTCTTTAATATACCTCCTCCAGATTCCAAAATATCAATGTAACTCATACCATTAAGTTTCATTTCGAGCTCGTTTTCTCTAAATCCATCAAAAATAATGTGAGTATGAGGATCGATAAATCCTGGAGTTACTAACTTATTAGTTGCATCGATAACAATTGTCTCCTCATTCGGTGGGATCTTAGATATTAATTCTTCTGTAGTTCCTACAAAAATTATAGATCCATGAGAAATTGCTACAGCACCATCTGGAATAATCGCTAAGTTTTTCATGTCGGGACCTACTCTAGGGACACCATAAGAACTATCCATTGTTACCAGCTCATTTGCGTGAATAATAATTAAATCCGCTTGAGTTTTTTGATCAATATTATTTTGATCTTCTCTTTTTTTTCTTTTTGGTGTGGGAGTAGATCTTACATTCATAAAATTCCTCTTTTATATTTTATTAGAAATATGAATTAATTCTTTACTTTTTATGATTTCATAAGATTTGTCAATGTATTCTGATAAAATTACATCCTCGTTAAGGTGGGGGATTTTTTGCCGAACATGATAATGGCAAGCTTCTAGGATTTTGCTAGATTTTAAAGGACTCCTAAAGTCAAATGCTTGAGCAGCACATAACAGTTCGATTGCTAGAATTTTTTCGAGATTATTAATAATCCTAAGCGTTTTTCTTGCACTAATAGATCCCATGCTCACATGATCTTCTTGTCCCATTGATGTCGGAATACTATCTGCACTTGCTGGGAAACACAGTGATTTATTCTCACTAGCTAGTGCTGCTGTACTATATTGAGTTATCATGAAACCTGAGTTTAATCCAGATTCTTTTATTAAATAAGCAGGTAAACCCCATTTTCCTTCTAACAAGAGATATGTTCTTCTATCAGATATACTGCCTATTTCTGAAGCGGCCAGACCAACATAATCTAAAGGTAAAGCAAGAGGTTGCCCGTGGAAGTTACCACCACTTATTGCTTTCTCTTCATTAAAAATTATAGGATTATCTGTCACCGAATTTAATTCACATATTAAAACCTCGTTGAAGTGAAGAAAAGCATCTCTAGATGCGCCATGAACTTGAGGTATGCATCGAATAGAATAAGGATCTTGAACTCTCCCACAATCTTTATGAGATTCAATAAAATGAGAATCTTTTAGAAATCGTCTGAATTTTTCAGCTACAAGCACAGCACCACGATGTGGTCTTAATTTAATCAATTCCTCATCAAAAGGTTGAGGGGACCCTAGATATGCCTCAAGACTGAGGGCTCCAATAATATCGGCGTTATCAAGGCAGTTACTAAATTTTTCAGAGATAAATACAGCGTGGGCAGAAATAAATTGTGTGCCATTAATTAATGCTAAACCCTCTTTGGCTTGCAATTTCAAAGGGGATAAACCATATTCGTTTAATATATCTATTGTCTTGAGATAATTTTTACCATCTTTTGATAAATAACCTAAACCAATAAGGGGTAGAAACGAATGAGCTAAAGGGGCGAGATCTCCAGATGCACCTACAGATCCTTGTTCTGGGACTAATGGAATAACATTGGTTTCTATATGCCACTTAATACGTTCGAGTACTTCTAAAGATATTCCCGAAAAACCTTTACATAAAGCATGAATTTTCAAAATCATCATTATTTTTGATAAAACTTGCTTAATTGGTTCTCCAATACCCACACTATGACTCTTTAAAAGATTTTCTTGTAATTTACCAGTTTGTTCTTTGGATATAATTGTTGTACACAGCGAACCAAACCCAGTGTTAACACTATAGACTATTTTTTTACCTTTAGCTATTTTCTGAACTGTTTCGTAGTTCTTTATCACTCTTTGTTTAACTTCTTCTGTAATTATTCCCCTTATCTCTCCATTAGCAATTTGTAAAGTTATATTCGGTGTTAAATGGTCATTCCCATACTTAAACTCGTCACTCATTTTAATCAACTTTTTTATTATTTTTTTCAATTTCTAATTCTACTATATTTCTAACCATGTTCTCGTCTATTTGAAAAGGTAAAGTAATATGTCCTTTCTCTTCATGTTTTAGGTTCCAATTATAAGCCGTGTTTAATGCATTTGTATTTTGTGCCCACGCCCTTCTCGCTATGCCACAGTTTACATCCCACTCTATACTACTTTTGATGATTTCATTTACGCGTTCAGACCCGTCTAATACTAATCCAAATCCGCCATTAATAGCCTTTCCAGTACCAACTCCACCTCCGTTTGACAATACACACATCGTCATACCTCTGGCTATGTTGCCAGCCCAACTATGATGAGCCATATCCGTCATGATATTACTACCGTCTTTAATATTAGACGTCTCTCTAAACGGAGAGTCAGTACCAGATACATCATGATGGTCTCTACCGAGCATTATAGGGCCAATTTCTCCAGATCTGATTAATTTATTAAATTCTAAAGCTATTTTTACTCGTGTTTCCATGTCAGCATATAATATGCGAGCTTGGGAACCAACTACGAGTTTGTTCATTTCAGCATTTTTAATCCAATACCAATTATCTCGATCTTGAGTTCTACGATTTGGATCTATACAAGAAAGAGCAATTTGGTCTGTTTTTATCAAATCTGAATGATCTAAAGTTAAGCAAACCCATCTAAAAGGACCATATCCATAATCAAAGCATAATGGCCCCATAATATGCTCAACATAAGATGGAAATATGAATCCATTCTTTGGATCCTCGTCTATAGCAATTTCCTTAACTCCAGCATCATAAACAGCTTTGAGAAAAGAATTACCATAATCCCAAAATTTCGTACCTCTATTAACCATAATTTTGATAAGTCTATATTGTTCACGCAAAGATTCATTAACTAATACTTCGAATTTTTGACGATTAGTTTTCAACAATTCTCTACCTTCTTCGAAAGTTAGACTATTGGGAGTATATCCCCCCTCGTAAGGAGCGTGACAAGATGTTTGATCTGAGGATAGCTCAACTTTAATATCTTGTTCAACCACATATTTCCATATATCCACCACATTACCTTGATAAGCTATAGAAACAGGTTCTTTTTTTTTTCTATAATCATCGACCCAACTAAAAATTTCTTCAAGATTATCTGAAACTTTACTTACCCAACCCTGTTCATATCGAGTAGCAATACGTGATTTATCAACCTCTGCTATTATACCGATACCACCTGCGATTTCTATAGCTTTCGCTTGAGCACCGCTCATACCACCTAGACCAGAAGTAATGTATAATATACCTTTGAGACCTTCATTAGGAGGTATCTCTAAGTACAATCTTCCAGCGTTCAGTAAAGTTATGTATGTTCCATGAACAATTCCTTGAGGTCCTATATACATCCATCCTCCTGCAGTCATTTGTCCATAATTCGCAACTCCTAAAGCTGATGCCCTTTGAAATTCTTCGGGGGTGTCAAATAAACCAACCATTAATCCATTGGTCATAATTACTCTTGGATTATCTCTTTTACTCGGAAATAAACCAAGAGGATGTCCGGACATAACTACAAGCGTTTGATTATCTTGCATTTGCTCCAAGTACATTTTAATTAATCGATATTGCATCCAATTTTGACAAACTTGGCCAGTTTCACCATAAGTTACCAATTCATAAGGGTATAACGCAACATCAAAATCTAAATTATTATCAATCATTAGTTGGATTGCTCGTGCTTCAAGAATGCCTTTATATTCATTGACGGATTTTGCTTTAATATTTCCCGAAGGGCGATAACGGTAAGCATAAATTCTCCCTTTGGTATTTAACTCATTTAGAAATTCTGGTACAATTTGTCTGTGTAAACTTTCTGGAACATATCTTAGCGCATTTTTCAAAGCAAGAATTGTTTCTTTAAGATTTAGGTTCAAAACACGGTTAGGAGCTCTGCGAATACCTTGCTCGAACACTGGATCAAGGGGTAATTCATCGTATAATTTAAATTTCATTGCTTTAGTAAGGTCCATACTTTAACCTAACATTAACAGATATTTATATTTTAAAGTAAATGCAGCAAACAACTAAAAAATGTTTCAATAAAAACCCAAATTCTATAACTTTTCTTCTTGTTCTAATGCTAAAAACAGAGATAAAGGCAAAAGATAAAATGCAGGGAATTATTTTCATATTAAAAGAGACCTATATGAGACTTGAGCAATAAAATTGAACGGAACAAAACGAGTAGATATCAAATCAGGTATTCGGGTTTTAATCGTATTGAAGAAAGATCAGAGATCTGGTAAGTTGACCGAAGGAATAGTCAAAGATGTGCTTACAAATTCACCTAATCACCATCATGGGATTAAAGTTCGATTGAAAAACGGTAAAATTGGGCGAGTAAAAAAAATTATTAGCTTAAAATAATAGGTTAGGTTTTCATAAGATTAAGCAGAATTATAAAAAAAGGAAAGTTAAAAAATTATAAATTATCTAAACCTAAATCTTTGAGTTTTTCTTTATTAGGATACCCTGATTCCATATCAAATTGCCGATATTTATAATAAGCATTTTTTAATTGTTCAAAATCCGGTGTTTTTCCCGCTGAACCTCCGTCGTTAACAGGATTAAGTACGATTTTTGGTAATCTATCATCTTTAGGAGTTAGACCCATCTTTAAGTTAAATAATCTTTTAATCATATACATGCGTTCCCCTAATTTTTTGAATTCCTCCATAGGTAGATTTAAACCAGTTGCTGTTGTTAACATATCTAGAATCGTCTCGGATGGAGGATTAGCAAATACACAAATAATTAGTGAATTATACACCGCACGGTAATCTTGAATGCGGGCACAAAATTCTGCCATTGGTTCATCATCTTGGTACCAATCAACATTTAATTCGATTCCAAATTCGCTAAATGGTAGCCCTAGCATTACCATATATGCATCACATGAAGTGTGACAGGGTCCTCGAGGGGTAGCTAAAGCATAACTAGCAGCCATACCATACATTCGCCGCAAATCATGGTAAGGTATTTCCATTCCGTAAACTGTAGCGATCTCCTCTTGGGGAACATTGAATTTTTTTCCAACATAATCAGAACCTTCCGCCATAATATCTCCGATTCCCTCCCTAAATGTGATTTTTTTTATTAGCTCAAGAGCAGGTTTTATTTCACCCCATTTTGGGTCTAACCCCTTAATATCCTCAGCACCAATTTTACCTTTATCAAAGAGATAATAAATAAATGCTATGGTGCTACTACCGCTAATGGTGTCTATTCCATAATCATTACAAAGGTAATTAGCCCTTTGAATTCCTTCAAGATTATCATTTAAGATCATAGAACCAAATCCTGCTACTGTTTCATATTCAGCCGCTTCAATTTCACCATCGGTTTTAAATTCCCCCTCCTCGATCATTGTTCTCTTTGAACAACCAATAGGACAGGAAAAACAGGGGTTACTCCCAGTGAATATTTTCTCGTAAGCAGTAGAACCCGATATATTGTATGCGCCTTCCCAAGCTCCTTGTGTCCAATATTTTATTGGTAATTCACCATTGAGATTATACATATCAACCGGATTTGACGTACCTAGTTCACCAAAAACTTGTGTTGCAAAGGAGGTATTTATTTCGCCAGTCGCTGCTTTTACTGCTTCCTTAAATTCTTCAGGATCAAAAGCATTATACTTTTTTTTTGTCCCTCTAACTATAATTGCTTTTAATTTTTTTGAGCCCATTACGGCACCCATACCTGTGCGTCCCGCAGCTTTTTCTTCAGAAGCTATAATAGCGTATTTTACAAGATTTTCACCAGCTTGACCTATACAAGCAACTCGCGTTAACGGAGATCCTGATTTTTCCTTCAATAATTTAGATGTTTCAAAAGTTCCCTTCCCCCACAAATTCGAAGCATCCTTGATTTCTGCTCCATTTTCATTTATATCTAAATATACCGGATTTTCAGAAGCTCCTTTAATTACGATTCCATCATAACCAGCTTTTCTTAATTCTGGACCAAAAAATCCTCCACAATTAGATTCGCCCCAAATGCCTGTTAAAGGGGATTTAGCACAAACAACGAATCTTCCACTTGTTGGAGCGTTAGAGCCACAAAAAAGACCTGTCATGAACATAAGAATATTGTCGGGTGAAAGTGGGTCAGTATCCAGGCTAATCTTATCGTATAAGTATCTACATGCATATCCAGCACCACCTAAGAATTTCTCGGCAATTGAATTATTGGTTTGTTCTTCACTTATCTCTTTGTTGCTTAGATTTACTACTAAAAGTTTTCCTTCAAAACCTTTCATTTCGATAACACTTTAAGATTTTTTGTTTTATCCTTATTTTATTCGTATATAATTATATTTACAAATAGTAAGAATTCATTTATATTTTCCTAAAATAAATAGTAACTTTTATTTGAATATTTTCACTTCACGAGCTTCTAATTTTTCGAGAGAAGCAGGAAATTTTTTTAAGTTATTGCGTTCAATGTTTAAATATTGAAGCGAGGATAGAGATTCTATTGACTCTGGTATGTCGATTATAAAATTTGTTCTTAAAAATAGGTATTTTAGTGATTTTAAATTACCAATTGAATCAGGAATGTGTGTTAATTGGTTATTTCCTAAATATAGATATTTTAAATTTTCAAGTTCGCCAATGGTACTTGGTATCTCTTTTAAGTTATTATAGTACAAGTATAATCGTTTAAGAGATTTCAGAGATCCGATTGAATCAGGAATTTTGTTTATAGTATTTTTTCCCAAATCTAAATTCTCTAAGGTTGATAACGAACCTATAGAATCTGGAATAGCTTCTAAACGATTAAAGCCTAAAACTAAGTTTTTTAAGAGTGGCAATTTACCAATAGATGATATTAAACTAGTTAGCTTATTAGTAGAAATATCAAGTTCTTTCAAAGAATTTAATGAACCAATTGACGCCGGTAGGACGATTAATTGATTTTTACTTAAATCTAATACTTCCAGAGATTTTAAATTGCCCAGCGAATCTGGTAGAGCTTTTAATTTATTATCGTAAAGATCTAATTCTTTTAAAGAGGATAAATTTCCAATTGAATTAGGGAGCTCTTTTAGTTCATTTCTATCAACTTTTAAAGTTTCAAGGGTTTTTAAATCACATATAGAATCCGGAAGAGATTTCAACATATTTCTATCAAGCTTGAAAAATCTTAAAGACTTTAAATTGCCAAGATCTGGTAATTCAGTTAATTGGTTATTCGTTATTTCTAACTTTAGAAGTACTTCAAGAGAATTTATAGATTTAGGAAGTTCTGTTAAATAATTAGAAGATACATTCAAATTCTCTAATGAATCAAGAGAACCAATAGTTTCGGGAAGTAAAGGCAGTTTATTTGACATCAATCCAAGATATTTAAGGTTTTTTAAATTACCAAGCGAATCAGGCAAATATGTTAAATTGTTACCTTTCAAAAAAAGTGAAGATAAGGCAGATAGATTTCCTATTGAATTAGGTAATTTGGTTAGATTATTGTTCCGAAGATTTAATCTTTTTAATGAACTTAAAAAACCTATTGTTTCTGGTAGAGTATTTAATTTGTTACTCCCTAAATATAATAATTTTAAGGATTTAAGCTCTTTAATTGAATCTGGAATTTCCGTAATCATATTGTGGCTTAAATCTAAGGATTTTAAATTCTCTAAAGCCCCGATCGACTTAGGAATTTTGTTTAAAGAATTTTCACTGAGATCCAATAATGTGAGCCGAGATAATGAACTAATAGTATCTGGTAATACTGCTAAGCGGTTTGTTTCTAAGTGTAATTCTTCTAGAGAGGATAAAGAGTAAATAGCTTTAGGTAATTTTAATAATCTATTTTCACTTAAATCTAAAGTATCGAGTGAAGAAATAAAACAGAGTTCTTCGGGTATAACTTTTAATTTATTGCCTCTAACTAAGATTTTTTTTAGAAAAGGGAGAGTTGTAATTTTTTCTGGTATTATCGTTAACCCACATGAGAACATACTCAAACCATCAACATGGTTGTTAGTAACCGTGTATCCAAATGTATAACTTTGAAGATCTGAAACTTCTGGTATAGGCAAGCCTATAAGTTTTTCTAAGTAATTAAGAAATTTGCGTTCTTCCTCACTAATAGGCATGAAAATCGTCTAATACTTAATTCGTTCATTAAATGATTATTAAATAGTCTAAAAAAGTAATAGAAAATGGTATATTTATGGTTTAACATTTCGACAATTTTGAATTTGAAGTGACGATAAAAAAGAAACACGAAAAAAATTGTTGTTAAAATTAAATTTGAAACAAGCTAAAATCAGAAATCAACATCTTTTCCTTCATAGGCATATTCAAACAGTTTTCTGAATTCTGCACCACTCGTCGACCTTGGAGTAAGAACGGAACTGGCATCTTGAAAACACAAATTAACTAAAGAATCCAAACCTTTTTCAAAGTCTTCTTTTGAAACACCAGTTTCTTTAAGGTTCATAGGAAAGTTAACCTCTTTTTGAAGATCAACTATTTTATCTAATACTTTTTGAGCTGCTTTTTTGTCTCCTTCATTCCAAGAAACCCAACCTAATTGTTTTGCTAACTTAGCGTAAATTCTTACAGCATCGATTTCATCTGGATCATTTATAATAAACTGAGTAACATATTTCAGGACAGCTCCTACACTCTTGCCATGATGTACATGATACATCGAGCCCCACGAATGCCCGAGTGTGTGTCCTATATGTACTTGCGCATTTCCAAAAGCTAATCCAGCAATAGTAGCTGCTTGGTGAAGAAAATCTCGCGCTTCTTGATTTTTTCCGTTTTTATAGATTATTGGTAAATATTTAAAGACTAATTCGATTGCTTTTAGTGCTAATGCATCACTAAATTCATTTCTCCATAATGTTCCTAAACCCTCTATGGAATGAGAAAGGGCATCAAAAGCTGTGTTAACCGTTAGTTCTGTAGGCATGCCCATTGGAAAAATTGGATCTATAATTGCATATGTTGGTATTAAACCTCTATGAAGAAAGAAGAACTTCTTCCATATCTCTTCTTCATAGCGAGAAATTACTGTAACAAAGGTTGTTTCTGCTCCAGTTCCAGAAGTCGTGGGAATAGCAACCAATTTTGCTTTTTTACCCATATCATATAAATCGCTCCTAAAAGCATGAATATCATCAAGAGTAAATTCGGGAAATTCGTATAAAACCCAAACTACTTTAGCTGTATCCATAACTGAACCACCACCCAATGCAATGATAATATCCGGAGAATAATTTAAACACTGTTCTCGAGCTTTTAAAACGCCTTCTTCTTTCGGGTCTGGCACAACATCGTCAAAAACTTCATATTCCTTCCCAAATTTATCAAGAACATCAGTTAGAGTTTTTAAATAACCTAAATCTTTAACAATTTTATCCGTAATTATAAAGCATTTACCACCTGAAATATTTTCCATAAAATCTATGGAATCAGGTCCATAGATTATATTAGGGGAAAAGAAAAACCACATTTTATAAATTCACCATCTAATTTTTATTACTCTGTAAAATTAAATTTCTATTTTGAATAATTAATAATACTTATATTTTGTTTAGATTAAATAAATTATTAACTGAAAAAAAACCTCTAACAATATTGAGAAAAAGGTATAAAACATGGAAGAATCTGAAAAAGAAAATTTATTTATAACCTTTAAAAGCGTTATCGAAAGTATCATTCTTGATAAGCGCAGAAATCCAAAGAATACTAAAATGCTTGAAAATTTTCGAGCAAGGTTAAACATAGGACTTCAAACTGAAGAAGATTATTATCTATGGGTTAATCTTATAGCAGAAAATGGAAAGTATACTCTGAAAAAGGGTAAATTAGAAGATTACGATTTAGAATTGATGGCTACTCCGGAAGATTTAATGTATTTTTCTAACCGAGAGAATTCAACTCTTAATATGATGTTAAAGAAGAATAAATTTGGTACTAAGAAGTTGCGATACGATAAGAGTAGCACCGGGAAGAGAAATTTTGGTTTACTGCTAAAATTACCTAAAATCCTCGTGTTAGACAAGGTTAAAGCACCAAAATAAGAAAATTATTACGAATTATTATTTTTTTATCTAATTTCTTTTAATCTTAATATTTATGACGAATTTTGTTGTTTTCAAAAACAAAATAGGATTTTAAATCCTTAAGTTTCGCAGCTCTTATATCGTACTGATATATAACCGCATTGATCTCCCCCGTTTTTTCAATTATGCTTAAAGTAATAAACGAAGGATTACCGCTTGCTATAAAAGACCATGCTCCAGTAACGCTACCGGGATTTAATAGCAAGATATTTTTCTGAAGAAATATCTCTTCTTTATGCGTATGTCCAGATATTAAAATGTTAAAACTTTTTTCGATAGCAACCAATTCAAGTTGAGAACGATCTCCCCTAGGAGATACTTGATGGCCATGAGTTAACCCAACAATTAAATTATCATTGTTTCCCATAGATATATTTAAACTTCGATGGACTGGAGCATCTCGATTTCCCCCGTAATAATCCATATTTCCTATTACAACAAATAAAGTTCTCTTTGTAATTAAGTTTAAAAAATTCATGAATTTTGGAGCATTTACTATATCGCCAGTAAAAAAAGTGTAATCAAATTTTTCA